>WNGG01000140.1_pt1 | contig 121575 bp, 108 predicted proteins | sample 5400661 | NCBI WGS metagenome assembly WNGG01 (sample SAMN13153372, study PRJNA577476) | soil metagenome | isolation source: 100 cm soil or saprolite under Garry oak tree replicate 1 | place: USA:California | collected 2016-06-15
CTGGGCAGCGGGCTACCGCTGTTCAAAGACCTCACCACGCCGCTGCCGCTGACCCTGGTGTCGGCCACGACCTACCCCGACGGCACCGCGATCCACGTCTACCGCCCACGCACGCCCTGACCGGACAGCGCGGAAATCGTCACCGGCATTCACGTGCCGCACCCTGGGGTACGGGGTGCGGCATCAATTTTGTCGGTGGCCGGTCCAGCCGACTGAAGGCTCGAACTGGTCTACCTCAGGTTCAGCGCCGGCCCGAGGGTCTGCAGCGGAACCGGAAGCGGGCGGTTGCCCAGGCCGGCTTCGAGAGTCACGAAGGTGGCGGCGTCGAAGACGGCCGTAAAGTAGCGTCCGGTCGGCCCGCCGTGGGCGCACGACGGCCGCACGGGGCCGCTATCACGGAAGGCGAAGTCACCCTTCATCAGCACCAGGTAGACGGCGCCCGCGGCTTTGTCCGCTATGTCGTTGCCTCCCCCCACCACGGCCATCGCCTTGCTGAAGGTCGTTCGCACAGCGCGGATCCAAGCAGGCCTGGCGCCGTCACAGATCGTAACCGCGTGCAGGGCCTTGGTGCGGAGGTGGCGCGCCACGGCGGCCGGGGCCGCGGCACCTGACGGCAGCGGCACCGCGAAGGAAGCGACTTCTCGCTCGGCGCTCCCCGGTTCCGGCCCCCGCCAGGCCCACTCCGCGGAAAGCTGGCGGCTGGTCCCGGGCGCAAGCCCGGCCGGCACGGTCCAGTGCAGAACGAACCGGTGCGCGCCGGGCCGCAGCGGCACGCGGGTGCTGGCCGCCAGGACCGGTTCCATGTTGGCGTGCCCGCTCAGCACCCCGTTGGTGATGCCCAGCCACAGGGCTGTCATCGCCTGCGGCCCCGGCACGGTCACCTGGACAGTCATCGTGAGTCTCTCGCCCGGGGTGACGGTGAACAGCTGCGCCGCTCCGGTGGCCGGAATCGCCCGCGTCTGGCCGTTCACCGTCACCGTGTACGACAGTCCAGGCGGTCGAGGCCCCGGCTCGCTGATGACGGGCTGGCTTGTCCCGCCGAGTGTCAGCGCGATCGCGACCGCCGATGCCACCACCACCACCGCCGAGAGCGCCGCGATGATCCCGGCGCGCCTGCGCCGTCCCCGTCTGATTCTTCGGACTCGTGCGGCCAGGTCTTCGGTGGTGAAGCGCGGCGGGCCGGCCAGCGCCGCCGACTCCGCCAGGCGCGAGCGCAATTCCCGCTCGTCGATCGACATCGCCTTGTTCCCTCCCGCTATCCGCGTTCCGCGCTGGACAGCCGCATGGCCACGTGGGACCTCGCCTCGCTGAGATACCGCTTGACAGTGCCTTCGCCCACGCCGAGCACGGCCGCGACTTCGGCCACGGGCATGTCCTCGTAGTAGCGCAGCACCACGCAGGCGCGCTGGCGGGGCGAAAGGCTCCGCAGCGCGGTCAGCATGGCGTCGCGGTCGGACACCTGATCGGCGGGATCCGGCGTCATGGCGGCGGGCCGCAGCAGCGGCGCCACCCGGCTCCAGCGGGAGTGCCTGCGGGCGCCATCGATAAACAGGTTCACCATGATCGCCCGCACATACGCCTCGGACGCGCCGGGCCGCGGCACTCGCAGCGGCCGGGTGAACGCCCGGACCAGCGCTTCCTGGACCAGGTCGTCGGCCTGGGCCGCGTTCCCGCACAGCAGGAACGCGTGGCGCTTGAGCGCGGCGCCGCGCCCGCTGGCCAGGTCGGCCAGCGTTTGCTCCCAGCTGTCCACCTCACCACCCGCTACCCAGCGACCCGAACCCTCATCTTCTCCAACGAACGGGTCGCCCGCCGGGTTGGGGAGCCGGCTGGAGAAACGTGGACCTCTCCAGTGCCAGTTGATCTTCCTCCTTGCCGGTGAATCTTGTTCGTCCCGCGAGGAGCGAGTGACGCAGATGGGTTCTACGTGGTGGTGTCGGTGCTCTCATGGTGATGACTCGGTGAACTGAGCTGTGACGGCAGAGACGAAGGAGTCTGCGCCGCGTGACGCCTCCCCGGTCAGGAAGCGCGCCGTCGTGGTATCGCGCCAGCCTAGGAGGTGAAGTACCCGGCCTATCCCGACCATCTGCCCCTGTACCCGCACCGTAATATCTGTTGCCTCTCCCGCCGGTTCGACCGTGGCGAACTGCTGCAGTTCCCATCGAAGGGGAAATCGCGTGCGGACCGCTAAGACGGCCACGATCTGCGCCTCGACTTGCCGCAGCCACTCCCGCTCGCGTCGGTCCGAATCGGTCAGCCACCCCATGACCTGGGAAGCCTCGGCCGGCACCCGCAGCTGCCGCTCTGCGGCATATCCCCGCAATCCGGGAAACAGGGTCATTCAAGCCATTATGCCGGAAGCCGAGTTATGCCGAGACCGTGGCGTCTCAGTTGCCGGAGCGCCTGGCAACGACGACTGGGCGATCTACCGAGTGCGAAGCAGCGACCGACGGCCGACCCCTATTGGCGAGATGCGGGTCCATGGCCGAGACTGGCGAGACGCCTGCTTCCCGACCTGGCTTGACTATTGACGCTCGTGACGGCCACAGTGCGCCGAAGTGGGAGGATGAGGGTGTGATGGCCGGCACGGCTGGCGACGAAGCTGCGCCCTTGGTGGGTCGAGCCCAGGAACTGAACCTGTTGACGGCCCTCTTGGACGAGGTAGCGACGCGCGGTCAGGCGCTCGTGCTTCGCGGCGAGCCGGGTATCGGCAAGTCTCGGCTGCTGTCTGCCACCGCGCGGACTGCGCGGGAGCGTGGCATTTCGGTGCTCACCACGACTGGTGTGCAGTCGGAGGCGCATCTCCCGTTTGCCGGATTGCATCAGCTGCTCCGGCCGGTGCGCGCGCGTGTAGCCGAGCTGCCCGTTGCTCAGCGCGCCGCGCTCGACGCCGCTTTCGGCCTGACGCACGAAGTCGCGCCCGAGCACTACCGAATTGCGATGGCCGCGCTCGACCTGGTCTCGGAGGTCGCCGCCGATGCCCCGCTGCTAGTGGTCGTCGAGGACGCGCAGTGGCTCGACCGTCCGACGTCCGAGGTGCTCGCGTTCGTTGCTCGGCGAATCGAGTCCGACCCGATCATCATGTTGGCCGCCGCTCGTGACGGCTACCCCTCGGTGCTCGGCGATGCCGGGCTACCAGAGCACAGGCTCGCCGGCCTCGATGACGCGACAGCCGGAGCGTTGCTCGACGCGGCGGCTCCCGAGCTTCCGCTTGCGGCGCGCACCCGCGTCCTGCGTGAAGCGGCCGGAAACCCGCTCGCACTGCTCGAGCTGCCAGCCGTGGCGGGCGGGCCCGAGGACGGGCAATGGGTGCCGGGCGGCTTGCCGTTGACCGAGCGGCTCGAGCGGGCATTCGCCGCTCGGGTGTCCGAGCTACCCGACGAGACCCGCCTGGTGACAGCATGAGTGAAGTCCTGCACGCAGGCAGCTTCATCGCTGGGAATGCTTTGGATCTCGACCTGCTCGTGCCGGCTGCCGAAGCGGCCATCGTCGAGCTCGATCTGCAGACCCTCCGCTTCCGCCATCCGCTGATCCGCTCGGCGGTGCGTCAGAGCGCGAGCGCGCCCCAGCGCAGGCGGGTGCACGAGGCGCTCGCGGAGACGCTGGAGGCGGAGCCCGACCGTCGGGTCTGGCACCGCGCGGCACTGATCACCGAAGCGCACGAAGACGTCACCCTGGAGCTCGAGGAGGCCGGGCGGCGAGCGCTCCGCCGCGGGGCCCTCCACGTGGCGATCACCGCGCTGCGACGGCAGCCGAGCTCAGTGACCCTGCGCACCAAGGACGCCGACTCCTCTCGGCGGGCGAGCCCGCCGTCGAGCTCGGTCAGCCCGAACTCGCAGCGCCGCTGCTGCGCGAGGTCGATGAGCAGAACGGGCCAGTCGAGCGCGCGCTCGCGACCTGGATCGAGGAGATGATCAACCCGCCCGACCTCGGCGACGCTGAGCGCGTCGCGCGGGTCGTCGACGCGGTCGAGCGGGCGCGAGACGCGGGCGATCGCGACCTGCACGTCAGGTTTCTCTGGCTGGCGGTCTCCCGAGCGTGGTGGACCGATCCCGGACCGGCCGCTCGTCGCATCCTCGTCGACGCCGCTCGCCGGCTCGGCGGCTCGGGCCATCGGGACGCGCGCGTACTCGCCGTCTACGCCTGCGCCGACCCGGTCGGCCACGCGGCCGAGGCCCTGCCTCGGCTGCAGGCCGTGGCGGCCACGCGGACGCTGGATACGGAGTCCGTGCGGCACTTGGGGCCGGCGGCGCTTGCCCTCGGCGCCTTTGACGTCGCTGTTGGCTTGCTCGCGTCCGCCGCCGACGGTGCGCGCACGGAGGGGCAGCTGGGACACCTGCCTCGAATGCTCGTTCTCCACGGCATAGTCGCCTCGTTCCTGGGCGCGTGGGACATCGCCATTCCCGCCGGCGAGGAGGCGCGGCGGCTCGCGACGGAGCTCGGTGGACCGCTCTGGATCGCGGGAGGCGAGACCGTCCTCTCCCTGGTCGCCGGGATGCGAGGCGACGCCGACGCGGCCGAGCGCGGCGCTGCCCGCGCCGAGCAGCTGGGCCTGGCCGCCGGCGGCAAGGTCACCGTAGCCCTAGCTCAGTTCGGCCGCGTGCTCAGCGCGTTGGGAGAGCCGGCACGACGACGCATACGCGTCGGCCCGGCGGCTGTTCGACTCGGCCGATCCGGCGTACCACCCGGTCGTGGGCCGCTGGCTCATCGCCGACCTCGCGGAGGCCGCCCTCCACGCCGACCGCGTCGCCGAGGCGACAGAGCTGCTAGCGCAGGTGGAGGCCACGGCGGGTGCGCGACCGGCGGTCTGGATCGAGCTGAACCTGCGCCATGCACGCTGTCGCTTGAGAGCGACGTCGAGACCACCCGCAACGCGCTCGACCTCCAAGACGGCCCGGCGATCCTCGTCGGCCATTCCTACGGAGGCGTCGTGATCACGGAAGCCGGGCGGCACGACCGCGTCGCCGGCCTCGTCTACATCGCCGCGTTCGCGCCCGACACGGGTGAGTCCGTCAACGCGCTGATCGCCGATCCTCCCCCCGGCGCACCCGTGCCGCCTATCCTGCCGCCACAGGACGGGTTCCTGTTCCTGGACCGCGACAAGTTTGCCGACTCGTTCGCGGCGGACGTCCCCGCCGCCCAGGCGGCGTTCATGGCCGACTCGCAGGTCCCGTGGGGCGTCGAGGCGCTCAACGGCGCCGTCAGCGAGCCTGCCTGGCGCAGCAAGCCGAGCTGGTATCTCGTTGCGACTGACGACCGAATGATCCCGCCGCCGGCACAGCGAGCCATGTCCAAGCGGGCAGGTTCGACCGTCATCGAGGCGCCCGGCAGCCACTCGATCTACGTCTCGCAGCCGCACGCGGTCGCCGACCTGATCGCGCAGGCCGCCCGAGAGGCCGCTATCGAGACTGCGGAGACCGTGTGATGGCGACTCCTCAAACGAACAATCGACGGAGCCTCCGGCCGCTTGCGGCCTGACCAGCCCCAGTCAGCCGACCACCGGTGGGCTGATCCCAGCACCCCGGCCGATCGGGAGCAGCGGCGTGACACGATCCTCCCGGTCAACCCTGGCCCAACGCGGGATCAGGAGCGTGACGCGCATCGGTGCGTGTCACGCCCCTGCTTCGCTGGCGACACGCGGAGTTGACCGATGCCGTCAAGAGCCATGCTTTGCGGGCAAGCGTGATTGGCGGTCACGGCCAAAGAACGGTCCCGAGACACCACGAATAAGCATGGCGACCAGCTCTCAGGCATGCACCGGACCACCGACCTGTTGTCACCGCATGGGCGTAGGCTCGCTCAGTTGACGGCGTCGAGCGTCTTGTGGGGGTCTGGTGACTTCTGAGCCTGACGGGCAGGCCGATGGGCTGGGACTGGTGGTCGGCACGGTTCCCGCGACCCCGCTGCAGTTCTCGGTCGGGCTGGCGCCCGGCCAGTACGCGCAGCTTGACGACGTGGTGGTCACCCAGCGTCCGCTGCCCGGCCGGGCTGGGGTCCGGATCTCCGGCGTGGTGACCAACGTCGAGGCGGTGCACGAGGGCGCGCGGTTCGCCTCCGACGTGTTCCTGATCGCGGACGGCGCCTTGCCCGCCGAGGTCTGCGAGGTCGCCGAGGTAACCGTCACGCGGGTGGAGCCGGAACTGTACGTGCCGCCGCTGCCCGGCGCCACGGTGAGCCGGGCGGTGGGGGAGCAGCGGGAGTCCGCGCTGTACTTCGACGAGATGGGCACGTCCCGGGTTCCGGTGGGATTCGGCCGCGACGGGCAGCCGGTCTACGTGAACTTCGAGTTCCTCGACGGCACCCGCGGCGCGCATGTCTCGATCTCCGGGGTCTCCGGCATCGCCACCAAGACCTCGTTCGCCATGTTCCTGCTGCACTCGATCACCAACTGCGGCGTGCTGGCGGGCGAGGCGCACAACACGAAGGCGCTGGTGTTCAGCGTCAAGGGCGAGGACCTGCTCTTCCTCGACTACGCGAACAGCAGGCTGACCGCCGGCCAGCGGGCCAGGTACGCCGACCTGGGACTGCCGGCCAGGCCGTTCGGCAACGTGCGGGTGTTCGCGCCGCCGCGGAAGAACGATCCGTCAGGAACCCCCGACGTGCATGCTCGCGACCGCGCGGTCAGCCCTTTCTACTGGACGATCGCCGAGTTCTGCGAGCAGGAACTGCTGCCGTTCGTGTTCGCCGACGCCGAGGACGAGCGCGCCCAGTACACCATGCTGATCGCGCAGGTCGCGGCTAGGCTGCGGCGGGACGCTATCGCGGCCGGGACCGACGGCGCGGTCCGGGTCGGCGGCGTCGGCCCGGCCAACGACAAGATCATCCGCACCTTCGCCGACCTGGTCACGCTGCTCGAGGCCGAGCTCGGCGACGACGGCACCCGCGGCTCGTGGGTCGCGGGCAGCACGGTCATGGGCAGCGTGAACGCGCTGCTCAGAAGGCTCCGCTCGGCGGTGGCCCCGCTCGGCGTGATCGTCCGCGGCGACCTCGCGCACCGGGGCGAACGTTCGATCACCACCTCGCGCGCCCAGGTCACGGTCATCGACATGCACAACCTGCCGGACCGGGCCCAGCGGTTCGTGGTCGGCGTGACGCTGCGCGCCGAGTTCGCCCGCAAGGAACGCCAGGGGACGGCACGCCCGCTGATGTTCGTGATGCTGGACGAGCTGAACAAGTACGCGCCGCGTGAGGGGGACAGCCCGATCAAGCAGATCCTGCTCGACCTGGCCGAGCGCGGCCGCTCGCTGGGAGTGATCCTGATCGGCGCCCAGCAGACCGCGAGCGAGGTCGAGCGGCGGATCCTGGCCAACTGCGCGATCCGGGTCGCCGGGCGGCTCGACGCCGCCGAGGCGCTGCGCCCGGAGTACGGATACCTGCCGCCTGCCCAGCGGCAGCGCGCCACGCTGGCCAAGCCAGGGACGATGTTCATCGCCCAGCCCGACATCCCGGTGCCGCTGGCGGTGGACTTCCCGTTTCCCGCCTGGGCGACAAGGCCGAGCGAGAAGGGCGAATGGGCCGGGCACGACCCCGGGCCGGCCAAGCCCGCTGACCCGTTCGCCACGATCCCGGGCGCCGACGACGTGCCGCCGTTCTAGCCGCCACCGCGAGGAGAGCAATGAGGATCCTGCACACGAGCGACTGGCACGTCGGGAAGGTACTCAAGGGCCGGGACCGCCACGACGAGCATGCCGCGGTTCTCGGCAGCATCGTCGCGGCGGCCAGGGACCAGGACGTGGACCTAGTGCTGGTGGCCGGCGACCTGTTCGAGACCGCGGCGCCGACGGCGAGGTCGCAGGGACTGGTCATGCGCACCCTGCTTGAGCTGCGCGAAGACGGCCGCCAGGTCGTAGTCATCGCGGGTAACCACGACAACCAGAGCCTCATCGATGCGGTGTACCGGCCGGTGCTCGGCGAGATCGGGCTGCACGTTCTTGGCCTGCCCAAGCGCCCCGACGCCGGCGGCACATTCTGCCTGCGCGGGCGCGACGGCACCGACGTCACGGTGGCCGCGCTGCCTTTCCTGTCGCACCGGTACGCGGTCCGCGCCGCCGAGGTGATGTTCCGCGAGTTCGCCGAGCACGCGCTCGACTACGCTCAGCGGGTCGCGGAGATCATCCGGATGCTGACCGAGGGGCTCACCGCCGACACGGTGAACGTGATCTCGGCGCATGCCACGCTGCTCGGCGGCCGGAGGGGCGGCGGCGAGCGGGACGTGCAGACCAGCCTGGACTACGAACTGCCCGCCGGAATATTCCCGGCCAGCGCGCACTACGTCGCCCTGGGGCACCTGCACCGTCAGCAGGAGATCCCCGGCCCGTGCCCGATCTTCTACTCCGGGTCGCCGCTGGCCGTCGACTTCGGCGAGGAGGCCAACGAGCCGTGCGCGCTGATCGTGACGGCCGAACCGGGCATCAGGGCAGACGCCAGGCCGGTGCCGATCGCCGGCGGCCGCCGTCTGAAGACGCTGCGCGGGACGCTGGAGCAGGTGACCGCCGAAGGGGAACAGGCAGGCGACGCGTACCTGCGGGTCGTGCTCGCCGAGCCCGGCCGGGCGGGGCTCGGCGACCAGGTCAGGGAGAAGCTGCCTAACGCTCTGGAGGTGCTGCTCGACGACGCGCACCGGCCTCGCCCCGGCGCCCGGGCCGGCGACCGGCCGAGCCGGGTCGGCCGCGGCCCGCTCGAGCTGTTCGGCGACTACCTGGCCGAGCAGAACGTGGCCGACCCGCGGGTGGTGGCCATGTTCGCCGAACTGCTCGACGAGGTCACCAGCGGGGCAGGTGATGCCTGATGCGCCCGGTACGCCTTCAGCTCGACGGGTTCGGCTGCTACCGCGAGCCGGCCGATATCGACCTGCACGACGTGGACTTCTTCGCCCTGGTCGGACCGACGGGCTCGGGCAAGAGCACCGTCATCGACGGACTGTGCTTCGCGCTCTACGGCACGGTGCCCAGGTGGGGCAGGGAGAACGTGATCGCCCAGGCACTCGCGCCCGCGGCCAACGCCTGCCGGGTCTGCCTCGTCTTCGAGGCGGGCGGCAGCCGGTACGCCGTGGTGCGGGCGCTGACCCGCGACAAGAAGGGCCTGGTGCACACCAAGGAGGCCAGGCTCGAGCTGATTGACCCGCAGGTTCCGCCCGACGCGCCGCTCGCCGACCTGCTCGCGGCCAGCGTCCGGCCGCTGGCCGAAGGACCCGACGAGGTCAAGTCGCAGGTGCAGGCGATGCTGGGCCTGACCTACGAGCATTTCACCCAGTCCGTGCTGCTGCCGCAGGGCAGGTTCTCCGAGTTCCTGCACGCCAAGGCCGCCGACCGGCAGGACCTGCTGGTGCAGCTTCTGGCCTTCGGGATCTACACGACGGTGGGCCAGCAGGCTCGCAAGCGGGCCGACCTAGCCAGGGAACGGCTGCGGACGGCGCAGAGCGCGCGGCAAGCCCTGACCGACGCGAGCGAGGAGGCCGAGCGGCAGGCCGAGGCCAGGGTGCGGGCGCTGGCCGACCTCGCGCGCGACGCCGAGCAGCGGCTGGCGATCTTGCGCGGGCTCGGCGAGCGGTCCGGGCAGGCGCAGCAGCATGCGGAGGCTGCGCGCGCCGATGCGGCGCTGCTCGCCGCCGTGCGTGCGCCCGCCGACGTGCCCGGTCTCGCCCGGCGGATCGATGCCGCCAGCCGGCTGGTCGCCAAGCGCGCCGCGCAGCGCGACCGGGCCGAGCAGGCCGAGGCCGAGGCCCTGCAGGCTCGTGACGCGCAGCCCTCCAGGGCCGTCCTCGAGCGGCTGCGCGACGCGTACGCCGAACGGCGCCGGGTGGACGCTCTGCTGGCGCGCCGACACCGGGACCTCGCGGGCAAGCGTGCGGATCAGGATGTCCTGGCGGCGGAACTCGAGGCCGCGGAGCTCAAGCTCCAGCGGGCGCGGGACGACTGCGCCAGCGCCGAGCGGGAGCACGCCGCCGTTGCCCTGGCGCAGGAACTCCGCGTCGGCGCGGACTGCCCGGTCTGCCTCCAGCCGGTCACGGCCCTGCCGCACCACCGCGTCCCCGCCGACCTGCTGGAGGCCAGGACAGCGGCGCAGTGGGCGGCTAGCGAGGCCAAGCATGCGCGGACGGCGCACGACCAGGCGGCGCGGGCGGCCGCCGCCGCGGGCAGCATCGCGGACGAGACCAGAGCCCAGCTGCTCCAGGTGTCGGCGGCGCTGGCCGGGGCGCCCGGCGAGCCGGAGGTCGCCGCCTCGCTGGAGGCGATCGCCCGGGCCGACGAGGCGCTCGGCCAGGCCCAGCGGGCGGTGCGGGCAGCGCGGCAGGCTCTCGCGTCCGCGGAGCAGGAGCGCGCCACGCTGACCGAGGAGGAACTGCGGGCCTGGGCCGATCTGAGCGAGGCGCGGGATTCCGTCGTCCGGCTCGGCGCCCCGGCGACGCGGGGCACCGACTTGGCCGCCGCGTGGGACGAGCTGACCGGGTGGGCCGCCGGCCAGCACCAGGAACGCGGGTCGCGGCAGGCGGACCTGGATGCGGCGGCGACCGCGCTGCAGCGCGAGGTCGCCGACGCCAGGTCCGCGCTCACCGAGCAACTAGCTGAGCAGGGCATCACTGGCCTGGCCGATCCCGCCAGGTGCGAGTCGGCGATCGCGACGCAGTCCGAGCGCGCCGCGAACCGGCTCGCGGCGGTGCGCGCCAGCCGGAGCCAGGCAGCCGCCATTGACGAGCAGATCCGCGCCCACCAGGAGGATGAGCAGGTCGCGGCCATGCTGGGCCGGCTGCTGCGGGCGTCGTCGTTCGAGCGCTGGCTCTGCGGCGAAGCGCTGGACTCGCTGGTGGCCGAGGCGTCGCAGACGCTGATGGAACTCTCTGGCGGGCAGTACCAGCTCGACCGCGACGAGCGCAACGACCTGGTCGTCGTCGACTACCAGGACGCGGGGGCCAGGCGCCCGGTGCACACGCTGTCGGGCGGCGAGACGTTCCAGGCCTCGCTCGCCCTCGCGCTGGCCCTGTCCCAGCAGGTCGCCGGCCTTTCCGCGGGCATGAGGGACCTGAACTCGATGTTCCTCGACGAGGGTTTCGGCACGCTGGACGAGGACACGCTGGAGACCGTCGCCAGCACGCTCGAACGACTCGCCGCTGACTCGGACCGGATGGTCGGCATCGTCACCCACGTGCCGGCGCTGGCCGAGCGCGTCCCGGTCCGCTTCGTCGTCGGCCGGGCCGGGCCCACGTCGACGGTGCGCAAGGAGCGGGTATGACCGCTACGCCCGCCACCGGGCCGACTGGGAGCGAGCCGGCTGGGAGCGGGCCGACCGCGACAGGGCCGGCCGCATCGTTCGCCTTCACCGTCGACCCGTGGGATCCCGGGTACGGCCTCGCGTACGCCGACGAAATGGATGGCGGAGCCGTCACCGAGTCGAGCGCGGAGCTCGGCCTGGACTTCGAGGTGCCCGCCGCGCGGTGGCGGCCGCTCGATCCCGACCAGGCACTCGCGTTGCCCGCCCTGGTGCTCTTCCTCGATGGCGTCCGGCGGATCGACGCGCAGGTCTGGGTGCATGGCGGCAGCCCCCAGCCGGGCCCGGGGATCGCCGCGTCGTACGCCGCCGGCCTGGTCGCGTGCGACGGAGCCGCGCGCATCGCCGACGTCACCGTGGAGCGCGGCTTGTTCACGGCGGCTCCGGCCGCGGCCGACATCGTGACGAAGTCCGCGCGGTATCCGGCGCGGCATGTCGAGGGCACGGGCATCGACCAGCTTTCACTCGCGTTGCAGCGCCGGCTGACCGAGGCGGAGGTCCAGCTCGCGCTCGCCTTCCGCGCGCGGCATCCGGCCGCCGACGACCTGCTCGTCGTCGACGGGCCGCTGCGCGGCCGTACCCATCTGGACGGGACGGTCGGCTACATCAAGACCCACCATGCGTCCTACCTGCCCGGCGACCAGGCCGGCGTGGTGGCCGCACTGCGTCCTGGCCAGCGCACGCCGGCCTTCACGATGGGCACGTCCTGGCGGCGCACTTCCTGGTACCTGCAGCTTCCCGGCACTCCAGGAGTGCCCTGGTCCGGCGTCGTGCGGGTCGAGTGCTCGGCCGAGCTCACGGCCGCCGAGGTCACCGGGCTTGCCGACGTCACCGCCCGGGTGCTGCCGCCGCTGGCGAGCACACCGCACAAGGATCCGCGGGCACCGCAGAACCTGGTGCCCGTCGGCGGCCTGGAACGTGAGCTGCGGCGCAGGCTCGGCGACCAGCAACTGCTCTACCGCGCTCTCCGCTCGGCGGCCGTGAACTGGCGGCCGTTCTCAGCCGTTTCAGGGACATGAGCGGAGGAAAGACGACAGTTGAGGCCCGCTCAGCCGACGCGCCGGCCTGCCAGCCTGGCCCTGGACGACGGCTCACGCAGCAGCGGACCCCTGGTTCGCGCCAGGAACTCGCGGTAGGTGTCGGGAGGCCTGTGCGGGTCGGGGAGGTAGCGATTGGGCGCGCCGCATCCCGTCCACCGACGACCTCCTCGCATTGCCCGAACGACTGCTCGTCATCATCAGAAACGCTCGCAGTAAGCCCGCGGCCACCGCATCGGGCAATTGCCCTTGCCTTCCTGGTGGGCGGGGCCTTAGCCGAACCGTGCTGCCGAGGCCGCGCGGGCCTGGCGTCTCACTGGTACGAGATCATCACCGGCTGCGGGGAGTTGGACATCGTCTGAAGCGGGCTCAGCATCGGATCGTCCTTGACGAAGAAGTTCTTCCACCCGAAGAACACGCCGGACGGCGCCGCCCCGGTGACCGCCTGCCACGTCTGCAGCTTGTCGGCCTGCGTGCCCTGCCCGTCCATGTGGATGACGATCGCCAGGTCGTCGTGGGTTGTGTCGAGCCGCTGCTCGCCGGCGATCATCGACAGCCTGAACTGATGCAGCACCAGCAGTTTCTGCGGCAGGCGGGCCCGAGCCGTCAGGCGAGCCAGCCACTCGATCACGCTGTTGACTTCGCTGCTGTCGACGCTGCCGATCTGATTCAGCGGCCGCTGACCTGCCTGCAGTTTCCACTCGGGGTCGAGCGCCAGCCCCACGTTAGGCAGCTCAAGCAACCGCCGATACCGCATGGCCTGGGTGAGCAGGCTGGCCCGGCCGGGCTGAAGGTCGAGGATCACGTACATGCCCGTGGCGCTCGCCCGGCCTACCCAAGGCCGCAACGCGGCCACCGCGGACTGGTGGGAGTAGCTGCCATCGCGCCCGGGGTTGGCCTGCGCCACCGTCGCGATGATCTCGAATGCCGGTATCACCGGCGCGCTACTCAACGGCCGGTAGGAAGCGGCGATGTCCCGGATCCGGGAAATGCTCGCGCTCAGGCCTTGCTGGCCGAGGGCTCCGAGCATGGGCGTGCCCGGGTATCCGTATAGGGCGAGCAGCCGGTGCATCGGAAACAGGACCTGTCCGCCGCCGGGCAGCTGCACTCCGGTCTCCGCTACGGCGACCCGGGCCGCGAGCAGGCGAGCCGGACCGAATCGCCCGCCCACGGCGAGCACATGCCGCGGCTTGGCGGCCGACATCGCGGAGATCGCCGCAGGATCGGCGCGCGGGTCGTAGCCGGCGATGTCAACGACCTGAGCGCCAGCGGCCCTGGCCGTGGCGACCGCGGCGGTCGCCCCCGCAGTGGTGTCGCCGGCGTGCACGAGCACGACCACGTGATGCAGGGGCGCTGGAGCTCTGGTCGCGGGCAGGGCGGTTGGGTCGGTGGTCACCTGGACCCGCGGTAGCTGCGCTGCGAGCATGCCCGCCGCGACCCCGACGTCGAGCACCGCGCGGATGTTCAGCGAACGGACCGCGGTCCGCAGCACGACGGCGGCCGACATTGTCGTCACGTCAGGCTGGGTGGCCTGCGGCCCGGTAGCCCGCGGCCCTTCACCATGGGGCCCGGTGGCCCGCGGGAAGACCAGCAGGAGCGGCGCGTGCGCGCGCTCGGCCCTGGCGGCGGCCTCCGTGAGGTCGGCCACGCGGTCCGCGTTCGCGACGACGGCGACGGGCGCGGAGGCGAACATCGTCGATGCCGCGTGGGCGGCGACCAGGTCGGCCGGATCGGCCAGGACCGACGTCGTCGCCACCGGGGGCCTGGTAACGGCGGTCAGGCTGGCGGTGGCAGGACGCGAGTGCCCGGGTCCGCCTTCGTACGCCGTCGCACCGGCCGCGACCGCTGCCGACAGCGCGACTACGGCGCCGACCACGATCCGCGGCTTGCCGCCGGCCGCAGCGAACCCGCGAGCCGCGGGCCGCGGCGCCCGGGCGCGGTGGGTTCCGATCTTAGGGTCGCGCCATCGCCAGAGCACCGGATTTCTCCCCTATGAGATCCATCGCCCATCGGTGTTGTCCCGGGCAGCGGCATGAGCGCCTGCCCGTGGCCAGGCCCGCGATTGCGATCGGATACCGGGTATGCCGGTTGAATAATAGCGATGCCGAAAAAGCTTCCGGGAGTCTTTCAGAGCGAAATTCAGCAAGCTTTCGCATAACCTTTTTTGCGCGGTCGGAATGTGTCAGTAAATCTCCTCGCGACAGGCGCGATGTCACTGAAGTAACGTACTTTCTGCCTACGACGGAGGCTGGTCGGCGTGCACCGGCTCAAGGACAGGCTCAAGGACCGCTGCCCGGCCAACGCTCGAGCACCCGACAGTCACCGCGGTGCGGGGTGGATCTTCGCCGACGATATCTACTCAGCAACTGGCGATGCGGCTAGCCGCTGACGCCGAGCTGGAAGTGGAAGTCGCCGACGTGCACGGCGAGGTTGAATCCGCCGAAGTGATGAATGACCAGCGCGGCGAGGATGATCAGCAAGATCGCCACCAGGAACCAGAACAGCCACCAGAGGAGGGCCGGCACCGTGCTTCTTATGCTCATGGCCGGCAACTGCCCGCCAACAGCCGAAGTATGCCGGCAATCCTCGCAATCCTCGCAGTGCAGGGTATGTTTGGCGGCCGCGAAGATGGGCAGTTCCGACGAGTTCTGCCAATGAGGGGAGAGCTAAGAATGGCTATCGTGCTGCTGGCCCTGCTGATAGTCCTGATCTTCTTCGGGCTGGGTTTCGCGCTGCACGTGCTCTGGTGGATCGCGATTATCGCGCTCGTGGTGTGGCTGCTCGGCTTCGTGCTGCGTGTCGGCGAATCGGCTGGCCGGTCGCGTCGCCGCTGGTTCCACTGGTAACTGCACGCCGAGCTAGGAGCGCGCCCGATCCGGTGAATCGGCCGGACATGCGGGTAGCGAGGAGTCATGGCAGTCGACGCGCGCGAGACCGAGATCAAGTACGAGGCGACAGCGGGCACCTCGTTGCCCAGCTTCGATGACCTGCCCGAGGTGGCGCGTACCTGCGGGGCGGCGGACGAGCAGCTGGACGCCGAGTACTTCGACACCGGAGATCTCCGCCTGATCCGGGCGGGGATCACGCTGCGGAGGCGTCAGGGCGGGCATGATGCCGGCTGGCACCTGAAGCTCCCCGCCGGCAATCACACCAGGCGCGAGATCCGGCTGCCGCTCGGCGGCCCCGGCGGGAAGGTGCCCGGGGAGCTGGCCAGGCTCGTCCGGGTGCATACCCGCAGCGAGGAGCTGAGGCCGGTGGCCAGGATCAGCACGCGGCGGCGGCGCCTGCTTCTGCTCGGCGGCTCCGGCGAGTCGCTCGCCGAGGTGGCTTCCGATCACGTCACCGCGCGGGCCGTTGGCGATCCAGCGCGCCAGTCGCAATGGCATGAGGTCGAGGTCGAGCTGACCGGTGGTGACCGTCACACGCTCGCGGCCGCCGACCGGCTGCTGCGGCGCGACGGCCTGAGCCGGGCCGGCCAGTCGGCCAAGCTGGCGCGCGCGCTCGGCCTGCCTGAGCCAGAGCCCGGCCCCCGGCCCTCGCTCCGCAGGTCGGCTCCGGCCGGTGACGTGATCACTGGCTACCTGAGGGCGCAGCTTGGCGCCCTGAAGGTGCTGGACCCGATGGTGCGTGGCGATGAGCCCGACTCGGTGCACCAGATGCGAACGACGGCCCGCAGGCTGCGCAGCACGCTGCAGTCGTTCGACCAATTCTTCACCCGGTCAGCGACCGAGCCGCTCGCCGCCGAGCTGCGGTGGTTCGGCACGGTGCTCGGCGAGGCGCGCGATGCCGAGGTGCTCGCCGCGCACTTGGCCGAGCATGTCAGCCAGATCCCGGCCGGGCAGGTCGTCGGTCCTGTCATGGCCCGGGTGCGGGGGCATTTCGCGCGGCTGGGCGCGGACGCTCAGGCCGGCGTGCTCGAGGCGCTGGACTCGCCGCGTTACTTCGCCCTGCTCGACCAGCTTGACCAGGTGGTGAGCTCGCCGCCGGGTACCGACCTGGCCGGGCGGCCCGCGGGCGAGGTGCTGCCCGCGGCCGTGCGCCGCACCTACGCCAGGACCAGGCGCCGGATGAAGCGCGCACTGCGCACGCCGCCCGGCGATCGCAGGGATGTCGCCCTGCACCGGGCGCGCAAGGCCGCGAAGCGCGCCCGCTACGCGGGCGAGGCCGTCGTGCCGCCGTTCGGCAAGCAAGCGAGCCGGTTCGCCAGGCAGATGAAGCGGCTGCAGTCTGTCCTCGGCGAGCATCAGGATGCCGTGATCGCCCGCCAGCTGGAACGAGATCTCGGCATGAGCGCTCACCTGGCCGGCGAGAACGCGTTCAGCTACGGGCTGATGTACGAGCGGGACAGCCAGCAGGCGGATCGCCTGGCGGAACGTTCCGGGCGGTGCTGGCGGAAGGCGTCTCGCGCCCGCTACCGGCGCTGGCTGCGCTGAGCTGGGATCGCGCTGAACCGGGGCTGGAAGTTTGAGTCCCGGCTTTCGGGTGAGCGAGAGCAGGTATGAGTAGCATCCAGACTCGCGACGAACCGGCCGGTACAACCGGCAGAAACTTCGTCGCGTCCTTCGCGATCGGAGTCGGCGGTACCGGCTGGCTGAATCGTTCGGTCGAGCAGATCACCAGCCTGTTCGAGCGACAGGCCGAGGGAGACCGGACCGGCATCTGCACGGCCCGTGATGCCGATGCAGCCTCGGCCTGACGCGCGCGGCCCGGGCCGCCCGGTGGTGGCGGTCGCGAACACGCTGCCGATCCGCCACGGCGACGACGGCTGGGAGTTGTCGCCAGGCGGGCTGGTGACCGCGCTGCGGCCGATCATGCAAGCGCGCAGCGGCGCCTGGGTCGGCTGGGACGGCGGCACCAAGGAGTTGCCGCCGAAGCTTCCGGCCATGGAGACCAGGCTGTTGCCGATCCACCTGTCAGCCGCCCAGGTCCGCCAGTACTACCAGGGGTTCGCGAACACTACCCTGTGGCCGCTGCTGCACGACGCGATCGAGAAGCCGCGGTTCGAGCGGTCCTGGTGGCGGAGCTACCGGGACGTGAACGCGGCCTTCGCCAGCGCGGCGGCGGACGCGCTCAGCGAACTCCAGAACGCGCTCGCGTGGGTGCACGACTACCACCTGACCCTGGTTCCCCGCCTGATCAGGGAACGGCGGCACGACCAGCCGATCGGGTTTTTCCTGCACATACCGTGGCCGGCGCCTGAGATCTTCGCCCGGGTGCCGTGGCGCCAGGACATCTTGCTCGGCATGCTCGGCGCCGACGTGATCTCCTTTCACGCCGAGCGGTACCGGGACAACTTCGTCCGGCCCTGCGCGCGCCTGCTCGGCGACGCAGACGTCCACGTGCGCGGACCGGTGATCGTGATGCCCGATCAGCGGGAGGTGACGACCACCACCGCGCCCATCTCGATCGACGCGGCTGAGTTCAGCCGGCTGGCCGCCGATCCGGTGACCGCCGCCGAGATTCAGGGCCTGCGCGAGCAGTTCGAGGGTCGCACGCTGCTGCTCGGGGTAGACCGGCTGGATTACACCAAGGGCATCGTCGAGCGGCTGTTGGCCGTTAAGGCCCTGCTCGAGCGGCGTCCCGACCTTTGCACCGCGATCACGTTCCTCCAGGTCGCGGTGCCGAGCCGGGACAATGTCGCGGAGTACCGCAGCCTGCGCACGGCGGTCGAAGGGCATATCGGCAGGATCAACGGCAAACTGACCCAGCCTGGCTCGGATGTTCTTGTGCACTACCTGCATCGCAGCCTGCCTGCGCGCCAGCTCGTGGCGTACTACGCCGTCGCCGACGTGATGCTCGTCACACCGCTCATCGACGGGATGAACCTGGTAGCCAAGGAGTACGTCACCGTCCAGCACGCGCTCGGGGGCAGCGGGTCGATGATCCTCAGCGAGTTCGCCGGTGCCGGGTCCGAGCTGCGTCAGGCGGTGCCGTGCAACCCCTTCGACGTGGAGGGCCTGTCGCTGCGGATCGAGCACACGCTGGAACTGGCCGCGAGCGTGCGGCGGGCGGCCATCGAGTCGATGGCCAGGCACGTGACAGAGCACGACGTCCACCGCTGGGTCGCCAGCCAGCTGGGCGACATCGAGGCGGTGACACACCCGGCTTCGAGCGTGCCGGGGAACTCCCGCATGCTCGTAGCGGGCTCGAAGGGACGCTACCGGGTCTCGTCATCCGCCCGGCGCTAGTGTGGCTGGCGTGACGCAGCGGCCTGACTATCGCGAGCCTCCGGTACCTGCCTTCCTCTTCGACCTCGACGGCACGCTGATCGACAGCGTGTACCAGAACGTGATCGCCTGGCGCAACGCGCTGGCCAAGCTCGATATCGACCTGTCAGTCTGGCGGATTCACCGGCGGATCGGCATGAGCGGCGGGCTGTTCGTCTCCGCGCTGCTGCGCGAGACGGGGCGGTCGCTGTCCGCGGACGACATCGGGAGGCTGCAGCAGGACCACGCCGCCGAGTACCTGGCCCAGGTGGACTCCGTCCGGCCGCTGCCCGGAGCGCGGCAGCTGCTTGCGGCTCTGACCGCGCAGGGAGTTCCCTGGGCGATCGCCACCAGCGGCCTGCGGGTGATGGCGGAAAGCGCGCTCGCCATGCTCGGCCTGCCCGACGACGCGCCGATGGTGACCAGGGACATGGTCAGGCACGCCAAGCCGGACCCCGACCTGTTCCTGGCCGCCGCCGCACTGCTCGGCGCCGACCCCGGCCAGGCCATGGTGGTGGGGGACAGCGTCTGGGACCTGCTGGCCGCGCGGCGGGCAGGAGCCCTCGGCATCGGGCTGCTGTCGGGCGGGTACGGCCGCGAGGAACTCGAGCGGGCCGGTGCCTACCGGGTCTACGCGGACCCCGCCGAGCTGCTGCGGCACGCCGACGAGGTCGGCCTGCGCAATCTCACCGGCCTGCCCGACGAGGCCGGCCTGCGCAATCTCACCGGCCTGCCCGACGAGGCCAGCTGACCTGTGCTCAGCCGACCGTGCCTGGCCGATCGTGGTCAGCCGATGTGCCGGTGCAAATCGGCGGCCTTGGACGGGCCTGGCTCGGCGGCGGCGATCCACGGACCGGGGATCGACGGGTCGATGATGCCATCCTCGAGCCACGCGTGGCGCCCGTTCAGTACCTGGCGCGCGAGTGCCGAGTCGGCGGCGTCGGTGTTGGTCCAGAGCTGGCCGAAGAGCGCCTCGGCGCGCAGCCTGGCGTGCATGCAGAACGCGTCGGCGAGCTCGCGGGCCGGGGCGCGCCGCCTGGTGCCCGCGGCTACCTCGGCGTCCAGCTGCGCGCGAACGCACACGGCGCTCATGGCGAACAGCTCGGCGCCGATGTCGACGATCCTGCCGAGGAAGCCCTGCTTGCGCTCGAGCCGCCCCTGCCAGCGCCCCATCCCGTAGAAGGTCACCCGGGCCAGCTTCCTGCTGGCCCGCTCCACATAGCGCAGGTGCGCCGCCAGCGGGCCGAACTCCCCGTAGGCTCCCGGCCGCTGGCCCCGGCCGGCCACCAGCGTGGGCAGCCACCGAGCGTAGAACTGGCCGGCCTGGGCGGCGGCCCGCGCCCGGCGAGCCGCCGGGAGATCGCGGTCGATCAGGTCGCCTGCCGCTGACAGATGCGCGTCCACGGCCTCGCGGGCGATGAACAGCCGCATGATCTCGGACGAGCCTTCGAAGATCCGGTTGATCCGCATGTCGCGCAGCATCTGCTCGGCAGGGACGCCGCGTTCGCCCCTGGCAGCCAGCGACTCCGCCGTCTCGTAACCGCGGCCACCCCTGATCTGCACGAGCTCGTCGACGATGATGCTGGCCATCTCCGAGCAGTAGAGCTTGGCGATCGCGGCCTCGATCCTGATGTCGTTGCGCTTGTCGTCGGCGAGCTGGCTGGACAGTTCGACCACGGCCTCCAGCGCGTAGGTGGTCGCGGCGATGAACGAGATCTTCTTGGCGACTGCCTCGTGCTCGCCGACCGGACGACCCCACTGGACTCGCTGGCTGGACCACTCTCGCGCGAACTTCAGCGCGAGCTTGCCCGCCGCCGCGCAGCTGGCCGGCAGCGACAGCCTGCCGGTGTTCAGCGTCGTCAGAGCGATCTTCAGGCCCTGGCCCTCACCGCCGATCCGGCTCGCGGCGGGGACGACGACTTCATGGAACCTGGTGAGGCCGTTCTCAAGGCCGCGCAGGCCCATGAACGCGTTGCGCCGCTCGACGGTGATCCCTGCGGCGCTGCCCTCGACGACAAACGCGGTGATCCCGCCGCGGTGCCCTTCGCTCGCAGGCACCCGGGCCATCACCACGAGCAGGTCAGCGACCACGCCGTTGGTCGTCCAGAGCTTGACCCCGTTCAGCACGTAATCGGTCCCGTCGTCCGACGGCACCGCCGTCGTGTTCAGCCTGGCCGGATCCGAACCGACGTCGGGCTCGGTGAGCAGGAACGCGCTGATCTCGCCGCGCGCGCACCGCGGCAGGAACTGCCGCTTCTGCTCGTCGGTCCCGAACAGCGCGAGCGGCTGCGGCACCCCGATCGACTGGTGCGCGGACAGCAGCGCGGCGACCGCCGGCGAGGCAGATCCGGCGATGATCAGCGCCCGGTTGTAGTACAGGTTGGTCAGCCCGAGCCCGCCGTACTCGGGCGCGATCTTCATCCCGAACGCTCCGAGCGACGCCAGGCCGCGCACGACGTCAACGGGAATCTGCGCGTCCCGTTCAATCTGCGCGCCGTTGACCGACTCCTCGCAGAACGCGCGCAGCCGGGCGCAGAAGTCCTCGCCGCGCGCCGATGCGTCCTCGCCCGGCCGCGGATGCGGGTGGATCAGGTCGAGCCTGAAGTCGCCGAGGAACAGCTGCTTGCCGAAGCTGGGCTGCCGCCACCCGGCCTCACGTGCTTCCTCTGCCGTCTGGCGCGCCTCGCGCTCGCCGACGTGCCGGACTGGATCTGCCGTCGGAGTGCTCATGGATGATCCCGTCTGGTGGTCGTCACCTAGCAATTGCCCGTTCTACCGACTGGTAACACAACCCAGTTCAGCACGGCGCCGCACCCCGGCTGCGGAGCATGTTCGCCATCCCCGACGCACGCCTTCGCGCGCTGGGCGAGGTCAGCGGCAGACGCGTACTCGAACTGGGATGCGGCGCCGGCCAGCGGAAATGCTCTGGATCGCCCGCAAGCTTTGCGGAGCCGCAACCGATGATATGAGTCGTAAGCCCACCCGGCCGACGCCTTCAGCGCATCGCGGCCGCGTTGATCAGGCGGTCGCGCCCGCCTGGTCGGCGACGGGGGCGTCGGCGACCGCGCCGTCGAGATAGCTGACCATGTGGGCGGCGATGGCGGGGACTCGCGGGCCGGGCAGCACCGTGCCGGTGAGGTTCAGCGGATCGGCCGCGGAGATCCGCACCAGCTCGCCGCTGCGGGGCTGCTTGCGGATGGCGCGGAGCACGTCGATCGCGTCCGGGTGGGCGTACTGCTCGCCGCTGAACCCGGTCACGAACCGGCCGCCGCGGATCGTGCCCCTGGCCTCCATCCGCCGGAACGCCCAGAGCACGTCCCGCCACGGCACCGCGAGGCTTTCCCTGGCGACCACGTCCCGGAAGACCACGCCCCAGCGGGCGGCGAGCTGCTCGGCCACGGCCTCGGCGAGCTCGTCCCTGTCGCCCGCCGCGAGTGTGCTGGGCAGCAGGGACCAGCGGCCCGACGCGCCGCCGGTCGTGCCGGCCAGGCCCCGGCGCAGCCCGCGCGGCTGGGGGAGCGAGTGCCGTGCGCCGCGCCGCAGCAGCGAGCGGACGGCGCGGAATCCGTCCGCCGTGACTAGCCCGCGCGACACGCCGTCCCACAGCGCCTGGTCGATCTCATGCGGCGGCCTGCCGGTGACCGCGGCCAGGTCGTGCCGGAACAGCGCGCCACCTCTGCGGAGCGCGTCGAGTACGTCCAGGGTGCGGCCGGGTTCTGGCTCGGCCGGGGCCAGGTCACCGCGGACCGCCCGCAGCAGCCAGGGCAGGTCGTCGCGGAGCGCAAGGGTGATCGGGGTGGCACGGGACGGCCTGCCGGTGCGGGCCTGCTGCTCGGGATCGGCGTCGCGGACCGACAGCCGGCCCCAGGACGCCTGCCCGGACAGGCAGAGGTCGTCGAGCCACTCCCTGCGGTATCCATCGACCCTGGCCGCCAGCACCGCCTGCTCCCAGGCCCCGGCGGCCACCTCGAAGCCCTGCAACTGCTCGATGACGGCGAGCACGCCGAGCCTGCCCTCGCGCCTGATGCCGGGCGCGGCGTGCTGCCACCGCAGCAGAAACCGCACGAAGTCCCGCGCGGTCACCGGCTCGATCTCGCGTCGCCGCCGGTCCCTGGTGTAGCCGTGGATCCGCGCCAGCAGCCGCCTGGCGCAGTACTCCTCGTCCGCGTCCGGCCCGGTGAAGCGGCCGCTGATCGCGAAGCCCTCCTGCTCCAGGGCGGCCAGGCCGCGCACTATCAGCGTGCCGGGCAGCCCGGTCGCCTCGGCCAGCGCGGCGACGGTCGAGGGCCCTCGGCACTCCAGGTGGCCGCGTAGCAGGCTGGCCACGGCGGCGTCCTCGTCGACCGGCCCGGCGGCAGCGGAGCCGGGCACAGGCGGGCTGCGCAGCGCAGGCGCGATGACCGCGCCGGGGAACAGCGCCTCGACCGCGGGCAGCCGCTCGACGGCGGCCCACAGCGCCCCGGCCTGGGCGTGCACGGTCACGGCCCGGCCGGCCTCGGCCAGGGCGCCGAACCAGCTTGCCCACTCCTGCGCCGGGCGCAGCGCCACCAGGTTCAGCAGCACGTCGTGCAGTTCGTCGGGATCGCGCGGGTCGGGCCTGACCTGCTCGGCGACCCGGTCGATCGCGGCCTGGTCGAGCCGGGCCAGCTCGTGCGGAGCCACCGGCAGGCCCCGGCGCAGAGGGACCGCCCTGCTGCGGCGCTCTTCCAGCGGCGCATCGTCGAGGTAGGTGTACGGACGGCCGTTGAGAATCTCGTGTGCGAGCACGGACGGCTCCGTGGTGTCCCTGACGATGACGCCGACCCGGCCGGACTCGATGCCCGCGACGAGGTCTTTCAGGCCGGCGATGTCCATGGCCTCGTGCAGGCAGTCGGTCAGGGTCTGCCGGACCAGCACGTGGTCGGGGATCTCGAGCGGGCCTGGCGCGACATTCTCCTGGCAGGCAGCCAGCGTGGGGAACACCGCGGCCATCAGGTCGTCGGCCTCCATCCGCTGGATCGCCGGCGGGTTCTTCTTGCCGCCGCGCATCCGCAGCACGGCCAGCGAGGTGTTCAGGTTCCACCGCCACCTGGCGGCGAACATCGGGGCGGTGAGCACCGCCTGGCGGACGACCTCCTCGACGGTCCCCGACGCCAGGAACTTGGGCACCCGGTCGAGCGGGAAGCTGTGCTGCGGCCCGAGCGACAGCAGGATCGCGTCGTCGCTGGCCGCCGCCTGGAGCTCGAAGTCGAACGTCACGCAGAACCGCTTGCGCAGCGCGAGCCCGAGCGCGCGGTTCAGCCGGGCCCCGAACGGCGCATGCCCGACCAGCTGCATCCCGCCGGCCTCGTCGAAGAACCGCTCGAGCACGATCACGTCCATCGTCGGCAGTACCCCGAGCTGGGCGAGCCCGGCGCCGAGGTAGGCCACCATCGTCTCGGCGGCCGCCTCGCCGATCCCGCAGTCGGCCGTCAGCCAGCGCACTGCGGCCGCCTGGTCCTCGGTGGCCAGCCGGCCGGCCACCGCCGACCGGAGCGCACAGACTTCCTCGGACAGCTCGACGGTCCGGCCGGGCGCCTCGCCGAGCCAGAACGGCACGGAAGGCGGCGCGCCGCGCGCGTCCTCGACCCGGACCACGCCAGGCTCGACCCGGCGGATCCGCCACGAGGTGGTGCCGAGCAGGAACACGTCCCCGGCCATGCTCTCGATCGCCCAGTCCTCGTTGACGGTGCCGACCAGGACGTTGTCCGGCTCGGCGAGTACCCGGTAGTCGCCGAGCTCGGGGATCGCGCCGCCGGAGGTCAGCGCGGCCAGCCTGGCGCCCCGCCTGCCCCGCAGCAGTCCGTTGACCTGGTCGCTGTGCAGGTACGCGGCGCGGCGGCCGCGGCCGGTGCGGATACCGTCGCTGACCAGCTCGGCCACGTCGTCGAAGTCGTCCGCCGACACAGAAGAGAACGGCGCCGCGCCGCGGACCATGGCGAGCAGGCCGTCCCGCGACCATTCGGCGGCCGAGCACTCTGCCACGATCTGCTGCGCCAGGATGTCGAGCGGACACGACGGCATGACGATCGCGTCGAGCCGCCCGGCCCGCGCGCCGCGGAGCAGCGCGGCGCACTCGACGAGCTCGTCGCGGGTCGTCGGGTACAGCCGGCCGGCCGGCACGCCGGCCGTGGTGTGGTTGGACCGGCCGACCCGCTGCAGGAAGGTAGCGAAACTGCGCGGCGAGCCGATCTGGCAGACCAGCTCGACGGGTCCGATGTCGATCCCGAGCTCCAGCGAGGCGGTCGCGACCAGTGCCCGCAGCTCGCCGGCCCGCAGCCTGGCCTCGACGCGCTGCCTGCGCTCCTTCGACAGGCTCCCGTGGTGCGCGGCGACCTGGCCGTCGCCCAGCCGCTCGCCGAGTTCGTGCGCGACCCGCTCGGCCATCCGCCTGGTGTTGACGAACACCAGCGTCGTGCGGTGCGCCGTCACGTGCCCGGCGATCAGGTCGAGTATCTCGGCCATCTGCTCGGTGGTGGCGACGGCGCCGAGCTCGTCGCCCGGCAGGTCCAGGGCCAGGTCAAGCTCGCGGCGGTGGCCGGAGTCGACGATCGAGCAGCGCGGCGAGCCGTCCGGCTCCGACCGGTCCTTGCCCGCGCCGACCAGCAGCCTGGCGACGGCATCGATCGGGCGCTGGGTGGCCGACAGTCCGATGCGCTGCACCGGCTGCTGCGCCACGTGCGCCAGCCGCTCGAGCGTCAGCGCCAGGTGCGAGCCGCGCTTGTTGCCCGCCACCGAATGGATCTCGTCCACGATCACCGTGCGGACGGCGCGGAGCATCGCCCGCGGGCGCTCCGCGGTCAGCAGCAGGTACAGCGACTCGGGTGTGGTGATCAGGAAGTCCGGCGGCCGCTTCAGCATCGCGGCGCGCTCGGCGGCCGCGGTGTCGCCGGTCCGCACCGCGACCTGGATCGCTGGCGCGGTCATCCCCAGCTCGGCAGCAGTCTGCGCGATCTCGGCCAGCGGCCGCTCCAGGTTCTGCCAGATGTCGACCGCCAGCGCCTTCAGCGGCGAGACGTAGACCACCTGCGGCCCCGCGGGTGCGGCGCCGGCCTCTGTCACCTGCGGGTCTGCCGCGGCGGCCGGGTCTGGCGCCGCCCGCTCTGCCTCGTGGGCGCGGTAGATCCGGTCTATGCAGACCAGGAACGCCGCCAGCGTCTTGCCTGAACCGGTCGGCGCGGCGATCAGCGTATGCCTGCCCGATGCGATCTCGGCCCAGCCCGACGCCTGCGGCTCGGTCGGCCCCGCCGGGAACTGCCTGGCGAACCAGGTCCGCACCGCCGGGTGGAACGACTCGAGCACCTGGTCACAGTAACCCAGGCCACCGACAGCCTGCCCGCGCCAGCGCCGGTGTGACCGGAGGGGCCAGAGTGGCTCGGGCCGACGCTCAGGCGGCGGCGGGTGGGCTGTGGCTGTGCAGGACGCGGCCTTCGGGGCTGGTCAGCGTGGTGGTGCCGTCGGGGTTGAGGGCGATGGCCCAGCCCACCGGTGGATCAGGATCAGGTAGTGGAAACTGCACAGAAGCGCGCAGTTTCCCAGGCTGGTGGTGCCGCCGCGGCTGCGGGGGATGACGTGGTGCACCTGGCACGCCGCCGGGGGCTGGTCGCAGCCGGGGGCGGCGCAGTGCCGGTCCCGGGCGATGATCGCCCGGCGCAGGTGGGGCGGGATGATGTCGGTGACGGCGCCGATGTCCAGGGGCAGGCTGACCGCGGCGGCCGGGGCGGGCAGCGTCCCGGTCCGCAGCCAGGACGCCAGCCCGGTGGGGCCGGACAGCAGCGCGACGGCGTGCTCCAGGATGAGCCGCCGGGCGGCGGCCCGGTCCAGGTCCCGCCCGCTTCGCCGGGCCGGCCGGCGCCGTGCGGGCCCGGGCATCCGTGGTGGTCGCCGGGCGGGTCCGGGCCGGCCGCCGCCGAGCTGGCCGGCGCCGTGCAGCACGTCGTCCAGGCTCATGTGCAGCTGCAGCCGGACCGGCTGCCCGGTCCGGTCGGGCAGGCACCCGGAGGCCAGCAGCCGCCGGCAGCGCTGGCACGCAATTGCATAGTGATCTGCGTCACGCTCAAGCTGCTGAGGCGCTTGTCCATGGGCCTTTGAACTTGTCCGTGGCCCTTTGAAGGGGTGAGGCAGGTCAGCCTGCCCAGGTCACATCCGTCAGCGTGACTGTCTGGCTGGCGTCATTTGATCACGTATGTGACCAGGCCGGCCGCGCCGAACTCGGCGCGTCGTATGTACGGATCGCTCGTAGGGAACCTCCGCATCGGATCATCGGGGTACTCGACAACTGCGGACATGGTGACTATCAGCGCGTCGAACTTCGCTGGAAAATTGCCGAGCTGGCCGAGCACCCGATTGCTCAACTCGGCCCGGTATGTCACCGGTTGTGAGCCCGCGCCGCCACCAGCCGCTCTCGCCAGCCCGGGATGGCTTCCTCTGCCGGGATCGTCTGCGCGGAGCCGTTCTGCACCGCCTTGAGTTCCTCGTAATAGCCGACTCGGCTCGTCGCGATGACCGTCAGCCTCCAGGCATGCAGCAGTCGCTGCAGCCGCCCGTAGCCGGCCGGATCATGCGCGGCGTCCACGGCCTCGTGGTACTGGCGGAGGAACTGGCCGCGCTCCCGCTCGGGCAGGTCCCTGAGAATGACGTGAGGGTCATTCGGATCCTCAGCCGGGACTGGCTCGACGGACATGCGGTAAACCTACACCCCGGCTCGGACGATGGCCGTCCTCGCGCAAGCGGCTTGCCGGTGCGGCCTGTGGCATAGTGCTGCTGGTGCGAACGCGATGCCTGTGATCGTCGCGACCAGCATCCGGGGGGCTGGTGCGCAAATCGCATCGTGATCCGCTCACGTCGCAGTCGTTCTGCGGTCACAGAAAGTTCACGGCGGCATGCGCATCTGGTCACCGGCCATCGCGGCAATGTTGGTGTTCCGGTTGCTGGCCATCTGGGTCGCCTCGGCCATGACGTGGTCAGCTTTGACCGCGCTGATGACATGGATCTTCTGGATCTGGCCGAGGTCAGGCATGCGGCAGCAGGCTGCGCTGCGGTTGTGCATCTCGGGGCGCTGGCGCACGACACGGCGGGCAGCCCGGAGCAGATCATGGCGGTCAACGTGCTCGGCACCTGGCATGTGCTGCTGGCCGCCGAAGCCGCTGGCGTGACACGGGTGGTCCACTTCTCCAGCGCCCAGGTCTTCGGGATCGCCGAGGGTGAGCGGCTTCCGGATTACTTCCCGGTAGATGACGCGCACCCGCGCCGGGCGATGCGCGCTTACGGCCTGCCCAAGTGCCTCGCCGAAGATCTGCGCGCAGGCTTCACCGCCCGGACCGGGATCGCGAGCGTGTCGCTGCGCCCGGTATGGGTCTGGGACCCGGGCCAGTATCAGCGGATCGAGACACAGTGGAGCAGGCCCTCACCGTTCCCCTGGCCGGGCATCTGCGCGACCGAGGACGTCATCACGCCGCACGCCTCGTTCCTCGCGCTGGACATCGCGCCGCGGCAGGCGTGCGCCAACATCTCGGCCTTGCGCCGACTGTACCCCGCCGCGTACGGCGCCGACGGATTTTTCGACGCGGTCAACCCGGTCACCGGCGCGGTCGGGCACCGGTATCTGGTGCTCGACCAGTCGATGATCATGGCGGCGTTGGACAACGCACTGCATGACCGGGCACTGCAGCGCGACTTTGCCGCCGATCCGGTCTCGTGGGCGGCTCAGACGTATCTCTCCCTGGAGCGGATGAACCTGCCATAACCCAGGCCGAGCGGCCCGCCGGACCGACGGGCCGTACCGTGACCTGAACCAATGGGCCGGATTTGCCGTGCCGTATGGCGATGAATGTCATACTGCCGGGCAGTCCTGCCCGCGACCTGAAGGGATCATCACGTGGCACTCCGTGACACCATGCGCGCCTCCGCCGCGCCTTACCTCGAGCCGGACGAGACGGTGCAGGCCGTCTTCGGCGCCCAGACGGCCAGCGCGTGGCTGGCCGGGCTGACCGGAGTGTTCGTGTTCCTGAGCTTGAACAGGTACCGGATCTTCGTGGTGACCCCCAGCCGCGTGCTCGTGCTCGACGCGGGAAAGACCAGCATGGCCAAGGCTCGCGGGAAGGTGGCGGAACTGCCGCGCTCGACCAGGCTCGGCCCGGCCGAGGGGCTGTGGCACGTGATCGACGTCGAAGGGGAGAAGCTGCGGGTGCACCGCAGGTTCTTCAAGGACATCGAGGCGGCCGACGCGCAGCTCAGCGCTGCCTGACTGGTCGAGCGGCTCGTAGTCGGGCGATCCGAGCGCCGTCCCTACGCGGGGGTCCGCCATCGCGTCTACACGGCCTACGTCGCGATTCAGGCCGGATACGTGCTCCAGAGCGTGTCGGCGCGGAACGCCGCCGGTCCTGGTCTTCGTCACCGCCTGCAACATCGGCCGTGCTTGCACGGAGGAACGCGCACTCGCGGCGGCCCACGGCTACGAGTCATACCGGCGGCGAGTTCCGTAGCGGCCGGTCCCCGGCCGCTGGTAGCGCCGCCGCCCGTCAGAACCCGGCCGCCGCCGGGATGACGTGCTCGCCGAGGATCTCGAGCGGGGTGATGGCCGAGACATTCGGCACCCGGCCGTGCGCGTGCGAGATGCCCAGCGCGGCGAGGCCGCGCAGCCGCTCGAGCAGCGCGTCGACGTGCTCGCCGCCCGGCCCAGGGTCGAGCGGCAGCATCACCGTCTTGGCGATCTCGTCGTAGTCACGGCCGACCGCTTCGCAGTGCGCGCGCAGCACGTCGAGCTTGCGCTCCAGATCCGGGCCCGCGAACAAGTTGCAGGCCTGCGCGTACTGGGCGACCAGCCGGAGCGTCTTTCGCTCGCCGCCACCGCCGATCAGGATCGGCGGGTGCGGGCGGCTGAGCGGCTGCGGCGAGCTGAGGGTCCTGGCCAGCTGGTAATGCTTGCCGGGGTAAGAGCCCTCGTCATCGGACCACATCTGCAGGCAGATCTGCAGCGCCTCCTCCAGCCGCTCGAAGCGCTCGGCGGTGGGCGGGAACGGCAGCCCGAGGCCGTGGGCCTCGTCGGCGTTCCACGCCGCGCCGATGCCGAGCCAGGCCCGGCCGCCGGAGATCACGTCGAGCGTCGTGACGCACTTGGCCAGCAGGCCGGGCTCGCGGTACACCACGGCCGTCACCCAGGCCAGCAACTCGATCCTCGACGTGCACGCGGCCAGGTATCCCAGCGCCGTGTAGGCCTCGAGCATCTCGTGCTCGGGCGGCCCCACGACGCCGATCTGCCAGACGTGGTCCATCACGCTGAGCTTTGCGAAGCCGGCGTCCTCGGCCGCCTTGGCGATGCTGGTCAGGTCCTTGCCGAGGCCCTGCGGGCCGTCCGGCCAGGTGAAGTCGGGCAGATGCAGGCCGAGCTGCATGGTGGTTTCCTTCCGAAGCTCCGGGTGCCGCCAGTCTCTCAGACCGGGCGCGGGCGACTCACGGGGCCAGCGCGACGGCGGCGCCCCGCAGGTCAGGATCGTCAACGGATTCCTGCACGCACCGCGCGAAGAGCCACAGCCTGACCCGGCCGGGATCGAGGCCGACCAGCCCGGCCATCCGCGCGGCGAAGCCGCCCGGATCGGTGCTGAGCCGGCCGGGAAAGTTCAGCATGTGCTGCAGGACGTCGTAGCAGGGGTCGCCGATATACGGTTTCGGGTCGATCACCAGCCACGGCTCGCGCCGGGCGGCGAGCACGTTGCCGTGGTGCAGGTCCGTGCAGAGCAGCACGGACCGGCCGGCCGCCGCCGGGAGCTGGCGGAACAGCTCGATGCCGGCCCGCGCGATGCCGGGGTCGAGGTGGTCCCGGCCCACGGCGCGAGCCGCCGCGTAGTCCTGCTCGAACTCGGCCGCCCATTTCTCGCACATCTCCCGCAGCGGCCGGAACGGATGACCGGCCCCTGGCTCGATCCACAGCCGCCGCAGCAGGCCGGCGACCACCATGTCCTGCTCGTCGGCCGGCAGCGCCGCGGCGAGAGTCGTGCCAGGCTCACACGCCTCCGTCAGCAGCACGCTGGCCCGCCCCGACACGTCCGCCGCGAGCAGCCGGACCGTGCCGCGGCCGTCCCACACCCGCAGTCCGTCTGCCTCGTGCAGCGCCTCGTCGTGCGGCCAGCCGACCTTGAGCACGACAAGATCGCCCGCCGTGGTGCGGGCCGGGGCGACCCAGGACGCCGATCCGCCGGCGAACGGCTCGCCAAGCCGCAGCGACCATCGCCTGGCCAGGCCGTCGACAACGCGCGGCAGCTCCGCCTCCCACTGGCCGCGGCCCATCGGCTAGCTGGTCTCCGGCGGCGGCAGCCCGAGCTGGCGGCGGATCACGCGCGCCTGCGCCTCGATCTCGGCGTCGGCCGCCTTGCGGGTGGCGCTGAACGACAGCAGCGCGGGGATCGACGACGCCGCCGCCTGCCGGAGAGTGAGCCTGGCCCGGATCTCGTTGACGCGGATCAGTGCCCGGGCGGTGGCCTCGATGGCGGGCGGGAACGCGATCGCGGCCAGCCGCCGGTCGAACTGCCGCTCGGTCGCCGCCTCGGCGCGCAGCGCCTTCTGCGCGGCAGCCAGGTCGTGGTAGGCATTGTCCGCGTAGGCGTCCACCTCGACGTCGAGCCGGTGGTTGGCCGGCTCGGCGACGGCCAGGTAGTCGGCGGCGAGCGCCCGCAGGCCCGTCGACGGCTCGGGCGCGCCGGCCGCGCAGCCGGTGGCCGCGAGAATGACGCCGAACATGATCGCCGCGACCCGAGCAGATCTGGTGGATGCCATCGGGTGGCCTCTCCTGTCCGTGGACCGAACCGGCACCAGCTCTCTAAGGATGACCGAGGGCGGGCGGGCTCGTGCATCTGCCGTCGGCCGGAGTCGAACGATCTTGGCGTGAGCTACGTGGTGACGGGTATACGTGAAACTGCCATGAACGGAAGCACACGATGAACAGAAGATGGCTCGTGCCAGCGGGTTTTGCCGCCGCTGCGCTGATTGTTGGTGGATGCGGCAGTTCGGGCGGAGCTGGCGGATCCGGCGGCACAGCCGGGTCGAATCCCACCCACTCGGCCGCCGCGCCCGCACCGGCCGGGAACGCGCTCAAGGCCGCCAAGATCGGCGGAGCCATGGTGCTGACGAACGCCAAGGGCTTCACCCTCTACTGGTTCGTCCCTGACACGAGCACGACCTCGAAGTGCAACGGGTCGTGTGCCACCTTCTGGCCGCCGGTCAAGGGACCGGCTTCCGCCGGGACGGGCGTCAAGGGCACCCTGGGCACGATCACCCGGTCGGACGGCTCGGTCCAGGCGACCTTCGACGGCCATCCGCTCTACACCTTCAGCGGCGACTCGGCCCCCGGCCAGGCCACGGGCAACGGCGTCAACGCGTCTGGCGGAGTGTGGCACGAGGTCACCGTCTCCGGCACGGCGCCAGCACCCAACCCAAGCTCGACCAAGTCGTCAAGCTCGGGCGGATACGGCTACTAGCCTCGCAGTTAGTCCCTTCAAGATCATTCGGAGTAACCCGCGCAGGCCAGGCGGAAGGCGGGAATGGCGCAGCCACGGGGCAGGTTCCAGCCCGAGTCAAGCGCCGACAGGAAGGACCTGGCATCGTGGTGTTCACCGAAGGCGAGCTTGCCTACCTGCGTTCCCAGCGGCTCGGGCGGCTAGCGACGCTCGCGGCCGACGGCACGCTGCAGAACAATCCGGTCGGCTTCTCGGTCGACGAGGACGCCGGCGTGATCAACATCGGCGGCCGCGACCTGGGCAGCACACGGAAGTTCCGCAATGTCGCGGCCAACGGCCAGGTCGCGTTCGTGGTCGACGACATCGCCTCGCTGGCCCCCTGGGTCGTCCGCTGCTTCGAGGTCCGCGGCGCCGCCGAGGCGCTCACCGGCCAGACCCCGGCCAGCCCGTACATGAGCCCCGAGGTCATCAGGATCCGCCCCAGGCGGATCATCAGCTGGGGCATGGGCACGGACGGCAGCGAAAGCTCGAAGCGGAAGGTCGGCTAACCGGACGAGGCTGTGGCCCTCAGTCGCCGTAGTAACGTCCGCCTGCTGGCGCGGCACCGAGGACTGAGAGGGCGGCCGGAGGCAGATGAGCGAGACGAGCGGCCGGGGACTGCTGACGGGCATGAGCGCGCTGGTCACGGGCGGCACGACCGGCATCGGCTTCGCGGTCGCTGAGCGGTTCCTGGCCGAAGGCGCCCGCGTGGTGATCACGGGCCGCGACCCCGGCCTCGGCGAGCGCGCTGAGGCCGCGCTGCGCGCCCGCGGCCGGGGCTGGTTCGTGCCCGCCGACGCCGCGGACCCGGCAGCGGTAACCGGGTCGGTGCGCGCCGCCGTCGAGCGCCTCGGCGGCCTCGATGTGCTGGTCAACAACGCGGGCATCGGAGTGCAGGCAGGACTGCTCGACACGCCGCTTGAGGACTACGACCGGGTGATGGGCGTGAACGTGCGCGGTTACTTCCTCTACGCTCGCGCCGCCTACCCGCATCTGGCCGGCCGCCGGGGAAGCATGATCCACATCGCGTCCGACGCGGGCATCTGGGGCGAGCAGTCGATCGGCCTGTACTCGGTCTCGAAAGCCGCCGTGGTGATGCTCGGGAAGATGCTCGCGCTCGAAGGCGGCCGCGACGGCGTGCGGTCGAACGTGTTGTGTCCTGGCGACATCTGGCCCGGCATGCGGCACATGGCGCTGCCGGGGGAGGAGGACCGCCCCGAGAGCGGCGACTGGCCGGTCCCGCCGATCGGCCGGATCGGCCGGGCCAGCGACGTGGCCGCAGCGGCCGTCTTCTACGCCAGCGCCGAGGCGGGGTTCATCACCGGGACGACGCTCCTCGTCGACGGCGGCATGACTGCCGGCTACCACCAGCGCGAGCAGGGCTGAGGGCCGCACCGGTGGTCAGCGCGACACGGCCTGCTTGACCAGGGAGCGCCCGAAGTCCCACATCAGGCCGCTGCCCCGGTGCGCGTCCCGCATGACGTCGGCGAAGGCCTCGCTGAACATCTGCACCTCGTCCGTGCCGATGGTCAGTGTCGGCAGCAGCTTGATGACCTCCATGTGGTCGCCGGACACCTGGGTGAGAATGCGGTGCCGCTGGAACAGCGCCACGACGACCATCTGGGCGAACAGGCCGCGCCTCGCCTTCTGCAGCATGTTCCAGCTGGCCCTGAGCTTGAGCGAGTCTGGCTTGCCGAACTCCATGCCGATCATCAGGCCGCGCCCGCGCACATCGGCGAGCATCTCGTACTGCCCGGCGATCTGCTCGATCGCCTGCTTCATCGCCGCGCCGGTCCGCTCGGCATTGCCGACCAGTTGCTCGTCCTCCATCACGGCGAGCGTGGCCAGCCCGGCTGCCATCGCCGCCGCGTTCGACCCGTACGTGCAGTCGTGCACCATGACCCGGTCCATCGAGGAGTAGACCTTCTCGAAGATCCAGCCCCTGGCCATCGTCGCGCCCACCGGGACGAATCCGCCCGACAGCGTCTTGGCCACGGTGACGATGTCGGGGTCGACGCCGTAATGCTGGTAGGCGAAGAACCGCCCGGTCCTGCCCATGCCGGTCTGCACCTCGTCGCAGATCAGCAGCGCGCCGTGCTCGCGGAGCAGCTTGCTCGCGCCGGCTAGGTATCCGGGCGGAGCCACGATGACGCCCTTGCCCTGGATCGGCTCGACGATCAGCGCCGCGACGTCCCCCTTGCGCAGTTCGGCCTCGAGCGCGTCCAGGTCGCCGAACGGCACGCACGTATCGGGCAGCAGCGGATTGAAGCCGCTGCGGAACTCGGAGGCGCCGTTGACCGAGAGTGACCCGGTCGTGAGCCCGTGGAAGGCGTGATCGCAGTAGAGGATGCGGGACCGGCCTGTCGCGTACCTGGCGAACTTGAGCGCCGCCTCGACCGCCTCGGTGCCGCTATTGCAGAAGTAGACCCGGTCGAGCCCCGGCGCGTACTTCAGCAGGCGCTCGGCCAGCAGGCCGGGAAGCAGCGCGCAGTCGAACTGGACCATGCTGGCCAGCTCGGCGTCGACGACGTCGTGCAGCGCCTTCCTGACGACCGGGTGGTTGTGCCCGACCCCGAAGACGCCGAAGCCGGACAAGAAGTCGGCGTAGCGCGCGCCGTCCCCGCCGTACAGATATGCACCCTCTGCCCGCTCGTATACCTTGTCGAACCCGATCGCGTGCAGCATGCGGGGCCGCTGCGGGTTGAGATACCTGGCGTGCAGTTCGTATCCCTGGCCGCTGCGCTCGGCGAGCAGGCCGGGCAAGTCGAATCCCATAGTCCAATTGTGGCCGTTCCCGCGAGTGCTTGGACTGAGAATCCCCGCAAACCGTGCCAGGTGCGCTGAGTAGCCGCCGGCCGCTAGCGCGGCCGCGGCCCTGGCAGGTCGTGCTTGCACCGATGCCGGAGCTTGTACGCGATCGCGCCGCAGCGCGGCGGGCTGCCCTCCGACAGCGCGGGCCGGCCGGGGCCGGTGGCCAGAGCGGATAGCTCACCCAGGCCGTCGATGTCTCCTCGGCTGCGGCGGGCCGGTGGCGCGCTCACGTCCATCCTCCTCGTCCCTGTTGCGGCTTGTCGCTGCTGGCCGGCGGCACCGGGGTCGCGCACTCGACGGTCACGCCGTGACGGGTACAGCCGGACAGCAGGCCGGCGAGATCCTCCCTGGTGCCGCGAATCGTGGCGATGCCGCCCAGGATCAGCGCGTCGTGCCGGCCGGTGCTGATCGCGGCGTTCAGCTTGGCCAGCGCCTGACCCAGGCCCCGGCCACGCCCGGTGGCCCGGCTGATGTCGGCGACCTGGCCGCTGCCCATGGGCTGGCCGGTGCCCGCGCCGTCGATGTCGACGTACATGGCAGGCTCTGGCCATCCGTGCTCGCGGGCTGCCTGGCGAATCGCGCGCTGCTGCGCGTCCAGGGCAGCGCCGGCGCCGTAGCCCCGGCCGACCCTGATGTACGCGGCCGGCCGCTTGAGGCCGGCCATCAGCCGAACCGCCTGGCCCGCCGGCGCGCCCGGTATCTGGCCAGCGGGCAGCGACGCGCGACGGAACGGACGAACTCCCAGCGCCAGTGCGCTGCGCGCGCGCTTAATACCGTGACCACCTCCGCCGATCACGGCCGACTCAACCAGCCGCGCGCGGGCGCCGGCAATCGGGAGAACTCCCTATGGCGGCGCATGCTCGCCGTAGGCCACGATCGGCTCCGAAGGAATCCGGTCCGGGGGGGACAAGCATCTAGCCAGGAGAGACGAGCCCGTGCTCCAGCGCGAACAGCGTCGCGCCCGCCCGGGTGGACACGCCGACCTTCCCGTACACGGCCTGAATGTGGTGATCGCAGGTCTTCGGCGAGATGCCGAGCTGCCTCGCGACCTGCTTGGTGGCAAGGCCGCGGGCCAGGAGACCGAGCACCTCGCACTCGCGCTCGGACAGCCCTGCGGGGCGGGGGACCGGGTCTCGCGGCTGGCCGGCGGCTATCAGGACGGCGTTCACCGCGTCGGGCGCGAGCCTGCCCGCCTCGGCGTCGCTGCGCAACTGGTCGGCGGCGGCCCCCGGCGACAGCGCCGGACGGTGCGCGCGCGGCTCGCGCATGGCCTGGTAACAGTCTGCCGCCGCCAGCAGCCACGCCGCGAGCGGCAGGTCCCCGGTCCGGCTGCCGCGGTGATACCCGGACCCGTCGTACCGTTCGCCGTGCGAGCCGGCCAGCCTGGCCAGCGGGCGCATGCCGTCCGCGGCGTCGAGCACGCGCTCGGAGTGGTACGCGTGCAGCCGCACCTGTTCACGCTCGTCCCTGGTGAGCGGGCCAGGCTTGGCCCAGACGTGCACGGGAACGGCAACCCGCCCGATGTCGTGCACGAGCGCCGACCGGCGCAGCAGGCTGCGGTCCGCGGCGGGCACTCCGGCCACCGCCGCGGACCGCTCGGCCAGCCCGGCTACCCCGCGGGAGTGGCCGACCGTCCACATGCTCTTCAGGTCGGCGAAATCGGCCATCGCCGACAGGCAGGCGTCCAGCCGCTGCTCGCTGATGACCGGCTGCAGACCGGGCTCGACGCGCATGGCCAGATCCCAGATGGACGGGGCGTCCAGGCCGTCGTACACCTTCTCGCCGATCGACAGGAAGTCCCCGACCGCCTCAGGGTCAAGGCCCGATCCGGCCCGCTCGGCCAGCACCCGGCTCGCGAGGGCGCTGCCGCCGTGCCGCCAGGTGATGTCGGCGTCCTGGGCCACCTGCATCAGCCGCACGGCGAGCGGGATCAGCGTGCCGTGCATGTCGCCAGGCATCCCCTTGCCGTCCCAGCGTTCGTACAGATGCCGCAGCGCCTGCTGGATCTCCGCGGAGAAGCCCATCCGCGCGCCGAGCACGCGGGCGACGTCACAGTGGCTCGCGGCCCATCTGCGGAACTCGGCGATGCCGCCGAACGCCGACTTGACCATCTGTGCGGCACGCGTTAACGGAGCGCTCTCCGGATGGGCGACCCGGGTCGCCATGGAGATGAGTTCCCGCCGGGAGCCCATCATGGCCGAGAGCATCTGCGGGCGCGCCAAGATCTCGTCACCGAAGAACTGCGCGTCGATCTCGCTCTCGGCCGTGCACCCGGCGAAGTGCAGGACGCCGGTGTAAAACACGGTCACCTGGTCGTCTTCGGCCAGGCCCGTGGCCTGCGCCAGGCGGAGTGCCAGGATCGCGGTGCGCAGCCCGTGCTCCAGCGGCTGACCCATGGCCAGATCAGTCGCCAGCGACATGACTCCAGCGGCCTCGATTAGCCGCAGCGGGCAGGAATGCGGATTCATCCACACCAGACGCAGGGGGACTCGCGCGGCGCGAAACGGCCCGCTGACGGCAAGCTCATCGGATCGGCCGCGATCCCTGCGCGCCAATTCTCGCACATTTACGTGTCCCCGATGGCCGGCTCAGCAGATGGTTCTGACGGCGGTGAGGCGACGGTCGGCGACGCTGTGCGCCGCCTCGATCAGGTAGTCACCGGGAACAGTCCGCCAGCCACCGTCCCAGATCTGGAAGGTCCTGGCCGGCACGTCGACCGTGACCTGGACGGCCTCGCCGGGTCCGGCGCTGGCCGCCCCGAAGCCGGCCAGCCACCGGTGCGGCCAGGCCAGGGCTAGCCGGGGATGGTGCCGGGAGCCAGCCTCCTGACACTGGCCGGCTGCCCGGCGGCCGCCTCGGGCGCGGCCACCCGGCTGATGAACACCTGCGGGCTTATCTCGTGCAGGGTATGCAACAGCTCCGCTAGCGCCTCGTCCTCCGCGAGTTCGACGATCACGTCGCCGGTCAGCTCCGCGGCGTCCACACCGGGCGGGTCCAGGCGCAGGTGGGTGACGGGGACCTGGGCGAGTGCGCTCGTCAGGACGTGCCGGCCGGACGGTGCCTCGGGCACGGTGACGCGGATCCTCCACAGCGCCATCTGACCTCCTTGGACAGTGAGTCGTTACCTACTGACGGTGACGGCTTCCCATTGCTGGCGTGCTTCGGGCCCGTTACGCGGCTGTGAACACGCAAACCGTCGATCACGCAGGCAGACCCGGTTCCGCCTGCGGTTGCCCCCGCGGGGGCCGCCTCGTGCCAGGCGGCTCTTGCATGGCGGGCCATTCTGATCGAGCATAGAAGTGGATAAATGAATATGCGAATCCATCCGGTATGTTTTGGCGACCTCAGGCCTGATTGTGAGTGGGGCGGGACGGGCCTGGATATGAACTGAGAGGATGCGATGAGCCCGTCCAGCAACACAGGCAGGAGTTCCGCCGCCTGGCTGGCCGCCACGATCTTGCTGGTGGCCGCCATCGCCGCATCGCTGATCGTGCCAATCTACGCGCGTACAACCCCCAAGCTCGGCGACTTCCCGTTCTTCTACTGGTATCAGCTCATCCTGGTCCCGGTGATCGCAGTGGTGTCCTGGGTCGCGTACCTGCTCGTCCGCCCCAGGACCGGCGCGACCGCTGGCAGCGACCGGCCTGACGGACCGGAGGCGACGCGATGACGCACGTCAACGCCGTCTCGCTGACCATCCTCATCGTTCTGTTCGCGCTCGTCACGGTGGTCGGGTTCGCCGCCTCGCGATGGCGCCGCGCCGAAGACCTCATGCACCTGAATGAGTGGGGCCTCGGCGGCCGCGGGTTCGGCTCGTTCATCACCTGGTTCCTGCTCGGCGGCGACCTGTACACGGCCTACACGTTCATCGCCGTGCCCGCCCTCGTCTACGCGTCGGGCGCGATCGGGTTCTTCGCGCTGTCCTACACGGTGATGGTGTACCCGATCGTGTTCGTGTTCGCGCCGAAGCTGTGGTCGGTCGCGCGGGTGCACAACTACGTCACCCCTGCGGACTTCGTCAGGGGGCGCTACGGCTCGCGCTTGCTGAGCCTGGCCGTGGCGGTCACCGGCATCGTCGCCACCATGCCCTACATCGCGCTGCAACTGGTCGGCATCCAGGCGGTACTGACCGTCATGGGAGTCGGCGGAAGCTCGACCAACACGTTCGTCAAGGACCTGCCGCTGCTGATCGCGTTCGTGGTCCTGGCCGCCTACACCTTCCTAGCCGGGCTGCGGGCTCCGGCCCTGATCGCGTTCGTCAAGGACACCCTGATCTACGTCATGGTGATCGTGGCGATCCTGTACATCCCGACCAGGCTCGGCGGGTGGGGCCACATCTTCGCCGCGGCCGGCAAGCACCTGTCCGGCACCAACCCGGTGACCGGCAAGCCGTTCGGCTCGCTGATCGCGACGCCGGCCAGCGAGTGGGCCTACGCCACGCTGGCGCTCGGCTCGGCACTCGCCCTGTTCATGTACCCGCACGCGGTCACTGGCGTGCTGGCGGCCAGGCGGCGCGACGTGATCAGGCGGAACATGGCCGTGCTGCCTGCCTACTCGCTGGTTCTCGGCCTGGTCGCGCTGCTCGGCTACATGGCGCTGGCATCGCCGGCCGTCACCGCGGGCGTTGTGGCCGGCGACAAGAACGCGCAGCTGTCCGTGCCGCTGCTGTTCGAGAACATGTTCCCTAGCTGGTTCGCGGGGGTCGGCTTCTCGGCGATCGTGATCGGCGCGCTGGTCCCGGCCGCGATCATGTCCATCGCCGCGGCGAACCTGTTCACGCGCAACATCTACATGGAGTTCGTCCCCGATGCGACCCCGGCGCAGCAGACCAGGCTCTCCCAGTTCGTCTCCCTGATCGTCAAGGCCGGCGCGCTGGCCTTCGTGTTCGCCCTGCCCAAGACCTTCTCGATCAACTTCCAGTTGCTCGGCGGCATCTGGATCCTGCAGACCTTCCCGGCGATCGTGATCGGCCTGTACACCCGGTGGCTGCACCGCTGGGCGCTGGTGACCGGCTGGCTGGCCGCGATGGCGTACGGCACCTTCCAGGCCTACCGTGTTCCCGTGCCAGGCCAGGCGAACTCGCACTGGGGCGGGTCCACCGCGCCGATACTCGGCCAGACCATGTACATCGCCTTGGCGGCTCTCGTTATCAACCTGGTCGTCTCGGTCGTGCTGACACTGATCTTCCGCGCGGCCAAGCTGCCCGAGGGAACGGACGAAACGCTGCCCGCCGACTACACCGCCGACCCGGCGCACCCGGCGCCGGTCAGCGTTCCTGCCATGAGCGCAACCAGGCGGGACCTCGGCCGGCAGGCCTGAGTTCGCGCGGTCGCGGCTCAGCGGGCACTCACGTGAGCCCGCCGTCCAGAAAGGCGGATGAACAGGCAGCATCGGCCACCTGCCGCAGCGCGCCGCGCAGCGTGCGCTGGGTGGCGTCGAAGGCGCCGAGCGGCGGCGTGCCCGGATAGCTGCGACGGTCCAGGTCGAGGTAGCGGCGCTGGTTCAGTTCTACCTGGACCGCGTCGACCCGCTCGTGCCCGGCGAAGCGGCGGACGGTCCAGCCGCCGCTGAACCGCTGGTTCAGCCGAACGTCCAGGCCCGCACCGGTCAGCGCCCCCGATGCCAGCCGGACCGCCGCTGGCCTGGCGGTGGCGCCGTGCCGGTCGCCGAGTATCACGTCGCCGTCCAGCCCGACGCCGAAGCTGTGCAGGTCGAGCAGCAGCACCCGGCCGAAACTGCCGAGGAGACGCTCGATGACCGAGTCCAGCGCGTGATGGAAGGGCGTGTGCGCGCGCCGGATCCGGTCGCCGATCTCGGCCGTCGTGAGCGGCCGGCGGTAGATCGCCCGGCCGCGCGGCATCCGGGCCGCGACGACGCTGGTCCAGAACCCGCCGTGCTGCTCGCCGGCGGGGTCTCGGTTCACGTCGGCCACGAACCGGCTGACGGTCGTGACGATCGTGGTGATCCCGAGTTCGGGCAGGAACGCGTACAACTCCCTGGTGAGCCAGTCTGACCACAGCATGCCGGGGCTGACCGCCAGCGCCCCGACCAGCTCAGCCGGGTAGTCCATACCCCCGTGCGGCAGGCAGGCGACCACGGGCACTGCCGGGCAGCCCGGCTCAAGCACCCATTCCGTGATAACGCCGAGTCAACCAGGCCCGCGACGACCGGGCAACCGCGAGGTGCCCGCGCCGGCGGCTAGCCAAGGTTCACACTGGTAACATCACACGCTTCATACTGGTAAAGGACTGCCAGGCTCGGCGGCCAGACAGGATCGGCGGCGGAAGGAGAACGGTGACCGCGACGAGACAGCACCCGGACGGCGGGCCCGGGCCAGCGACGCACGCTACCGGTCGCGGCGCCAGGGCCAGAGAGCTCGCGGACCTGCTGCGCTCGCGGCGGGACCGACTCCAGCCCGCCGATGTCGGGCTTCCCGCCGGGCACCGGCGCCGCACCAGCGGCCTGCGCCGGGAGGAGGTCGCCCAGCTCGCCGGGGTCTCCGCCACCTACTACACGTTCCTCGAGCAAGGCCGCGACCTGCGGCCCTCCTGGGAGGTTCTGGAGGCCATCGCCCGCGCGCTGCGTCTCAGCCCCGCCGAGCGGGCCCACCTGCACACCCTCGGCAGCGGCACGCCTAAGGCCGCGCGCCGGCCCGGCGCGGAGACGCTGCCCCTCGCCGTGGTGGCGCTGGTCGACCACCTCGATCCTTACCCGACCTACGTCACCGGCCGGTACTGGGACGTCCTGGCGGCAAACCGGGCCGCCAGGCTGCTCTGGACGGACTGGCCGGCGCTGCCGCCAGAGAACCGCAACATGGTGTGGTGGACCTTCACCGATCCGGCGGCCAGGCGCGTTTTCGTCGACTGGGAGGCCGAGTCGTCGGCGCAGCTGGCCAGGTTCAGGACCGCCGCCGACCGGTTCCCTGACGACCCGTCGTTCACCTCCCTGATCGGGCGGCTCCGCGATGCCAGTCCCGAGTTCCGTGCGGCGTGGCCGCGGCACGAGGTGGCTCCGCTGTCCTCAGGCGGCAAGCGGATCCGCCATCCCGTCCTCGGCGAGCTCGCGCTGACCCACGTCGTGCTGACGCTGGCCGACGACCAGGAACAGATGCTCGTCACGTTCGCGGCGAGCCAGCCCGATCAGGATCGGATCGCCGAACTGCTCGCGCTCGGGACCGGAACGGGTGCCTCCCGATGAGCACCGCCCGCCATCCGGTGCTCGAGCTGGTACGCGCTTACCGCCCGCACGGGACGGTCGAGACGGCTGACCTCGAGCGGGTCACGGCCCTGGCGGAGTCCTCCGACGACCCGTGGTCCCGCGCGATGCCGCTGCACCTCACGGCATCGGCGCTGATCGTCCACCCGGGCAGCGGCAAGCTGCTGCTCCGCTGGCACGCGCGCCAGCAGGCGTGGCTGCAGGTCGGCGGGCACGGCGACCCGGGCGAGCGGGACGCCCTGGCGATCGCGCTGCGGGAGGCGGCCGAGGAGACCGGGCTGACCGACCTGGCGGCATGGCCTGACTCCGAACTGCGGCAAGTGGTGATCGTTCCGGTCCCAGCGGCAGGCCGGGAGCCCGCGCACGAGCACGGCGACCTGCGGTTCGTCCTCGCCACCGGCACCCCGGGCGCGATCAGGGCCGAGAATCCCGACGCGCCGCTGCGCTGGCTATCCCCGGCGCAGGCGAGGGAGCTGACCTCCGAGGACAACCTGCGGGAAATGTTCTCCCGGATCGAGCACCTGCTTCATCCTTAACCAACCGCACCGGCGACTCGGGGCCGCAGCGCGTATTCGGCGTGATTGGCGAAATAGGCCGTCGGCAGCCATTTCTCGTGTAAAGCTGGCCTCTTTCTAGGAAGGAGACAGGGACCATGCGCAAGTTCGTTCCTCTCGCCGCGGCGGTAGCTTCCGCCACGGTCGTGGCTCTGCCGATGGTGTCGGCCGACGCCGCCGCAACGCACGTGCTGACGATACGCAAGGTCGGCGGACCGGCCGTCAGGCCAGGCGCGGTGCTCAAGACCCACCTGGTCAAGGGAACCAGCGCCGTGCTCAAGCTGGGAAGAACCGGAACAGTGAAGCTAACCTGCAAGTCGGCCGGGCTGAGCGCGACCGTCAGGAGCAATCCGGTCAAGCCCGGCAAGGCCACCGAGTCGCTCACGGCGCTCAACGTGGCCAAGTGCACCCTGAGCGGCATCACGGGCGTCACGTTCAAGAGCATCAAGGCCAAGAACCTGCCGTACAAGGTCACGGTCAGCGACGCCAACGGCTTCCCGGTGACGGTCAGCGGCCAGACCGTCACCAAGCCGATCAAGTTCACGGTGAGGGTGGCGGCCGGCGGGAACACGATCGCCTGCAGCTACAAGGCGGCCAGCGTGACCGGGCACGCGTCGAACGTGGGCAGCACGATCGCGTTCTCGAAGCAGAAGTTCACCAAGGCAGCCGGCAGCAACTCCGCCTGCGTGGGGCCGGCGTTCTTCTCGGCTACGTTCGGCCCGGTGCGCGACACCAGCGTCACGAACAGCCCCAAGGTGTTCGTGAACTGACCACCGGTTGGCCCGGCGCCGGCTGTGGCCGGCGCCGGGCCCCGCGGGGTAACACCGTGGTTGGATAAACCCGTGCGTATCGCGACCTGGAATGTGAACTCGGTGCTGGCGCGGCTGCCCCGCCTGGTGGAGTGGCTCGAGCAGGCCGCGCCCGACGTGGCGTGCCTGCAGGAGACCAAGGTCGGCGCGGACGCGTTTCCTGTCGATGCCGTCGCCCCGCTCGGCTACGAGGTCGCGCACCACGGCGAGGGCCGCTGGAACGGCGTCGCCGTGCTGTCCAGGGTCGGCCTGGCCGACGTGACCAGGGGCCTGTCCGCGGACCCAGGCTTTCCCGGCCCGGACGCCAGCGAGGCGCGGACGATCGCGGCGACCTGCGGGCCGGTACGGGTGCGGTCGGTGTACGTGCCGAACGGGCGTACTCCCGACGACCCGCACTACGCCTACAAGCTGGCCTGGCTGGCCGCCCTGAATGTCGAGGTCGCCGATGCCGCCGGCGACGGGCCGTTCGCGCTGATGGGGGACTTCAACATCGCGCCCACGGATGCCGATGTCTGGGACCCCGCGGCCTTCGTCGGGTCCACCCACGTCACGCCGCAGGAGCGCGCGGCGCTTGCCGCGCTGCGCGAGCGCGGGCTGAGCGACGTCGTCCCGCGGATCGCCAAGGGCCCGCATCCCTTCACGTACTGGGACTACCGGGCGGGCGCGTTCCACAAGGGCATGGGCATGCGCATCGATCTGGTCTACGCCAACGCGGCCCTGGTCGGCATGGTCAAGGACGCCTGGATCGACCGCGAGGCTCGCAAGGGCAAGGGCCCCAGCGACCACGCCCCGGTGATCGTCGACCTGAGCAGCTAGCGGCTCGCGGCCGGCGCGGCCGGAACGGCGATCTTGTCGCGCGCGGTCGGTCCGCGGGAAAGCAGCGCGACCGGGGCGCCAAGCGCGTCACCGACCGCGGTCGGCCAGGCTGCGCCCGGCGGCCGGCCGACGGCGCTGGCGCGCAGCAGCATCCGGGTCAGCCGCTCCTGCCGCGCCAGGTCCCCGGCCTGGCCTGCCGGGAGGCGGTCGAGTGGCCGGCCGTCGACCAGGTAGCGGTCGCAGATCTGGAGCGGCTGCCGCTCGGCGAGATCGAGGTGCGTGAGCGCGATGCCGTCCACGCCGCCCGCCACCTCGATCGCGTACCGTACCGCGACGGCGTCGAAGTGACCCACCCGGAACGGCCCCTGCCAGGCGTTCCGCCTGTTATGCGGTTCAGGCAGTTCCAGGGTCGGATCCTCGGTGACCAGCGGCCCAGGCCCGTGCCTAGTCAGGTAGCAGCGGATCACGCCAAGCCGCATTCCGGCCGCGCCGGCCTCGGCCAGCAGCGTCTCCGCGTTGGCGAAGGTGGTGGTGGACCACGTCGTGTACGGGTGGAACCCGTGCCACTCGTCCAGCAGGACCCCCTGGGCGCCCTCGAACACGGCTGGCCCGGCGCGCAGCACGTCGGCCAGATGCTCCCCGCCGACCAGCCGAACCCGGTCGGCGAACGCCAGGTAGGCGGCGCAGAGGTCGGCCGCAGGCGGCGTGCCGGGCCCGGCATGGACACCGTCGCCGAACTCGGCGGACAGCCGGTCGCGCAGCAGCCCGAGCTTGCGTGCCAGCCGGCGCGGCGAGTCGCAGTCCCCGGCGCGCGGGGCGTCGCCTGGACTGGCGAGCGCGTAACTGGCCGCCTCGCCGATCCCAAGGCCGCACGAGCCGTGCTTGGCCGTCCCGCGCGCACGCTCCCTGGCTCGGTTGGCGGCCCGGTGGTAAGGCGTGGTGAGCAGCGCGTCCCGGTCCACGCTGAGCCGGTCAAGCGCGTCGGGAACGCCAACCGCGGCCAGGTGCGCAGCCTCGGTCGCGAGCGCGAGCGGGTCGACGAGGACGAACCGCGACAGGTGGGTCCGCACGCCCGGCGTGAACGTGCCGGCCCCGAACTGAGCGAAGGTGTGATGCCGGCCGTCCGCGGTGACCACGTTGTGCGCCGCCTGGGCGCCCCCGTTGAACCGGACCACCGTGCGGGGCAGGGCGGCGGCACTGTCCGGCCGGCCAGCGGGCCCGGAGCAGAGCCAGTCCACGACGGTGCCCTTGCCGGCGTCGCCGTACCCGAGGTCGACGACGATGACGTGATCCGCCACTCTCGCGCGGCACCACGGGGCCGCACCCATTCCCAGCCCCTTCACTTCGAGTCGTTCACAGCCGGATGTTCCCGTCCGGGCCGTCGAGGTCGTCCAGCGCCACCGAGATCGTGACCGAGCCGCGCGCCGAGCCGATCGCCGCGAGCGCGTTCGACACCGCGGGTGCGGCATCGGAGCCCACGTCATCCAGGTCGGCCAGGCCGTCGTCGAGGCTGATCGCGTCCTCGCCCAGGCCGACGGTGAGCGCGATGGTCTCGGCGACCGCGTCGAGGTCGGCCAGCTCGATCACGTTCTGGCCGAGCAGCGCGCGCCAGAACCGCAGCACCTCGGCGTCGCCCGCGTAGCTCGCGCCGGCCGGCAGGATGTAGTACGTGTCCCACTTCCTGGTGAGTTCGGCCACGATCTCGGCCAGCCGGATGCTGGCCTGCAGCCCGTCCCCGATGACCGCTGCGACCTCGCGGTGCTTGACCCGCGGATAGGCCATCTCGTCGCCGATCAGGAACAGGTACCCGCGCTTGCCGCGCCTTTCGTAGCAGTCGGCGGCCGTGTGCCTGGCCATGAAGTACATGGCCAGCTCGTATGACTCGGTCTTCTGCCCGCCTCCGCCGCCTTCGAGCAGGATCCGGCTGAGGTCATCGTCCATTCTGTTGTCCGACTCGAACTGGCCCACCTGGAGCGGTGCCCGGTCGCAGGTGGCGTCGCCCATCGCGCCGAACATGATCTGCGGGTCCTGTGCGTATCCCTTGCGCAGCAGCAGCGCAAGCAGCTGGGGGAGCTTGCCCTGCAGGGCGCGCGGAACACCGAGCATCGACCCGGTCACGTCGAACAGCACGGCGATCGCCAGCGACCGCGGATGCCCGGCGGAATCACGGCTCTCGCGCAACCGCACGCCCCGCGGATCAAGGTCGGGGTGGACGGTGCGGGCGCCGCAGTCGCTGTGCGCGAAGGCACTGGTGCCGGCGGCCGCGCGGTAGTGCGCGGCTGCGCCGTACACGTCGGTTGACCATCTTCCGCTTCCCATGGCGGTTCTCCTTCCTCAGTGCCCTACGCCGGGATGGCGAAGGGCCGGAACTTGCGCGGGCCGTACAGCCGTCCGAGCAACTCGTCCAGCTCTGTCAGCAGCTGCCAGGCGTCCTGCGGGCGGCGCCGCGTGCTCGCGAGCATGCAGCCGCGGGCGAAGGCGGCGAGCGGGCCGGGCAGCCGGCCGCCGGTCAGCTCGGTCATGCAGGACGTGGCGAGCCAGATGTCGGTGTCAGGTCCCGCGGGCCCGCCAGCCAGCACCTCGGGCGGATACCGGTCGCGGTACCGCGCGACGACCGCGGGGAGCCTGCCGCCGGGCCGGCCCGAGTAGCACCAGTCGACCAGGACGAGGCCGTGCTCGGCCGGGTGGATCAGCACGTGCTCGGGCAGCACCGCCGCATGGATCGCGCCGGCCCGGTGCGCGGCACCGACCGCGACGAGCAGCCGCCGCCACATCCACGCGGCGTCGCGCGGATCGACGCCGCCGGGAAACGCGGCCCGGACCCGGGCCAGGCTGCCGAAGCCGTCCAGCTCCTCGATCAGGTTGCCGTGGCGCTCGGCGCCCGTGCCAGGGTCAAGCACCCGCCGGGTCCCGGCGAGCCGGGGGAAGTAGGCGCGGAACCTGCCCTGGCTGTGCCGCGCGATCCCGGCCAGCGACTCGGCCTCGCGGTCGATCAGGTCGTTGTCCGCCGGATCCCTGGCGACCTTCAGCAACCCGCGCCCGGTCCGGTACAGGTTGGCCAGGTCGCCGCGCGCCACCAGCGGGTCGCGATCGGCCTGCTGGCCGGGGGGCGGACCCCCCGCGCACTGGTGCCGCTGCCACAGGGCGGCGAGTCTGGCAAAGGCGGCCGCCGCGCGGGCGTCGCCAGGCCGGGCGTCGGGGTGAGTGAGCCTGGCCAGCCTCCGGTAGCAGTGTGCCGCCTCGGAACCGATCGCATCCGGGCCGATCGCATCCGGGCCGAACAGGTCGCCGGGGCTGACCGCGGCCTCGATCAGGGCGATCGCCTCGGCGGCGGGCAGCGCCGCACTGGTCACCGAGGGCGTGCGCAGAGGTGTGCTGCTCATCTCACCTGACCGCCTCTTCGTGGCCAGGCCGCAGCAGGGCCGGGTGCAGCAGCCGCGCGTCGCCGCGCCGGTAGAGCCGCGCGCGCGGCCCGCCGCGCGGGCCCCCGGTCTCCGTGGTCTCGCCCGTGCTCTCGACGAATCCGGGAACGGACAGCACCTTGCGGTGGAAGTTGCCCGCATGAAGCTGCTCGCCCCAGACCGTCTCGTAGACCATGCGCAGCTCGGAGACCGTGAACGGCTCGGTCACGAACGAGGTGGCCAGCGGCGTGTACTCCAGTTTGGACCTGGCCCGCTCGAGCCCGTCGGCCAGGATCCTGGCATGGTCGAACGCGAGTTTGCGCGTCGTGCCCGCGCGCTGGCCGCTGGCGCCGTCGGTAAGGCCGAGCGAGTCAACCGGCACCCAGGCCGCGGCTGCGGCGTCGCTGCCGGCCCTGGGCTCTGGCAGTTCAGGGGCGAACACCAGGTACGCGACGGAGATCACCCTCATCCGCGGGTCCCGGCCAGGCGCGCCGTAGGTGCCGAGCTGTTCCAGGTGCACGGCGCCCAGGTTCTCGCCAGTCTCATCGGCAAGTTCCCTGATCGCCGCGTCAGGAAGATCGTCCCCGCCTCCGCGCGGCGCCCCGGCCCGCACGAAGCCGCCCGGCAGCGCCCACCGGCCCTGGTAGGGCCGGGCTCCGCGCTGGACGAGCAGCACGTGCAGTACGCCGTCCCTGATCGTCAGCGTGACAACGTCCACGGTGACCGCGATCGGGTCATAGCCGCGGGGGTCGTAGCTGGCGAGGAACTCCTCGTCGCTCGCTGGCTTGCTCATCGCTATCCTTCTCGCTCTGAGATATTCTCGATTTGAGAAGATCTCAGGGAGAGAATAACATGGATCCCGCTGCCGTCAACCACGGTCGCCCGGCCGTCACAGGGCGGCGATCACCGCCGCAGGCGGCCCACGCACAATGGCGGACAACGAAGGAGCACCGATGCACACCGGCGAACTCGGCAAGCGCATTCCACGGGTCGGCCGGATCGCCGGCGCGCTGCTCGGCATGCATGCAGGCGACGCGCTCGGCGCGACGCTCGAGTTCAGTGCCTGGTCCGCAGTCCGGCAGCAGTATCCGGACGGCCTGCGCGAGATCGTAGGCGGCGGGCCGTTCGGCTGGCCGCCCGGCCACGCGTCCGACGACACCGACCTGACCCGTGCGGTGCTGCTCGCCTATCTCGACGCTGACGCCGACGCCGGGGCCGGCACCGGGGCCGATGCCGGGTCGGCGGCCGGCGACATCGTCCGCTCGGCCGCCGACCACATGCTGGCCTGGCTGGACGGCGACTAGCCGGGCCGGGAGCCCGGCTCCAGGCCGCGCGATATCGGCGGCGCGACGCTCCGCGGCCTCGAGCGCTACCGGCGCAGCCGGGACCCGCGCGCGGCGGGGCGGGCGAGGGCCACGCGGGAAACGGCTCTCTGATGCGCTGCATCCCGACCGCGCTGGCCGTGACCGAGCGTGACCGCCGGATCGGCGAGTCCATCGAGATCTCCGCGATCACGCACGACGATCCCGTAGCGGTCACCGCGTGCGCGGCGTACAACGAGATCGCGGCCGCGCTGGTGCGCGGGGACGACCCGGAGCGCGCCGTGGCCGCCGGGCTCGCCACCGCCCGCCGGCTGGGCAGCACGCCCGTGGCGGCCGCGATCGCGCAGGGCCAGGACCTCGTGCCCGCCCTCATGGCGGCCGCCGGCGCGATCCCGTTCGCCGACCAGGCGTCCGGCTACGTGCTCGACTCGCTCAGCCTGGCGGTCGCCGCCGTCCTCGACCGGCGCCCGCTGGCCGACGTCGTCGTGGACATCGCGAGGATCGGCAACGACACCGACACCAATGCCGCGATCGCGGGCGGCCTGCTCGGTGCCAGGGACGGCGCCTGCGCGATCCCCTCGCGGTGGACGGCGGCGCTGCAGTTCGCCGCGGAGTTCACCGCGGCCGCCGCGGTACTGGCCGGCCTGCCTGACGGTGTTCCTGGTGCGGCGCGTCCTCGGGCCTGACGGCCGCGCCGGCCCGCCAGAGTACGGTATCCAGATGGCGACCTTCGACGACGTCGCGCTGCTGGCCATGGCACTGCCGGGGGCTTCGGAGGGCGAGCGGCACGGCAACCGTACGTGGTCCGTCGCGGGCAAGGCGTTTGCGTGGGCGCGGCCGTTCAGCAAGGCGGACCTGAGGCGATTCGGCACGCAGGCTCCGCCGGACGGGCCGATACTCGCCGTCCGTGTCGAGGACCTCAGCGAGAAGGAGGCCGTGCTCGCCGCGCACCAGGACGCCTTCTTCACGATCCCGCACTTCGACGGGTACGCGGCCGTCCTGGTTCAGCTCGCCAGGGCCTCCGGCGACGAGTTGCGCGAGGCCGTAACGGACGGCTGGCTCGCCTGCGCGCCGCCTGGTCTGGCCGAGCAGTACCTCAGCCGCTAGCACCGCACGGCCTGCCGGCATGCGACGGCCCTCGCGCCAGGTGGTCGTGCTCGCCGTACCCGGCAGCCGCGGTCGGCGTCGTCGGCGCGCACGGGCCTGGGCTGTCCGGCACGGTCGTCCTCGACGCGACCAACAGGATGGGCGAAGCGGAGTCCAACAGCAGTGCCGCGGTCCTGGCAGCGGCTCTCGATGCTCGCTACGTCCGCGCCTTCAACACGCTGGGCTGGGAGAACTTCGCCGATCCCGTCCCGTCCGCGGCGCTGTTCTTCGCGGCAGACCCAGCGGCACGTCAGGTAGCCGAAGAGCTCATCGCCGCCGTCGGGCTCGAGCCGGCCTTCGTCGGCGACGCGAACGCGAGCCGGACCGTGGACGGTGTGCTTCCGCTGTGGCTCGCGCTCGTGCAGCAGCAAGGCGGGAACCGCAGGCTCGCGCTGCGCGTGGTGCGCTAGCGGGCCGCGACCGGCCGCTACGTGACCAGCAGGTAGCCGTCCATGCTGAAGTACGGGCCGCCTTCCTCGCCGTCGGGTATCCCCGGCCTGATCGTGATCGTGCGCCGCCCGGCCGCCGGCCAGCGCCAGGCGAACAGGACCTGGTCCGGCTGTCGCACCGACGGGCTCGTCATGTTCTGCCAGATCCCGGTGCGGTCGAAGGTCTCGACGCCGTCCACGAACACCCGAGCGTGGCCGGACAGGCAGCAGACCGCGCCGACGGAGCCCATGATCGCGATGGCCCGGCCGGTGACGGTGATCCGCAGCTCGCGCCCGGCCAGGCCGCGGGAGTCGGCGACGAACGTCGCGCGCGTCCAGAAGCCCGGGTCGGCGGGACGGCCGTGCGGGTCGAGCGCGGCTGCGGCCTGTACCAGCGCCGCGCCGCCGTTGACCTGCCACGCGGTCGCCGCGGACGTCGGCGGCGGCCCGTCGAAGAACCGGCCGAACGCGCCCGCGGCGTTCTGGTCGGCCCCGGCCGCCGAGGCGGACGTGAGCAGCCACCGCGCCGCGAAGCGCTGGTGGTCACGGGCCGCGAGCCGGTACATGGCCTCGATCAGCGGCTCGGCGATGTCGTTGTCGGCCTGCAGGTCCGCGTAGACGCCGGCGCCGTCGCCCAGGTCCGCTCGCACCGCCCTGGCCGTCGCGCCGGCCTGCCTCAGGTAACCGCGGCGGCCGGTCGCAGCGGCCAGCGCCGAACCGGCCCAGATCATGTTGCCGTTCACCGAGGCGAAGTACCGGCCGGGCAGCGGCCGGCACGTCGAGCCGTCGTCGAAGACGTACACGGTGTACAGCGGCGCGCTGCCGACCAGGAAGTACCGGCGTACCTGGCGGTACGCCGACTCGGCCTTGGCCAGGTAGCGGGCCGAGCCGGTGGTCTCGTGCAGGAGCAGTGCCGCCTTGATGTAGTTGGTGGCCGTCTCCAGCGTCTTCAGGCCGCCGCCGCGCCCATGCGGCCACTGGTAGTCGATTTCCGGGCAGGCACCGGAGGCGAAGCCGCGCGCCATGACCGAGTCCACCCACCGGAATGCCTGCCGGGACTTGGCCAGCGCCGTGGCGCTGCCGGTGACCTGGTACTCGCGGGCGTCGGCGATCGAGTCCCACATGACGGTGTCGCTGCTGCCCGCATCACCGGGAGCCCAGGCGTGTGCGGTGCCGGCCAGCGTGCGCATGATCGGCGGCACGCTCTGGTCCCTGGTCAGCAGCCACCGGAAGTACAGCACGTACGTGAGCGAGTCCGAGCCCCAGTCGCGGTTCTTGGTGTTGCAGGTCAATGAGACGCACATGTGCCACAGGCCGGTTCCGTTGTAGAACCTTCGCTCGAGCAGGCTCGCCGCCCGGTCCGCGCGGTCCGCATAGTCGCCGGTGGCGATGCGGACGTGCCAGGAGAACTGGCGGCCGTGGCGCAGCACGCTCGATCCGGCGGTGATCGCAGCGGCGCCGACGGCCACGCTCGCCGCTGCCGCCGCGAAACGGCGATACCGGGTGTGCCTGGCGAGCAGGGCAATGCGCTTGACGGGGGGCAGTCCGAGCATTCCACATAATATCCCCCAAGTGGCACAAGTAGCCAGGCATGGGCCCAGAGTGACCCTCTCGCGCCCGGCGCCGGGCGTGCCGCGCCCGCCGTGCGGCGGTTACCGCGCCACGATGTTGACGATCCGGTCCGGCACGATCACGATGCGCTCGATCGTGCGGTCCTGGGTCAGCCTGGCCAGCTCGGGGTCGGCCAGCAGCAGCCGCTCCAGTTCCTCGCGCTCGGCCCCCGCCCTGACCGACACCACGTACCTGGTCTTGCCGTTGATCTGAACCGGCAGCCGGACCGTCGGCTGGCCGGCCAGGTCAGGGTCGGCCTCGGGGAACGGCTCGTAGGCAAGTGAGGCAGCGTGCCCGAGCCGGCCCCAGAGCTCCTCGGCGATGTGCGGAGCCAGCGGCGCGACCATGAGGACGAGCGGCTCGGCGACCACGCGCGGCAGCGCACCGTCACGCACGGCGATCCGCGCGGCCGCGGTCGTCAGCTCGATCAGCCTGGCGATCGCGGTGTTGAACCTGAGCTCGCCGAAGTCCTTGCGCACGACCGCGATCGTGCGGTGCAGCAGGCGCATGACGTCCTCGTCTGGTGCCTGCTCGCTGACCGCGACATACCCGGTCTGCTCGCTGATCATGGCGCGCCAGAGCCGCTGCAGGAACCTGTGCACCCCGGCGATGTCGTCCGGCCGCCAGCGGCGGTCGGCCTCGATCGGACCCGCCGCCATCTCCTGCAGCCGCAGGGTGTCGGCGCCGTAGTCGCGGTAGATCTGGGCCGGGCTGACGCCGTTCTTCAGCGACTTGCCCATCTTCCCTGCCCGCCTGGTCACCGGCCTGCCGCGGTAGCTCGGCGACCCGTCGGCAGCCGGAACGACGTCCGCGGCAGGCACGTACATGCCGCGCTCGTCGGTGAACGCGTCGGCCAGGACGTAGCCCTGGTTGACCAGCCTGGCGAACGGCTCGCAGGTCGAGACGTAGCCCAGGTCGTAGAGCACCTTGTGCCAGAACCTGGCGTACAGCAGGTGCAGGACGGCATGCTCGGACCCGCCGACGTACAGGTCGGCGCCGCCAGCTCCCGCGGCGGCAGGAGCGGGCGCGGTCATCCAGTACTTCTCGTTCACCGGATCAACGAACTCCTCGTCGTTGGTCGGATCCAGATAGCGCAGGTAGTACCAGCAGGACCCGGCCCACTGCGGCATCGTGTTCAGCTCGCGCCGGTAGACCCGAGGCCCGTCGCCAAGGTCGAGCTCGACGCTCGCCCAGCCGGCCGCCCTGGCCAGCGGAGGCAGCGGCTCGCCTGCCTCGTCGTCGGCCGGCGTCGGCCGGAAGTCGGTCATCTCCGGCAACTCGACGGGGAGCATCTCGTCGGGCAGCACGACCGGGAACCCGGCCGGGTCGTACACGATCGGAAACGGCTCGCCCCAGTACCGCTGCCGCGAGAACAGCCAGTCCCGCATCCGGTGCGATCCCGGGCCGGACTCGCCCTGGCCCACGCCGATCCAGTTGCGCTGCATGGCCTTGACCGACTCGGGCCAGTCCACCTGGTCCAGGTCGGCCGCCAGCCGGCCCGCGTACGCCGTGATCCGCAGCATCCACTGCCGCATCGGCCTGCGGTAGACGGGGTAGTTGCCCACATCGCTGCGCCCGTCCGCGGTGACCTCCTCGTTCGCGAGCACGGTGCCGAGACCCGGGCACCAGTTCACCGGCTCGTCGGACAGGTAGGCCAGCCGCCTGGAGTCGACGGCGGCGCGCCGCTGCGCCCCGGTCAGCTCGGCCCACGGCCTGCCATCGGGTGTCTCCCGCAGCCCGGCCTCGAACTCGGCGACGAGCTCGGCGACCGGCCTGGCCCGCCCGGCCCTCTCGTCGTACCAGCTGCCGAAGATCCGGGCGAAGATCCACTGGGTCCACCGGTAGTACGAGGGATCGGTGGTGGCGAACTCCCTGCGGGTGTCATGGCCAAGGCCCAGGCGGCGCAGCTGGCCGCGCATGACCGCGATGTTGGCCTCGGTCGTGACCCTGGGGTGCTGGCCGGTGTCGATCGCGTACTGCTCGGCCGGCAGGCCGAACGCGTCGTAGCCGTAGGCGTGCAGCACATGCCGGCCGTTCATCCGCTGGTACCGGGCGAACACGTCGGTGGCTATGTAGCCGAGCGGATGCCCGACGTGCAGTCCGATGCCGCTCGGATACGCGAACATGTCGAGCACGTAGCACTTGGGACGGCCGGCCATGCGCTCGAAACCCGCGGAGAGCTGCCCGGCCGGGCCGGGCGAGGCGAAGGTGCCCTCGCGAGCCCACCGCTCCTGCCAGCGCTCCTCGATCTCGCCAGCCAGCCTGGCGTTGTACCGGAACCCCCCGTGCTCGCCGTGCTCGCCGCCCATTCGTGGCCTCCTCGTCCCGCTCAGGAAAAGAAAAAGCCCCTCACGCAGGAGGGGTGAGCCACGTCGACGGAAGCGTCAGCGCGGCTCGCCGCTAAGGAGACCGAAGAAACGGACCACGCCAGTAGAATACCATTGCGCCGCCCTCTCCCGGCGGCGCGGCGAGCGGCGCTGAACGACATATCATTACGTGGCGTCAGTTCGCTGCCCGGATTGTGAGCTTTGCGCAGCCGCAGCTAGTGACATGTCTCGGCTGCCGCGTCGCAACGGGCCGAGGTGCTCTGCGACGACCGGATTCCGGCTCCACTGGGCCGCCTGCCTGCGGTGATACCCTCCGGTCGGAAGGTGGTGTCCAGTGCGGATCAGCCGGAGGGCGCTGCTGGCGGCGGTCAGTTCCGCGGTTGCGTTGGCGATTCTGGTCGGCGGGTTCTTTCTGCTGACCGGCAACAGCGGGGGCAAGGACTCAGCGTCGGGGCCGGGGAGCGCGGCGGGCGGGCCGCTGTTCTCCCCGTTCACCGGCGAGCGGGTCTCCGCGCTGCGCCGCGAGCTGATCTTCAAGATCGACAACGTCCCCCAGGCGAGGCCGCCGACCGGCCTGAGCAAGGCCGACATCGTGTACCTGCTGCCGGTGGAGGGCGGGCTGAGCCGGATCATGGCGGTGTTCTCGTCGCACGTACCGCCGGTCGTCGGCCCGGTGCGCAGCTCGCGCGAGGAGGACATCGAGCTGCTGCGGCAGTTCGGCAAACCCGCGTTCGCCTTCTCCGGCGCGCAGCCGCGGCTGCTGCCGGTGGTCGAACACGCCAGGATCGTCGACCTGTACGACGGGAGAGCCGGCGGCTACTTCCGCGACCCGCACCGGATCGCGCCGTACAACCTCTACGCCAGAACCAGCCGGCTGCTCGCCGAGGCGACGGGCGCCAGCAAGGCGAGGGACATCGGGTTCAGGTTCGGGCCGCCTCCGCCAGGCGGCACCCCGACGAGCGTCTACAACGTGGCGTACCAGTCGGCGGCCTTCAGCTTCCGGTGGTCAGCCGCGCAGCACCGCTGGCGGGTGTGGATGGACGGCAGCCCGGCCGAGGCCGCCGAGGGCGGCCAACTCGGCGGCAGGACTGTAGTCGTGCAGAACGTCAAGGTGAGGACCTCCGGTTTCCTCGAACTCGGGATCAGGCCCCCGTACGCCCGCACGGTCGGCAGCGGCAACGCGGTCGTGCTGCGCGACGGCCGCGCGTACCACGTGCACTGGTCGCGTCCCGGAGCCGGCGGCGGCACCACGTTCACGCTGCCCGACGGCCGCCGGATGCCATTCGCCAGGGGGCAAGTATGGGTCGCCTTCGGTTACGGGCCCGGCTCGAAACGGTGATTCGCGGCTTCTGTCCTGCTCAGTGACGGCGGTGAAACCGGTAATGGCGGGGCGTCTTGTCGGCTCCTACGTCCCATGCCACACTCTCAGGTGATTGGCCGATGACGGGCTGCAACCTGCGGACCATGCGCGCAGTCCTATCTGTCGACATACTGGCCTTAAGTCCCGCGGACATGCACGAATCGGAGCAGGAACGTGACCGATCAGCCGACCGGTGTGGCCCGGGCAGCAGCGACGCCGACCCAGCCAGAAACGGCACAGCCGGAGACGGTGCAGCGCGGGCGGCCGGCCACGGGCGACGCGCCGGCGGGAGCGGGCGCCGGGCCAGGAGCGGCGGCCGGCTCCGGGGACCTGACCGACGACCTGCTCAGATCCGATCAGTGGACCGACGAGATGCTCCAGGCCGCCGGGATCCCGGTGATGGATGTGCCCCTTGTCAGCATCGGCGGCGGGATCGGCTCGTTCGTCACCGTCGACTACCTCAGGATCGCCGGCGTCGCCGCGGACCGGATCGCGGTCCTGACCAACCTCGACTTCGCCTGGCAGACCTACGAGTACCTGACCAGGGTCTCGCAGATACCCAAGCCCGAGCGGATCAGGTCGGACTCGGCGTCCAGGCCGGACAACATCTGGGGATTCCCCTCCTACGCCCTGGCCGAGGCCATGTCCGAGCGCACGTTCGCGCCGTTGTGGCAGGTGCTGATCGAGCCGATCGGGGCCGACTACTACACGCCGAAGGCGGGACGGGTGTTCGCCGGGCTCGAGCGCGAGAGCAAGCGGATCGGCTGGTCCCAGATGCTGGTCAAGGGCCAGGTCAGGATGGTGCGCAAGCGCCAGGGCGGCGGGTACTTCGTCATCTTGACCCCGATGGTGGGCTCGACGCCGACGAAACGGCTCGCCTACCGGGCCGAGTTCGTGCACCTGGCCGTGGGCTACCCCGGGCTGCGCTTCCTGCCCGAGCTGCAGGAGTTCCGCACCGCGCACCAGGACTTCCACCATGTGGTCAGCGCGTACGAGGAGCACGAGCACGTCTACGAGGCCGCGCGGACCAAGCACCTTGTCGTGATGCTGCGCGGCGGCGGCATCGTCGCGTCCCGGGTGCTGGCGCGCCTGATGGACGACCGGGCGAAGCACGGCCTGTCCACCGAGATCGTGCACCTGTTCCGCACGTACATCACGAGCTCGCACGGGCCCAACGCGTGGAACCGGCGTAAGGGCGCCCACGGTTTCGCCTACCAGGGCTTCAACTATCCGAAGTCGGTCTGGGGCGGCCAGCTGAAGGCGAGGATGCGCCGGCTGGAAGGCGAGGACCGGGCCGCGGCCTACAAGCTGATGGGCGGGACCAACACGCCGTACCGGCGGCGCTGGCAGGCGCAGATGACGGAGGGCCGGGAGGCGGGCTGGTACCGCACGATGGCGGGCACGGTCGAGCAGATGCGCCTCGACCAGGGCAAGATCGTCAGCGTGGTCAAGACGCAGGCAGGCATGGTCGAGGTCGCCGCGGACTTCGTGATCGACTGCACCGGGCTGGAGGCCGACATCGCCGAGCACCGGGTGCTGGCCGACCTGCTCGAGCACTCCGGCGCCGGACGCAACCCGGTGGGCAGGCTGGACGTCGAGCGTACCTTCGAGCTGCGCGGGGCCGGCAGCGGTCCTGGCGTCATGTACGCCTCGGGCGCCACGACCCTGGGCGGGTACTTTCCCGGCGTGGATACCTTCCTGGGACTTCAGGTAGCGGCGCAGGAGATCGCCGACGATCTCGCGCGACGCGGATTCTGCCGCCGGATCGGTACATTCCGCTCGATACAGCAGTGGCTCAGGTGGGCACGTAACAAGCAGCCCTAGCCAGGCCCGCCGCGGGCCCCAGCCCCGCGCCTCGTGCCCGGGGCCACGGTCGCGTCGCGGCGGACATCAGGTCAAACAGGAGGCAGAAGGTGCTACCCACCCTGGGTGGTCGGATCCAGACCCGGCTGGTGCTGCTCGCCGTGGTCGGCGGGCTCGTGACCCTCATCATCGGCCCGCTGCTGTCGATACCCGCTCCGCTCTCCGTGGTGTACCAGGACACCTTCGTGATCCTCGCCGCGGTGGCCGTGCTGGGCGTCGGCTGGGAGTTGGTGTACCACTTCGTCATGCAATGGCGCTGGGAGAAGGACTGGCCGACGCTCTTCGGCCTGGTCACGGCGATTCCGGAAGGGCTGCTCGTCTGGCTGCTGCTCCAGGCCGGCGCGATACCGGGCATCAGCGGAACCGTGCCAGGCGCGGCGTTCGTCATCGACTTCGGCCTGGTCTGGCTGGCAGTGTGGCTGGTAGCCAACGGTCCGATGCGCGTTCCGTTCATCCGGTGGCGCTTTCATGGCGGGAGACTGGTGTGACCGAGCATGGCGTGGGCGAGCACGCGCCCGGCCTGTTCCCCGTTCCGGGCGACGGAGTTCTGGCCAGGCACGGCGACCTGATCCTGCTCTGCAGCCTGGAGGAGAGCCAGACCGCCGACAACCTGCTTGACCTGCTTGAGCAGATCGCCGCTGAGCGCGGCGACGGGAGGCAGTTCACCGGCGCGATCGCCGATGCGCTGGACGCGGAAGAGGGCGCACCGTCGGTACTCGCGTTCGGCCCGGCCGGGTCCGGCCTGGCCGTCGCCGTCAGCGGCGGCGCGTGGGCCGACCTCAGCACCACGGAAGGCACCGTCCGGGTCGAGGCGGGCCATCCGCGGCTGCTGCTGCGCTGCGCGCTGCGCTCACCGGTCAGCGGGGTCAGGGGCGGGCTCACCCCGGACGACAACGGTGCCGCGAGCACCGACCGGTTCTCCAGGCTGGATGCCGGCACCGTGCGGGCGGGCGGCCTGAGCTACTACCAGGCAGGGGCGGCCGGCGGCGGCCTGGGCACCGACACCGGGCAGGGCGCCGGCGGCGTGCCGGGCGCCGCGGGCGGCGGAGCGGTGCGCCTGGGCAAACTCCGCGGGCCCAAGGCGGCGCCGGCCCAGACGCGAGCCGCCGAGGCGAGGCTGGCCGGCGTGCCGGTCGCGCAGATCCCGGAGCAGGACAGCGCAGAGCCCGAGCCGGCCGGCGGTGCGAGCGGGGAGCCCGACCTGGCCGGAGGGGCAGGCGCAGGACCCGAGTCGGCCGGTGCGCCGCAGCCGGCCGCAGCGGAGCCCGCGCGAGCCGAGTCCGCGCGAGCCGAGTCCGCGCGAGCCGAGTCCGCGCGAGCCGAGGCCGTGCGAGCCGAGGCCCCGGCCGAGCTGTCGCGCGCGCCGGAGACATCGTCGCCGGGCGCGTCGTTCGAGCCGACGGCCGCGTGGGTCTCGCCCGACACGCCGGTGGCCGGCCCGCCGGACGCGCCGCGGCGCCAGGCCACCGACCTGTGGGCGCCGCCCGGCCAGCCCGCCGGGCAGGCCCCGCCTCTCGCGCAGGGCGACCTGCCCTCGAGCGGAGCCGGCGCATCCGCGGCCGAGGACCTGGAGCGGGAGGTCACCGCCCCGCCGGAGCCGGTCGAGTCCGCCCAGCAGGCCGGAACCGGGCAGCCGTACCAGCCCGCCGAGCCGTTCGAGGCGGTGCTGCTGCTCGACGCCGGCTCGGCAAGCGGCGTCGAGCAGCGCGCTCGTCAGCCGCTGGCAAAGATAAGGGACCTGCCGCCCGGCACGAGCAGCTACGTCTCGGCCGGGCCGATCATCCAGGGGGTGTACTGCAAGAACGGTCACTTCGACGACCCTGATGCGCTCTTCTGCGCAATCTGCGGCATCTCCATGAACCAGCAGACGCTCGTGCCAAGGCCCGGCGAGAGGCCGCCGCTCGGCGTGCTGCTGCTCGACGACGGGGCGGTGTTCCAGCTCGACAGCGACTACGTGGTGGGCAGGGAACCTGGCCTGGACTCCTCGGTCGCGGCGGGCAACGCCAGGCCGCTGCGGGTGTCGGACGAGTCCGGCATCGTGTCTCGGGTGCACGCCAGGATTCAGCTCGACGGCTGGCGGGTGCTGGTGACGGACCTGGGATCGGCGAACGGGACCCGGGTGCTGCTACCGGGCCAGCCGGCCGACCAGCCGCTCGCGCCGCAGGTCCCGGTCGTGCTTGCCACCGGCAGCCAGGTCGACCTGGGCGGTCGCGGGTTCCGTTACGAGTCCCATCGCGGCCGGTGAGCGTGCACATGCCAGGCTTGGCCAAGCCGGGGGGACAGGCGGGCGATGCCTGACTCCGACGTCCAGCTGCTGCTGGCCGACCTCGCGCTGATCATCATCCTGGCGCGACTGCTCGGGATGGCCGCCAAGCGGATCGGGCAGCCGCCGGTGCTCGGCGAGATCGTCGCGGGCATCCTGCTCGGACCGACGATCTGGGGCACGAAGATCACGACGACGCTGTTCCCGCCCACGCTGATCCCGCCGCTTACCGCGCTCGCCGATATCGGCCTGGTCCTGTTCATGTTCGTGGTCGGCTACGAGGTCGACCTGGGGCTCGTCAAGGGCCGCGAGCGGGTCGCGGCGGCGGTGGCCATCGGCTCGATCGTCGTCCCGCTGCTCCTCGGCTCGGGCCTCGGGGTGTGGCTGGCGCACCGGTATCACGTGCACAACCCGACCACGTTCGTGCTGTTCTTCGGCACCGCCATGTCGATCACGGCATTCCCCGTGCTCGCGCGCATCTTGTCGGACCGGGGCCTGCACCGGACGCGGGTCGGCGGGCTGGCGCTCGCGGCTGCCTCCGTCGACGACGTGCTCGCCTGGGCCCTGCTCGCCGTGGTGATCGCGGTCGCCGGCGCGAGCACCGGCCACAACCAGTTCAGGCTGCTGCTCGCGCCGGCCTATGCCGCAGTGATGATCTGGCTGGTCCGGCCGGCCCTGCGCAGGCTCGCCGAGGTCTACCAGCGGCAGGGCAGGCTCACGCCGAACGTGCTGGCCGCGGTGCTTGCCCTGGTGTTCCTCTCCAGCTACGCGACCGACTGGATGGGCGTGAAGTTCATCTTCGGCGCCTTCATCTTCGGCATCGCGATGCCCAGGGACGTCCCGGCGCTGCGCGAGGCCATCCTGGAACGGCTCGAACAGGTCAGCGTCCTCGTGCTGCTGCCGGTCTTCTTCGTGATCGCCGGGCTGAACGTGAACCTGCGCGGGATCGGCCTGTCCGGCCTGGTCGACCTCGTGCTGATCATGCTGGTCGCGGTCGCGGGCAAGTTCGGCGGCGCCTACTACGGCGCCCGCCTGACCGGGGTCAGGCACCGGCAGTCCGGCGCCCTCGCGGCGCTGATGAACACCCGCGGCCTGACCGAGATCGTGATCCTCACCGTCGGCCTCCAGCTCGGCATCCTGAACAAGTCCCTGTTCACGCTGATGGTGGTCATGGCCATCGTCACCACCGGCATGGCCGGGCCGCTGCTGAAAGTCATCTACCCGAACCGGATCATGGAACGTGACATCGCCGAGGCGGACCGGGCCGCGCTCGGCAAGGCGGCGGCGCACCGGATACTCGTGCTGATCGATGACCCGGCGACGGCCGGCCCGCTGATCGACGTCGGGGCGCTGCTCGCGGCGAGCAGGCCGAACAGCGAGCTCGTGCTCTCGCACCTGGTCGCGCACCGTCCGGACGGCAGGCTGGAGGTCGGCGCGGGTCTTGGCGGGGAGCTGCTGCAGATGACCCAGACGATGGCCAGGCTCAAGGATCTCGCCGCGGAGATCGGACCTGACGGCGTCGCGGCGACCGTGCAGTCCAGGTTCAGCGACGATGTCAGGGCCGAGCTGCCCGGCTACGTGGCGGCCGCCGAGCCTGACACGGTCGTCCTCCGCCCGGGGATCGCGGATGGCGCGGCGCTCAGCCGGGACGGCGCGGCCCAGCTCGTCTACTTCCTGCGCGCGCTGCCGCCCGCGCCCGCGGCTGCCGTCGCCCGATGGGTGCGCAGCGCAGACGGAGATGCCGCCGTGCAGGTCGCCGCGCAGGTGGCGGTGGCCGGCGGGTTCGACCTCATCCTCACGCCATCCGGCAGGCCGTGCGCCTCGCTGGCGGCCGACCTGACCAAGCGCGGGCTCGCCGCCAGAGCAGGAAAGCAGCCGGCGGGAGCGATCGTGGTCGCCCCGGCGAGCGGCCTGGTGGGGGGCGAACCGGACGGGCCCGCCGCGCGTGACACCGATGTGCACCTCGCGGTCGCGGCAGGCACCAACGAGGCAAGCGACGACATGGACCAGTGGGTCCAGGCCATGGCCGCGCGGGACGCCGGGGACACAAGCAGCGCCGGGGACGGCGACAGCACCGCGGCATCGACCGCCGGCGGCACGACCGCCGGCGGCACGCACAGCCACAGCAGCAGCACCGACAGCAGCCAGCAGGAGAGCAGACAGCCGTGAACATTCCTGATGCGCGCCTCGCGGCCGACCGGGCCGGAATCGCCGACTACCGCTTCGTCAGGCCTCTTGGCGCGGGTAACCACGGTGTCTTCTATCTCGCCCGCCGCCCGGACCGGCTGCACATCGACGCCGAGTTCGTGGCGGTGAAGGTGCTCTCCGGGTCGAACAGCCAGGACACCTTCCGGCGGGCGACCAGGGAACTGGCTGCGTTCGCCGCCGTCAGGTCGCCGTACCTGGTGACTCTCTACGACGCCGGGCAGCAGGGCGACGACCTGTACTACTCCATGGAGTACCTGCCGGCCGGATCGCTGGCTGACGCCATCGGCGCGCTGCCGCCCGGGCAGGTGCTCGCCGCGGTCGCCGACGCGGCCAGGGCCGCGGACGCCTTGCACGAGGCCGGCATTGCGCACAACGACATCAAGCCGGGCAACATCATGATCCATGACGGCCGCGCCAAGCTGAGCGACCTCGGCCTCAGTCAGCTGCTGACGCCGGGCCTAACCATCACCGGTATCGGCTCGACCGGCTCGGTCGAGTACCTCGACCCGGCCGTGATCCGGGGCGAGATGCCGGGCCGCGCGACCGACATCTTCGCGCTCGGTGCCACCCTGCACCGCGCGCTGACCGGGATCGGCCTGTACGGTGAGCTGCCCACCAACAACACCATGCTGGCCATGCGCCGGGTGCTGTCGCGCGCTCCGGAGATCTCGCCGAGCCTGCCGCCCGGCGTGCGGGACGTGATCGCGAACGCGATCAACCCGAACCCGGCCGCCCGGCCGGCCACCGCCGCGCAGTTCGCGGCGCGGATCGACGCCCTGTCCGAGGAAGTCCTCTGACCGCTTCGGCCGCTGGCCGCGCCCGGGCAGCGGGAACCGCGTTGGGCTTGACCAGCAGCGACACGGCCGGGATCCAGAGCGCGGCGAAGACGAGGCTGCCCGCGATGTCGGTCGGATGATGCTCGCCGCGGTACAAGCGGGAGATCGCGACCAGGACGGGAAAGGCGATCGCCGGGATCAGGAACAGCCACCGCCACCAGCCGCGGGCGTACCCGATGACCAGGACTGCCAGCCCGATGTAGAGGCAGCAGGCCGCTGCCTCGTGCCCGGAGGGGTAGGCCGAGGTGGGCAAGGCGTGGTCGAGGTGCGGCACGGCCGGCCTGTGCCGTCTGACGATGGCCGCCGCCGTGAGGAACATCGCGACCTCGCCGACCAGGAGGGTCGCGATGTACACGGCCGGCCGCCGGCGTCGGGTGACGCCGACGAATACGAGGCAGACGAACGCCGCCGCGGCGATGATGACCACCGTGGTGCCGAGCGTGCTGAGGATCAGGCTCCAGCGGTTCAGTGTCGGCGTGCGGTGTGCCGCGAACCAGCGCGGGATGGTCCGGTCGCCGAGGTCGTTGCCGTTGCCCTCCTTGACGACCAGCTCGCCGAGCCCGACGATCAGGCCGAGGAACAGTACCCACGCGACGAGTAGCCGGGCGGCGACCCGGGACCGCCAGCCCGGCGGCCCGCCCCAGCCACGTTCCGGCTGAGCCAGTTCCAGATCGCCCGCGGCCTCGGGCTCGAGGCCCTCGGCGACCGGATGGGTGACCGGCCGCCCGGCGGCGCGCCTGCTCAGCTCGAACGCCACCGTGGTCACGCCCAGCCAGGCGACGCCGATCGCCCAGCCGCCGAGCACGTCGGACAGGTAATGCACGCCGAGCAGTATCCGGCTGATCCCGATCAGGGCCACGAGCACCGCGATCACGACGGTGAACACGGTGCGCCAGCGGCCCCGGGCGGCCGGGATGAATACCACGAAGATGGCGCCGTAGCAGACCAGGGAGCCGAGCGCGTGCCCGCTCGGGAAGCTGTTCCCTGGGGCATGCGCGACCGGATGCGCCAGAACGGGCCTGAGCCGGCCGACCAGGGACTTCAGTACCGGGTCGAGGACAAGCGCGCCTGCGCCGGTGACCACCAGATAGGTCGCCAGCCGCCACTGCCGCCTGATCAGCAGCAGGATGGCACCGGCCGCGACGACCGCCAAAACCGCGATGGTGCTGCCCAGCAGGGTGACGTCCTTGACGATCGTGACAAGCGTGTGCTGCCCGGCCATCAGGCTGTTGATGTCGGAGGCCGCGCCGTGATCCGCCCTCTCCAGCGGCCGCCACCGCAGGCGTACCAGGACTAGCAGGGCTGTGAATACAAGGGCGGCAACGGTGACGGCGATCAGCGGAGTAAGGCCCCGTCCCCGGAAATAGCGACGTATGCGCGGTGACATGCGCGCCAAGCTGCCCAGTCGGCGCCTGTTCACGCAGCGGTGCGCGCAGGCAGCGGAATGTCAGGCCGCGGCCGGGGAAGCTTGCTGGGCGCGATCCGGTCTGCCGGACTTGCCCTCGGCGGCGGAGTGAGGAAGGAGGGCAGCAGATGACGACTGTCGCGGTCGTTGCGCATGCCAGGAAGAGCTTCGGCGGCGGCCTGCCCGAACTGCGGGAGGTGCTGGCCAGGGAAGGGTTCGGCCAGCCGCTCTGGTACGAGGTGAACAAGAGCCGTAAGGCGCCTAAGCGCGCGCGCTGCGCGCTGGCGGCCGGGGCCGAGGTCATCTTCGTCTGGGGCGGCGACGGGATGGTGCAGCGCTGCGTCGACTCACTGGCCGGGACCGACGCCGTGCTCGCGATCCTTCCGGCTGGAACCGCGAACCTGCTCGCGACGAGCCTGCACCTTCCGGCTGACATCACCGAGGCCGTGCGGGTGGGGCTGCATGGGCAGCGCCGCAGGATCGACACCGGCTCGCTGAACGGTGAGCACTTCGCCGTGATGGCCGGCGCGGGATTCGACGCACGGATGATCAAGGAAGCCGACCGGCGGATGAAGGAGAGGATCGGGCGCCTGGCCTACGTCTACACCGGCGCCAGGAATCTCGGCGCGCGGGGCATGCGTGCCGTGATCAAGGTGGATGGCCGGCCATTCTTCAAGGGCAGGCTGTCCTGCGTTCTGGTCGCGAACGTCGGCAAGGTCCTTGGCGGCATCGAGATCTTCGGCGATGCCAGGCCGGACGACGGGATTCTCGAGCTTGGCGTGGTCACCGCGAGGAACCCGGCGCAGTGGGCGAGGACCCTCGGGCGGGTCGTGGCCGGCCAGCCGCAGAAGTCACCGTTCGTGCACGTCGCCCGTGGTCAGCGGATCCGGATCCGGTTCAATCGGGAGTTTCCCTGCGAGCTGGACGGCGGTGCCCGCAAGGCCGTCAAGAAGGTGAGGATCAGGGTCCATCCCGGTTCGCTCAGGATCAGCGTGCCGGCGGATCCCCATGATCTGGCTGATGACTGAAGAACCCGACTTCCCCAGGTGGGCGCGAAGGCGCTGCGGCTGTTGCGGGAGCAGCCGCGCGCCGGCGGAGCAGGTCAAAGGATCCCACGAGCACGGGCAGGGCCATAGACGGTCAGGAACAGCGCGCCCGGTGAACGCCACGTGGCTCAGCGCGTCTCCGGTGAGCACCTGCGAGCGCAGCACCACGAAGTAGCCGCTCAGCCCGGAGGCTACGGCGATCGCTGCGCCCGCGATGAAGGCTTAGCGCAGGAACGGCTGGCCGAGCGCCCCGGTGATCTGGCTGACCTCGGCGGCGGCGCAGCCGAGCAGGACGAGGAGTACTCCGCAGAGCAGCCGCACGGGCACGCCGCGCGCCTCCGCCACGTCAGGGTCGACCGTGGCGAAGAACGTCGGCCGCGCGATCAGCGAACTGCTCGGTTAGGCCGGGCAGCGCGAGCGGCCAATCGGGCAGGCCGCCCGGCGAAAGTGCCCATTCCGGTTAATTCAGGCGATCGGGTCGATGGTCCGGGCGGGGCGCCGAGTTGATATCACGAGTTGTGGCTCCGCAAAGCTCACAAGTCGGACACCAGATTGACCACACCTAATGACAAGTGGATTTCGCCCCCCGGGCGTCGGGTTTCCAGGCCGGTCAGCGGCGGCGCGGTGAGAGGAGTGATGCCAGATCGTTCGGCGACGACCAGCTCGACCTGGTCGAGCAATTCTGCCTCCGCGGCCAGCGAGGCGACGGCGGCCGCCTGCGCGACCGCGTTCACCGCGAACGTGAGCATGGCCTTGTGTGCCGCGGCGCCACCGCGTCGTGGCCGATCAGGCAGGCCGGCGCCGCGGCAGGGCTAATGCCGGCCCTTCAGCTTGCGCCAGCCGCCCGCCCGGTTGTTGGCGATGATCTGCCTGAACATGGCCCCAAGGGCCGGCGCGTTGACGGACTCGCCCTGCCTGAGCGCCACGGTGCGGGCGGTCTTGTTGTCGTGACCTGCGGTGATGATCCCCTCGGAGTCGGGGACGATGCCGCCGTCGTAGAGGAACACGTTGACGTGGTCCTTCGCCGCCAGCAGCGCGCAGATGTTGCCCTGCAGCACGAAGTACGGCTGAACGGTCCGCTTGATGGTCTCGGCGACCTCGGGGTCGGCAGCGTGGACCAGTTCCCTGACCTGGCGGCAGATGGCCTGCTGCCAGTCGGGCAGCGCCTCGATATAGGCGTCAACGCGCGGGTCAGCCTGGTAGGTCATGGCAACACAACGATAACCGCCGGGCCCACCAGCCAGCGGCCGGCCGCCGACGCAGGGAACGGGTGCCATGAATACCCGGCCGGCGGCCGGGCAGTAGGCTGAACCGGCAGCGGCCAGGCCGCGAGTGACACGCCAGCCGGAACGGGCCAGAGAAGGGATGAGCAGTGGCAGCCAAGTTCGTTATCAAAAAAGGAACCACCGGCAAGTTCCATTTCAATCTCCTGGCGACCAACGGACAGGTAATCGCGACCTCCGAGGCGTACGAGAGCAAGGCAGCGGTGCTCAATGGCATCGAGTCGGTGAAGAAGAACGCGCCGGTCGCCGAGCTCGACGACCAGACCGCTCGCTGACGCGGGGCGGCGATTGCTGAGCCGGGCGGCTCAAGGGGTCGGCGAGGTGAACTCGGTGACGGCTGGATAGTGCCGCGACGCGTAGACCGACAGCGCGTCCAGCCCGTCCCTGATCTGGCTCTGGGTGAGTTCCTGGGTGGGCAGCTCGACGGTCAGCACGATATCGCGCTGCTCGACGGCGAACTTCGCGAGCGTGATCCGGCGGTTCAGCTCGAGCAGCCGCCGCATCAGCGCGTACTCGGCCTCCTGGTCATCGGGCAGCACCGCGAACGGGACGATCGTCAGGAACAGCCAGTCGGTCGTGAGCCGCAGGAAGAACCGGACCCTGCGGAAGCCGGGTGCCTGAAACCCCGAGCGCCATGTGGTCGAGTCGAGGCGCTCGAATGGCCAGCCCTCCGCCGCCAGTATGGCCTCGAGCGCATCGTCGGTTAGCGGCACCTCTCTGTGTTAAACCTCGGATACGATCCGCGTCAAGGGCAGAACCGTGCGCGCATGCCCGCACGAACGGTGCGCTACAGCGAGGGCAACTAGCACAGTCCGGGCGATCTGTCTGGCCGCAGCGAACCTGTTATCGCGCCCGACGGCAGCGCTCTGGGTGAGCGGTGACGCCGTGCCGTACCCGACGACGCAGCCGCCCATCGTCCGCGACATAGCGGCCGTCCAGGCGGTCGACGCCCGGTTCTACCCGCACCTTGGCTCTCCCGGGCACCCCAGCACCCGGCCACCCAGCACTCCACCGCCCATTGGGCGCCCGCCCTCGGGCGCCGCCCTCGGGCGTCCGCACAGCGCGACCCTGCCGCCGTACGGGCGCTATGACTGGAAGCGTCCGCCGATGCGCGACGTGATGTGCGATGTGATGTGCGATGTCATGTGTGATGTCATGTGTGATGTCATGTGTGATGTGCCTCATTCGCCGTGCGCGCCGTGATTCAGCCACGATAAGCGTAATACGCCGCTATGCTGCCATGTGGTCGCGCACAGTCAGGCCCGGCGAGAGGCGCAGTTTGCCGCGTAGCCGGGCGCAGCACCGGCGTTAGGGAGCTCTTGAGGCCAGGCACCACACACGGCAGCCGGGCGAGAATCAGGAATACCGGGCGGCACGTCGCGCACGCGGAGCGACGGCATGCTCGGCCCGGGCAACTCAACAAGCTGGTCAAGGGGGCGGCGATGGTCGCCCCCGCGGTCGCGGTGGCGAGCGCCGCCGTGGCCGCCGTTCATGCTCACGGCCCGGCGTCAGTGGCCCGCAGCGACGCCGCGGGGCGCGTGACGGCAAGCCGGGTCCAGGCCGGGCACGCTGGGCCGCACCCGAACCCCGTCAGCGGGCATTCCGGGCAGTCCGCATCATCGAATACCGCCGCGGCGCTCCGCGCGGCCAGGTCGCGCAGCGCCGCCGCGAAGTCCGGCGCCCGCCCGTCCGCCGCGCCCCCGACCCGGTCGTCAAGCCCCTCCGCGAGCAGCAGTCCAAGCATCCTGCACTGTGCCGGGTCGTCGGTGATGCTGCCGGCGAACTACGCGGCCATCGTCAGCTTCCTGACGGCGCACGGGTACACCAAGTTCGCGGCGGCCGGCATCGCCGGAAACATGTACCAGGAGTCCATGGGCAATCCCGAGTCGGTGGGCACGGGCGGCGGCGGCCTGATCGGCTGGACGCCGCTGCCGGCCGGGTTCGTCACCGGCAACCCCGTGACTGACCTGCGGACTCAGCTGGCCGCGGTGCTGACCTACAACCAGCAATGGTCGCAGTACATCCCGGCACTGAACGCCGCCACGAGCGCCACTGCGGCCGCGGACATCTACATGACCTACTTCGAGCGCCCCGGCCTGCCGGCCGCCGCCAACCGCGAGGGCGCCGCCGCCGCGGTCGCCACCGCCTGCGGGTTCTGACCGGGCTGGCCGGACGAGCCAGGGAAGGCAACGGCGGTTGTGCGCCTCGGACACAAGCTCCGCTAGACCCGCCGGGTGGCCCGGGGGGATCTCACCCCCGGGCTCCCACAGAACGGAGCGTGACAGTCTCCCATCACTCCGCTCGTCTCATCCCTGATCTGGTCAGAACTCGTTCATCCAGGCCCAGTGGGCGAACATGCCTGGCTGCGGTCACCTCGCTGCCTGGTCGGCGAGACCGGCGGCCAGCCACGGGGACCGACCTGGCCGGCCTGCTCGCCGAGGATACCGTCCGCTCGGGCCGGGACATCGGAGCGGGCAGCGGCGTTCTCGCCGAAGCCGGCCTGCTCCCGGTGCTTCCCGCGCTGCGTGACCTCCTGCCGGATGGCGCGCTCCGGCGCGGGTCGGCCGTGTCGGCAGGTCCCTGGGGCCTGCTCTGCCTGGCCCTGGCGGCGGGGCCGGTGGCCGCGGGGGCGTGGTGCGCGGCCGTCGGGATACCCGAGTTCGGGGTGGCAGCGGCGGCCGATGCCGGGCTGGATCCGGCCCGGCTGCTGCTGGCACCCGACCCGGGGGCCGCCTGGCCGCAGGTGGTCGCGTCGCTGCTCGATGGCTGCGACCTGGTCTTGCTGCGCCCCTCCGACCGGCCCTCGGCCCAGGCCAGGCGCAAGCTCGAGGCGGCCGTCCGCCGCCACGGTGCCGTGCTGCTGGTCGCGGGGGACTGGGAGGGAGCGCAGGTCAGGCTGCACATTGCCGCCCAGGAATGGGCCGGGATCGGCTCCGGGCACGGGCGGCTGCGCGGCCGCCGTGCCCAGGTGGTGGCGGACGGACGCGGCGGCTGGTCACGGCCGCGGGCGCGCTGGCTGTGGCTGCCGGGCCAGGATGGCACGGTGAGCCCCGCGGCCGATCCGGCCGCGGGTTACCCCGGGCAGGCGAGCACCGGATGAGCGGCGGGGACGACCGCAACCGGCGCGTCCTTGCCGTGCGCTGCCCGGCCTGGCACCCGCCCAGCCTGGTGGCACGCCAGGCCGACCACGTGGCGGGTCCCGCGGCACGGGCATTCGAGCAGGTGGTCGGCGCTGTGCAGCAGTTCTGCCCGCGGATCGAGGTGCTGCGTCCTGGCCTCTGCGCGTTCGCGTCCCGCGGACCCGCCAAGTACTTCGGCGGCGAGGAGGAGCTGGGAAGGAAGGTCGCCGAGGCCGTGACCCGGCTGGGCTTCGACTGCGGCGTGGGCATCGCCGACGGGATGTTCGCCGCGCTGCTGGCTTCCAGGGACGGGCTGCTAGCCGCCGGAGACGGCGCGCCGCCGGTCAGGATCGTGCCGCCGGGAGGGACGGCTGCCTTCCTCGCTCCGCGGGCGGTCACCGTACTCGGCGAGCCCGACCTGGCCGATCTGCTGGTCAGGCTCGGAATCCGGACGCTGGGCGAGTTCGCCGCGGTGCCCGCCGCCGAGGCGGGGAACAGATTCGGGGCGCAGGGCCTGCTCGCGCACCGGCTCGCGCGCGGGCTTGATCCCCGTCCGCTCGCCGCCCGCCCGCCCGCGGCAGACCTGACGGTCCAGGTCGAGTTCGATCCTCCCGCCGAGCGGTCCGAGCGGGTCGTGTTCGCCGCCAAGTCGCTGGCCGGCCGGCTGCACGCCCGGCTTGCCGCGAGCGGCCTGGCCTGCGTCCGGGTCCAGGTCCAGGTGGTCGGCGAGAACGGAGAGGAGAGCGTCAGGCTGTGGCGGCACGACGGGCTGCTGTCCGAGCTTGCCGTGGCCGAGCGGGTGCGCTGGCAGCTTGACGGCTGGCGGGCAGGCGGGGGAGACCCGCCGTCCGAGCCGGGCGACGACGGCGCTGCGGCTGGCGGGATCAGCCTGCTGCGCCTGGTGCCCGATCAGCTGGTCAGGGATCAGGGCCGTCAGATTGGCCTGTGGGGCGATGCCGTGGTCAGCGACCGGGTGGCTCGGGCGGCCGTACGGGTTCAGGCGATGCTCGGGCACGACGAGGTGCGCCAGCCGGTTCTGACGGGCGGCCGCAGCCCGTCCGAGCAGGCGGTGCTCGTGCCCTTTAACGATACGGAGCCGTCTCGTAATGGGGCCGACCGGAACGAGGGACGACCCGCTCAGCTCAGGCCGGCTGACCGGCCCTGGCCGGCCCGTATCCCGCCGCCAGCCCCGGCCACCGTCTACCCGGTTCCGCGCCCGGCCAGGCTCACGGACGGCTCGGGAACGCTGGTGGAAGTCACCGGCCGCGGGCGGCTGTCCGGCGTGCCCGACCGGCTGTCGGTGGCCGGCGGCCCGCCCGTCGCCGTCACCGCCTGGACCGGTCCCTGGCCGGTCACCGAACGCTGGTGGGATCCCGAGCATGCGTGCAGGAAGGCCAGGTTCCAGCTGGTCACCGCGGACGGCGCCGCCTGGCTCGCCGTGGTGCAGGACGGCCGCTGGCTGATCGAGGCCAGCTACGACTGACCGCCGGCCCGGCGGCCGGGCACCGCCGCCGGCCTGACCTGGGCGGGGAGCGGGGCTGGCTGGCTACCCGACCACCAGGGCGTTAGGATCCTGTCCTGGTCTGACGACCGCCACGGCGAGCCTGCGGGCTCCCGGACGCCAGGACGCGACTTGCACCTTGGTCACGAAGCTCAGCTCGGCGACCAGGCGGTCGTCATCGGACGGCCAGCCGAAGCCGGTCAGGGCATCGCTGCTCGCCCAGGTGCCGGGGACGACCGTCAGGCGGCCGCCAGGCGCGGTCGCCACCTCGAGCCTGGTGGCCGTGGCGCCGCCGTCCCCGCCGTTGCCGAAGCTCAGCTCGAGCGCGAGCAGGCGTCCGTCCGGGCTGAACGCTCCCCGCGCCGCCGAACTGGCCTCAGGCAGCACGATCTCGGTCTGGCGGGCGGTCGCCAGGTCGAGCACGTCCAGCAGGCACCGTGACGCGCATCCGGAGGTCCAGGCGATCTGGCCGGCGCTCGCCGCGATCACCCCGCGAAACGTTCGGCTGACCGTGCCGAGCACCGGGTTCCACAGGTCGTAGACCGGCGCCGGGCCGGCCTGGACGGCCCGCACGAGCAGCAGCCCGCGATCTGTCGCCGCGTCGATCAGGTAGCCGGCCGGCAGCCTGATCGGCGCTCCGACCGTCGCGCCGCCGACGCGGACTTCCCGCGCGAACCAGGCGACCCGGGCGGGATCGGCACCGGCGGGGAAGCTGGTCAGCCAGAGCGCGCCAGGCTCGACGGCCGGCGCGACCCGGTCCGCCACGCCGACGGCGGCCACCGACCGCGCCCGGTCGGCGAGGAAGTACACGGGCCGCGGGCGCTCAGAACAGCCCGCGCAGCCCTGGCCCGCGGCGGCCGCGGGTTGGACCGCCCAGCCGCCCAGCGCCCTGGTGAACACGTAGCCCGACCCCGCGGCGGGCAGCCCGCCGATCGGCTCCAACCGGCCCGTGGCCGGCCAGAGCCAGGCTGGCCGGTCGCCGCCGACGGGCAGCCGCAGGCCTGCGCTCCACGCCGCGGTCGGCCCGGAGATCCCGTCCGGCCTGGCCGGCCGGACCGCGGGGAAGGCCACGGCGGACGGGCCAGGGCTGGCGGGCGGCCCCTTCCCGGTGGCCGTGCCCGGGCGATCCGGCCTCGGCTGCTGGCCCCGCGGCAGGTGCTGGACGATCAGGACGGCCAGCACGGCAAGAACGATCGCGCCGACCGTCAGGCGCCCACGCCACGTCCGGTGGCCGGGACCGGGGCCCTGGCTGATGATGTCGTCCATGACCCGCACCGCCAAGCGCACGCCAGTGTCTGCACATCACGATACGTTGACTGTCATGGGCGCCGAAATCACCCGCGACAGCCAGCCGAACGCCGGTGACCTGCGGCAGCCCGACGGCCTGGCAGAGTTCGTGGCGACGCTGGCCGGCGGCGACGAGCCGGGCCTGGCCGTGGGTGTCTACGTCGGCGGCGAGCTGGTCGCGACCGCCGCGGCGGGCTGTGCGGTGCCCGAGCACGGCGTGCCGGTGACCGAGCACACCGCGTTCGACATCGCCTCGGTCAGCAAGCACATGACCGCGGCCTGTGTGCTGCTGCTGGCCAGGGGTCGAGGTCACGGCCACCTGGACCTGGACGCCGACATCCGCGCCGGCCTGCCCGAGTTCGGGCTGGCCCAGCCGGTCACGCTCAGGCAGTGCCTGACGCATACGGCCGGCCTGCGGGACTACTTCGCGCTCTGCGACATCGCCGGGATCGGCGCGGCGGGAATCACCGAGGACAGGTTCTTTGACCTGGTCGCGGGCCAGGCCGACCTCGACTTCCCCGCGGGGTCGGCGTTCTCCTACTCCAACACCGGCTACGCGCTGGCCGCCGCGCTGGTGCGCCGGGTCACCGGGGCGGGGCTGGCGCGGTTCGCGGCCGAGAGCGTCTTCGGCCCGCTCGGCATGACCGCAACCCACTTCCGCGACGACGTGTCGCTGCTCGTGCCCGGCCTGGCCGGCGGCTATGTCGCGGCTCCCGTCGCCGGCCAGCCAGGAACGGGTTTCCGCCGCTATGACGTGACCGAGGAAGTCGTCGGCGACGGCGCGGTCGTGACCACCCTGGCCGACCTCGCCGCGTGGCACTCGTTCATGGCCTCGGGAACCGTGCTCGGCGCCGACATCCGCGACGGGCTGCTCGCCAGGCAGGTGCTCACCGACGGCACGCAGATCGGCTACGCGCTCGGCCTCGAGTCGATCGACGTCGGCGGCAGCGCGGCCTGGTGGCACTCGGGCTCGTGGGCCGGCTACCGGGCGGCGGTGATCTACCTGCCCGCGCATCGCGCCGGCGTCAGCGTGCTCGCCAACCGGAACGACCGGTACGCGTCCTACGTGGCGCTCGCGGTGGCCACCGCGCTGACCCGCGGCGGCGACCCGCGGACCGCCTACCTGGCCCTGACCGGGCTTCCCGCGCCTGCCGAGCGGGCCGGCCACCAGGCGCGCGAGGCGCGCGGCATCGCTGGCTGGTGGCACGAACCCGGCCAGGACCTGTTCCTCGAGTTCGCGGAGTCCGAGGCCGGCCCTGGCCAGATCGAGCTGCGCGAGCCTGGCGGCGACCTCACGTTCGCCCTGGGCGCCGACGGCAGCTGGCACGGCACCGGGCCGGCCGCCGGGAGCACGTACACGGTGCGGGACGGCACCCTGATCGCGAACTGGGGCCTGTCGGCCCGGCCTGAAGGCAGGTACCGGCGGACCGAGCCCGCGCCGGAGGGCTCGCCGCCGCCGATGTCTGCCGGAATTTTCTTCAACGAGGAGCTGCGCGCGCATGCCGAGGTCAGGGCCGGCCAGTCCGGCGCGGCCGAGATCGTGATCGGGCTGGCCCCGCCGAGGTCGCTGAGCCCGGCCGGGGACGGTGTCTGGCGCGGCGCGGGCGCCGGCCATCCGGGCGTGGGCCCGGTCACCGTCCGGGTCACCGGCGACGGCGCCGCGTTGCTGGTCAGCGCGCCGGGAGCGCGCCGGGTCAGGTTCGACCCGGTGCCTGGCGCTCGCCCCGGCCTGCCCGTCATGCGCGGCCTGCGCGGCGCCAGGTAACAGGCGGCGGGCTCGGTTGGCGACCTATACCAGGGACCAGGTGCTCGCGCTGGCGCCAGACGCCGCCGCGGCCAGGGCAGGCATCGGCCAGGCAGGCCCCGGCCGGTGGTCGGGCTGCGGCCACGACGAGCAGGCCGTCTGGGGCGAGTGCCGGGGCAGCGGCAAGCTGCCGTACCAGGCCCAGGCCGCGCTGGACGACGGCGCGACCAAGTGCTCGTGCCCGAGCAGGAAGTTCCCGTGCAAGCACGCGCTCGGGCTGCTGGTCCGCTACGCGGACGGCGACGTGCCGGCCGGCCGACGGCCGGAGTGGGTCACGCAGTGGCTGGCGAGCCGCGCGGCCAGGGCCTCGGGGCCCGCCCGGCAAGACCGGCCAGAGCGGGACGGGCCTGCCGACGCCGAGGCGGCCGCCCGCCGGGCGACCAGCCGGGACGCCAAGGTCGACGCGGGCGTCGACGAGATGCGGCGCTGGCTCGCCGACCTGGCCCGCGGCGGCCTCGGCGCGGCGCAGTCCCAGCCTTGGGCGTGGTGGGATCTGCAGGCCAGGCGGATGATCGACGCGCAGGCCCGAGGCCTGGCCGGCCAGATCCGCCGGATGGCGGCGATCGCCGCCACCGCGGGCCAGCGCGCCGACTGGCCGGAACGGCTCACCGACCAGATCGGCTCGGCGCACCTGCTCTGCGAGGCCTGGTGCCGCAGGGACTCGCTGCCCGCCCCGGTCGGCCAGGCGCTGCGGGTCAGGCTGGGCTACCCGGTCGCCGCCGAGGACGTCAGCAGGTCAGGCGAGCGGGTCAGCGACACCTGGGCGGTGCTCGGTCACCGGCTCGGCGAGGACCAGGGCCTGCGGAGCCTCCAGCAGTGGCTCTACGGCGAGGGCACCGGCCGGGTCGTCACGTACCTCGCGTTCGCCGCGGGAATGCAACAACTCGCACCCGGCCTGCTGCCGGGCCGCCGGACCGCCGCCACCCTCGCCCTGTACCCGGGTACCCGGCCCGCCCGCGTGCTGATCGTCGACCGGGAGGCTCGCAGCGAGCCGCTCGGGCCGTTGCCGGCCGAGCCGGACTGGGATGCCGCGCTGAACCGGGCCGCCGACATCCTGGCGGCCGACCCGTGGGCCGACGTGATCCCGCTGGCTGTCCGCGGTGTCACGGTGCTGCCCGCCGAGCCGTGGCTGCTGCGGGACGCGGCCGGCCGGGCGATGCCGGTAGCGGCGGGGCCGGCAGCGGCGGGGCCGCGCTGGGCGCTGCTCGCGCTCTCGCGCGGACGGCCGCTGGACGTGGCGGGCGAGTGGGACGGCTTCGCGTTCACGCCGCAGGCCGCCGCTCCGGCCGGCGAGTCCGCGCGGCTGCTTGGCTGGCCGGGGGGCGGCGGATGGCAGGCATGAGCTGGGCTGGCCTGGTCGACGCGGCGGTGCTGGGCACGGGGCGCGCCCCGAAGGTAGCCGGGACCTGGGCGCCGCTCGCCGGGACCGGCCTGGACGACGCCGACGACCAGACCAGGCTGCTGCACTACGCTGCGGCGCTGTCCCGCGCCAGGCGCGCCGGGTTCCGCCCGCCGGACTGCGCAGACCGGCCCGCCCCGGCTCCGGCCGCCGCGAACCGCAGGCCGCCGGTCAGTCTCGCCGCCGAACGGCGGCTGGCCGGCCTGCTCTCCGCCGGGCAGTACGACCTGGTCACCGAGTGGCTCGCGCACCTCGCCGGCCGACGCCCGCCCGACGCGCTGCTGCCCGACCTGCTCACCGCCGGGGCCGGCCGCCCGCGGCTGCGCGCGAGCCTGCGGCCGGCGCTCGGGCCGCTGGCCGGCTGGCTGGCCGGGTTCAACGAGGAGTGGGCCTGGGCCCGCGGGGCCTGCCCGCTCCGGGCCGACCCGGCCCGCGCCTGGGAGACCGGCAGCGCAGACGAGCGGCGGGCGCTGCTCGGCCGGCTGCGGGCGGCCGACCCGGCTGCGGGCCGGAACCTGGTCGCGTCGACCTGGGCCGCCGACCCGTACCGGGACCGGGCGGCGTTCGTCGCGCTGCTGGCGACCGGGCTGAGCCTGGCCGACGAGCCGCTCGCGGAGCAGGCGCTGGCCGACCGGCGGGCCGAGGTGCGCCGGGCCGGCGCGGACCTGCTCGCCAGGCTGCCCGGCTCGCGTTACTCGCGGCGGGCGGCGGCCAGGGCGGCCGCCGCCGTCCTGGCGGAGCGGCCCGCGCCGCGACGGCGGCTGCGGGTCACGGTCCCGCCGACGGTGACCGCGGAGATGCTGGCCGACGGCATCGAGGAACGCGCGCCAGGCGGCGCGGGAGACCAGGCGCGGCTGCTGCGCCGGCTGGTCGCCGCCGCCCCGGCGAGCATGTGGGCGGTTCACACCGGACTGGACCCGGCCGGCCTGCTGGCACTGGCCGATCGGACCGACTGGGCGAGCGCGCTGCGGGACGGGTGGACCGCCGCCGCGGTCAGGGACTCGGACCCGGGCTGGCTGGTCGCGCTGCTCGGCCGTCCGCTGGCCGGCCGCCGTGCGGCCGGCCAGCCCACCGGCCAGGACCTGCGGCTGCTGGCCGCGCTGCCGGCCGGCCCGCGAGAGGACTGGCTGGCCAGCAACCCGGACAGCCCGCTGTTCTGGGCCGGCCTCGAGCAGCTGCCCGCGCCCTGGTCCGTGCGGCTGTCGGACCGGGTGCGGGCCAAGCTCGCGACCCTGGTGCGCGCTGACCACCGAGAAGGCCCGCCCGCCGCGATCCGGCTCGCCGCCCTGCGCCTGGAACCACCGGTGCCGCCGCAAGTAGAAGCGGGCCGGCTGGCGGCGAGCTGGGACGACCTGCGCAGCACTCTGACCGTCCGGGCGGCGATGCGCCGCGAACTTGCCGAGGAGCCGTCCCCGTGACCACCGCACAACTCGCCGAGGTGCTCAGGCCGCACGCCGAGCAGCAGTATGCGGCCGAACTCGCCGCGCTGGCCGCTGCCGACGACCGGCCGCGACCGCCCGCCTGGAAGCTGTCGCCCTGGGCGGTCGTGACCTACGTGCTCGGCGGGACGCTGGCGGACGGCACCGTGATCACGCCCAAGTACGTCGGCGCTCGACGGCTCGTGGAGGTCGCCGTGGCGACGCTGGCGACCGACCGGGCGCTGCTGCTGCTCGGCGCGCCCGGCACGGCCAAGACCTGGCTGTCCGAGCACCTCGCCGCCGCGATCAGCGGCGACTCCACGCTCCTTGTCCAGGGCACTGCGGGGACCAGCGAGGAGGCGGTCAGGTACGGCTGGAACTACGCCAGGCTGATCGCGGAAGGACCGACGCGGGGCGCTCTGGTCGCCTCGCCGGTCATGACCGCGATGAGGGTCGGCAAGGTCGTTCGCGCCGAGGAACTCACCAGGATGCCCGCCGAGGTGCAGGATGCGCTGATCACGGTGCTGTCGGAGAAGACCCTTCCGGTGCCTGAGCTGGGCATCGAGGTCCAGGCGGTGCCCGGGTTCACGCTGGTGGCCACGGCCAACGACAGGGACCGGGGCGTTAACGAGATGTCGAGCGCGCTCAAGCGCCGGTTCAACACCGTGGTGCTGCCGCTGCCGGCCAGCGAGGACGCCGAGGTCGAGATCGTCACCCGCCGCGTCGCCGAGCTCGGCCGGGCGCTGCGGCTGCCGGCCGAGCCGCCCGCGCTGGCCGAGGTCCGCCGGGTCGTCCAGGTCTTCAGGGAACTGCGGTCGGGGGTCACTCAGGACGGCAGGACCACGCTGAAGGTCCCGTCGGGCACGCTGTCCACCGCCGAGGCGATCAGCGTGCTGACCAACGGCATGACGCTGGCCGCGCACTTCGGCGACGGGCAGGTGAACGCCGCGGATGTCGCCGCCGGCCTGGTCGGGACGGTGGTGAAGAACCCCGCACAGGACGGCGTCGCCTGGAACGAGTACCTCGAGGCGGTCGTCAAGGAGCGCGGCGATTGGCGCGACCTGTACCGGGCGTGCCGCGACCTGGACGTGACGATCGAGTGACCGTGACCGTGACCGTACTCGGCGTCCGGCACCACGGCCCGGGGTCCGCCCGCGCGGTCCGGGCGGCGCTGCATGCGCTCGACGCCGACATGATTCTGGTCGAGGGACCACCCGAGGCAGGGCCGCTAGTCAGGCACGTCAGCGCGCTGGTGCCGCCGGTCGCGATACTCGCGCACGCGACAGACCGGCCGGGGCGCGCGGCGTTCTGGCCGTTCGCCGAGTTCTCGCCCGAGTGGCAGGCCGTGCGGTTCGCCGCCGAGACGGGCCGGCCGGTCCGGTTCGTGGACCTGCCGGCCGCCACCGTGCTGGCCGGTCAGGACGAGCAGGCCGGCGAGGCCGGCGAACACGGCGAGGACCTCGAGGGCGGTCAGGCCGGCGCCGATGACTGCGGTGCCGACGGCGGCGCCGGCGTGACGAGTCCGTACTCCGGCGACCCGCTCGGCTGGCTGTCCAGGGCCGCCGGGCACGACGATCCCGAGCGCTGGTGGGAAGACGTCGTCGAGCACCGGCTCGGCGGCGACCCGCTCGAGCTGTTCGCGGCCGTGGCCGAGGCGATGACCGAGCTGAGGCGGGCGGCGCAGGCCGACGGGTGGCGCCCGTCTCCGCGGGAGCAGCGCAGGGAAGCGGCGATGCGCCGCGGCATCCGCGCCGCGGTCCGCGAAGGCTGCCACCGGGTCGCGGTGGTGTGCGGAGCCTGGCACGTGCCGGCGCTCACCGAGATGCCGCCGGCCCGCGCCGACACCGACCTGCTCCGCGGCCTGCCCAGGGTCAAGGCCAGCGCGACCTGGGTGCCGTGGACGTCCCAGCGGCTGACCTACGCCAGCGGCTACGGCGCGGGCATCGGCTCGCCCGGCTGGTACGCGCATCTGTGGCGGGCCGGCGACCATATCGCGGAACGCTGGGTCGCGCGGGTCGCCGCGCTGCTCAGGGAGGCCGACATGGCCGCGTCGCCGGCGTCGGCGGTGGAGACCGTGCGGCTGGCCGAGGCGCTCGCCGCGCTCCGCGGCCGGTCGCTGCCCGGCCTCAGCGAGCTGACCGACGCGGCGCTCGCCGTGCTGTGCCAGGGCGACGAGGTTCCGCTGGCGCTGATCCACGGCAGGCTGGTCGTGGGGGACGAGCTCGGCGCGGTCCCGCAGGACGTGCCGACCGTGCCGCTGCACGCCGACTTCGAGGCGACGGTGCGGCGGCTCAGGTTCCGCCCGACGGCGGTTGACCGTGAGGTCGAACTCGACCTGCGCGGCGCGACCGACCGCGACAGGTCCCGGCTGCTGCACCGGCTGCGGCTGCTCGGCATCTACTGGGGCGAGAGCACCGGCGCCGAGAGCACCGGGACGTTCCGCGAGGGCTGGCTGCTGCGCTGGCGCCCCGAGTACGTGGTGTCGCTGATCGAGCGGGCCAGGTACGGCACGACGGTGCGGGCGGCGGCCACCGCGGTCGTGACCGAGCGAGCCGAGCAGGCCACGGAGTTCTCCGTGATCACCGGCCTGGTCGAGGCGGCCGTGCTTGCCGACCTGCCTGACGCGCTGCCCTCGGTCACCGCCGCGCTCGAGCAGAGGTCCGCGCGCACGTCAGACGTGGCGTACCTGATGGCCGCGACGCCGCCGCTGGCGCGGGTGCTCAGGTACGGCAGCGTCCGGCAGACCGGCGCCGACCTCGTCCGCGGCGTGCTCGACTCGGTGCTCGTCCGGATCTGCGCCGGGCTGGCCGCCGCCTGCGTGTCGCTCGACGACCAGGCCGCCGCGGCGATGCTCGGAGCACTCGAGGCCGCCGACGCCGCGATCGCGCTGGTCGGCACCGCGGAGCAGGCAGTCTCGTGGCGGGCCGCGCAGCGCGCGGTCGCCGACCTGGCCGGCGCCTCGTCGGTGGTGGCCGGCCGGTGCGTCCGGTTGCTGCTGGAGGGCGGGCTGCTCACGCAGGACGAGGCGCGGCAGCGCCTGGCGCGGGCTCTGTCCGGGGGCGGCGTGGAGTGGCTGGAAGGGTTCCTGCGGGGGAGCGGGTCGCTGCTGCTGCGCGACGACCGGCTCTGGCGGCTGCTCGACGCATGGCTCTCCGATCTCGGTGAGACGGCCTTCGAGGCGGCCATGCCCTTGCTGCGGCGAGCGTTCTCGCAGTTCACCGGGCCGGAACGGCGGCAGATGGGGATCAAGGCACGGGCCGGGACGGCGGCGGCCGTCTCCGTGGGCCGCCGCGACGGCACCGAGGCGGACGACTGGGACGAGTCCCGGGCGCGACGAGTGCTCGGCATCGTGACGGTCGCGCTCGGAGGGTCCGTTGCGGATGAATGAAGACCTCGGCGCGGAGCGGCTGCGGCGCTGGCGGCTGGTTCTCGGCAGCCCCGCGCAGGGCAGTCCAGAGCAGGGCGGAGCGGCGGGCGGGCAAGCCGCCACGGGCCTGGGCGGGCTGGCCGGGCGGGATGCCGCCATGGACCGGGCGCTGGGCGCGGTGTATGAGGCCGGCCGGGGCGACGGCAAGAGCCGGACCGCTGGCCTCGGCGGGTCGGCGCCGTCGGTGACCAGGTGGCTCGGTGACATCAGGACCTACTTCCCGACGCCCGTGGTCCAGATCCTGCAGCGGGACGCGCTCGAGCGGCTCGGCCTGCGCCGGATGCTCGTCGAGCCGGAGCTGCTCGCCGCCGTGGAGCCGGACATCCACCTGGTCTCCGCGTTGCTCTCGCTCCGCGGCGCGCTGCCCGAGCAGACGAGGCAGACGGCCAGGATCGTGGTCCGCAAGGTGGTCGAGGAGATCGAGCGCCGTCTTGCGGCCGAGCTGCACCGGGCCGTGCTCGGCGCGCTCGACCGGGCCGCGCGCACCTGCCGGCCCCGGCTGGCCGACGTGGACTGGGCCGCCACGATCCGCGCCAACCTGAGGCACTACCAGCCCGAGCTCAACACGATCATTGCCCAGACCCTGATCGGGCACGCCAGGCGGCGCCGCGTCGCCGCGCTGAAGGACGTGGTGCTCCTGGTCGACCAGAGCGGCTCGATGGCCTCGTCGGTGGTGTACGCGAGCGTGCTGGCCGCCTCGCTCGCCTCGCTCCGCGCGGTCCGCACCAGGCTGGTCGTGTTCGACACGTCCGTCGCGGACCTGACCGACCAGCTCGCCGACCCGGTCGACGTGCTGTTCGCGACCCAGCTTGGCGGCGGAACCGACATCAACCAGGCGGTCGGCTACGGCCAGTCCCTGGTGAGGCGGCCGGCCGACACCGTGATGGTGCTGATCAGCGACCTGTTCGAGGGCGGTGACGAGGACGCCCTGGTCGCGCGGATCCGCGCGATCACCGGCAGCGGCGTAACCCTGCTCGTGCTGCTCGCCCTGTCCGACGACGGCACCCCCGGCTACGATCACGACCTCGCCGCGACCTGTGCCTCGCTGGGCGCGCCCGCGTTCGCCTGCACGCCCGACCTGTTCCCCGACCTGCTCGCCGCGGCCATCCGCCACGAGGACCTCGGCACCTGGGCCGAGCGGCACGGCTTGCCGGTGGCCGGCTAGCTGCCGAGAGTGGCCTCGTGGCCTACTGCCTTAAGGCCAGCGGCCTGGCGGCCAGCGTGAGGAACAGGGCCGCGGCCATCGTGACGTGAAAGACGAACCAGCCGAGCACCGCTACCACGCCGTCACCGCGCCGTCCTGCTGATGCCCCGGCCGGCGTCCCCCGTCTGCGGTTCGATGTCACTGACCCCCGGCGGCCAGGTTCTGGCGACGAGAGACCCACCGCCCGGTCTCGGTGCTGTTGATCTCGTCGACCTTCTTGACCAGCGCCCGGCGGGCGTCCTCGTCGCGCTGCTCGGCGGGCAGCAGCCGGTAGTCGTGGACCGCGGCCCGCAGTTCGGCCCATGCGCTTCCGAAGGCCAGCCAGTTCTCGTGAGCGTCAAGGACCTTGTAAAGGCCGGCCAGAACGACGGTGCTGGCCGCCAGTATGGCCGTCGCGGTCGCGCTCACCTTCAGGGCGGCCATGACCGTCGTGCTGGCGGTCGTGAGCAGGATCAGGATCTCGTTGACCTGATCGGTCATGCGGGCCCGGTTCCGGTGCCTGGCGTACCAGTGGATCTGCTGAAGTGCGATCGCGAGCGCCGGATCGGGCGCCTGCCAGGGGTCTTCGTGCTGGCTTTCCTGCTCAGGCTTGCCCTGCTTCGGTCTCCGCACGGTCATCTCCTCGCGGTAGGCGGCCTCCGGGTCCGGGCCGATGGGAGCGGCTGGTGCGCGCACGACGCGGACGTGCGGCATGCGAACGCGGGGTACGAACCTGCCGTGCCGGGCTCAATTATGGTCAGCTAGCCCGCTCTCTGGTCGTTTGCGGGTAATTGACTACCTGATCCGGCGGGAACTGGAGTCGGCGCCCGGAACCTGCGCGCCCCTCTGCCGGCGATGAGCAGCTCTGTTCATCCGCCGGTCCCGCCGGTCCTGCCCGGCCTGCCGGTCCCGCCCGCGAGCATGCTGGCGTGTCACCGTTGGTTCGAAATGACATTCGAGCTATACGTTCACTGTCAGTACCCCTCGCTAGGATGGTCGAAAGACCGACTCCTAGACCAGAGGGTCCGGGAGCAGGGCCGCGGAGCGAGATCACGGCAGACCCGGGTTCGCAACGAAGGGAGGGGCGATGCAGGAAGCGGCGGACGAGATGCCGACGGAGGGGCTGTCGTGGTCGTGGGAGCTTGACTTCGATGCGCTGCTAGCAGCGCTGAACGAGCCGGCACCGTGGAACCGTCCAGCCCCCCGTTCTCCCGCGCCTGCTCCCTCGACTGCTCCCGTGCCCCCGTCCACGCCCGCTCCCGTGCCCCCGTCGGCGCCTGCCGCCCCCGCCGAGAACACTCCGCCTGCCCACGCTGACCCGGTCGAGGCAGAACTGGCCGAGTTGCTGGAGGCCGTGGAACAGGGGCGGTCGCGGGAAGTTCCGCTGGCGGAGGTGGCAGGGCGGATCGCGGAGTCGCTGCCGACGGGTCCGGATCTGGCGGGGTGGCTGGCGACCAGCTCCGTTGCCGGGCTGGAGAACGGGGCGCTGGCCGGGATGGCCGCGTCGTACCGGCGCCTGGCGTCGTGGGCACAGGCAGGTGAGCTGGCTGTAGTCGCGGAACTGGCCTCTAGGTCGGCGGCCGCCGACGACCAGATCGGCGTCGATGAGCAGGGCCGTCCGGCCAGGTTGCCGGACGAGGCATGCGCGCAGGTGTCGTTGGCGCTGACGATGTCCCACGCATCAGCGTCCTGGTGGAGTGACCTGGCCGTGACGCTGAGGTGGCGGCTGGTCGCGACCGGTGCCGCTCTGGCCGCGGGGCAGATCGACCTGGGGCGAGCCCGGCTGATCGCGGACGCGACCGCAGGGCTCGACGAGGAGACCGCGCGAGCGGTAGAAGCAAAGATACTGTCGGGCGCCGGGGACAAGACGACGGCCCAGTTGCGCGCGGCCCTGCGCCATGCGGTCATCGCCGCTGACCCCGAGGGGGCAGAACGGCGGCGAGAAGAGGCGGAGCGGCGCGCCAAGGTCAGCCTGTACCCCGATCAGGGCGGGACGGCGTCGCTGGCCGGGTACAGCCTGCCGAGCATCCGCGCGGCCGCGGCGATGGCCAGGATCACGGCGCTCGCCAGGGCGATGAAGGCCGCTGGCGCCGGCGGCGGCATCGACCTGCTGCGGGCCCAGGTCTTCCTCGGCCTGCTGCTCGGCACGCTGCCCTATATCCCGCCCGCAGCGGAAGGGCCGCCCGACTCACCGCCCGACGACCCCCCCGACTCGCCGCCCGACGAGCCATCTGAGCCGTACGGCGATCCGGCCTCGGGCGATCCGGCTTCTGCCGATCCGACCGCGGCCGACCGGTCTGACCAGGGCGGTCGACCTGCCCAGGATCGCCGGCACCGGGACGGATCAGCCGAAGGGCGGCCATCGGGACTAGCCAGCGACCACGGTGCCGCGGACCGCCGGACGCCAGTCGGCGGCAGTTCCGGCAGCGCCGGACGCGATGATTCCGGTCCCGATGACCCCGGGCCGGATGCAGCCAGCCGAGATGGACCCGCCCGGGGGCAGCCAGCAGAAGACTCCGGCGATGACCTTGGATCGTGGTCGAGGCCGCCGTCGGCGTGGCCGAAGGTCAGGGCGTTCATACCACCTGGCCCGGCAGCGATGCAGGGCCTGATGCCGACGGAGGGCGGCGGACTGGTGGACGTGCAGCTGCCGTGGTCAGCGCTGGCCGGGGATTCGGGGGAGCCCGGTTACCTCAGCCGGATCGGCCCGATCACCGCCGCGCAGGGCCGCTACCTCGCCGGCCTGGCGGCCCGTGACGCGGCCGTGCAATGGCGGGTCATCGTGACCAGCACAGATGGCCGGGCCGAAGCGGTCACCCGAGTGCCCCGGATCCGCGGCCGAACCGGTTCCGGTCCTCAGCCTGGCCTGGTCAGGCGGGTCACGCTGACGATCTCCGCGGACAGCCTGAGCCGGCCGCCGGAGAAGGACCTGCCCGTGGTCCTGCGACGGGCCCTGCGTGCCGCCGACCTGGCCACCGAACGCGCGAACCAGCGGGCCGCCAGGGACGCGGGAGCACCGGGCGGTTGCGCGCACGAACAGGAAAGCCCGGGCTACCGGCCGCCGCCCCGGCTGCGGGACTACATCACCGCGCGAGACGTCACCTGCCGGTTCCCGACCTGCCGGCAGCCCGCCTGGCGGTGCGACCTGGACCACTCGGTCCCCCATGACCAGGGCGGCCGGACATGCTCGTGCAACCTCGGTGGACTGTGCCGGTTCCACCACCAGCTCAAGCAGCACCGTCTCTGGCAGCTCACCCAGCAGGTACCCGGCACCTTCACCTGGACCACCCCAGCCGGTCGCGCCTACACAGCCGAACCCGATAGCCATGCCGCATAGCCGAAACCCGAAGGTGAAGCGCAATGGGCTGGGATAACCCGCCGGTGCCGTGGCGGGAGTTCGAGCGACGCCTGTCCTGGCGACAAGGCGGCAAGGCCGCCAAGAGCGGCGATGCCGGCGACCACGGCGATGCCGGCGACCGCAGCGATGCCGGCGACCACAGCGATGCCGGCGACAACAGCCCGGTTACTCCTCTTCCGGTAACCCGGCTCCCCGCCGCGAACCGTGACTCGGCCGAGGCCGGAACGACCGCGCACCGGACCGGGAACAGGCGGCCAGTTCCGTGGGCTGAGCTGCACTGCCACTCGTCCTACAGCTTCCTCGACGGCGCGTCAGACCCGAGCGACCTGATCGGCGAGGCGGCCAGACTCGGCCTGACCGCGATCGCCATCACCGACCACGACGGCATGTACGGAGTACCGCAGTTCGCCCAGGCGGCAACGCGTTTCAAGAGCAGCGACTCCGGACTGGGCAGCGACCTGGCGACCGTGTTCGGCGCGGAACTCAGCCTGGACATTCCGGCCGCGTCAACCCGCCCGCCCGCCGCGCCGGCCCGCCCGCCCGCCACGCCGGCCCGCCCGCTCGCCACGCCGGCCCGCGCGCCCGCCGCCCGGCGGGCCGACGGGCGGCCGCCACCGGGAACGCCGAGGGCAGGCATTCCCGATCCGGTCGGGCGGCACCTGCTTGTCCTGGCTCGCGATGCGGACGGCTACCGGCGGCTGTGCCAGGTGATCAGCGCCGCGCACCTGGCCGGGGGAGAAAAGGGCAGGCCGGTCTATGACCTCGCGGAACTGGCGCGGGCCCACGACGGCCACTGGGTGATCCTCACCGGCTGCCGCAAGGGAGCGGTGCCCGCGGCACTGGCGCGCTCGGGCGGGCTTGATCGGCGTGATCCGCTGGCGGCAGCGGCGGCGGAACTGCGGCTGCTCACCGAAATGTTCGGCCGCGACAACGTGATAGTCGAGCTGATCAACAGTGACCAGCCAGGTGACGACGAGCGCAACGATGCGCTGTTCGACCTCGCCCGCCGCGAGCGGCTCGGCGTCGTGGCCACGAACAACGTGCACCATGCCACGCCGGCCGACGCGAAGCTGGCCCAGGTGCTCGCCGCGATCAGGGCCCGCAGCAGCCTGGACGACATGGATGGCTGGCTGGCCGCCTCCGGCGCCGCCTACATCAGGTCGGGCGAGGAGATGGCGCACCGCCTCCGCCGCTACCCCGGGGTGCTCGAGCGGACCGTCGAACTCGGCCGGGAGTGCGCGTTCGACTTCACGGTGATCGCGCCGAAGCTGCCCGACTTCCCCGTGCCGGCGGACGAGTCCGAGATGAGCTGGCTGCGCACCCTCGTCGCGCGCAAGGCCCCGGACCGCTACGGCTTCAGAACTGAAGAACCCATCCCCGGCGCCTACCGCCAGATCGAGCACGAACTCGACGTCATCGACCGTCTCGGATTCGCCGGCTACTTCCTGATCGTGCACGACATCGTGGAGTTCTGTAGCGGCAGGGGCATCCTGTGCCAGGGGCGGGGTTCGGCCGCCAACTCGGCGGTCTGCTATGCGCTCGGCATTACCAGCGTCGATCCCGTTCAGCATGGATTGCTGTTCGAACGGTTCCTGTCGACCGGCCGGGACGGGCCGCCGGACATCGACCTGGATATCGAGCACCACAGGCGCGAGGACGTCATCCAGTACGTCTACGGCGCCTACGGCCGCGGCAAGGCCGCGCAGGTCGCGAACGTGATCGCGTACCGGCCGCGGATGGCGATCCGGGACGCGGGCCGGGCGCTCGGCTACTCGCCCGAGCAGCAGAACGAGTGGTCCAAGCAGGTCGGCCCGCGCGCCTACGCCGCCGGGCAGCCGGTTCCGCCCGATGCCGGAGTCCCCGAGCCGGTCATCGAGCTGGCCGAACGCATGCAGAAGCTCCCCAGGCACCTGGGCATCCACTCGGGCGGGATGGTGATCTGCGACCGGCCGGTCGGCGAGGTGTGCCCGGTCGAGTGGGCGCGGATGCCGAACCGCAGCGTGCTGCAGTGGGACAAGGACGACTGCGCGTACGCGGGGCTGGTCAAGTTCGACCTGCTCGGGCTCGGCATGCTGACCGCGCTGCGGGACTGTTTCGAGCTGGTGGCGGAGCACCACGGCGTGCGCTGGGACCTGCACTCGATCCCGCAGGAGGACGCCGGGGTCTACGACATGCTGTGCGAGGCCGACACCGTCGGGGTGTTCCAGGTCGAGTCGCGCGCGCAGATGGCGACGCTGCCGCGGCTGCGGCCGAGGCAGTTCTACGACCTGGTCGTCGAGGTCGCGCTGATCCGGCCCGGCCCGATCCAGGGCGGGTCGGTGCACCCGTACATGCGCCGCCGCCACGGCGACGAGGTGCCGTACCTGCCGCATCCCTCGATGAAGCAGGCGCTGGGCAAGACGCTCGGGGTGCCGCTGTTCCAGGAACAGATGATGCAGATCGCGATCGACTGCGCCGGCTTCAGCCCGGCGGAGGCCGACCGGCTGCGCCAGGCGATGAGCTCCAAGCGCGCGCCGGAACGGATCGAGGAGTTGCGGGCCCGGCTGCTCGGCGGAATGGGGGAGCGGGGGATACCGCCGGACGTGGCCGAGGACATCTACGAGAAGATACTCGCGTTCTCCAGCTACGGCTTCCCCGAGTCGCATGCGATCAGCTTCGCCTACCTGGTCTACGCCAGCGCCTGGCTGAAGTGCTACTACCCCGCGGCGTTCACCGCCGCGCTGCTCCGCGCCCAGCCGATGGGGTTCTACTCGCCGGCCAGCCTGATCAGCGACGTGCGCAGGCACGGGGTGCAGGTCCGCGGCGTGGACGTCAACGCCAGCGGCGTCCTCGCGGTACTCGAGCCCACGGCCGGTCCAGGGGAAAGACCAAGCCCGCCGAGCTTCAACGGCTCGCGCCCGCCGGTCGCCCGCGCCGAGCCGGTCCCGTCCGGGGGAAAACCCGTGGCTGGCCAGCCGGCCATCCGGGTTGGCCTGTCGGAGGTCCGCAACCTCGGCAACGACGCGGCCACCGCCATCGTGGCCGGCCAGCCGTACGTCGATCTGGAGGATTTCGCCCGGCGGACGGCGCTGTCCGTTCCCGCGCTCGAGGCACTGGCGACCGCCGGGGCGTTCGGCTGCTTCGGGCTGCCGCGGCGCGAAGCGCTGTGGGCGGCGGGCGCGGCGGGCTCGATCACCGGCGGACAGCTGCCGGGGACGACGATCGGCATGAAGGCCCCGGAGCTGACGGCCATGACGCCGGCCGAGGAGACCTTCGCCGACATGTGGGCGACGGGAACCTACGGCGCGACGCACCCGATCGAGCACATCCGCGACGGGCTCGCCGAGCGCGGCGTCTGTCCGGCCTCCGGTCTGCGCGATGCCCAGGACGGTGCCTGCGTCGTCGTGGGCGGACTGGTCACGCACCGGCAGCAGCCGGGAACCGCCCGCGGGGTGGTCTTCCTCAGCCTGGAGGACGAGACCGGGATGGCCAACGTGATCTGCCCGCCCGACGTCTGGCAACGGCACCGCAGGATCGGCGTGAACGCCAGCGCCCTGCTGGTGACCGGCCGGGTAGAGCGGCTCGACGGGGCGGTCAGCCTGCTGGCGACCGGGCTGCGCAAGCTCCGCGTCGTCGCCGCCGCGCGCAGCCGCGACTTCCGCTGAGCCCTCCGCCTGGTGACCCTGCCCTCCGGGATGACACGATGTTGCCCGGAGGTGGCGCGCGTGGTGACGAAGTCGTTCGCTGATGTGAACGCTTCTCCTGGCGATGACTTCGTGGCGATCGCCGAGATCCGCCGGCCTCCTGACAACTTCTTCGACGCCGGGCTAATCTCCTCGCTCGCCGACGCCTTGGAGTGGCTCGACGAGCAGGGCATGCGGGCGATCGTGCTGTGCTCGGAGGGCAAGCACTTCTGCGCCGGAGCGGACTTCACCGGGCGGTCAGGGCAGGCCCGCAGGATCGGCGCCGCGGGCGGCGCCAGGGAGCTGTACGATCAGGCGCTGCGGCTGTTCCAGGTCGCGGTCCCGGTGATCGCCGCGGTCCAGGGCGCGGCCGTCGGCGGCGGTCTGGGGCTGGCCTGCTCGGCCGACTTCCGGGTGGCAAGCACGCAGTCCAGGTTCAGCGCGAACTTTGCCAGGATCGGCCTGCACCAGGGATTCGCCCTGAGCGCGACGCTGCCGGCCATCGTCGGCCAGCAGCGGGCTACCGACCTGCTCTACACGGGCAGGCGGATCGGCGGCGAGGAGGCCCAACGGATCGGGCTCGCCGACCGGCTAGCCGAGCCCGCGGAGCTCCGCGAGGCTGCCCGCGTGCTCGCCGCCGAGATCGCGTCGGCCGCGCCCCTCGCGGTGCGCTCGATCCGGGCCACCATGCGAGCTGGGCTCGCCGACCGAGTTCGTGCCGCGATGGACAGGGAACTGTCCGAGCAGCAGCAACTCTGGCCGACCGAGGACTTCGCCGAGGGCGTCAAGGCGGCGGCGGAACGCCGGCCGGCCCGGTTCGCGGGCCGATGAGCGGCGCGGCCCCCGGCCAGGTACGCAGCGAGGTGAGGCAGTGGATCGCCGATCACTGGGATCCGGACCTGCCGATCGCGGTGTGGCGTGAACTGCTCGCCGACTCGGGCTGGTTGTGCCCGACCTGGCCGCGCGAGTGGTGCGGCCGGTCGCTGCCCGCCGCGCTCGCGGCGGTCGCCGCCGCGGAGCTGACCCGGGCCGTCGTGCCGGGCCCGCCAGAAGGCCTCGGCATGATGCTGGTCGCGCCGATGCTGCTCGAGCACGGCAGCGAGGAGCTGAAGCGGCGGTTCATCAGGGCCACCGTGACCGGCGAGATCAGCTGGTGCCAGCTGTTCAGCGAACCTGGCGCTGGTTCTGACCTGGCCGGGCTGCAGACGCGAGCCGAGCGGGTGAAGGGGGATGGGGAGGCGGGCGGGGACGAATGGCTGGTGACCGGCCAGAAGGTCTGGTCGACCGGGGCGGCGACGGCCGACTACGGCCTGCTGCTCGCCCGCACGAACGCCGACGTCCCGAAGCACCGCGGGATCACCGCGTTCGTGCTGCCGATGCGCCAGCCAGGCGTCGACGTACGGCCGCTGCGGCAGATGAACGGGCGCAGCTCGTTCAACGAGGTGTTCTTCGAGTCGGCCCGGATGCCCGTCGGGCACGTGATCGGCGAACCTGGCGGCGGGTGGACGGTGGCCAGGGCCACGCTCGCGCACGAGCGCCGGCTGGCTGCGTTCCCGCCGTCGCCGGCCACACCCAGCGGCCGAGCCTGGCGGGAGGCGATCGCGGAGCGGACCGCGGCCGCCGAGCCGCACAAGTGGTATCCGCAGCGGGCCGGGCGCCCTGACCTGGTGGTCCCGCAGGCCCGCGCGCTGCACAGGTCGTCCGACCCGGTCGTGCGGCAGGAGATCGCCCGGCTGATCGAGCTGTCCTGGTCGGCCAGGTGGATGGCCGAGCGCGCCGCGGCGGCCAGGGCCGCCGGCCAGCCGCCCGGCCCCGAGGGCTCGCTCGGCAAGCTGGCCAGCAGCACGATCGCCAAGCAGGCCGCGCGGGTGCACACGATGATCGCCGGTGCGTCGGGGATGCTGGCCGGGCCAGAGTCGCTGCTTGACGGGATCATCGCGGAGACCCTGGTGTCGGTGCCTGGAATCTCGATCGCGGGCGGCACCGACGAGATCCAGCGCAACATCATCGCCGAGCGGATACTCGGCCTGCCGCGCGAACCCGACATCAGCAAGTACCTGCCGTTCCGGCAGGTACTAGCCGGCTAGAAGGATTCCCGATGGCCCATCTGGACCGCGGCGGAGTCCGCATCAGCTACGACCGCTTCGATGGCGCCGGTGACGGCGCCGTTCGCAAAGGCGGCGACGGCGGCCACCCCGACGGAGGCGGCCTGCCCTTGCTGCTGAGCCACGGCTTCGGAGCCTCGGCGCAGATGTGGGCGCCGAACCTCCCGGCGCTTGCCGCTACGCGGCCGGTGATCACCTGGGACATGCGCGGCCACGGCCGCAGCGACTGCCCGGCGGAGCAGGCGGAGTACACCCAGGATGCCTGCGTGGCGGATATGGCCACCGTGCTCGACGCGTGCGGCGCGGCGCGTGCCGTGGTCGGCGGGCTGTCACTCGGCGGCTACCTGTCGCTGGCATTCTGGCTGGCGTTTCCCGAGCGGGTAGCGGCGCTGCTGCTGTTCGACACCGGTCCCGGCTTCCGCAGCGACGACGCGCGGCAGCGGTGGAACGAGCGTGCCAGGGCCACCGCCGCCCGGCTCGACCGGGACGGGCTCGCCGGGCTGGGTGACGCCCCCGGGACACCAGACGAGGCGACCTGGTCACCGCACGGCCTGGCGCGCGCGGCACGCGGCATGCTGACCCAGCGGGACGGGCGGGTGATCGAGTCGCTGCCGTCGGTCGACGTCCCCGCGCTCGTCCTCGTGGGCGCCGACGACAGGGCGTTCCTCGCGGCAGCCGACTACGTCGCGGCGAAGATCCCCGGTGCCGAGCACGTCGTGATTCCCGGCGCCGGGCACGTGTCCAACGCCGACCAGCCCGAGCTGTTCAACCGGCACGTGCTGGCGTTCCTCTCCCGGCTCGGTCCGCACACCGCCCGGTGACATCGCCGCCTGAGCGCGGCGCCGGATCGCGGCCCGGGACCGCCGGTCAGCGTCCTGGCGGGCGGAGCAGGCCCGCCTGCGCCAGGGCCGCGATCTGCTCCGGCGTCAGGCCGGCCTCGGCCAGCACCTCCTCGGTGTGCTGGCCGGCCAGCGGCGCTGGCCGGCGCACCGACGCCGGGGTGGCGGAGAACCTGACGGGCGGCGGGATGAGCTTGTACGGGCCTGCGTCCGGATGCTCGGCCTCCGGCAGCGCCTCGATCACCTCGTCCAGGCCGGACGCCGCCGCGGCCGGGATCCCGTGCTCGGAGCAGAACGCGAGCCACTCGGCCGCGCACGGCGGCGATGTCCGCGTAGTCCAGGCCCGCACGGCGGAGCGAGGCGGGCCGCAGGTTCGTCACGAACACGTCGCACCCGGCCGCGACGCGCAGCAGCGCGGCCCGTCGCTCTGGCCGCGAGATGTGGATCGTCGCGTTGCGCTTGTTGCGCAGCAGGTTCAGCGAGCCAGCGGCCCGCCGTCGGCCGCCTGGCCGGTGCCGGATCCGGTGCCAGATCCGGGGTCGGATCCGGCGTCAGGTGCGGCGTCTGGTCCGGTAACCGCGCTCACGGAGGGGAGATCGCCGACACCTGGCTGGCTGGCGGCGGGAGGATCCTGACCGGCTTGTTGATCGAGGTGACATCGAAGCGCACGGCCATCGAGACCTTGCGGATGGAGAACTGGAGCTCCATCCGCCGCACGTGGTGCTGGCCGTCGATCCAGACCCGGAACGGGCCAGAGACTCGCAGGCCGGCCGGCTCCGACCCGAGCAGCTTGCGCTCGGACGCGGGCATCAGCGTGATCATGTGACGCAACGCGAGCATGCCGGAGTACTCCGTGGTCGAGACGCCGTCGACGACCTGGCCGCGAACCACCCGCAAGTGTTGCACGGCCGGAAGCAGCCGCGTCAGCGCCTGCGGGCTGCCCAGCTGGCCGAGCGGGCCGTTCTTCTGCGTCTGCGCGAACAGTTTGCGCAAGCTCATCCCGTTCGGCAGCGACGTCAGGCTGATCTTGGCCCACGGCTTCCCCGCATGACCCGGCATAATGCCCGGTGCCTTCAGGTACAGGGCACGGGGGGTCAGGATCTCGTCGATGGCGATCGAGCGCTCGGGGAGCTTCATGTTCATGCTGATCGCCGCCAGCAGGGTGGGCTTCAGCTGAATCCGCCCGCCCACGATCATCGTCAGCGCATGTCCCGCGGCGCCTGCGGTAGGAAGGCCGCGCATCACAATGGACGCCCTCAAGGTCATCGAGGTGATGCGCTTCGCGTCGCGGGTGGCGAGCGCCACCGCCTTGGCGGCGCTGAGCGAGCCCGAGCCGTTCCCTGTGCCCGCGGGCTTGGGCTGCGGCGAGCTCGTGCAACCTGCGACGGCGATCGCCGCGGCGGCCAGGACGCAGGCGCCCGCCGCGACCCGGGACGATACCCGATGGGCGGCAGCAGTACGGCTGGCCGTAGTACTGCTTGCAGCAGTACTGCTAAATGCCAATGAAAGCCTACTCATACGGTGACATTAGCACTCTGGGGATTCAGTCGGCCGCGACCGAGCGCGTCCGGACCCCGCACGGTCGCCCCGGTCGGCTGCCGACCGCCTGAGCCGTCTGCGCTACCAGTAAGTTTGAGTGACCGCTGACAAGGAGACTGGCCATGGGACACATCGAGCCTGCGCACACGACCGCGATGTGGAATCCGTTTGCGAATATGTCGACGCTGGCGGGAAAGGCGATCACTGTCGTGCGCGGCGAGGGCAGCACGGTCTACGACGCGCAGGGGCGCGGCTACCTGGACGCGCTGGCCAGCCTCTGGTACTGCAACGTGGGGTATGGCCGCGCCGAGCTCGCGGAGGCGGCCGCGGCGCAGATGCGCGAGATCGCCGGCTTCCAGACGTTCGAGTACTTCACCAACCGGCCGGCCGAGGCGCTCTGCCAGCGAGTCGCCGATCTCGCCCCGGTGCGCGGCGCCAAGGTGTTCCTGACGCCGGGTGGCGGCTCGGACGCGGTGGACACGGCGGGCAAGCTGGCCAGGGCCTACTGGCGGGCCGTCGGCGAGCCGACCCGCCAGGTGATCGTCTCGCGGACGCACGCCTACCACGGGATGAACGCCTACGGTACCTCCCTCGGCGGCATCCCGCTGCTGACCGAGACGTACGCTCCTCTGGTCGGCCAGGTGGAGCAGGTGCCGTGGGACGATCCCGCCGCGCTGGAGAAAACGATCGAGCTGCACGGCGACGGCCGGGTGGCCGCGTTCTTCTGCGAGCCAGTGATCGGAGCGGGCGGCGTCTACCCGCCCCCGGCGGGTTACCTGGAACAGGTGCGGGAGATCTGCCGCAGGCACGACGTGCTGTTCGTGGCCGACGAGGTGATCACCGGTTACGGCCGGACCGGACAGTGGTTCGCCAGCGGCCGGTTCGGCCTCGACCCAGACCTGATCACCTCGGCCAAGGGGCTGAGCTCGGGCTACCTGCCGATCGGCGCGGTCATCGCCTCCGCGCGGGTCGCCGAGCCGTTCTGGCGAGCCGGGAGCACCGAGGTGTTCAGGCACGGGTACACCTACTCCGGGCACCCGGCGGCCGCGGCCGTCGCCCTGGCCAACCTCGACCTGATCGAGCGCGAGCAGCTGATCTCCAGGGTCGGGGCCCTCGAGCCGGTGCTCACCCGGGCGATGGCGCCGCTGGCCGCGCATCCCGCCGTCAGCGCGGTCAGGTCGGGCACCGGCCTGCTCGCGGCGGTGGAGATCGCCGAGGACGTCCGGGCGGCCGACCCGATGATCGGGCAGCGGCTCGTGCTCGCGGTCAGGGAACGCGGCGTGATCACCAGGCTGCTGCGCGGCGTCGCGCTTCAGGTCTCCCCGCCGTTCGTGGTGACCGAGGCGGAGCTCGCCAGGATCGCCGAGGCGTTCGCCGGCGCCTTCGACGAGGTCGCGGCCGCGCGGTGAGCACCCAGCGGCCGCTGCGGTTCGGCCTGGCCGGGACCGGCTACTGGGCCAGGACCGTGCACGCGGAGGCGCTCGCGTCCGCCGACGACGCCGAGTTCGCGGCCGTCTGGGGCCGCAACGCCGAGGCAGCAGCCGCGCTCGCCAGCCGGCACGGTTTGTCCGGGTTCGGCGACTTCGACGCCTTCCTCGCGGCGGTCGACGCGGTCGCATTCGCCGTGCCGCCGGACGTCCAGGCCGGCCTCGCGGCCCGCGCCGCGGCCGCGGGCAGGCACCTGCTGCTGGAAAAACCGGTCGCGACCTCGCTGGAGGCCGCGGACGCGGTGGCCGGCGCGGTGCGGGACGCGGGCGTGGCGTCGGTCGTGTTCTTCACCGCCAGGTTCCAGCCCGACGTGCGGGCCTGGCTCGCCGAGGTGGCCGGGCAAGGCGGGTGGGCAGGCGGGAACGCCGTCTGGCTCGGCTCGGCCCTGGCCGAGACCAGCCCGTTCAATACTCCGTGGCGGCGGGACAAGGGCGCGCTGTGGGACCTGGCGCCGCACCTAGTCTCGCTGGTGTGGGCCAGCCTCGGTCCCGTGCGGGCCGTGACCGCCGACGCCGGCGTCGGCGACCTGACGCACCTGGTCCTGCACCATGACGGCGGCGCGTCGAGCACGGTCACGGTCACGCTGGCCGCCCCCGAGGCGGCCGAGGGCTTCGAGGCGTACCTATGGGGCGAGGCCGGGCGGTCAAGGGCTCCCGCGGAGACCCATCGGCCGGCCGACGCGCTGCGGCTCGCGCTTGCCGAGCTAGTGGCGTGCGTCCGCGACCGGACCGGCCACGAGTGCGACGCGGCATTCGGGCGGGACGTCGTCCGGGTGCTCGCGCGGGCCCAGCGTCAGATCGACGAGCGGCGGGGAGCCGGCCAGGTGCCGCCTACCGGCGGGTGACCGTGGCCCCGGCGGGAAGCTGGAACGCCGAGGCCGGCGGCGACGAGGTGTAGCTTTTGATCTCGAAGCTCGTCGACTCGGCGCCGACCTTGACGTAGCCGAGTACGTCCTGGGACGTGGTGCAGAACGTGCTCGCGCCCTCGCCCTTGGCGAAGAGGTCGACGCAGTGCATGCTGAAGCCGGTCACCGTCTTGGTCGACGTGGTGACCTTGTCCCCGGCCAGGCCGGCCCCGACGGACAGCGCTTGGAGGAACGTGACCCAGTGCGCGGGGGTGTAGACCGCGAAGAGTTCGTGCTGTGCGGTCGCGCTGGCCTTGCCGAGCTTCTCGCACGTCCACTGCGCACCCTGGGAGGCCTGCGAGCACGAGTAGGTTCCCGAGGAGTTGGCGATCAGGTCGGTGGCGCTCGTGTCGCTGCCGCTGGCCGTCTCGGAGAACGCGATGTTGTCGGGCGGCTGGACGGAGTAGACGACCGTGGCCGGGGAGCCACCCGTGGTGACGTAGGTGACCTGGAACGGCATCGTCTTGGAGTTCTTCAGGCCGTCGGTGAACGTCTTGATCGTGGCCCTGTTGCTGTCCACCGTGTGCCGGACGCTGTTGATCTTCTTGACCACCGAGCAGCCCGCCGATCCGGCTCCGAGCAGGATGAGCGCCAAGGCGGCCGCCGCGAACCTGACCGCCGCGAACCTTGCCCACAAGGGGCGGACGGACAAGGCTCTGCTGGAGCGTGCGGACATGGATGCGGCCCTCCCGTGGCTAGGCTGCCGAGGATACGACAGAACGCGCGGCACTCGCCGGGCACGTCAACGCGTTGGCCACGTCCACGCGCTGGGCACGTCAACGTAGCAGCCGCGGCACGAACACGGCAACGGCGACGCCGACGGCCGCGAGCGAGGTGACCAGGACGGCTCCGGCCGCGCCGTCCTTCGCTACCTTGGCCAGCGGGTGGAACTGCTGCGTATGCAGGTCGATCATCGCCTCGACCACCGTGTTGACGATCTCGGCGGCCAGCACCATCCCGATCGCCAGCGCGACGCAGGCCCACTGCACCGCACCGATCCGCAGCACCGCCCCGGCCGCCACCACGGCGGCCGCGGCGGCGAGGTGGACGCGCATGTTGCGCTGGGTCCGCACCGCGTGCCAGACCCCCTGGCCGGCGAACCTGAAGCCACGCAGGAACGCCGAGATTGGTCCCGTGCGCCGCGACACGGTGGGTGGCGGGCTCACGCCGATCACCTTATGCCCGGAGAATGAGCCGGTGGATCCCAGGCACCGGCTTGGGCTAGGCGGCGGGCCCGTCGGGCTAGCTGGCGGGCCCGGCCGGCGCCGCGGCCCGCTTGAGCAGCGTCGCCAGCAGCCGCCAGCCGAGCAGGAGCAGGCCGAGGAACGCGAATGCCACGACGACGAACGCCGCTGCCGTGCCCTGGCCGGCCACCACGCGCAGCGCCATGCCGATCCCGACCGTGCTCAGCCAGACCCCGATGCCGACCGGGATCAGCGCGGTCGGCCGCCGCCAGCCGCGGGTCAGGACCTCGCCGGCTGCGGTACCCGCCAGGAACGGCCAAGCGGTGCCCGCCAGCCCGGCCAGCCCGCCGCCCGCGTGGTGGCCGGCCCGGCCGATCACGACGAACGCCAGCACCAGGCACGGGTCAAGAGCCAAACCCAGCGCCGGGCCGCGGAGAATCCTGTGCACCGGCCAAGGGTATCCACTGGCCGCGGCCGGGGAAGTTGGCGAGCAGGCTGGCCAGGAACCCTGCGCCAGCGGTCACGGTCCAGGTAAACGTCGCCGATCCGGTAGCTCCGGTCGGGTCCGTCGCGGTCACCCGGACGCCGTAGATGCCGACGGTCGTGGGTCGGCCGGTGATCCTGCCCGTCGTGCTGGCGATCGTCAGCCCGGGCGGCAGGCCCGTGCTCGCGTAGCTGAGTGGCTGCCCGGGGCTCGAGTCGGTCGCGGTGATCGGCAGGCTGACGGCGCCGTAGCGGAGGGTCTGCTGGTCGCCAGGGCTGGCCACGGTGACCGTGTCGCCACCCCCGCCACCGCCACCGCCCCCGCCGCCGCCGCCGTCGGTGACCACGGGATGGCTGAGCTCGCAGGCCGCCGGGGTGCCCATGGTCCCGTTGACCCAGAGCGGCTGCATGGCGAATGTCCCGGTCGGCAGGATCAGGTCCGCCGACCTGGCTCCGGGACCTGAGTTCCACTGGCACAGGTCGGCCGTCTCGTCGCCGGTCTGGTCGGTCCAGCCGGCCGGGGGGTCCTGGTCGGTGATGGTCTCGGCGTACTCGTGGCCGCCGACGATGGACACGCCGTCGAGCAGTCCCGCCTGGCCGTGGTTGACGAAGTCCTGGCCGCACGCCCGTCCCGCGTCGGTGACGTACGGCAGGTTCGTGAACGCGATGTGGCCGTAGCGCGAGGTGACCGGGCCGCCCGGGAGCGTGCGGTCGCCGTTCCAGTCGTGCCAGCCGCAGAAGTCGCCCGAGGCGGTGTTGAACCCGTCCGGGTGGGTGCCGGGCGGAGAGAGGATCAGGTACTGCGCGTTCCTGTTGGCCCGCGCGGTCGCGTTGCCGAAATGAGCGGCCGTCCGGACCGCCTCCGCGCCGATCTGGTGCCCGGTGGCCCGGCTCGGTGCCGCGGCACCGTCGTCCGCCCAGACCCCGGCCAGCGCGCCGCCGGTCGGGTAGGCCACGTGCTGGCGGTTACCCGCCGGGCAGGAGGTCGCGCCGGCCGGCACGCCCTGGCAGTACTGCGTCGCGACCCCCGACCAGGTCTCGCCGCCCCGGCCGAGGCCCTTGAACAACCGCTGCAGGTACGGTGCGGCACCGGACTGGTCGCCCGACAGCGTCAGGTCGCCCGAGGAGTCCCTGCCCGCGGTGCCCCACTGAGCTCCCCAGAAGACCAGGTAGACCTTCTCCCGGCCGATGCTGACGCCGATTCCGTCAATGCCGCCGCCGTAGCTCAGCTCGGTGCCGGCGAAGGCGCGGGCGCCGGTCACGCGCCGGCCTGCCCACGAGCGCATCCGCCGGAGCCTGCCGAGGGAAGGCACGACGCCGCGCCGGTAGGAGTGCCGGTAGGCCGGGGAGTAAGGGTTGGCCGTAGCCCGGTGCCGCCGGTAGCCCGAGTAGCTCGCGCCCGTGGACCCGCCGGTGCTTGCCGACGCCCTGGCGCCGGCATACTGGCTTGCGCCCGCGGACTGGCTTGCGCCCGCGGACTGGCTGGCGCCAGCGGCAGTGGCGCCCACGGCCAGGACCGTCGCGGCGGTGAGCACCGATCTGCTGGCGGGGCGGCGTACCGGGGGTCGCGGCATCACGGTTCCTCGAGTTAGTGACGGGCGGAGCGAAAATCTGGCTCCCTGTACTGCAACTATTTCGCGGCCGAGCATAGCTAAATGTGATTAGAAATTCCCCGGCAATTACCAACCCGGGAGCCCAGTTATTAGCGTCACATTTCTAGAGCTGTTTCGTTAGCATGCCGGAATGTAATAGAATCCGGCGCGGATGACTACCGTTAAATCCGCACCAGTCCCTCAGGTTCTTAGCCGCGGACGTCGGCCGGCGCTCCAGCACCTGGCAACGAACGTCGATTTATCGACAAAATCGATTTATCGACAAAATTGTGCGATCGGCGATCGGCGATCTGTGACGGCCAACTGTCGCCTGTCCCGCGTGCTCAAGTAACTCCCCCGGCCTCCGGTCCCCGTTTTCCATGATCGTGGTGGATTCGGGTCAGATAGACCAGTCAACCCACCACGATCATGGAACGGCTAGGGCCGCCGGGAGGGGTCGGTGAGCCGGAAGACGCGTACGGCGTTGCCGCCGAGCGCCGCGGCGACCTGGTCGGCGGTGCAGCCCGCCTCGAGCAGCGTCTTCTCGAGGGTCCTGGCGTTGTGCTCCACGCTCGGCACGCCCGGCCAGTCCGTTCCGAAGATCATCTTGTCGGCGAGCCTGCGCATGGCGGAGCCGTAGTACTCGGCGAGCCGCTGCGGCGGCAGCCCGGACACCTCCAGCCACACTGTCGGCTTCATCAGCGCCAGGAACGCCGCCTGGTCGTACCACCAGCCGCGGCCGCCGTGTGCCAGCACGACGACGAGACCGGGAAAGTCCCTGAACACCTCGTCGAGCAGGATCGGGTCGGCGTAGGAGTTCACCGAGCCGGCGAAGGTCGACGTGCCGCAGTGCACGATCACCGGCAGCAGGTGCTCCTCCGCCCACGCGTAGGCCGGGTAGAGCATGCGGTCCCGCGCCTCGAACCCGCCGTGCACCGGGTGGATCTTTACCGCGACCGCGCCGTGGCCGGCCTGCCTGGCCAGCTCGGTCGCGACGGGGTAGTGCAGGTGCGGGTTGAGGTTGGCGACCGGACGGAACCGCTCCGGATTCTGCCGGACCACGGGCAGCACGTCCTCGATCGGCTGGATGCCGGTGACCTTCGGGCTGTGCTCGGTAAAGAGCAGCACGTGATCGGCGCCCTGCCTGGCGAAGTGATCGTCGAGCGCGGCCGGGATCGGCACCCCGGCCGAGTCGAAGAGAGCGGCCATCGGCGTCTGCGTGCCGTATCTGCGCGCCCAGGCCTGCCAGTCGGCAGACAGCGTCGGCAGCCGGGCCACGTGCACGTGCGCGTCCACGAGCAGGCGACCGTCGAGCATCAGCGGCCCGCCAGGCCGTACCCCGCGAACTGGGCGTGCGTCACGACGTCTACGGTAACGGCAGACGAGGTGGCAGCGGCCGCAGGGCCGGGCGGTGCGGGCGGGGAGCGAGCGTGCGATACAGCACCGCCAGGCGGCAGGCACCGGGGACCGTGGACCCGGCCGACCTGCTCGGGCGGGCACGCGGTTCGACGGCCGTCGGCTAGGCGAGCAGGCCCCGGATGTCGTCGGCGTCCAGGCCGGCCCCGAACACGTTCCCCTCGTCGAGGACGCTCGCGAACAGCTCGGCCTTTCTCGCCTTCAGCGCCATCACCTTTTCCTCGATCGTGCCCCTGGCGATCAGGCGGTAGACCATCACGTTCCGCGTCTGGCCGATCCGGTGCGCGCGGTCCACGGCCTGGGCCTCGGTCGCCGGGTTCCACCACGGGTCGAGCAGGAAGCAGTAGTCGGCCTGAGTCAGGTTCAGCCCGAAGCCGCCGGCCTTGAGGCTGATCAGGAACACGGGGACCGCGCCGGAGGCGAAGCGCTCGAGCACCGCGGCCCGGTCGCGCGTCTTGCCGTCGAGATGGCAGTAGGCGATGCCGCGGTCGTCGAGCTCCTGGCGAACCACGGCGAGGAACCGGGTGAACTGGCTGAACACCAGCGCGCGATGGCCGCCTCCGATGACGTCGCCGAGCTGCTCGATCAGCACGTCGATCTTGCCGCTCGGGATGGCATCCTGCGCCTGGTCCACCAGCCCGGCGTGCAGGCTGAGCTGACGCAGCAGCGTCAGCGAGCGAAGGATCGTGAACCTGTTGGCGTTCAGGTCTCCGATCAGGCCGAGTACCTTCTGCCGTTCCCGCTGCAGCTGCAGCTGGTACAGCTTGCGGTGCCGCGGATGCAGCTCGACCTCGATGACCTGCTCCTGCTTGGCGGGCAGGTCGCGGGCCACCTGTTCCTTGGTGCGCCGCATGACCAGCGGCCTGATCCGGCGGCGAAGCTGGGCGAGCAGCTCGGCCTGGCCGGACTTCTCGATCGGCTTGGCGTAGTAGTCCCTGAACCGGTCGGGGTTCGGGAACAGCCCCGGCGCGGTGATCGACAGCAGCGCCCAGAGCTCCATCAGGTTGTTCTCCATGGGAGTTCCGGTGATCGCGAGCTTGAAGCTGGCCGGCAGTCGTCGTGCGGATTGGTAGATCTTGGATCGGTAGTTCTTGGCGAACTGCGCCTCGTCGAGGATCAGGCCGGCCCAGGTGGCCGCCGCGTAGGCGGCGATGTCGATCCGCAGCAGCGCATAGGAGGTGACGACGGCGTCCGCGCCCGCGATGACGTCGCCAAGCGGCCGGCCGCTGCGTGCCTCGGTCTCGCCGACCGGCACCACGCGCAGGCCGGGCGCGAACCTGGCGGCTTCCGCCGTCCAGTTCTGCACCACGCTGGTGGGCGCGACGATCAGGAACGGCGCGCCGTCCGGGTCCGACTGCCTGGCGTGGCAGATCAGCGCGAGCGACTGGAGCGTCTTGCCGAGCCCCATGTCGTCGGCGAGTATGCCGCCGAGCTGGTGCTCCCACAAGAACGCCAGCCAGCGGAACCCGTCGAGCTGGTAGGGGCGCAGCCGCGCCCGCAGCGCGGCCGGCGGCTGCCGCGGCTCGACCGAGCCCGCCGCCAGCAGGCCGTCCACCTGCTGCCGCCATTCCGCTGCCTGGCGCCCGACGACGCCGAGTTCGGTGAGCTCGTCCCACAGCCCGGCCTGGAACCTGCTGATCCGCAGGTCGTCGCCCGGCACGTCCTGAAGCGAGCGTGCCTCCTCGATGAGCCGGGCGAGGGCCTGGAGCTCGGGCTTGTCCAGCGCGAAGTAGGCGCCGTCGGGCAGCAGCAGGTGCGACTGGCCCTGGCTGAGCGCGACGAATACGTCGGCGAACGGCACGCTCCGCCCGTCGACGCTGATCGTGATCCCCAGGTCGAACCAGTCCGCGTCGCCGGGGATGGCGTCGGCCGACACGCCGATCCGCAGCGAGTCGCCGGCCTCGCGGTAGTCGGCCTGGTCTCCGGTGACCTCCACCTCGATGCCCGGCTGGCCGGCCAGCAGCGGCAGCACCTCGGTGCTGAACCGCATCGTGTCGATGCCGTCGAGCCGGATCTCGGCGACCAGCTCGGGCCCGAGCGGACCGGATCCGACCAGCCCCGTGCTCGCGACCGCCCCGTCGAGGCCCGCCACGATCTCCCGCTCGGCCGCCAGGTCGCGGTAGCCGCCGTCCCGGCCGACCGCCGGGTCAGGCGGGAGCCGCAGCCGGGCATCGCCCACCTGGTAGGTCCACTCCCAGCAGATGTCCACCCGGTGGCCGGGCAGGTAGCTGGCCCGCAGCACGAGGGTCGGGCCCGAGATCACCGGCGCCGTAAAGGTGCCGTCGGAGCAGATCACCGGCGCCGCCTGGCGCAGCCGCGGGTAGTAGCCGTCGCGGAACGCCGGCCGGCCGGCCGCGGGCACCTCGAGCCGCTCGTCAGCCAGCGCCATCCGCTGCAGCGGCGCGGGAACGGCCCTGGCCAGCCTGGCCAGCCCGATGTGCCACCGGCTGCAGTCAGCGCTGGCCTCCGTTTCCGCCCGGTCCGCGTAGACGAGACCGTGTGCGTCGCTGCCGATGAACCTGATCGGCACGGCATCGGCGGGCAGCCCGTCCACGACCGGCGAGATCACCAGCGTGCCGTCTGGGTGGTCGCTCACGTCGAGGCAGACCTGCGCCTGCCGGAACTTCGCCACGTCGCCAAGCCTGTTGCCGCGGTGCACCAGGCGCAGCCCGGCCGAGTCTGCGTCGTCCAGCAGCGGCCACAGCTGCCTGGACTCGAACGCGCCGACGTCGATGTACTTCTCGTCGCCGTAGCCGTAGTGGCCAAGCCGGCCGCTGCTGTACCGGTACAGCGCGTAGATCTCCTGCAGCACCCGCACCTGCTCGGCGCGGTAGTCGCCGTAGTACCGCAGGGAGTCCAGCTTCGCCCAGCTCAGCGAGCCGCCCGCCCAGCCGGTGCCGCGCGGCTGGACCAGCCGCGCGGTCAGCCGGGGCGCCGGGTACGACTCTTGCCGCCGCGATCGGTGGTATGCCTGCGGCACGGCGGCGACGAGGGTCAGCTCGATCGCCAGCGGCACGTCGCCTGGCCCGGCGGCAGCGCCTGACGGTGAGGCGAGCAGCGAGTCGATCCTGGCCTGCCAGGGCGGTGCCGGCGGCGGCTGAGGACTAGGCGCCGGCACCGCGACGACAGCCCCGGCAGCGCCGGGTGGTGTGGCGGGGACCTGGCCCGCAGCGGGACCAGCGCCCTTCCCGGTCGCGGTCAGGACGAGCGCGACGACGTGCTTGCAGTCGGCCGCGACCGGGCAGCTACAGACGCCGCTGGAGAAACGCGGCGCGCCCGTGGTGCCGGGTGAGCAGGTGGCGCCGGGGGAGAAGTAGGCGATCGTCGTGTAGAAGCCGCCCGCGCTGCCGCGTACCAGACCCTGCAGCGCGCTCTGCGACGGCTCCCACCGGAACTGGACGACGGCTCCCTGGGCGGCGTACCGGACGCCGCGCAGATATGCGCCCGGGTCGACCACGGCGCGCAGCGAGGCTGGCTCGATGTCGGGCAACTCCACGCACTGCATGGGGCGAACCTAGCCGCTGGCACCGACAGCGGCCGCCTGACTCGCCGCGGGCGGGTGGACGTCGCGGTGTCAGGTCACCGCGAGCGCCTCGACCTCGACCAGGAACTCGGGATTGACGAGCCCGCTGACCTGCACGAGCGAGCTGGCGGGCGGCGTCTGCGCGGTGATGAACTCGTCCCGCACGCGGCGGAACTCGGCGAGGTCGCCGAGGTCGGTGAACGCCACCGCGTGACTGTATCCGTTGGTCGGTGGCATCCCGTCCGGCCGCACAAAGTGCTCCATGGGACAAGCTTGCACCACGCTCATCCGGCACCGGTCGCGCGGTCGGCGAGCGCGCCGGCCACGAGGCCGAGCCCGATGCCGAGCATCCAGACATCCTTGCTGACCCCGATGCCGGCCTGGCTCGGCCAGATGCTGCCCGGCCTGCGCAGCGCGGGGGTGCGCCCGTACACGGCCAGCAGCGCGCCGGAGAACCCGGTCAGCGCGGCGCCGGCCAGCGCGCCGGGAACGACCGGCACGACCAGTGCCGTTCCGACCGCGATCTCGCTCGCGGCCAGCAGACGCAGGAACCGGGCGGGCGGGATGTCCTTCAGCACGGGGAAGGCGCCTGCCGCCATCCGGTGCACGGCTTCGGCGCGCGCCTGGTCGCCATGCCACTTCTCCAGGCCGGCGTGGAGTATGTAGCCGCCTGTGGTGACGCGGCCCGGAAGGTCACGTGCCGTCACGGACAGATGCATCGTGCGTCCTTTCTTGTCGCAGCCGCCGGCCGACGCGGATCAGAGTCCGGGGAAGATCTGCCGCAGGTCGTCGAGATCGACCCCGGTGGCGTCGACGTCAGGCGTGTGGGCCGGGTCCAGGCGCCCGTAGACGAGGCGGATGAGCGCCTCGGCCGGCAGTCGCAGCGCGCGCAGCTCATCGGCGGGATCGGCCGTGCCCGCGGGATAGGCGGACCCGGCTGGCCCGGCTGGCCCGGCTGGCTCGAGCCTGACGCTCTCGCCGACCGCCAGCATGAACGACCGGTCCGGGCCGGTCGTGACCACCAGCGCGGTCAGCTCCTTGCCGTCGGGCTTGCCCGTCCTGGCCGCGAGATCGCCGATCGAGTCGACCAGGAGGCTCACGGCGTCGGCGGCCACCGTGGCCGCCGGGTCGCGCGCGACCGCGATGTCCCAGCTGTGGACGGCGTGCTCGCGAAGCCGCAGCCTCGTCAGGCCGGTCACGTCCAGGTCCATCCCGAACAGCGGCAGCCGCAGGCGGGCGCGCTCGTCGGCGTCGAGCGACTCGAACCGCTCGACCAGCGACCCGTCCGCAGCCAGGGCATCGGTCGCCTGCGCCTGCGGACTCCGGTCGTTCCAGGCCTGCCAGATCGGCGGGAACGCATCCCGGCCGGGCGGCTCGGCCCCGGACAGGCCGGCGTCGAGGAACATGCCGAAGATCTCCGCCCCGGAGCCGAGGTGGCTGAGAACCTGGGCGATCGACCATTCGCTGGCGTAGGACGGCAGCCGCAGCTGGTCGGGCGTGAGCGGCTCGACGGTAACGCGAAGGGCATCATGGCTGTGGCGCAAGGTTGTGATCCACGCCTCAGGGCTGGCTTCCACGTGGCTGCTCCGTTCTCCGTTGCCCGCTAAGGGCGGACAAACCGGGCGACGACGGTGCCACGCGCCGTCATGGCGGCGACCCGCATCGGACTCCAGGTCATGCCGAACCTGGTCCGGTCGACGGCCAGCTCGGCGCGCAGCACCACGGCGGTGGCGCTCGCCGCGTCGACGTGCGCGGTGAACTCGACCGGCTCGACGTGCCCGGCCGCCTCGAGCGTGCCCACGCAGGCCAGCTCGGCGGGCCGGCCTGGGCCGGCTGGCTTCGCGGAGGTCACGGTCAGCACGACGCGGGGGTGATCCGCCACGTCGAAGAAGTCCGCCGAGCGCAGGTGCCGGTCCCGCTGCTTGTTGCCGGTATCGAGCGCGGTGGCATCGACGGTCAGCGTTCCCGTCACCGCACCGTCCGCGGCGACGCTGGCCTCGCCGGTGACGGTGCCCAGCGAGCCGTGCACGGTGATGGCGCCCCAGAAGTGCTTGACGCCGAACTCGATCGTCGTGCCGGCCGGATCGACCGCCCACCGGCCGGCCTCGCTGCCGTCGGCCAGCAGCCCGGCCACGTCGGCCTGGGCCGTGGAAGTAACTCCTTGGCTCTGCTCGCTCATCGCTCTCCGCTCTGCGCACATGTGTGCCCGGCTCGCGCGGGCCTAGGTAGATGTGGAGGGGTGCCTCCGGAAGTTCAACACTAGCAGATTCCGGAGGTGGCCTCCACATGGCTTACGATGGTGAAATGGGGGCTGACCAGCGGATTGACCGCGAACACGAGGCCGTCGCTGGAACGGAACGACGACGCCTGCGAGCCGATGCCGCGCGCAACAGGGCGGCGATCATCGAAGCCGCCCGCGAGGTGTTCGCCGAGCACGGGCTCGAGGCGCCGCTCGAGGAGATCGCCTGCCGCGCCGGGGTCGGCATCGCGACGCTGTACCGGCGGTTTCCCGGCCGCGAGCAGCTGATCGCCGCCGCCCTGGTCGAGAAGGTGACCCAGTACGCCGAGGCAGCAGCCGACGCGCTCGCAGTGGCCGACCCGTGGGCTGGCTTCGCCGACTACGTGCAGCGGATCTGTGAGCTCCAGGCCGCCGACCGCGGCCTGTCCGAACTGCTCTCGATGACGCTGTCCGCGGACGAGCACATCGAGGAACTGCGCGCCACGGCAAACGGCCGCGTCATCGAGCTCATCGATCGGGCGAAGGCGGCAGGTCGGCTGCGCGAGGACTTCGTCGGCGAAGACCTGCTGTTGCTGCTGATCGCCAGCGCCGCGGTCGGCCAGGTCACCCGCGCCGACGCTCCGGATGCCTGGCGCCGGTTCGTGGCGCTGGCTCTGGACGCCTTCCAGTGCCGGGACTCGCCCCGCCTGCCGCTGCCGCCGTCGACGGCCCAGATGAACCGGGCCATGGGCCGGCTAGCCGCCACGCGCGGCTGCCGTGCCCGGCCGGGGCTGGGATAGCTGCCCTGCCCTGGCCGGGCACGACGAGCGCCGCGGTCAGCCGTCGAGCAGGCGGCTGACCGTGCCCGCGCCGACGGTCCTGCCGCCCTCGCGGATCGCGAACTGCTGACCCTGGGCGAGGGCGACCGGCTGGCCGAGCTCAACCGTGAGTTCGGCCGTGCCGCCCGGCAGCACCATCTCGACCGGACCGAGGTCGACCGTGCCGACGATGTCGGTGGTGCGGAAGAAGAACTGCGGCCGGTAGTTGCCGAAGAACGGCGTGTGCCTTCCTCCTTCCTGGCTGGTCAGTGCGTACACCCGCGCGGTGAACCTGCGGCGCGGCCGCAGTGTCCCCGGCTCGGCCACAACCTGGCCGCGGCGCACGTCACCGCGCCGCACCCCGCGCAGCAGGAGCGCTGCGTTGTCGCCGGCCTGGGCGGTCTCGAGCTGGTTGCCGAAGGTCTCCAGGCCGGTACAGACCGACGTGACGGTTGGGCGCAGGCCGAGCACCTCGACCGGGTCGCCGAGACGGATGACCCCCTGCTCGACCTTGCCGGTCACGACGGTGCCGCGGCCCGTGATCGTGAGCACGCTCTCGACCGGCATCAGGAACGGCCGGTCGACCGGCCGCGGGGGCACAGGGATGGCCCTGTCCACCGCGTCGAGCAGGTCCCGCAGCCTGGCCGTCCACAGCGGGTCGCCGCGCAGCGCCTGCAGGGCGGACACGCGCACGACCGGCACCTCGAGCCCGGCGTAGCCGTGGCCGGACAGGAGTTCCCTGACCTCTAGCTCGACCAGGTCCAGCAGCTCAGGGTGGGCCACGTCGGCCTTGTTCAGCGCCACGACCAGGGCGGGCACTCCCACCCGGCGGGCGAGCAGCACATGCTCCCTGGTCTGCGGCATGGCGCCGTCCTCGGCCGAGACGACCAGGATCGCGCCGTCGACCTGCGCGGCTCCCGTGATCATGTTCTCGACGTGGGCGTAGTGGCGGGCCGCGGTCTCGTACTCCACGTGCGCCAGGTTGATCGTGATGCCGCGTCGCCGTTCGTCGGGCGCGCGGTCGATCCGGTCGAACGCGACGAACCTGGTACGCGCCGGGTCGGCCTCGGCCAGCATCCTGGTGATCGCGGCGGTCAGCGTGGTCTTGCCGTGGTCGACATGACCGATGGTGCCGATGTTCACGTGCGGCTTGTCCCGCACGAAATGCTGCTTGCTCATGTCCTTTCCCTGGTGAGCGCGTGCCAGCCAGCGAGGGCGGCAGGAACGATCTAGCGGAGCGCGGTCGTTGCCGGACCGGGCCCAGAACCGGCGGCGCGAGGCACCGCGAGACACCCTCCCCTGTGGTTCTCCGCGAGGGGGAGGGTCAGCCTCGAGCGCCGCCGGCGGCGGCGGGAAGCCGGGCATCGAGCAGCGCGCGGGACGGCGATCCGCCTGCCCGCGCCCGCAACCAGACCCGGCTGAACATGTGCATCAGCATGACCGGCTGGTGTGGTTCGCTCAACTTAATTAGCCGGCCGTCGTCATTAGCTCGGCCGACTTTCGTGTGGTACTGATCGTTACTGACCCAGGACCGCAGGATGCCGCACGTGCGCTTTGCGTTCAAGACCGCACCGCAGAACACGACATGGGCCGACATGCTGGCCGTGTGGAAGGAGGCCGACGACGTCGAAATCTTCGAGTCGGGCTGGCTCTTCGACCACTTCGACCCGATCGTCGGCGACTCGGCCGGACCGTGCCTGGGCGAAGTCGGGATCGTCGCGGTGACCCTTGAGGTTCACCACCGTGGTGGACATCTGCCAAGCCAACCGGAGGAGCAGCAGTGACGACAACAGCCGTTGACCTCGGCCCGGCCAAACAGCGCCTGGCGGAGCTTGTCGCGCGGGTGCAGGACGACGAGCTTGACCGGCCGACGCCGTGCCCGGCGTACACGCTCGGCGACCTGATCGACCACGTCGGCGGGCTGGCCCTCGCCTTCACGGCGGCGGCCCGGAAGCAGCCGGGCGACCATGTCGAGCAGACTCCGTCGGGACGGGCCGCGAACCTGGAGTCGGCCTGGCGGGCGAGGATCCCGGCCGACCTCGCCACGCTGGCGCAGGCCTGGCGCGAGCCCGGAGCGTGGAGCGGCATGACGAGGATCGCGGGCATGGACGCGCCGGCCGAGATGGTGGGCCTGACCGCGGCCGACGAGCTCGTCGTGCACGGCTGGGACGTGGCCCGCGCGACCGGGCAGCCGTATGGCTGCGAGCCCGCTCTGTTCGACGCGGCCCTGCGGTTCCTCGGGCAGTTCGCCAGCCCTGACGCCCCCGCGGGCCCGGATGTCCCGTTCGGGCCCGCGCAGCCGGTGCCGGCCGACGCGCCGCTGCTCGACCAGGTCGTCGCGCTGGCCGGGCGTGACCGAGCCTGGTCACCCGCCTGACTGGACCGCCTGACTGGACGCCTGACTGGACCGCCTGACTGGACCGCCTGACTGAGCCGCCCGAGCCCGCCAGGCGATTCGGCCCGCAGGCTCACGAGGGCGCTCAGGAGTAGTCGCGGAACGCGGGCCAGGTGTAGGCCCACGACGTTCTCAGGCCGGTGGCGAGGAAGATCTGCGCTCCCTGCTCGTCGTCGCTGACACCGAGGCCGTTGCGGAACGTGGCCACCAGCCGCACCCGGGCGAACTCGCGCCGTAGCAGCGCGGGGTCGATGTTGATGGCGATGGCGGCGGTGTCCGCCGCGGGCGGCGGACCCCAGAGCCAGCAGGAGTTGGCGCCGCTGAACGCCTGCGGCAGGCCGTACCCTGGCCCGTACCTGTCCAGGGCGCCGGCCTCGCCGTAGTTCCCTGCCAGCACGGTGACGTGCCGCCGCAGCCGCGCGGGCAGCGCGTCGTACTCGCGCGCGGCCAGCGCCACCTGCCCGGTCCAGCCGATCGACTCGGCGAGGTCATAGTTGATCTTCTGGAGCGGCACCGTGCGCAGCGCGGCCGCGGGAAGGACCGGCACCGCCACGGGCGCGAACGCGGCGGCGGAAGCCAGCATGACGCAGGCGGCGGCGGTCGCCGGCCGGATCCGGCCAAGCGGCCTGCGCGCGGCCAGCCAGCGCCCGGCTGGCACGCATCCGGCGGCGAGCAGGAACGCGTACGCGCCGCCCGGGTAGTACGGCTTGCCGCCGAGCACGAACTGCAGCGTGATCGCGATCGTGCAGCCTATGGCGGCCGGGCGAGCGGTACTCGCCCGCGGGCCGCGGAGCGACCAGACGAGCCCGGCGAGCCAGACCGGAGTCAGCGCCAGGCCGGTGAACAGCACCTGGGCCGGCCAGTAGGTGGCCCGGTTGTGCCAGGCCTGGGTCTGCAGGGCGCGGAACACGGCCAGGTTCGGCCAGCCGTTGGCGGCCTGCCAGGCCACGTCGGGGACGGCCAGGATCGCGGCAAGCAGGCAGCCGACCAGCAGGTAGCGGCTGCGCAGCAGCCGCCGGGCGTCGGTGACGAGGAAGCCGGCGCCGAGCGAGACGGCCAGGAACGCGATGTTCCACTTCGCCTCGCTCGCGACGCCCGCGCAGCCGCCGATCGCGATCCACCAGCGCGGATCCTGGCTCACCAGCAGCCGCGTGACCAGAAGCAGCAGGACCGCCCAGAACACGAAGTCGGGCATCGTCGTGGTCAGCTCGTGCATCGCGGCGATGTACTCGCCGCAGGTGGCGGCGGCCAGCGCGGCCAGCAGCTGCCCGGTTCGGCCGGCGCCGAGCAGCCGGCTGATCGCGGCGGTGACCACGGCGAGCACGCCGAGACCGAGCGCAGGCACCAGCCGGATACCGACGAGCGCATTGCCGGCCAGCGCGGTCGACACCCGGGCAATCAGCGGGGTGAGCGTCGGCTGGTCGACGTAGCCGAAGGCCAGATGCTTGCCGGCGGCGAGGAAGTACAGCTCGTCCCTGACGTAGCCGTACCGCCCGCTGACCGCCAGCTCCGTGGCGAACGCGGCGGCGGCGATCAGGTAGATGCTAAGCCGCGGCGAGCGAGCCGGCGCCGGGACAAGGCGAGCCTCGGGCGGGACCGGGCGGGCCGGCGGGACGGGGCGGGCCGGCACGTGCGCTTGCGCGGTTGACTTCATGGAGTCATCGTGGCTGGCTGGCTGCCCCGGCCGCGTCGGGCGCGCGGCCGATTTCGCCGGCTACGCCGCTGGCCGCAGAGCCGGCCGCCGCGAGGACCAGCACTCCTCCTTGCGGCCGGCCCGCGGGCTCGTCCCCGCGGGCGATCCGCGGCAGCGGCACAGATCGTACGATCGGGGCGTGAACAACCCGGCAGCGCGGATGGCCGCGGCCCCGCGCCGGCTGGCGGACCGGGTGGCCGCGATGCCGCAGCCGCGGCAGGAGCGAGCGCAGGACGCGGGACTGGCGGTCGCCCTGGCGGTCGTGAACGTCGTCGCGCTGCTGCCGTTCCGCGACCGGCTCCATCCGCTCTGGCTGGCCCTGGCGCTGGCCGTCGGCCAGGCGATCCCGCTGGCCTGGCGGCGGGCGCACCCGGTCGGCGCGGCCTTCGTGGTCGGTGCCACCCGGGTCGCCTACGACCGGATCGGGTTCGGCTTCGCGCCGTTCCCGCTCGGCCCCGCGATCGCCTTCTACACCATCATCGACCGCTGCGGCCCGGCCTGGCGCCGGGCCAGCTGGCTGCTGGTGGCCGTCGGGATCACGGTCTCGCAGACCGGGCCGGGCCACAGCGAGCCGTACGACGCGATGTTCCAGGCGTTCATCTTCTTCACCGCCTGGGTCGCGGGGATGCTCAGCCGGGCCAGGCATGCGAGCCTGCGCGCGGCCGAGAACCGGGCCGATCGCGCCGAGGCCGAGCTCGACCAGCAGGCCGCCCGCGCCGCCGCGGCGGAACGGATCAGGATCGCCCGCGAGCTGCACGACGTGGTCGCGCATCACGTCAGCCTGATGGCCGTGCAGGCCGAGGCGGCGACCTCGCTGCTGCCCGGCCGCCCGGCCGAGGCCCGGCGTTCGGTGGAGATCATCGGTGATACGGCCAGGCAGGCCCTGACCGAGCTGCGCCGCCTGCTCGGCGTGCTGCGCGGCCCGGCGGAGGGGCTCGCCGCCGAAGGGCCCCAGACCGCGCCTGCCGTCTCGCTGGCCGATATCGGCGCCGTGCTCGACCAGGTCCGCGAGGCCGGCCTGCCGGTGGATCTGGAGGTCGTCGGGGCACCGTACCCGCTGACGCCGAGCATCGACCTGACCGCGTACCGCATCGTCCAGGAGGCCCTGACGAACACGCTCAGGCACACGGCCGCGGCCCGCGCGCACGTCATGCTGGGCTACGAGCCTGGTTACCTCACCGTCGGCATCACCGATCGCGGCCCCCGGCTGCAGCGCCCGCGCCAGGACGGGAACGGAGCCGGACTCGGCCTGGCAGGAATCGCCGAGCGGGTGGCCTCCTGCGGCGGCAGCCTGACGGTGGGCCCGACCCCGGACGACGGCTTCGCCGTCGCCGCGCGGCTGCCGTCGCTATGACCGCCACCTGCGGCCCCGACCAGGCCAGGCCGATCAGGGTGCTCGTCGTCGACGACCAGGAACTGGTCAGGGCGGGCTTCTGCGTGATACTCGAGGGCGCCGACGGGATCACCGTGGCCGGCGAGGCCGGCGACGGCGCGGCCGCAGTGGCGCAGGCCGCGGCCCTGCGGCCGGACGTGGTGCTCATGGACGTGCGGATGCCAGGCATGGACGGGCTCGAAGCGACCAGGCTGGTCACCGCGCTGCCCGTCGCCCCGCCGAAGGTCGTGATGCTCACGACCTTCGACCTCGACGACTACGTCTACGAGGCGCTGCGCGCCGGGGCCAGCGGCTTCCTGCTCAAGGACTCGCCCAGGGCCGACCTGATCTCGGCCGTCCGGGCGGCCGCCGCGGGCGATGCCCTGCTGGCTCCCTCGGTGACCCGCCGGCTGATCGAGGCCTTCGCCCGCCGCCCGCCTGAGGCGGCGCCTTCGCCGGCCCGGCTGGCCGCCCTCACCGCGCGGGAGCGGGACGTGCTGCTGCTGATCGCGCGGGGCCGCAGCAACGCCGAGATCGCGGTGGCGCTGTTCGTGACGGAGGCGACGGTGAAGACCCACGTCAGCAACCTGCTGGCCAAGCTCGGGCTACGCGACAGAGTGCAGGCCGTGATACTGGCCTACGAGACCGGCATCGTGGTGCCCGGCGGTCCGGCAGCCGACCGGGATCCTGGCCCCTGACGCGCCCGCGCCCGCGCCGTCCCGGCGGCCCCGGGCGAATGGCCGGGGTTCAAAAGCAGCCATTGCGGTGACACACTGCGAAGATGTACGACTTCGACGTCATGGTGATCGGCTCTGGTCCCGGCGGCCAGAAGGCGGCGATCGCGGCGGCGAAGCTCGGCCGCCGGGCGGCGATCATCGAGCGCAAGGACATGATGGGCGGCGTGTGCCTGAACACCGGCACGATCCCGTCGAAGACGCTGCGGGAGGCCGTGCTCTACCTCACCGGCGCGAACCAGCACGAGATGTACGGTCAGAGCTACCGGGTCAAGGACGAGATCACGATCGCCGACCTGGCGGCACGCACCCAGCACGTGGTCGGCCGCGAGATCGACGTGGTTCGCAGCCAGCTGTCGAGGAACCGGGTCGCGATCCTGACCGGAACGGGGTACTTCATCGATCCGCACGTGGTCGAGATCGACGACGGGTTGGGCCGGCTCCAGCGGGCCAGTGCCGACAAGATCGTGATCGCTACCGGTACCAAGCCGGCCAGGCCGGCCAGCGTCGCGTTCGACGACCGGACCATCATCGACTCCGACGGGATCCAGAACCTGGAGCGGGTACCGCGTTCGATGGTCGTGGCCGGCGCCGGGGTGATCGGGATCGAGTACGCGTCGATGTTCGCCGCCCTCGGCACCAAGGTCACCGTGGTGGAACGGCGCGACCGGATGCTCGAGTTCTGCGACCTTGAGGTCGTCGAGGCGCTCAAGTACCACCTGCGCGACCTCGCCGTCACGTTCAGGTTCGGCGAGACCGTAGCGTCGGTCGAGTCCAGGCCGCAGGGCGCCATCGCCACGCTGAAGAGCGGCAAGAAGATCCCCGCCGACGTGGTCATGTACTCGGCGGGCCGGCAGGGGATGAGCGAGGAGCTCGTGCTCGCGGCCGCGGGGCTGGCCGCCGACGAGCGAGGCAGGATCGAGGTAAACGAGTACTACCGCACCCCCGTCCCGCATATCTACGCCGTCGGCGACGTCATCGGCTTCCCGGCGCTCGCCGCGACATCGATGGAGCAGGGCAGGCTCGCCGCGCACCACGCGTGCGGCGAGCAGCTGCCCATGACCGGCCAGCTGCCGCCGATCGGCATCTACAGCCTGCCTGAGATCAGCTTCATCGGCCGGACCGAGGACCAGCTCACTGCCGACAGCGTGCCGTTCGAGGTCGGCGTGTCCCGCTACCGCGAGCTGGCCCGCGGCCAGATTATCGGTGACTCGTACGGCGTGCTGAAGCTGCTGGTGTCGCTGGAGGACCGCAAGCTGCTCGGCGTGCACGTGTTCGGGACCGGCGCCACCGAGCTCGTCCACATCGGCCAGGCCGTGATGGGCTGCGGGGGTACCGTCGACTACCTGGTCGACGCGGTGTTCAACTACCCGACGCTGGCCGAGTCCTACAAGGTCGCCGCGCTCGACGCGACCAACAAGATGCGCCAGATCGCCCAGTTCTCCTGACCGCCCCCGGGCAGGGCAATTCCAGGGAGCCGCGGCTGGCACTGGCGGCTACCTGATGGAGCCGGCCGGTCAGAACCTGACGTAGTCGTACTCGACCGGCAGGTCGTTGATCCCGACCGGCGGGGGAGTCAGCCAGGACGCGAACTCGCCCGGCTCGTGGTGCGGGACCATCAGCTCGGCGACCCTGGCGCGGTCGTCGGCCGTCGGCAGCCAGCCCTCGGCCGACGACCGCCAGTCCGCCTCGTCGAGCAGATGCCCCGCCGGGCCGATGAAGTGCCCGGCGAACGCGCCGACCCCGCGGTTGAAGCCCGGATGCGGCAGCACAAGCCGCTGGTCCAGGCCCGCCTTCTCCAGCTCGGAGTTCCACTTGCGCAGGCCGCGCTCGCAGTCGGCCACGTACTCGTCGCGCAGGTCCAGGTTCAGCGCGGTGAGCGCGGGCACGGTCCGCGCTCCGAGCACCCCGTCGGATACCACGGGAACCTCGGCCGTCACGTCGGTCAGCACGTGGTCGTCGTGCCGCCTGGTCTCCATCCACCGGCCCTTGAGCCCGGCGGTGAAGTACGCCGCGGCGTTCGAGGAGGTCTCCGAGCCGAACAGGTCGAGCGAGAGCGAGTACTGCAGGTTCAGGTACTTCTGGAGCACCGACAGCGGGATCGCCCCGTACCGCCAGATGTCGTCGCCACCGCCGTGTTCGGCCATGACGGCCGCGGTCCGCTGCACGACCCGCTGCACGCCCGTGGTCCCCACGAACATGTGGTGCGCCTCCTCGCGCAGCATGAACTCGCAGGTGCGCGACAACGGGTCGAACCCGGACTCCTTCAGCGTGCCGAGCTGGTACTTGCCGTCCCGGTCGGTGAAGTAGGTGAACATGAAGAACGACAGCCAGTCGGTGGTCTCCTCGTTGAACGCGCCGAGTATCCGCGGGCTGTCCGGGTGCCCGGAGTGCCGGCGCAGCAGCTGCTCGGCCTCCTCCCGGCCGTCCCGGCCGAAGTAGGCGTGCAGCAGGTACACCATCGCCCACAGGTGCCTGCCCTCCTCGACGTTGACCTGGAACAGGTTGCGCAGGTCGTACAGGCTCGGCGCGGTGCCGCCCAGGTGCCGCTGCTGCTCGACCGAGGCGGGCTCGGTGTCCCCCTGGACCACGATCAGCCGCCGCAGCTCGCTCCGGTACTCGCCGGGCACCTGCGTCCAGGCGGGCTCGCCCTTGTGCTGGCCGAACGCGATCTGCCGCGGCTCGCCGCCGCGCTCGGACAGGAAGATGCCCCACCGGTACTGCTCCATCGGCACCCGCGCCCAGCTGGCCCAGCCGTCCCTGCCGATCGCGACCGCGGTGCGCAGGTAGACGTCCCTGGTCGGCAGCGACGGGCCAAGCGCGGCCCACCAGTCAAGGAACCTGGGCTGCCAGGACTCCAGCGCCCGCTGGAGCCTGCGGTCCGTGGCCAGGTTGACGTTGTTCGGGATCCGCTCGGAGTAGTCGATCACGCTGACCGGCCCGTCCGGATGCGGCGCGGGTCCGGTGAGCGCGCCGCCGGCCGGCGCGGGGTCGCTGTCGGTCATGGTCAGACTCGCTTCCGGTCGTAGTCGGCCCGCTGCCCGGTCCCGTACCTGCGCAGCGCGCCCCGCGGCCCTGATGCGTTGGGCCGCAGGAAGATCCAGTTCTGCCAGGCCGACAGCCGGCCGAGTATCTTCGTCTCGGTCGACTCGGGGCCCGCGAACCGTAGGGACGCCTCCAGGCCGGACAGCGCATCGGGGGAGAACCCGGCTCGCTCGGAGACTACGAGCCTGATCTCGTCGTCCCAGTCCAGGTCGTCGGGCGCCGCCGTGACCAGGCCGAGGCCGAGGGCGTCGGCCGCGGCGAGCGGCTTGCCCGCGGCGGCCAGCGCGGCGTCGAGCTCGCCGGTGCCAGCCCCGGGGCGCGACCCCCCGGGGCTCCCCGCACTCGCGCCGAACCTGATCGCCAGCCTGGTCGCGCCGCTGGCGGCGGGCAGCGGCCCGGCGTTCATCGGCCCGGCGGTCAGCGCTGCGGGCTCCAGCTCATCGGGACCGCCGGTGAACACTCCGTCGAGCATGTACTGGCGGTCGGCGGCCAGCGCCAGCTCGAGCAAGGTCCCGGCGAAGCAGCTTCCCGGCTCGATCAGCGCGATCAGCGACCTGCTGGTCGCCTCCAGCCGGCGCAGCGTCCGCTTCCACAGTCCGGTGACCTGGCCGGCCAGCCAGTCGCCGGCCGCCGCGCCTGCGAGCAGCATCTCGTCGGTCGCCAGGACGGCCGCCGCGTCGCCGTCCGTCTTCAGCAGCCAGGTGCCGAGCTCGGGCTGGCCGAACCGCAGCCTGCTGATCGCGTCGTCCAGCTCCCTCGCCGCTCCCAGCGGCCAGGCGGCCGAGCCGGCCGCGTGCAGCCCGGCCAGGCTGACGGGCTCCACGGGTCCGGCGACGGTCAGCGTGGCCGTCGCCGCGCGCCGGTCCAGGTCGACGCGCAGATGCTCGTACCGCAGGCTGTTTTCTTCTGTGTAACAGGACAGCGGGGTCAGCTCGATCCCCACAGGGTCGCTCGCTCCCGCGGTCGGCCCCGGCCCGTGCGCGCGCGTCACCTCGTCGGCGAGGCGGCGCACTGCCGCGTCGAACTCTGTCGGCCGCGCGATCACATCCACGAGCCGCCAGTCGACCGCGCGCTGCCCCCTGACCCCCTCGGCCGTGGTGGCGAACACGTCGGCGAGGTCGCGCCGGATGCCGCGCTTGTCGGTGAGCCTGGTCAGCCCGCCGGTGCCGGGCAGCACGCCGAGCAGCGGCACCTCGGGCAACGACACCGTCGACGAGCCGTCGTCGGCGAGCAGGATCTGCTCGCAGGCCAGGGCCAGCTCGTAGCCGCCACCCGCCGCCGTGCCGTTGACCGCGGCGATGTAGACCTGACCGGACTGGCCGGCGTCCTCGATCGCGGCGAGCGTTTCGTTGCAGAACTTGCAGAAGTTGACCTTGAAGGAGTGCTCGGCCTGCGCGAGCATGCCGATGTTGGCGCCGGCGCAGAACATCCGGTCCTGCGCGCTGGTCACGATCACGGCGCGGACCTGCGGGTAGGTGAAGCGCAGCCGCTGCACGGCATCGTTCAGCTCGATGTAGACGCCGAGGTCGTAGCTGTTCTTCTTCAGCTCGTAGCCGGGTGCGATGCCGCCGTCGGGGTCGACGTCCAGGGTCAGCGTCGCGGCGGCGCCGTCGACGTCGAGCCGCCAGTGCCTGTAGGAGCCTGGATCGGCGGCGAAGCTTAGCTCGGTGGGCATCTTTCCATCTTGACGTGCTACAGCAATCTCTGCAAGGTTCAGCTTTCTGTAGAGGGATTGCCCGGTCCAGTACGCTTCGGTGCTTGTGACAACTCCAACGGGCAACCAGAAGCCAGCCCCGTACCGGCAGCGGCCGTTCCCCGTGCCCGCGGGCGCGATGGATCTGCTGCTGGTGCGGCACGGCCAGTCCGAGGCGTACCAGGAAGGCACGCAGTTCCCGCTGACGGGCGGGCACGGCGACCCGCCGCTGTCGCCGCTCGGGCTCGAACAGGCGCGCCAGGCCTGCGGCAGGCTGGCCGGCGCCGAGATCGACGCGATCTACGTGACCACGCTGCGCCGCACCGCGCAGACGGCGGCGCCGCTGGCCGCGCTGCTCGGGGTCACGCCGCGGGTCGAGCCCGGCCTGCGCGAGGTGTACCTGGGTGAATGGGAGGGCGGGCTGTACCGCAAGATGGTCGCCGACATGCACCCGATCGCGCAGCGGATGTTCGCCGAGGAGCGCTGGGACGTGATCCCCGGCGCCGAGTCGCTGGTGTCCTTCGACGGCCGGGTCAGGGCCGCGGTCGGCCGGCTCGCCGCCGCGCACGCCGGCCAGCGGGTCGCCGCGTTCACGCACGGGGGAGTCATCGGCCAGGCGCTCGCGCTGGCGAGCGGGTCACGGCCGTTCGCGTTCAACGCCGCGGACAACGCGTCGATCTCGCGCCTGATCGTCACCGCAGACCGGTGGTACGTGCGCAGCTTCAACGACACCGCGCACCTGGACGGCACGGGCGGCCCGCCGGCGTCAGGCTGAGCGCCCGGGCGTGATCGCCTGGCCGGCCGCGAGCCTGGTCCAGCAGCGGGCGGCGCCCGCCTGCCACATTGCGTGCCTGGACCGGAACAACGCGGCGGCGTCCGCGCCTGGCCACGCGGGGGGCAGCAGGTCGCGGGGGAGCCCAGGGTCAAGGAACGGGAACCGGCGCCATTCGTGCACGAGCAGCGTCTGCGCGGTCAGTACCTCCTCGTCACCGGCCGGCCGCAGCGCCGTGAACGTGCCGATGAACTCCGCGTAGCCGCGCTCGACGGCGCGCAGGTCCCAGGCGCGGGCGACAATGTCCTGCGGGGCGCCGATGCCGCCGTGGCTGGCGACGAACGACATGGCCGCCCCGGCCAGCCCCAGCTCATCAAGGATCCGGCTGGCCTCAGGTTCCCGGCGCGGGTCCGGGCAGACCCAGACGCCACCGGGCAGCGCGCCGAACCCGGCCCAGCTCAGCCGGGTCCTGATCCGGTGCCTGGTCTGACTGGCCAGGTCGGCGGCGTTCACCAGCACGATCAGCCAGCGCCCGTCCCAGGCCTGGCCGTCCTGGCCGAACGCGTAGATCCGCCGGGCGCCGTCGGTGAGCAGCCGCTGGCCCGCGGCGGTGAGCTGCCACTGCGCCAGGCGGCCATGCCGGCGCGAGCCGACCCAGCCCTCGGCCGCGGCGCGGGCCAGAGCTTGCCGAGCGGCCTTCTCCGCCACGCCGAGCAGGGCCAGCGCGCGGACGACCGCGACGGTCCACACCGGCTCGCCGCCGGGCAGCACGTACTCGCCGAGCACGGTCAGCAGCAGCGAGCGCGCGCTTGAGGTACCGAGCTCGCGGCGGCGGCTGACCGCGGGAACCGGTCCTGGTGCGGTCACTGGCTTAGAATACGGTTGCGGCTCCGGCGGCGACCCCGGCTAGGCTGGCACGATCACGCTGGCATCCGAACTGCCGCACTCACCTGTTCTCCTGCGAGGCAAGGCACCGACATGCGCTGGTCACAGCTGCACATCCCCACCCTGCGCGACGACCCGGCCGACGCGGACGCGGCCAGCCACCGGCTGCTGCTCCGAGCCGGCTTCATCCGCCAGCTAATGGCCGGGCACTACAGCCTGCTGCCGCTCGGCGTCCGGGTGCGCGTCAAGGTGATGCAGATCATCCGCGAGGAGATGAACAGGATCGGCGCGCAGGAGTTCCTGCTGCCGTGCATGCAGCCCGCGCAGATCTGGGAGAAGTCCGGCCGGCTCGAGGTGATGGGCGAGGAGATGTTCCGGCTGCGCGACCGCAGGGGCGCGGAGGTCGTGCTCGGCATGACCCACGAGGAGATCTTCGCCTACCTCGCGCTCGAGTTCGCGTCCTACCGGGAGCTGCCCCAGTTCTGGTATCAGTTCCAGACCAAGTTCAGGGACGAGCCGCGGCCGAAGAGCGGGCTGCTACGGGTCCGCGAGTTCACGATGAAGGACTCCTACAGCTTTGACGTCGACGAGGCCGGACTCGATGCCTCGTTCGAGGCGCACCGAGCCGCCTATGAGCGGATCTTCGCTCGGCTCGGGATCCCCGCCTTCGGGGTGGAGGCGTCGAGCGGCAACATGGGCGGCAGCGACTCGGTCGAGTTCATGTGCCCGTCGGCCGCGGGCGAAGATCTCGTCGCGACCTGCCCGAACTGCGGGTACGCCGCGAACCTGGAGAAGGCGACCTCCGCGCTGCCGCCGATCGAGGATCCTGCGGCCGCCGAGCTGCCGTCCGCGCCGGCTCGCCTGGATACGCCTGGCGTGCGGACGATCGAGGACCTGGCGGCCGATTACGGGCTCGCGGCAGACCGGCAGATCAAGACGCTCGTCGAGGTGCTTGACGGCAAGCTGACGCTGGTGCTGCTGCGCGGCGATCACCCGCTGTCGGACCAGAAGCTCGTCGACGTGACGGGTGCGGTCACGGTCCGCCCCGCGCAGCAGGACGAGATCAGGGCCGCCCTGGGCGCGCTGCCAGGCAGCCTCGGCGCGGTCGGCGCCACCGACATGCCCGTCATCGCCGACCTGGCGTTGCGCGGCCGGCGCGGGATGAGCACCGGCGCCAACATCGACGACGTGCACCTGACCGGCGTGGACGTGGACCGCGACATCACGGTCACGCGGTGGGCCGACCTGCGCGAGGTGACCGAAGGCGAGCCGTGCCCGCGGTGCGGCACGAGCCTGGAATTCGTGCGGGCGATCGAGGTCGGCCACATCTTCAAGCTGGGCCGCAAGTACACCACGTCGCTGGGGGTCACGGTCAGCACGGCCGACGGCGGCACGGTCATCCCGATCATGGGCAGCTACGGGATCGGGGTGGAGCGCGCGATGGCTGTCATCGCCGAGGTGCACCATGACGACGCCGGCCTGGCCTGGCCGGTCCAGGTCGCGCCCGCCGAGGCGACGGTGCTGCTGCTCAGCGTGCGGGACCCCGAGGCGCGGTCCGCGGCCGAGGTGCTCTACTCCAGCCTGCTCGACGCCGGGGTGGACGCGCTGATCGACGACAGGGACGTTCGGCCCGGCGTCAAGTACGCGGACGCGGAGCTGACCGGGATCCCGTTCCGGATCAGCGTCGGCAGCCGGGACCTGGCGGAGGGAGTCGTGGAGATCACCAAGCGCGCCAACGGCGAGAAGGAACGCGTCCCGGTCGGCGAGGCAGCCGCCTGGGTCCGTGCGGCGATCACCGCCGCGATCGCCGGGTCCGCCGCCGCGGCCGGCCGCCGCTGAGGCGTCCTGCCGGCGGGCGGGCTGGTCCGCCCGCCCGCCCGCGAACATCGGTGGCACATCGACGACCGCCGTCCCGCTCCCGGCGCGACATCGATGTGGCGGAGCTGTCCGCCGGCGAACATCGGTGGCACATCGATGCCCGCCGATGCGGGCGCGGGGC
>WNGG01000349.1_pt1 | contig 121438 bp, 110 predicted proteins | sample 5400661 | NCBI WGS metagenome assembly WNGG01 (sample SAMN13153372, study PRJNA577476) | soil metagenome | isolation source: 100 cm soil or saprolite under Garry oak tree replicate 1 | place: USA:California | collected 2016-06-15
CCTTGAGGTACATCCGCACCGGATCGTTGGTCGGCGCCTTCAGCGCCAACTCCTCGTCCCTGGCAGAGCGGGCCTCGCGCGCGAACTCCTCCGCGTCGAGCTCGTCCACCATCTCGACGACCTCGATGTTCTCGTCCTGCAGGTGCTGGAGGATGTTGTCCATCTGCTCGGCCGACACGTCGACCGGCGCCAGCGCCTCGATCACTTCTTCATTGGTGAGGAAGCCGCGTTCCTTTCCCTTCGCGACGAGCTCGCGCACCTCGTCGATCTGGGCTTCCTTGGCCATGGCCATCTGGTCAAGTACCTCTCGTGTCGTCCGGAACGTGCAGGGGGCGTCCCACCCCTCTACGTGCTGCGCGGCAGAGGGGGACTGTCGCCTCCTGACCGCGGCTCCCGCAGGGCTCGCCGTCGGGCCTCGAGGGCGATGAGCTCTTCGAAGAAGCGAGTGTACTCGTCCGGCCGCTCCACTGGGTTCATGCGTTGCAACGTCCCCTTGAGCTGGTCGATGACTCGGGTAAGGCGGAACTCCTCGAGCCGCCGAAAGACCTCGTTAGCGTACGCTCGGTTCTCTTCCGCCGCGAATGCCTCGATGGCCAGTCCGCGCAGGAACCGCCGCTCGCCCTCGTTGGCGGCGGCCTCCAGGACCATGTCGAGCGGCTTGCCGGCGCCGCCCGCCTTGGTCAGGGCGGCGAACGAGCTCTTGGTCGCCGGGGTCGTGAACCAGTCGTCCTCCCAGTGCTGCGAGGCCTCCAAGGTCCAGTCGGGGTGCTGGAGCGCGAACTTCAGCGCCTCGCACTCGACGCGGGCCTGCGGGCTGCGCGAGCGCGGCGGCGCCTTGGCGATCGGGGACGCCTCGACCGTGACGGTCGAGCGCTGGCCGGCGACCATCGCCAGGTATTCGCGTTCGTCCAGGTGCAGCCGCTGCACCACCGAGCGCGCGTACTCGGTCCGTTGCAGCGAGTCCGGGATGCTCCGCAGCACCGGCATCAGCTCACGGGCGGCGCGCGTCTTGCCCTCGGGACTGCGAAGGTCGAATTGCGCCAGCTTCCAGTCCAGCCACCAGCGCACCAGGGGCCGCGCCTCGTCGAGCAGCTCGCGGAACGCGTCGCCGCCGCGCTGGTCCACGAAGTCGGCCGGGTCCAGGCCGGGCGGCATGGTCAGCACGTGCGCGGACAGCGACGCCTCCGGCGCCGCGACCAGCTCGCCGATCCCCCGCTCTGCGGCCTTGGAGCCGGCGGTGTCGGCGTCGAAGGCCAGGATGACCCGCTCGGTGAAGCGGCTGAGGAGCTTGAAGTGGTCGGCCCGCAGAGCCGTGCCGCAGGTGGCCACGGCCTGGGGCACGCTGGCGCGGTGGCAGGCGATCACGTCGGTGTAGCCCTCGACCACCAAGGCGAAGCCCGCCTGCACGATCGGGACCTTGGCCCAATTGAGCGCGTAGAGGACTCTCCCCTTGAACCAGACCGGCGTCTCGGAGGTATTCACGTATTTGGGCTGGCCAGTGGCGTCGGAGAGCAGCCGGCCCCCGAAGGCGACCGGGTCGCCGGCCACGTCGAAGATCGGGAAGAGCACGCGGGCGTGGAAGGCGTCGCGCAGGCCGCGGCTGCCGGTGCGGGCCAGCCCCGCCTCGGTCAGCTCCTCCGGCCGGAAGCCCTTGCCGCGCAAGTGGTTGACCAGCGCCTCCCAGGACGATGCCGGCGCCCAGCCGAGCCGGAACCGCTCGGCGGTGGAGCGGTCGAACCCGCGGGAGCGGAGGTAGTCGCGGGCGGGCCGGGCGTCCGGGGACTCCAGCAGCGTCCGCTGGTAGAACTCGACCGCCTCGGCGTGCGCCGCCACCAGCCGGCTCTTACGGCCCAGGCTGCCCCGCTCCCCCGCCGAGCGGCCCTCGTAGCGCAGCTCGATCCCCGCCCGCTGCGCCAGCCGCTCGACCGCCTCGGTGAACGACAGCGTCTCCTGCTTCTGCAGGAAGTCGATCGCGTCCCCACCTTCTGAGCAACCGAAGCAGTGGAAGTGCACCCTCGTGGAGTCGACGGTGAAGGAGGGGGTCTTTTCCTGGTGAAAGGGGCAGAGGCCCTTCATGCGGGTGCCGCCGGCGGGGCGCAGGGCGACGTACTCGCCGACCAGGGCGACGATGTCGGTGGCCGCGCGCACCTCTGCGATGGATTCGTCACGGATTCGGCCGGCCACGGCTTCCTCATTTCGCCCGGTGCTGCGCTGCCCGCCGCCACGCTGAATCCGAGCCGACGACGTCAACGGGGAAGCGGGGGCCGGTCGGTGGCGCGGAGGGAATTGTACGCGGCACCCCGGACGCACGGCGCCCCGCGTCCACAGGGCGGACGGTGGATCGCTAGCGGTGGACCCGCGGCCTGGTGCGCCGGTCGCCGCGCGGGTCGTCGGGACCGCGCCGGTAGCGGCCCTGCTGCGCGTGGTGGCCGCCCCAGGGGTCGGACCGGTGGTCGAAGGAGTCGCCGTGGCGGTCACCGGGATGCTCGCGGATCTCCTGCGGCCCGAACACGCGGATGGCGTGCGAGCCGAGCGCCAGTCCCCAGCCAAGCAGCGTCCAGACCGGCCAGAAGAACAGGACCCGTCCCACCGCGATGCTGGCGACCAGCCACAGCAGGATCATGAACCCGTTCACGCACGCGTAGCTGAGCAGGTGCCGGTAGAAACGCCACCGGATCACGCTCACCGGATCGGGGCCCGGATCCTCTGGGAGAGGTGGCGGGAGCGGCGGAAGATCCCTGGTCAGAACCTCGAGGTCGCCGAGCGTCTTGGCCTCGTACGCAAGGCTCATGCGCTCGGTAAACTCGCCGACGGTCAGCCGCCCATCGCCGTGGTGCTGGCGTAAGGCGAAGACGATCTGCTCTCTGTCGGCGTCGGATGCCCGCAGCGAGGCCCGCCGCCGGCTCGGCTCAAGCTCCATGCCGATGCTCCCTCATACGCCTCGCTCGATCTCAGAGTAGCAGCCCTTGCCCCATCGAAAAGTTCTTACCGCCGGGACGCCGGCACCGGCAGTCAGGAACCCGACAAGCCTTCCATCGCAAGCCGTTTGAAAACTCAGAGATCGGGTGCGAAGGCAGATTTCCATGCAGCCAGGGCATAGCGGTCGGTCATGCCGGCGATCGCATCGATCGCCTGCTGCTCGACCCGGTCGCCGGCCAGGCTGGCCCCCATCGGCATGGCCTCGGGATGCTCCAGGTAGTAGCCGAAGAGGTCGGTGAGCAGGCGCTTGGCCCGCTGTGTCTGCTCGTCCGCCTCAGGCCGCAGGTAGACCCGCTCGAACATGAACCCGCGCAACACGGTCATCGCCTCGGCGCAACGCTCACCCTGCGCCACCAGGGGCTGGCCGCGCGAATGTCGGATCACGTCCTCGACCAGGGTCCCGATCATGTCGGAAGGGGTCTCGCCGAGCGCACGGCGGACGTCGGTGGGCAGGTCCCGCAGCCCGCCCAGCACGCCGGCGCGCAACGAGTCGGCCAGGTCGGCGGTGAGGTAGGCGATGCGGTCGGCGAGCCGCACGCAGGTCCCCTCCAAGGTCGAGGGCGCCTCCAGTCGCCAGGAGTGGTGTCCGATCCCGTCCAGCACCTCGGCGGTGAGGTTCCGCGGCTCCAGCAGGGTGAGCAGGCGCACACCCTGCGCGGCGTGGTCGAAGCCGCCGGGCGCCAGCGCCTCCAGCGCCGCCTCGCCGCCGTGGCCGAAGCAGGCGTGGCCGAGGTCGTGGCCGACCGCGATGGCGGTGGCCAGCGGCACGTTCAGGGACAGCGCCTGGGCGATCGTGGCGGCGATGCGGGCTGTCTGCTGGACGTGGGTGGCGCGGGTGACGTAGTGGTCGCCGATGAAGGGGCCGCCGTGGCTGCCGCCGGCGGGCCCCTCGCCCGAGAACGCCGGGATGAACGACTGGGTCTTGCCGTGGGCGCGCAGCATCGCCCGCGAGAAGGTGATCCGGTCCAGGTCGCGCATCCAGCAGGTGCGCACCGGGTCCTCTGGCTCGGGCTGACCGCGACCCGCCGAATGCGCCGACCTGGCGGCCCATGGCGCCAGTGTGCGCAGCTCGGCCGCCTCGAGCTCGGCGCGGATCGTCCCCTGATCGACCCAGTCCTGCGTCGCCCGCACGGTCGGCTCCTCCATCATCGCCGTAGAGTTTCGGCGTGTCATCGCAATCCCTCGAGACCTCAGTTTGCACGCGACCTGTGACAGATGGGTCGATGAGGAAGGGCCGGCGCCGCGGGGCGCCGGCCCTCCACTGCGACCCTCCCCCTACTTGCTGGAGGAGCTGGCGTCGCCGATGGCGGACTGGCCGGCGGCCAGACGCGCGGTCGGCACCCGGAACGGCGAGCACGACACGTAGTCGAGGCCGATCTCGTGGCAGAAGCGGACCGAGTCGGGATCGCCCCCGTGCTCGCCGCAGATGCCGAGGTGCAGGTCCTCCCTGCCGGCCCTGCCCTCCTCGCAGGCGATCTTCATCAGCCGGCCGACGGCGGGCCGGTCGATGGTCACGAACGGGTTGGCCGGCACCAGCTTGCGCTCCTCGTACATGCCGAGGAACTTGCCGATGTCGTCGCGCGAGAACCCGAAGGTGGTCTGGGTCAGGTCGTTGGTGCCGAACGAGAAGAACTCCGCCACCTCGGCGATCTCGCCGGCGACCAGCGCGGCGCGCGGCAGCTCGATCATGGTGCCCCAGGACACGTGGAGGTCGATGCCGGCGTCCGCGGTGACCTGCCCGGCTACGGGCTCCAGCTCCTCGCGGAGCTGGGCCAGCTCCTCGCGGGTGGCCGCCAGCGGGATCATGATCTCCACGATCGGGTTGCCGCCGTCCCGCTTGACCTTGCAGGCCGCCTCGACGATCGCCCGCACCTGCATGGCGTACAGCCCCGGCTTGACGATGCCGAGCCGCAGCCCGCGCAGGCCGAGCATCGGGTTGACCTCGTGCAGGTCGTTGACCTTGGCCAGCATGTCCGAGGCGTCGGCCAGCGGTATGCGCTCGCCGCTGACCTCCACCTCGTCCTGTCCAGCCTGCTCAGCGAGGGCGACCGCGACGGCGAGGTCCACCTGGTCGGGCAGGAACTCGTGCAGCGGCGGGTCCAGCAGCCGCACCGTGACGGGCTTGCCGTCCATCTCCCTGAAGATGCCGATGAAGTCCTCGCGCTGGAGCGGGGCGAGCACGTCGTAGGCCGCCTGCTCCTCCTCGGCGGTCGAGGCGAAGATCATCGTGCGGACCGCGGCCACGCGCTCCTCACCGAGGAACATGTGCTCGGTGCGGCACAGCCCGATGCCCTCGGCGCCGCGCTCGAGGGCGTTGGCGGCCTGCTGCGGGGTGTCGGCGTTGGCGCGGACCTTCAGCCGCCGGACCTCGTCGGCGTGGGTCATGAACCGCTCGTAGGCCTGCCAGATCTTCTCGCGGCGGGCCTCGGGGTCACCGGAGCGCGCCCGCTCGATCGGCGAGTCGGCCAGTTCGAGCTTGCCGGCGTAGACCTTGCCGGTGAACCCGTCGATGGTCACCCAGTCGCCCTCGGCGACGGTGGTCGACCCGACGGTGAAGCGCTTGCCGGGACGGTCGACGCGGATGGCGTCGGCGCCGCAGACCGCCGGGATGCCCTCGCCACGGGCGACCACGGCGGCGTGCGAGTTGGTGCCGCCCGCCGAGGTGAGGATGCCCTGGGAGCGGATCATGCCGTGGTAGTCGTCCGGGGTGGTCTCGCGGCGGACCAGGATCACCGGCTCGCCGCGCTGGGCCCAGGCCTCGGCGTCGTCGGCGGTGAACACCGCCTTGCCGACCGCCGCGCCCGGCGAGGCGTTGAGGCCGGTGGCGATCGCCTCGCCGCCGGAGGCGATGACCTTCTTGAACAGCTCTTCGAGACGGTCGGCGTCCAGCCGCAGCATGGCGGTGTCGACGTCGATCAGGCCCTCGTCGAGCATGTCGTAGGCCATGATCCACTCGGCGAAGGCGGTGCGCTTGCCGATGCGGGTCTGCAGCAGCCAGAGCTTGCCCTGTTCGACCGTAAACTCGATGTCACACATGTCACGGTAGTGACGCTCGAGGGTGCGCATGTGCTGCTGCAGCTCTTCCCAGGCCCGCGGCTGGACCTCGCCCATCTGGTCGAGCGCGAGGGTGTTGCGGATGCCGGCGACCACGTCCTCGCCCTGAGCGTTGGACAGGTAGTCGCCGTAGGGGTGGGGGTCGCCGTTGGCGGGGTTGCGGGTGAACGCCACGCCGGTGCCGGAGTCGTCGCCCTTGTTGCCGAACACCATCGACTGCACGTTGACCGCGGTGCCGAGATCATCGGAGATCTTGTTCTTGCGGCGGTAGTCGATCGCGCGCTTGTTGTCCCACGAGCCGAACACCGCCTCGATGCCCTGGCGGAGCTGCTCTACAGGCTCCAGCGGGAACTCGCGGCCGGTCTGGGAGACGATGATCTTCTTGAACTGGTCCACCAGGGCGCGCAGGTCGCCGTCGTCGAGGTCGACGTCGTTGCGCACGCCCTTGGCGCTCTTGGCCTCGTCGATGGCCTCCTCGAAATGGTCCCCGTCCACGCCCATGACGGTCTTGCCGAACATCTGCAGCAGGCGGCGGTAGGAGTCCCAGGCGAAGCGTTGCGAGCCGGTCTGCTTGGCGAGGCCCTCGACGCTCTCGTCGTTGAGCCCGACATTGAGGACCGTGTCCATCATCCCGGGCATCGAGAACGGCGCCCCGGAGCGCACCGACACCAGCAGGGGGTCGGCCGGGTCGCCGAGCTTGCGGCCCATCTTGCTCTCCAGGCTGGAGAGGTGCTCTGCGACCTCGTCGAGCATCCCCTCCGGGAAGGCGCGGCCGGCCGTGCGGTAGGCGTTGCAGGCCTCGCACGTCACGGTGAAGCCATGGGGGACCGGGAGCCCCATGTTGGTCATCTCGGCGAGGTTGGCGCCCTTGCCGCCGAGAAGGTACTTCATTTCCTTGTTGCCTTCTTCGAAGTCATAGACATATTTCGTCCCTGACATGGCTCCTCCCTGACGTGACTGGTCCGTGCAAGCCTATCGAGGGCCGCCGGGTCGAGCGTACCCACGATCGGTGCACGACAATGAGGTCATGTTCGCGTCATTGAGTCCCCGCCGCCGGCTGCTGGTCGCGGCCGCCACGCTGCTGGCGGTCGCCGCGACCGTGGCGGGTCTGCTCGTCGCCCTGTGGCCCGATCGGCAGCCTACTCCCGCGAGCGTGGTCCCGGTGGTGCTGGTCCACGGCTACGACGGCACGCCGGCGTCCTTCGACGTCCTCTCCAGCCGTCTGCGCGCCGCTGGCCGCCAGGTGGTGGTGGTCCAACTCCCCGACCGGGGCACCGGCGACATCGAGGTCTCCGCCGGCGTGGTGGCCCGGGCTGTCGACGGCACCGGGGCGACCAGGGTCGACCTGGTCGGCTACTCGGCCGGCGGGATCGTGGTGCGCACCTACCTCGGCCAGCCCGGCGTGGCCGCCCACGTCCGGCACGTAGTGCTGCTCGGCTCGCCCAACCACGGCGCCCAGCTCGCCAGCCTGGCGGCGCTGCTGGGCCCGCAGCTCTGCTCGGGAGCCTGCGCCGAGCTGGTGCCCGGCTCGGCGCTGCTGGCGCGCCTCAACCAGCTGGTGCGCGGCAACGAGTTCCCGGCGGGGCCGGACGTCACCAGCATCTGGACAGCGCTGGACCGGACGGTCACCCCGCCGGCCTCGGCGGTGCTGGCCGGCGCGCGCAACGTACGTGTCCAGGACGTCTGCGCAGACTCCAGGATCGACCACGGCGGGCTGGTGCGCGACCCGCTCACGCTCGGGCTGGCGCTGCGGGCGCTCGACGGCACCCTGGAGCGCAAGCCGGGTCCGTCCGACTGCGCCGCCCTGCGCGGCGACGGCCAGTGAGCGTGACCGAGCGCCCGGTCATCGGCGAACGCTGCCCACCGGAGCCAGTTGATCCCGATCGGTCGCCGGGCCAGGACTGCTCAGGCCAGCAGGTGGCGCTGGCCGCGTAGGACTGTCACAGGTGCGCGGTACAACTGTGACGGGACAAGAGAGTAAGAGGAGACGGGAGGCCAATCATGGAGCCTCGGTACGGCGCGCTCTACGGCGCCCTCGAGCAGCTCGCCAGCGACCGCAGGAGCGACTTGCAGGCGTCCGCCCGAGCCCGGCGACTGTCGACCCGACACAGGCGGCGCCGCCTGCCGACCCGCCGCTGGCTCGCCCAGGCGATCGGCCTGCGCCCGGCGACCACACGAACCACCTCCGCGACCTGCACCCCACGCTCCGCCTGACCCGGCGCCGGGCGGCTTGACCCGGGGAGCGGGCGGCCCGAACATCGCCGTGGTTCGGGGCTGGGCGGCGAGGGGCACGCGCGGATCGGGGGAAGCATGAGCGGCATCGGGGTGCTCGGGATCGACAACGTCCTGTTCGACGTGGGCGATCTGGACGGGGCGCGCCGGTTCTACGGCGAGCTGCTCGGCCTCCAGGAGAAGTTCGCCTTCCCGCAGGTCGGGCTGGTGTGCTTCCGCCTCGGCGACGAGGAGGCCGGGCTGCTGGTGCGGGCCAGCGGCGTGCAGCCCGCGCCGCCGCGGCCGTCGCCGCGCCTGTGGCTGGAGGTGCCGAACGCGCGCGCCGCGGCGGCGGTGCTCGGGGACGCGGGCGTCGACCTGCTCGACGAGCCGAGGGAGCTGCGCACCGGCTGGGTCGTCGAGCTGGCCGATCCGTGGGGCAACGTGATCGGCCTGACCGACTACCTCAACGACCCGGCTCGCGCCCGCCAGGCGGCGGCCGGGCAGTGACCGCTGGGCGGGTGTGGCAGGAAGTCGGCGAGGGGGTGTTCCGGCGTCGCTACCCGGCGCTCGCCGACCGCTGCCGTCGGGTCCTGGCGGGCGAGCTGGCGCCAGAGGAGGCGCTGCGGCGCGGCCCGTATCCGGCCGAAACGATGCGAATGGCACTGGAGCGCGCCCAGGCGACGACCGGCCCCATTGACTCGACCGGGCCGTGGCAATAGCGTGCACGCAGCAGAGCAACCTTGCGAGCGAGGGGGGACGTCATGCGGGTGCTCGTTCAGTTCCGATCGTCGCCACAAGTCCATTCCGCACTGCTCGCCGGCGAGGCGATGCCCGCCTTCGCCGCCGAGTCGATGGCGGCCGCCGGGGAGGGGGCGGCCGGGCTGGTGGGCCCTGGCGGGCCGATCACCGGCCTCAGCGTCGACATTGCCTACACTCCCGTCCAGATCCCGACCCCGAGGGCCGCCAGGCCGGGCGTGAGCGCTTTCCGCTTCACCCAGCCGGTCAGCTTCTCGATAGCGCCCGAGGAGGCGACCTACGTGGTCCGGGGGTCCATCCCCGACGACCCGGAGCGGCAGCGTGACGCGCTGTCGGAGGCGCAGCGCCATCCCGAGGTGGTCGGGATCTTCTCCGACCCGACGGTGCAGACGAGCCTGGTCTGCCCCGGCAGCCCGGCCGTCGGCAACGACCAGGACGTGGCCACGCTGCTCGGGGTCAAGGCGCTGGACGACGAGGGCATGGACGGCCATGGCGTGCCGCTGGCCATCGTCGACACCGGCATCAACATCGCCTTCCTGGAGAGCAAGGGCAGGGACCCGCGCTACAGCATCCGCAGGAGCTGGACGCCGCAGGGCGTGGAGACCAAGCCGGGCCGGCACCCGGTCGACCACGGCACCATGTGCGCCTTCGACGTCGGCATCGCCGCGCCAGAGGCGACCCTGCTCGACTACGCCGTGCTGCTGTCGAAGACCACCGGCGAGACCGCCATGTCCGGCCTGCTGAGCGATGCGGTGCTCGCCTACTCCAAGCTGCTCGGCATCATCCAGGCGCAGCCGGCGAGCCGGCGGCGGCTGGTGGTCTCCAATAGCTGGGGAATGTTCGACCCGGTATGGGACTTCCCCGTCGGCCATCAGGGCAATTACTCCGACAACCCGGCGCACCCCTTCAACGTGATCGTGGCGAGCCTCGCCGACGCCGGCGCCGACATCCTGTTCGCCGCCGGCAATTGCGGGCGCGACTGCCCGGACGGCCGCTGCGGCTTCGGCGACAGCCAGCCGATCTGCGGCGCCAACTCGCACCCGAGCGTGACCTCGGTGGCGGGCATCGACACCAAGAAGCGGCGCGTCGGCTACTCGTCGCAGGGGCCTGGCCGGCTGTCCGCCGCCAAGCCCGACGTGTCCTGCTACACCCACTTCACGGGCTCCGACGTGTTCCATGGACCGGACAGCGGCACCTCGGCCGCCTGCCCGGTGGCCGTCGGCGTGGTCGCGGCGATCCGCACCCACCATTCGGCGAGCCAGCTCTCGCCCGCCGAGCTGCGCACGCTGGTCGCCAAGACCGCCACCGACCTCGGCGGCACCGGCTTCGACAACGACTTCGGCTGGGGCGCGCTCGACGGCACCGCGCTGGTGGCCGCGCTCGCCAACGTCAGGCGCCGGCGCCCGCGCCACGACACCTGAGCGGGACGCCGTCCGATGGCCACGGTGATGATCACGCTGCGACTCGAGCCGGAGCAGGCGTCGCTGGAGGAGGTGCGGCGCCTGCTCGGGCTCGCCGAGGACGAGGTCGACCACCACTTCGGGGTGGTCAACATCAACCCCAGCGAGCACCTCTACACGATCCTGGTGGACGAGCACGCCGCCGAGCGGGTAAAGGGCGCGGGCCCGGTGCGGGGCGTCTTCTCCAACCCCAGGATCGAGCCGACCTGATCGCTTTCGGGCCTGCTCAGCTCTTGACGTCCTTGGTGGCGAAGTTCGCCCAGGCGGCGCCGAGGAACACCAGGATGTAGACGCCCTGGATGGCGAAGCCGCGGGCCACGCCGTGCCACAGGATCGGCACGCGGAACAGGTCGACGAACGACAACCAGTAGTGGGTCGGCAGGTAGGGCTTGACCGAGGCCGCCGCGTCGAGCAGGTCCAGCACCTGCGAGGTGACCAGGGCCGCCAGCGCGCCGAGCGCGGCCGCCAGCGGGGAGTCGGTCAGGGTCGAGGCGAACAGCGCGATCGCGCCGACGCCGAGCATCGACCAGGCCACGTAGACGACGGTCACGACCGTCCGCCAGGTGGCGTCCTGGGCGGCGATGGTCTGGCCGGAGACCGACGGCAGTGGTTTGACGCCGAACATCGTCGCGCCGACCACGAACGCGACCGCGGCCACCACCAGGACGGCCAGGAACACGAACACGATCGTGACGGCCAGCTTGGCGACCAGCAGCCGGGTGCGGCCGACCGGCCGGATCAGCAGGTAGCGCAGGGTGCCGTGGTTGGCCTCGCCGGCGACCGCGTCCCCGGCCATGACCGACACGGCCACCGGCAGGAAGACCGGCAGCACCAGCGCCAGGGCGGCTGCGGGGAACAGGGCGCCGTTGCTGAGCACCGCGCCGAGGAAGGCGGGGCCCTCGCCCGGCCTCGGGCCGATGCCGGTGATCTTCAGGAAGATGGCGACCAGCGTCGGCAGGCCGGCCAGCAGCCCGATGCTGACCCACGTCCGCGGCCGGCGGACCAGCTTGCGCAGCTCAACCAGGAGCATCCGGCACCTCCCGTCGCTCGCCGCCGCGCTCCGGCGCCGCGCTGGCGCCGCCGGGCCCGGCGGCGCCGCTGGGCCGCCCGCCGGTCAGCGCGAGGAACACGTCCTCGAGGGAGGGGCGCTCGACCACCAGCTCGCGGACGGGCACGCCGCCGGCGACCAGGTGGCGGTTGAGGGCCTCCGGGCTGGTGCCGTCGAGCTGCACCACCAGGCTGTCGGCTCGCCACTCCCCCAGCTCCACCCCTGGCAGGCGGCTCGCCAGCTCGGAGGCGCGACCCGGGTCCGGGGTGGTGAGGCGCACGCGGCCGGTGGGCGCCAGCAGCGCCTCGACCCGGTCCTGCACCACCAGCCGGCCGCGGTGGACGATGGCGGCGCGGGTGCAGATCAGCTCGACCTCGGCGAGCAGGTGGCTGGAAAGGAACACGGTGGTCCCGGCGGCGACCAGCTCAGCGAGCAGGTCGCGGATCTCGCGCATGCCCTGCGGGTCCAGGCCGTTGGTGGGCTCGTCGAGCACCAGCAGGCGGGGCGACCGCAGCAGCGCGGCGGCCAGGCCGAGCCGCTGCCGCATCCCCGTGGAGTAGGCCTTGACCGGCCGGCGACCCACCGAGTCCAGACCGACGCGCTCCAGCGCCTGGCCGATGCGGCGGCGGCGGTCGGTGCGGCGGCCGCCAGGGCCCGCGGCGTCCAGCAGCGACAGGTTCACGCGGCCGGACAGGTGCGGGTAGAACGCGGGCCCCTCGACCAGGGAGCCGACCTCGGCCAGCACCGTCCGGCCGGCGCGGGGCATCGGCCTGCCGAGCAGCTCCACCCTGCCGGCGGTCGGGAACACCAGCCCGAGCAGCATGCGGACGGTGGTGGTCTTGCCGGAGCCGTTTGGCCCCAGGAAGCCGAACAGGTCGCCCTCGTGGACCTCCAGGTCCAGGTCGCGCACGGCCTCCACGCCGCCGAACCGCTTGGTCAGCCCCTCGGTCCGGATGACCGGTCGGGCGTCGGGCACCGGGGCGCCGGTCACCGCACCGCCACCCCCTGGCGGGCGAGCTGGGTGGCGATGGCCTCCAGGGAGCGGAACCCCACCGTGCCGGAGAGCGCGAACACGGCGCCGTCGCGCTCGAACACCATCGCGTTCAGCAGTGGGGTGGAGATCTCGCTCGCCTGCCCCCACGGCCCCCGCTTGCTCGGCACCGCCGCCAGGAAGTCCCGCGCGCGCTGCGAGATCCGCGCGGGGAACGCCAGCGCCGCCACCAGGTCGTAGCCGCGCCCGTAGGTCGAGGCCGCACTCGCCACCCGGGTGCGCCGCGGCGAGCCCGCCAGCGAATCGGGCAGCACGAACGGCGAGAACCGCTCCACCGCGCGGGCCAGGTCAGGCGCGTCGTCGAAGTCCACGCGGGCGTCGGGCGGGATCTGGAAGCGCACCGTGGATGCCGCCGGCGCGGCCTGCCGCAGGTCCAGGAAGCTGCTGACGATGATCGGCCCGGCGCCGCCGCGGGCGGTCAGCTCCACCCGTACGGGCAGGCCGCTGGACGGGTCCGCCCACAGGTCGACCCGGCCGACCGTGGTGGACGTCGAGCGCGGAGTGATCCGCAGCCCGAGCGCGTCCACGCCCGCGACCCGGCGCGGCGCCAGCAGTCGCGCCTCGCCCGGGGTGGCCGCCGCGGCCAGCCGTCGCCCCAGCTCCGTCGGCAGCAGGTCGGCGGCGCGGGCGAAGCGCACCACCGGCTCGCCGACGGTCCGCTCCACCCGGTTGGAGCCCGAGTCCCATTCCAGCGTCCCCGACTCGTCCTGGTACAGGTCCCGCTCGCCGATGGCGGTCAGCTCGTCCACCCGCCACAGGGTGGGGCTGGCCACCCAGGCCCGGATACGGGTGATCGAGCCCAGCAGGGCGGTCTGCCGGCCGACCACCGGCAGGTCCGGCAGGCCGAGGCTCGCCCTGGACTCGGCGTAGCCCTGGTATGGCGTGGCGGTCGAGCCGCGGACCCTGGCGAGCAGCTCTGCCGCTGAGAGCGACGGCGCCGAGACCGGCAGGGCCGACACCACGGCGGGCATGGCCGCCAGCAGGGCGACCGCCCCGAGCAGCGCCAGCCAACGCCAGGGCCGAGCCCATCGCGGCGCAATCTCCATCCCTTAACGGTAGGACGCCCGTGACGATTGCGCTGAGCCGCCCATCCCGCCACGGCCGGTCGGTCGGGACTCCTGTCCACCAGGGCCGGCCAGGTCACCGCACCGTCGCTACCCTGAGTGCTCCGGCGAGCCGGGACCGACCCGGACCGGTGGGAGGTCGATCGTGGCCGACGCCAGCTTCACGTCCCTGACCGCGGCACGGCTGATGCTGCGGCGCTTCCGCCCCGAGGACCTGGACGCCTTCGTCGCCTACCGGTCGGACCCGCGGGTCGCCCGCTACCAGAGCTGGGAGGCGCCCTACCCCGAACGGGAGGCGCACCTGATCGAGAGCTCCTGGTGGAAGGGCCAGTGGACCAACGACCTCGGCGACGCGATCCTGCGGCACGAATGGCTGGCCAGGGGAGGCGCCGCGCCCGAGAGCCCGCCTGAGCAGCCGCAAGCTGGGTAAGCCGAGCAAAGGCTCTACCCTATCCACCTGCCAACCGGCTCGAGACGAAGAAGAGGGAACAGGTCCATGCCGGAGCTTTCGGGTCAGCACGTCCTGGTGACGGGGGGCGCCGGCTTCGTGGGTCGATCGGTGGTGCGGGCGCTCGCCCAACAGCGGGCGCGGGTCACCGTCGTCGACCTCCAGCCGTTCCCGGACGGCGACGTGCGCAGCGTCGTCGGCGAGATCACCGACCTGGCGACCCGCGACGCCGCCGTCCACGAGGGCCTGGACGGCATCGTCCACCTGGCGGCGGTCACCTCGGTGCTGCGCTCCATGGAGGATCCCGCCGGCGTCTACGAGGCCAACGTGGCCGCCACCGCCGGCCTGCTGGAGCTGGCAAGGATGCGCGGGGTCGGGCGCTTCCTGCTGGCCTCGACCAACGCGGTGGTCGGCGACGTCGGCGACGCCACCATCCACGAGGACATCCCCCTGCGCCCGCTCACCCCCTACGGCGCCACCAAGGCGGCCTGCGAGATGCTGCTGTCCGGCTACGCCGGCGCCTACGGCATGTCGACCTGCGCGCTGCGGCTCACCAACGTCTACGGGCAGGGCATGACCCACAAGGACAGCTTCGTGGCCCGCCTGATGCGGGCGGCGCTGGACGGCGCCACCGTCGAGATCTACGGGGCCGGGACCCAGCGGCGGGACTTCGTCCACGTCGACGACGTCGTCCGGGGCCTGCTGCTGGCGTGGCGGCGGCGCTGCACCGGCAGCCTGATCATCGGCTCCGGGCGCTCCATCAGCGTGCTGGACCTGCTCGACCAGGCGCGGCGGGTGACCGGCCGACCACTGCCGGCCGTCCACGTCGCGCCCAAGCCCGGCGAGATGCCCGCCGTGGTCGTCGACATCGGGCGCGCGCGTTCGCTCGGCTACGAGCCGACCGTCGAGCTCGAGGACGGCCTGCTGACCGCATGGGCCGACTTCGCTGGCCCGCAGGTCGCCCGCATGCCGCTCGCCCAGGCGCCGCGGCCGTGAGCGCGGCGGCGCCGCCACGGGCGGAGCGCTGGCGGGACCGCTGGGCCAGGGCTGGCGCGGCCGCGCGGCGGCACTGGCTGATCCTGGCGATCCTGGCGCCGGCGATCGCGCTGCGGGTGCTGGCGCAGCTCGCGTACAAGCCGCTGCTGCTCTACATCGACTCCTACGTCTACCTCGCCAACCTGCACCGGCTCGACCCGACGGGCGACTACCCGATCGGCTACCCGCTGTTCCTGCGGCCGCTGCTGTGGCTGGGGAACCTGGCGGTGGTGGCGGCGATCCAGCACCTGCTCGGCCTCGCCATGGGCGTGACCATCTACCTGCTGCTCCAGCGCTGGGGGGTGCGCCGCTGGCTGGCCGCGCTGGCGGCGGCGCCGGTGCTGCTGGACGCCTACCAGGTGCAGATCGAGCACAACCTGATGGCCGACACGCTGTTCATGGCGATGCTCGTGGCGGTGGTCGCGGTGCTCACCTGGCGGCCGCGTCCCGGCTTCGTGGCGGCCGCCGTGGCCGGCCTGCTGCTCGGCGCGGCCGTGGTCGTCCGGCTGGTCGGCGAGCCGCTGGTCCTGATCGCGATCCTGTTCGTCGCCGTGGCCGGCTCCGGCCGCTGGCGGCGCCTCGGTCTGGCCGCCGCGGTGGCGGCCTGCTTCGCCGTCCCGGTCGGCGCGTACGCGGGCTTCTACCAGTCGCAGACGGGCAAGCTCGGGATCTCGGCGGCGGGCGGCGCGGCCGCCTACGGCCGGGTGGTGTCGTTCGTGGACTGCCCGACGCTCCACTTGCCGTCGTACGAACGGGTGCTGTGCCCGAGCAGGGCCCTGCAGCGGATGGCCCCCGCCGACTACCTGGTGCACGCGCCCAACGCGCCCCGGTTCAAGCTGCAGCCGCCCCCGGGGATGAGCAGGACCCAGGTCGAGCGCGACTTCGCGCGCCGCGTCGCCCTCCACCAGCCGCTGGAACTGCTGGGCGCCGTCGGCCGCGACTTCGCCAAGGGCTTCGCGCCGGCCCGGATCACCTTCGCCGGCGACGTCGCGGTCGACCGCTGGTGGTTCCCGCTCGACTACCCGGTCTGGCCGCCCGGCTATCCGATGAGCGCCGCGGTGCACTACACGGACCGCTACGGCGGCGGCGGCCCGGCGGTGCACCGGGGGATCGCCGAGCTGCTGCGGGACTACCAGCGCGCCGGCTACACGCCTGGGCCGGTGATGGCGCTGGCGCTGCTGGCCGGGCTGCTGGGCGCGCTCGGCGCCGGACGGACCAGGGATCGCCGCCGGCGCCTGGCCTGCCTGCTCTACGCGGCCATGGGCGCCGGCGTGCTGCTCAGCGCCGCCAGCTTCGAGTTCTCCTGGCGCTACCAGCTCCCCGGCCTGGTGCTGCTGCCGCTGGCGGGCGCGCTCGGCGCGACGATCCTGTTCCCCGGGCGGCGACGCCCACCGGTGCCGGCCTTCCCGACCGAGGTTGACCGCCAGGCCCTGGCGGACTTCGGCGAGCGCTACGGCACGGTCCAGCTCGCGCCGGTGGTGATCGTGATCGCCGCCTACGACGAGGCCGACGCGATCGGGCCGGTGCTCGACGCGATCCCCGGGCGGAGCTGCGGCCTGGACGTGGACGCGCTGGTGGTGGTCGACGGCGCCACCGACGCAACCGCCGAGGTGGCCCGGCGCCACGGCGCCTACACCTGCGAGCTGCCCGTCAACCGGGGCCAGGGCGCCGCGCTGCGGCTGGGCTACCACCTCGCGCGGGAGGCCGGGGCGCGCTACGTCGTGACCACTGACGCGGACGGCCAGTACGACCTGGACGAGCTGCCGCGGCTGCTGCTGCCGCTGGTCTCCGACACCGCCGACTTCGTCACCGGCTCGCGCGCGCTCGGCAACAACCACGGAGCGGTCCCGGTGCGCCGCTTGGGATCACGGGTGTTCGCCTGGCTGGTGTCGGCGCTGACGGGCCAGCGCGTCAGCGACACCTCCTTCGGCTTCCGCGCGATGAAGGCGCCGCTGACCGGTGCGGTGACCCTCTCGCAGCCGCAGTACCAGTCGGCGGAGCTGCTGATCGGCGTGCTCGCCCGCGGCTTCCGGGTGCTGGAGCAGCCGATGACCATGCGCGCGCGCACCGCCGGCCGCAGCAAGAAGGGCAACAGCCTCGTCTACGGCTGGAGCTACGCGCGGGTGGTGGTCGGGACCTGGCTGCGCGAGCGGCCCGGGCGGGACGGTCGCCTCACCGCCGCTCCCCCGTCCCCACGCGGGAGCCAGACGTCCGCGACCGCAACGGTGGATCGCTGAACACGACCCGCTCGAACAGCGCGAACTTGAGAAGGAAGACCACGCCGTAGGGCAGCAGGTAGGCCATCGCCACCAGCGCGACCTGCAACGACCGGGGCGTGGCCAGCCCCTGGACCAAACCGTCGGCGACGCCGCTCAGCGCGGTCGCGGCGACCGCGGTCGAGAGCACCACGGCCACGTACGGCAGCACCTCGCGGCGGAGCCGCGGCCGACCCCGCCGCCGCCACGTCCAGCGCCGGTTCAGGCCCCAGTTGGGGATCGCGCCCGCCAGGAACGCCACCGCGCCCGCCACCCGCGGGCCAGCGTCGAGCGCGCCGTAGAGCAGGACGAACGCGACCTCGCTGACCATCGCCGCGACCGCCGAGCCCGCCGTGAACTTGGCGAGCCGGACCGCCAGCGGGCGGCGCCACAACGGGAGCGCCCGATCGCCGTCGGAGCCGTCCAGCACGCAACCCTCCCGAGCATGTCGATCCGGCGGTGGGCCGCCGGGCACCCGATGGGCGCTCGTCTTATTACTGGCCTCTTATCGGTTCCTCACGAGAGTATGCGGGTATGGCACAGCGCGCGCCGCGCGGGAGTCCCCCCCACCGGCAACGGTTGCGCGGCTCCACGCGTGATGCGCGTTGGGAACCGGCAGGTTTGGAACCGACAAGGAGTGACGCATGCGAATTCTCGTGCTCGGCGGCGACGGCTACCTTGGCTGGCCGACGGCCCTGCACCTGTCGGACCGGGGACACGACGTCGCCGTGGCCGACAGCTTCGTTCGGCGCCAGTACGACCACGAGCTCGGCGTGCAAAGCCTGGTCCCGATCGAGCCGCTGCACGTGCGGACGCGTGCCTGGAGCGAGGTCTCCGGGCGCTCGGTCAGCGCCTTCGTCGGCGACCTGACCGACGCCGAGTTCACCTACCGGATCGTCCGCGAGTTCCACCCCGACACGATCGTGCATTTCGCCGAGCAGCGCTCCGCTCCCTACTCCGAGATCGACCGCAAGCACGCCGTCTACACCCAGGTCAACAACGTGGTCGGCACGCTCAACCTGCTCTATGCGATCGCGGAGATCGACCGTGACATCCATCTGGTGAAGCTCGGCACCATGGGCGAGTACGGCACCCCGGACATCGACATCGAGGAGGGCTGGCTCGAGGTCACCCACAAGGGCCGCAGCGACCGCATGCTCTACCCCAAACGGCCCGGGTCCTTCTACCACCTGTCCAAGGTGCACGACAGCCACAACATCGAGTTCGGCTGTCGCACCTGGGGCCTGCGCGCGACCGATCTCAACCAGGGCATCGTCTACGGGCAGCAGACCCCGCAGACCGCGCGGGACCCGCGGCTGGCCACCCGCTTCGACTACGACGCCATCTTCGGCACGGTCCTCAACCGGTTCGTCGTCCAGGCGGTCCTCGGCCAGCCCCTGACCGTCTACGGCGAGGGCGGCCAGACCCGCGGCGTGATCGACATCCGCGACACCGTGGAATGTATCCGCCTCGCCTCGGAGCAACCCGCCGCCCCGGGCGAGTTCCGGGTGTTCAACCAGATGACCGAGAGCATGTCGGTCGCCGAGATCGCCAAGGTGATCTCCAGCGCCTACCCCCAGCCTGTCGAGATCGACTACCTCGACAACCCGCGCGTGGAGGCCGGCAACCACTACTACAAGGTGGTCTACACCGGGCTCATGGACCTCGGCCTGGAGCCGCACCGCCTCTCCGACACGCTGATCACCTCGCTGTTCGCGATCGCCGAGCGCCACAAGCACCGCGCCGACCTGGGCGCCCTGCGCCCCACCGTCGACTGGCGCCGCACCGCCAGCACCCCGCGCCCCGGCATCTCCGCCAGCCAGGAGTGAGGCCGGGGTCCTCCCCCCTCAGTCCTCGCCGATGTCCTCGTTCCAGATCTCGGGATGCTCGTGGATGAAGCGTTCCATGAGGTCCAGGCACGCCGCCGAGTCCACGACGACGACCTCGACGCCCGACTCCCGGAGCCACTCGACCCCGCCCTGGAAGTGGCGGTCCTCCCCGACCACCACCCGAGGGATGCGGAACTGCCGGATGAGCCCGCTGCAGTACCAGCACGGGGCCAGCGTCGTCACCATGGTGGTGCCGCGGTAGCTCCGCTGCCTCCCCGCCCGGCGGAAGGCGTCGGTCTCGCCGTGGATCGAGGGGTCGCCCTCCTGCACGCGCCGGTTGCGGCCCCGTCCCAGAAGTTGCCCGTCGGCCGCGAACAGGGCACCGCCCACCGGCACGCCACCCTCCGCGAGCCCGACCTCCGCCTCCTCGATGGCGACCGCCAGCATCCGCTCGACCGCCTCCGTCGCGTGCTCCATCGCTTCCCTCCTCAGGGATCCTCCGGCAGACCCAGGATGCGGACGGCGTTGGCTCCCAGGATGTCCTCCTTCTCCGCGGTTGAGAGCAGCGGCAGCCGCATGACCAGCTCGACCGTCCGGTCGAGGTCGTACCAGGGAAAGTCGGTGCCGAGCATGACCCGCCCCGGACCGATCTCCCGGATCATCCGGGCCAGGTCCTCGTCGGTGGGTGCCCCCGGCGCTCCGGTCCACTCGATGATCTCGCAGAGGTCGAAGGCCACCTCGGGGAACGCCCGCGCCAGCGCCAGCGTCTGCTGCCAGCTTCCGCCACCCAGATGGGCCAGGATCGCCTTGAGACGAGGATGCCGCGCGAGCATGCCGGCGAAGGCCGCCGGCTCCGCGAACGCCTCCCCGCCCTTGGCCGACCCGGTGTGGGAGAGCACCGCCAGGCCCAGCTCCTCACAGGCGTCGTACACGGGATGCATGCGGGCGTCGTTCGGCTCGAACCGCTGCGCCACCGGGTGCAGCTTGATACCGCGCGCCCCTCGCTCCGCCATCTCCCGCAGGTGCTCGACGTTCTGTTCGGGCTCCAGCGCCCAGGGATCCACCCCGACGTAGGGCGTGAGGCTCGGAATCGCGTCGAGGGCGTCGACCAGCCAACGGTTGGACGCGCGGAAGCGCTCGGCCATGCTCCCGTCGATCTCGGCCACGGCGCGAGCGCGGTCCTCGGAGGGGAGATCCTCCGGCAGCATCGCCATGGCCTCCTCCCGGAAGAGCTCGACGCTCAGCAGGTTGACGGCCACGCCATGCCGGAACCCGGCCTCCGCCATGGCGGCGAGCGCGTCGTCGACCGTCCCGTCGTAGCGGCTGAAGGTGACACCGTCCTTGGCGCCGTACTCCCAGATTTCGTAGCCCGTCTTCCACCAGGCTCCGGATTCCGCGGAGGGGTACAGGTGCATGTGGACGTCGACCTTGATCGGGTCGGTCATGCTGTCCTCCTCAGGCGTCTTCGCCGGCCCGTGCCGCGGCGGCGCGCAACTCGGCGCGGGCGTCCCGCGCGTTCCGCCACCAGGGCTGGTCGCAGATGCGGCCAAGGGCCTCCACCAGGACGTGGGCGGCCAGGTAGGAGGTGAGCCCGGTGGGGACGTCGAGCAGCGGGTTGACCTCGACGAGGTCGAGGCCGATCACCTGGGTCCGCTCGGCGATCGCGGCGAGCGCGTCCCGAAGCTCCGCGTAGCTCATGCCGTTCGGCTCCGCCGAGACGCAGCCAGGGGTGAGCGAGATGTCGAGGACGTCGATGTCGACGCTGATGTAGCAGCGCGCTCCCTCCGGGACCCCCTCCAGGACCGACTCGACCGGTCGGTCCCGGAATTCCTCCATGGTCACGACCCGGTTGCCGTCGCGCAGGGAGTCCTCGTGCATGACCCGCGTGTTGCGGATGCTGCGGATGCCGACCTGGTTGATGGACCGGACGTTCGGCATCAGCCGGATGTGCCGGAAGGCGTGCTGGTTGGTGTATTCGAGGCCGTGGATGAACGGCATGTAGTCGATGTGCGCGTCGAAGTGGATGACGTGGAACGGCTGCTCCCGCTCGAACGCCCGGACCACCGGAAAGGTGATGGCGTGGTCGCCGCCGAGCGCCACCGGGATGGCGCCCGCCCGGATCACCCCCCGGGCCAGTTCCGTGATGTTGGCAAAGGTGCCGACCACGTTGGTGGGCAGCACGTCGGCGTCCCCGACGTCGGCGATCCGCCCCTCGACCATCTCGTGCTCGAGGAACTGCCTGCGGGTCTCCGGGTCGTAGTAGCCGTGCCCATCGGTGACGAAGCGCAGCGAGTGCTCCCGGACGGAGCGGGCGCCGAACCTCGAGCCCGGCATGAAGGGCGAGCCTTCGTCGCTCGGCGCGCCGAGGATCGCGATGTCGGCGTCGAGACGGGCCAGGTCCTCGCACACGGTCGCCCTGAGGAACGAAGGGATCCCGACGAACGGAAAATTCAACCGGCCACCGCTTCTCTCACCCTGGTCCATCCGCTGACCTCCTCAAGCCCGGATGCTGCTGTCGGCTATGCTGACGCTCCGCCGCGCCGAGCGCGGCCCGTCACCGGGGGGACCCATGAAGGACGCGCTGCTCGTGGTGCCGGCCCGCGAGGCGCGGGCGGTCCGGGTGCCGCCCGGCGGGCGGTTCCGGGTGGTCGACATCGAGGGCGGCCAGGTGGTGGACCTGTTCGCGTTCGTGGCCGACGACGTCATGTCGTGCGGTCCCCTCAGGCCCCCGACACCACCATCGCCTTGACGCAGACCTTGTCGCGGCTGGCCTGGATCGCCTTCTCGGTGTCCTCCACCCCGAAGGTGTGGGTCACCAGGTCCTCGAACGGATAGACCTCCGCGTATCTCGACAGGAACGCAAGGGACGTGCCGATCTGCGCGTTGGGGTAGGCGTACGACCCGAGGATGTCCACGTCCAGGTTCACGATGTCCTGGGGATTGAGCGCCATCGTGCCGTTGTCGGTGAAGTGGCCGAACTCGACCACCCGGCCGCCCCTGCGGACCAGCCGGAGCGACTCGGCGAACGCCGGGGGCAGGCCCACCACCTCGACCACCACGTCGGCGCCGAGCCCGTGCGTCATCGACCGCACCGCCTGGACCCTGTCCTCCATCTCCCGCAGCTCCTCCAGCGAGAGCACCTCGTCGAAGCCGAAGCGTCGAGCCATCTCCATGCGCAGCGGGATGCGGTCGATGCCGATGACCGGGCTGGCCCCCATGGCCCGGGCGGCCGCGCCGGTCATGATCCCGATGGGCCCGAGCCCCTGCACCACCACCGACTTCCCGAGGCCGACGCCCTCGCCCGCCCACGGCATCCCCGGCGCGAAGGCCCGCTCCAGCGCTCGCGTCCCGCAGGCGATCGGGTCGGCCAGCGCCGCCATCTTCAGGGTGACGTTGGCCGGCAGCTTGAACAGCCATGTCTGCGGCAGCAGGTACAGCAGATCGCTGTACCCGCCGCGAACGTGCGGCCCCTGGTCGGCCCCCAGCGTGATCCCGTAGATGTTGACGTCCTGGCACAGGTTCTGGCGCTGTGGCACGAACCGGCAGTAGTAGCAGGTCCCGCAGGCCAGCGTGGTCCCGACCGCCACGGCCTCGCCGGGGTGGAGCTCCTCTCCGTACACGTCGCGCGCCGGGAAGTCCGGGCCCCATCCCTCCAGCACGCCGGAGAACTCGTGCCCCATGACCAGCGGCATGGGGACCGCCAGGTGCCCGCTGTACATGTGCGGGTCGGTCCCGCACACCCCGCAGTGGGTCGGCCGCAGCAGCGCCCCGTCGCGCGGCGGCGCCGACTCCGGGAAGCTCATGACCTCGAGCGTTCCCGGAGCGGTCAGCACCGCCGCGCGGATCATCGCAGCCTGCTCGTCTCGACCAGACCGGCCATCTAGGAGCCGGCCACGGTCGGCGGCGCCACCATCGGCTGGGCGGGAACCCGCGCCCGGCCGCGCATCCCCACCAGGTAGACCGCCCCGGCCACGGCCATGCCGACCAGCCAGGAGAGGTCGGCCCCGGACAGCAGGTGCTTGGAAATGAGGCCCTGCAACGGCGTCACCAGCCCGAACTCGAACAGCCAGCCCGCCACCAGCCCGATCACGAAGGCCCCGATCCCGACCCAGTTCACGTCGCCGTAGGCGCTCCGAGCCGGGTCGGCATAGAGCTGCTCGACGTCGATCTGCTGCCTCCTCAGCAGGTAGAAGTCGGCCAGGATCACACCGGCCCACGGCGACATCCAGAGGATCAGCCCGACCATCCAGTTGTCGAAGCTCTGGGCGAACGAGGGCGCGCGCAGGAAATACAGGGTCACCGCGTAGCCGACGACCCCGGCGAGGATCCCCAGCGCGAACCGGGAGGCACGGATGCCGGCGCTGACGGCCGCCAGCGCCGAGGAATAGACGTTGAGGATGTTGGTGGCGATGGGACCGTGGAGCACCATCAGCATCACCAGCACCGCGACGACGCCCCCGAACACCGACGAGACCAGTCTCGCGGGATCGGTGGACTGGCTGACGCTGGCGATCGACGCGCCGAGGATCGCCAGCCACACGGTCGGGACGAGCATCCCGAAATAGCTGTACCAGAACACCGTCCTCGACGGGACCCTCTTGGGCACGAAGCGCGAGTAGTCCGATGCCCAGGTCACCCAGGAGATCCCCCAGCCGACGCCGATGGCGGTGATCAGCCCGGTGATGCTGGAGAAATGCGCCGCCCCGGTGAGCTTGGTCGCCAGGTGCCAGTTGACGACTCCCGGCCGCGACCAGGCCAGGACGCTCATGAGGAGCATGATGGCCAGGGTGACCGGGACGGTGTATTTCTCGAACGTCCGGATCAGGTAGAAGCCGTACACGCCGATGGCGACCTGGATGATCATGATCGCGGTCACGACGATGAACTTGACCGTGAAGGTGTCCTTGACGCCGAAGTGGCCGAGGATCGCCACCGCCAGCACGACGGGGAAATAGGTGTTGATCCCGATCCAGGCCATGGTCATGAGGAACTGCAACCAGGCCGACAGGTAGCCGCCCCGCCGGCCGAACGCCGAACGCGAGAGGACCATCTGGTTGACGCCCGTCTTGTGGCCCATCACGGTCATCGCCGCGAAGATCGCGCAGCCGACGAGATTGCCGATGGCCACGATCAGGATGGTCTCGACCAGGCCGAGTCCGAGGACGATCCCGAGCGCCCCGAGGACCCAGTTGATCGGCGCGATGTTGGCTCCCGCCCAGATCCACATCTGCTGCAGGCCAGTCGAGTCCTTGTCCCGCTCCGGGATCGGCTCGATGCTGTGCGCGTCGAGCCGCACTTCCGACGTGATCGCTTCTGCCATGTCACCCTCCGGGTGCCCACCGGTCCGAAATTGGCCGGGCCTACCTCGAACGGATTGTTGGGAGCGTGCGCGAGCCGCGGAATTCCTTCTCTCCCGGGTAGCTAACGGCCTGTCATCTGGCCAGTGCAAGGGGCAGGTTTTGAAATCCTCCACCAATGTTCGGCGAAGGAATTGTCAATGGTTGTGGGTGGCCGCCGACTGGCCCGGCTCCAGCTCCTGGCAGGGATCGGCGTTCAGGCGCGCCGCCCAGGCCAGGTCGACCGGGCGCGGTTTGGCGTCGGCGGCGTCGAGGTCCAGGAGGTCGTGCGGATTGCCGCTGGTCATGGTGACGACGTCCGCCTCGCTCAGCCCCTTCTCGAACACGGTCTGGGCGAAGATCCGCAGGGCCTCCGACGGCATCGGGTTGTGCCGCTGGCCCGTGTCGGAGACGAGCAGGCAGCGCGAGGCGCCGACCCGCCTGACCGCCGCGACGATCTTCTCGGGGGCGGCGTACTGCCAGGCGGGTGAGATGGTGCAGTAGCCGAACTCGGGCATGGCGCCGAGGCGGACGACCTCCTCGACGGTGTCGAGGTCGAGGTTGGGGACCTTGAAGAACGGGTGGGTGACGACGATCTTCTCGACGCCGACGTCGCGCGCCTCCTTGACCAGCGCGACGATCTCCGCCGGCGAGAGATGGCAGGTGCCGAGGATCGCCTGGTGCTCGGCGACCAGCGCGAGCACCTCCTTGACGACAGGCTTGAGCCGGCCGTCGGCCTCGGTGACCCAGATGCCCTCGGCCTGGACGCGGCCGCCCCCCTGCGCGTCGTAGCCGCCGGTGCCGCCGTGGACCTGCGCGTGGTACCCGGCGTCGACCGTCGGCATCCAGACCTCCTTGCCGCCCAGCCGCAGCGCCGCCTCGACCGCGGCGGGATTGATGCCGCCGACGTAGGTGTTGAGCACCACGCCGCCGAACACGCGGATGCCGGGAACGATCCGCTGGACCAGGTAGGCGCGGGACACGGTGCTCTCGTGGTGGCACTTGAGCACCAGCGCCTTCAGGCCCGCGTCCCGTGCCGCCACGGCGATGTCGATGTCGTCGGCGAGCCGCGGGAAGAGGTCGGGGTAGGGGTGGCAGTGCAGGTCGATGGCGCCGTCGAGGCTGATCAACGGTCCCCCGTACGGACTTGTGGCCATGTCGGCTCCGATCGTGAAGGCGCGGTTGGGCGCGGAGCGGGTGGGCGATCAGTCGCCGGCGACGATCCGCCGGTAGGCGTCGGGGTCGGTGGCGCCCTCCGTGCACAGCAGCAGGACACGGGCGTCCGCCCCCAGTCCGAGGGCGCGGCGTACCTGGTCGGCATCTGGTCCCGTGGTCGCCTCGGCGAGGCCGGCCAGCGACGCGGCGCCGGTTTCGCCGGCGACGATGCCGACCGCCGCCAGGTCGCGCATGGCCTGGCGCGCGCGCTCGTCGGCGACCGCCACCACCGCGTCCAGACCGGTCATCAGCAGCGGCCAGGCGACCAGCGAGGGCGTGCCGCAGTTCAGCCCGGCCATGATCGAGTGGTGGGGGCCGGGGACGGTGACGATCCTGCCCGCCCGCAGGGAGCGCAGGACGCAGGCGGCCGCCAGCGGCTCGACGCCGATCAGCCGCGGGCGATGCTCCAGTCCCCCGCGCCGGTAGTGCCGCACGGCAGCCGCCGCGAGCGCGCCGACCCCGACCGGGACCACGACCACGTCCGGCCGCTCGCCGCCGAGCGTGGCGAGCTGATCCTCGACCTCCCAGAAGATGGTGGCGTACCCCTCGACGACCCAGGTGGGGACCTGCTCGTAGCCGGGCCAGGCGAGGTCCGCGATCACCAGGCACCGCTCCCCGGCCCTGGAGGCGGCCGCCGAGACCGCGGCGTCGTAGTCGCCGTCGACCACCGTGACCCGGGCTCCCTCGCCCTCGATGGCGGCGATCCGCGCGCTCGACGTGCCCTTCGGCACGTAGATCTCCGCGCCCGCGCCGAGCAGCGTGGCCATACGAGCGACGGCGCGGCCGTGGTTGCCGTCGGTGGCGGCCGCCAGGGTCAGCGGGCGGAGCGGTCCGAGGACCCGGCGGAGCTCGTCGAGGCTGGCCCACGGCTCCGGGTCGCGGCCGAGCCGCTCGGCCACCGCCCGGTAGGCGGCCCAGCTCGCGCCGAGCATCTTGAACGCCGGCAGCCCCAGCCTCCAGGACTCGTCCTTGACCCACACCCGGGCGACGCCGTTGGCTCGCGCGAGCGCGGGCGCCTCCACCAGCGGCGTGACCGCGTAGCCCGGCAGCCGCTGGTGGACCGCGAGTGGGGCCCGCGATGGCGGCTCGGTGGCGCGCTCCGGCCGTGCGCCCGGATTGACCAGCAGCGCACGTCCCGCGAGTCCGGGTGTGGCGCTCACCGGGCCTCGCCCTCTTTCCACCGGGGGGCTACCGCTCGGCCGTGCTTGGTCCCCCTGACACCCTGGCCGGGGCCTCGCTCTTGAGCCCCCCGGACCCCCCCGGCGAGGTCGATCGCGTCCAGCAGCCGCTCCGGGGTGATCGGGAGCTGCGTGACCCGGACGCCGGTGGCCGCCGCCACGGCGTTGGCGATGGTCGCCGCGGGGTTGCCGATCGGCGGCTCGCCGATCCCCCGCGCTCCGAACGGGCCCTTGCCCTCATCGCTCTCGACGATGATCGCCCGCACGTCGGGCAGGTCGGCGGAGTAGGGCAGGAGGTAGTCCGCGAGCAGGGTCGAGACGGGCTGGCCGTCGCGGGCGACGATCTCCTCGCCGAGGGCGTAGCCGAGACCCTGGTAGGCGCCGCCCTGGATCTGTCCCTCCACCCGCAGCGGGTTGATCGCCCGCCCGACGTCATGGGCCGCCGCGTACCTGAGCACCCGGACCTGCCCGGTCTCCATGTCGACCTCGACGTCGGCGGCGTGCGCCCCGAAGGTGTAGTCGGGGAAGCTGGCGCCCTGACCGGCGGCGGTGTCGAAGCTGCCGGTCCCCGCGTGCCAGGTGCCGAGGTGCGCGCAGGAAACCCCGCGGCTGCGGCAGGCGGCGACCAGCTCGGCCAGGCGGACGCCTTTGCCGACGGCGGTGCCCTGCTCCCGCACCATCCCGTCCTCGAAAACGAGCTGGTCGGCGGGGGCGCCGAGCAGCTCCGCGGCGACCGGCAGGAGCCTGGCGCGCAGCTCGTGGGCGGCAGCCAGCGCCGCGTTGCCAGACATGTAGAGCTGGCGGGTGGCGAAGGTCCCGCCGGCCGGCGGGGTGAGCGAGGAATCGCCGATGTGGACGCCGATCTCCCGCAGCGGCACCCCCAGCACCTCGGAGGCGATCTGGGCGAGCGAGGCGGCCTGGCCCCCGCCGAGGTCGGTGACGCCGCTGCGCAACAGCAGGCTCCCGTCCGCCTCCAGGCTGATCCAGCAGGAGGCCTGGTCGCGGAACCAGACGGTACGGCCGTAGGGCTGCATGTTGACGGCGACGCCACGGCCGACGCGCCGGCCCGGCCCGCTCGGCGGTGGAGGCTCGCCCAGCGCCTCCAGCGCCCGCCGGAGGCACTCGCCGGCGGCCACGGCGGTGTCGAGCCGCTCGCCCGTCGGGATCGTGTCGCCCTTGGCGAGGAAATTGCGCTCCCGCACCGCCAGCGGGTCCAGCCCCAGCGCCGCGGCGACCCGGTCCATCTGCTGCTCGTACGCGAAGGTGACCTGCATCGCGCCGAAGCCGCGGAACGCGCTGGTAGGGACGTTGTTGGTGAACACGGCGCGGGCGCGGTGGCGCACCCTCGGCACGCGGTACGGCCCCGACGCGAGCGCGCACGCGGCGAACAGCACCCGCGCGCTCAGGTAGGGGTAGGCGCCGGCGTCGCCGACGATGTCGACGGTCTGGGCGACGATGGTGCCGTCGCGCCGCACGCCGGTCTGGTAGCGCATGGTGAACGGGTGGCGCTTGGTGCTCGGTAGGGCTCGACGGTCATGTCCTCCTTGCCGCCGAACCCGCCGCCCATGTAGGTGCTGATCACCCGGACCCTGCTGGAGGGCAGGCCGAGAATGGCGGCGATGGTGGCGGCGTGCTCGATCACCTGCGTGGCCACGCGCAGGGTGACCACCCCGGAGGTGTCGACCCAGCCGACGCCGGCCTCCGGCTCCAGGTAGGCGTGCTCGACCCGCTGGGTCCGGTAGATGCCCTCGACCACCAGGTCAGCCGCCTCCATCCCGGCGTCCACGTCGCCGCGGGCGATGGTCCAGGTCACCAGCAGGTTGCCCTCGTCGTGCACCAGCGGCGCGCCTGGCTCCAGGGCGCGCTCGGCGTCGAAGACCCCTGGGAGGTCCTGGTAGTCGACCTCGATCAGCTCGGCCGCCTCCTCCGCGGCCTGCGGGCTGACGGCGGCGACCAGCGCGACCGGCTCGCCCAGGTAGCGAACCCGGTCCTCGGCGAGCACGGGCATGGCGACCGCCAGCTCGGCGACGCCACCGCTGGCGCGTTCCACCACCTGGTTCCATGGCACGTCGGCGGCGGTGAGCACGGCGACGACACCCGGCACGGCCCGCGCGGCGGAGACGTCGATGGCGGTGATCCTGGCGCACGGCACCTGTGCCCGCACGACCTTGCCGTGCAGCATGCCGGGGAGCTGCCAGTCGGCCGCGTAGAGCAGCGTCCCCTCGACCTTGTCGACGAAGTCGTGGTGCGTCGGGCTCTGCCCGACGACCCGGAGGGTCTCCCGCCGGGCGGGAGCGCTGGTCTCAGGCATCGGCCCGCCCAATGGCCTCGTCGGCGTACTCCTCGACCGCGTCGACGATCCTGCTGTAGCCGGTGCAGCGGCACAGGTTGCCGATCAGCTCACGACGGATCCGTTCGCGGCTCGGCCGCTGCTCGTGCTGGAGCAGCGCATAGGCCGTCAGCAGCATCCCCGGCGTGCAGAAGCCGCACTGCGCCGCGCCGTTGCGCAAGAAGCTCGCTTGCAGCGGGTGCGGCTCGGTGCCGTCGGCCAGGCCGCGGACGGTCAGCAGCGAGCATCCGTCCGCCTGCACCGCCAGTACCAGGCAGGCGCTGACGGCCTCACCGTCCAGCAGCACCGTGCAGGTCCCGCACACGCCTTCGCCGCACCCGTAGCGGACCTCGTGATGGCCGAGCGCGTCCCTGAGCACGTCGAGGAGGGACTCGTGCGGGAATACCCAGGCGTCCCGTCGCGCGCCGTTGACCGTGAAGGTCACCGGTTGCCTGCCGGCGTCGCTCACGAATCCAGCTCCTGGTTCGCGCGGGCGCGTTCGACCGCCTCGGCGAGCGCACGCCGGCCGAGGACGGCGGCCATGCGGCGGCGATACCCACCGGAGGCGTGCACGTCGTCCTCGGGATCGAGCATCCCGGCGGCCCGTTCCGCCACCCGCTCCAGCAGCGCCGGCTCCGGAGCCGCACCGAGCAGGTCGTCCAGCGGCTCCGCCGGGACCACCCAGGGACGATCCGCCACGCCGCCGATGGCGACCGAGGCGCCGGCCACCGCTCCGGCGGTGTCCAGCTCGACCAGGGCGGCCACGCCGACCACCATCCAGTCGGAGCTGCGACGCGTCAGTTCCAGGAACGACCAGCCGCTGCGCTCGGGCTGGGTCGGCACGCGCACCTCGGTGATGACCTCGTCGGGCTCGAGCGCGGTGGTCAGGTACGAGACCAGCAGGTCGCGGACCGCCAGGTCGCGGGCGCCGTCCCCGCCCAGCACGGTGACCTCGGCGCCGAGGGCGGCCGCCACGCAGGGCAGCTCGCCACCAGGGTCGGCGTGCGCGAGGCTGCCGCCGATCGTGCCGCGCGCCCGGCTGCGCGCGTTGCCGACGAAGGCGGTCGCCGCCGCCAGGATGGGGCAGCGCCGCCGCACCACCTCGGCCTGCTCGAGGGCGCGGTGCCGCGTGAGCGCCGGCAGGCGCAGGTATCCGCCGAGATCCTCGATTGGGCCGGCGCCGACCGGGTTGATGTCGATCAGCCAGTCGGGCCGGGCGACCCGCAGGTTCAGCATCGGCACCAGGCTCTGCCCGCCCGCGATGACCTTCGCCTCCTCGCCGTGCTCGCGCAGCGCCCGCACGGCCTCGTCGAAGGAGCTGACGCGCTCGTACTGGAAGGGCGCCGCGACCATCGCGTCAACCGCCCTGGCGGGCAGGCGCCGCGTCCAGCAACGCGAGCACCGCTGCGATGGCGGCCTGGTTGCTGGTGACCACCGGCAGGCCGAGCCGCCGCTCCAGCTCCGGCAGGGCCTTCACGGCCGGGAAGTTGGTGCACGACACGAACGCCAGATCGACGGCGAGCCCGTGCAGGGTCCGTTCGGCGAAGTCGAGGATCTCCTCCACCGGCACCGCGGCGATCTCGAAGTTGTCGGAGATCCCGAGGCCGGCGATGCCGGCGACCTCGACGCCGTCGGCCTCGACGCTCTCCTTGATGCGCTGGTTGAGCGCGTCGACATAGGGCGTGACCACGCCGACCCGCCGCGCGCCACTGGCCGCGATCGCCCGCCTGACCGAGGCGATCACGCTGACCGTGGGCACGCCGGACAGGTCGCTGATGCGCCGGCACAGCTCGGCGTCGTCGTCGTTGCCGCGCAGCGCGCCCGCGCTGGTGCAGCCGAAGACGATCAGGTCGGGCCGCGCGGTGGCGAGGTCGCGCGCGGCCGGGAGCACGTGCTCGTCGAGCATGCGGTTCTCGCCCTCGGGGGTGGTGTCCTCCAGGTACATGCGGCCGGTGTGCAACGTGGCGCCCGGCGGCAGCGCCCGCCAGAGGTCGGGCTCCATCACGGTGTTCGAGGACGGGACGAGCAGCCCGACCCTCCGGCTGGTCTCCATGGTTGGCCTCTCAGTCTCCTCCCGCGGCCCCGCTCTCGAGCTTCCGCAGGATCCGCAGCTCCTCGGCGTCCGGCGGCCGCAGCTCGCCCACCTCGGGGTGGACCAGCAGCTCGAAGCCGGTCTGCGCGCGGACGTCCGCCACGCCGACCCCGGGCTGGAGGGCGCGCAGGCGCATCCGCTTGCTCTGCGGCTCGAAGTCGAGCTGCGCCAGGTCGGTGACGACCGTGCTCGGCCCGCGGGAGATCAGGCCCGCCTTCTCGCGGGCGTCTCCGCCGCCGAGGTGGCCGGGGCTGGTCACGAAGTCCACCCGCTCGACGAAGCGGCGCGACTCGTGGGCGGTGACCACCAGCACCTCGTTGCAGAGCGAGGCGATGTCGTTGGCCCCGCCGGTTCCGGGCAGGCGCACCCGCGGCCGCTCGACCGGCCCGATCACGCTGGTGTTGATGTTGCCGTACATGTCGATCTGGGCGGCCCCGAGAAACCCGTAGTGGAGGAACCCCCGCTGCGCCAGCAGGAAGACGTCGGCGATGGCGGTGAGCATGGCGGCGTGGCGGGCCGCCCGCATCTCGTTGGTGGAGATCGGCAGTTTGCCCTCGAGCATACTCGGGCCGATGATGCCGCCCTCGAGCACGATGGTGAGGTCGGGCGCCTGCCGCCGTTTGGCCAGCACCGACGCCAGCAGCGGCACGCCGACCCCGGCGAACACCACCCGGTGGTCCCGCAGCAGGCGGCTGGCCGACACCGTCATCAGCTCCTGCGGCGTCCAGCTCACGGCGCCAACAGCTCCCTCGCCCGTGCCCGCTGGCCTTCCAGCCGCGCGGTGCCGAAGCTGGCCAGGAACCCGGCGAAGTCCGCTTGCCCGTGGACGTGCCGTTCCAGATACGCGGAGACCGCGCCCGTGCCGTCGCGTCTGATCGCGGCGGTGTACTCGTCGAAGTGCGCGAAGTCCGCTTCGTAGCGGCCGTAGCACTCGTGCGGGAAGGCGCCCATGGGCGCCTCGACCACCGCGTCCACCAGGAAGTGCGGGATGATGGTCGCGTCCGGCCGCTCCAGGATGCGCTCGGGTGGGACCACCTCCTCGGCGCTGACGATCACCGTGCGAGCGGCGGCCGCCATGTCCGCGTCCATGTGCGTGTAGCCGTCGATCTGGGCGTTGCCGAAGCGGTCGGCGCGCTGCACGTGGACCAGGGCGACGTCCGGGTTGAGCGCGGGGACCAGCAACACCTTCTCGCCGGTGAAGGGGCAGGTGAGCTCGTGAGTGTCGACCAGCCGGACGAGGTCGGAGCCGAGCATCGAGTAGGTGGGCAGGAACGGCACGCCCATGGCGCCCGCCTTGTAGCGCAGCCCGAGCGCCAGGTGGCTCCACTCCTCGTAGGTCGCCCGCCGGCCCTCGACCAGCTCGCGCACGACCCGTGAGATGCCCCACGGGAGACCGATCCCGACCCAGCTCGTCACGATCCCGCGGGCCGCGCCGGCGACCAGGAACAGCTCCGCCTCGTAGCAGGTGAGCGGGCGCGAGAGCTCCAGACCGGAGCGACCCTGGCGCAGCAGCTCGAACAGCAGCGCCATGGGGGTGCGGGAATACAGCGTGCCGCCGATCGCGAGGTGGTCGCCGTCGCCGACCAACCGCATGGCGTCCTCGACCGGTGCCAGCTTGTCGGCCACCGGGCGCAGCTTGCCCTCCAGCTCCTCCCGGAGCCGCCTGGACGCAACGGCGCTCATTCAGGCCCGCTCCCCGCCAGGCGTCCAGCGGGCCGCAGCGCCGGCAGGACCTCCGCGGCGATGCGCTCGAGCTGGTCGACCGCATAGTCGCAGGGCACCAGCACGACGTGCCGCGTGCCGGCGGCGAAGTGCTCGGCGAGCTGGGAGGCGCACTGCTCCGGCGTGCCGCGGATGGCGCTGTCCGGCGAGGACTCGCTCCACGCGGGGACGTCGAAGTACTCGGCGACGAACGCCCGTACGCGCCGGTCGGCGTCCTCGAACGAGGAGGACACGCAGATCGGCACCTGGGCGACGCTGGTGAGCGAGTCCGGGTCGCGGCCCGCCGCGGCCGCATGGTCGCGGATCCTCCCCCACGCCGACCGGAAGCTCGCCGGGGTGTAGAAGTAGGTCAGCCAGCCGTCGCTCATGGTCGCCACCCGACGCAGCACCCGGTCGACGTACCCGCCGATGAGCACCCGCGGGCGGGGGCGGCTGGACGGCGGCGGCTGCATCGACACCCGCCGCAGATCCAGCTCGCCGTAGACGGCGGTCACCTCCGGCTCCCGCCATAGCCGGTCGACGATCTCCAGGTTCCGCTCGAACAGCCGGCCACGCTCTCGGAAGGGGACGCCGCAGGCCAGGAACTCCCGCTCGTACCAGCCCGCGGCCACGCCGAGCGTGAGCCGTCCCTCGGAGATGAGATCCACCGTGGCGGCCACCTTGGCCAGCACCACCGGGTTGCGCAGCGGCAGCACCAGCACGCCGGTGCCCAGCGTCACCGTGGAGGTCCGGGTCGCCAGCGCGGCCAGGGTCGACATCGACTCGAGGAACGGGAACGGCCGCCGGCCGCCCAGGAACAGGTGGTCCCACACCCACAGCGAGCCGAAGCCGAGCCGCTCCGCGGCGCTCGCGTAGTCGAGGATCCGGTCGATGCTCGGACGCTTGCTCGCGGGGGTGAAGTTCTCGACCGCCAGACCGAACTCAGCGGACATGTGGATGATTCTCCCCCTTGTCGATTGCGCAAATGCAATTGCCAGGGTCGCGATTGCGGTGATGGTCCCAGCCGCGTGGAACGATCGTAGGCGGGCCGCCCGAGCCGAGGCACTGGCAGAGATCGCCGAAGGTATGGCCCGAGCGTTGTCGGCTGTTGCCATCCCAGACGACCCTGTTCCAGAATCATCCAGCCCGTAGGCGGTACCCCAGGAATCCTCTGGAGGCTCTAGCTGACCGGTCCCATACAGGACGGCGGACCCGTCCTGGAGAACCGCTCCCAGGTCACCGTGGGAGCCCTGCCGCGCGGGCCGTCGATCGGCGAGCTGTTGCGCCTCTCCACGCTCGAGTCCGCGGAGGTCCTCGCCGGCCGTTCCGGCCTGCACCGGGTCGTGCAGCGCCTGAACGTGATGACCGTTCCCGACATCCTCCCATGGGTGAAGGAGCACGAGTTCCTGCTGGCGACCGGGTACCCGCTGCCCCGCTCCCCCGTCGAGCTCGCGGAGCTGGTCGCCGCCCTGGACGCCCGCGGCCTGGCGGCGCTCGGCGTGAAGCTCGGCAAGTACATCGAGGCGCTCCCGCACGAGATGCTGCGGTGCGCCGACCAGCTCGACTTTCCCATCATCGACATCCCGCGGCAGGTCGGCTTCGACGACATCCTCAGCCAGGCCCTCACCGACATCGTCAACCGCCAGTCGGCCGTCCTGGCACGCGCCGAGGAGATCCACCGGGTGTTCATGCAGATCGTCCTCCACGGGGGCGGGCTTCCCGAGATCACCGAGAAGCTCTCCCAGCTCATCGAGGGCGCGGTGGTGGTCCTGGACGACGAGGACCGGGTCCTGGCGGCCTCGCGACTGGAGGAGGTCTCCGCCTCGCTCGCCACCGCCGGACTGCTCGCTGAGGACGGCCGGATCGTCGCGGGCGACGCGCTCGTCCCGCAGACCCACGTGCAGGTGACCAGGGGCGTGCGCTGGGCGGTCGCGCCGGTGCTCGCCGGCTCGATGCGCCACGGCCGCATCCTCGCGGTCCAGGGCGAGCGGCCGCTCCAGGATGACGTGCTGATCGCACTGGAGCGTGCCGCCACGGTGGTCGCGCTGGACGCGACCAAGAAGCTGGCGGTCACGGCGGTCGAGCGGAAGTTCCGCTCGGACTTCCTCCACGAACTGCTCAGCGGCAGGGCGCGGAACGAGCGGGAGGTCCTGAGCCGCTCCAGGTCGCTGGGATGGGACCTGGAGCGGCCGCTGATCGTGGTGGTCGCCGAGCTGGAGCCGACCCCGGACGGTGAGCGCTCGGAGCTCGAAGAGCAACGGCTCCGCGCCAGCCTCACCGACGCCTGGACCGCCACGGTGCGCGGCTGCGACCCCGGCGCGGCCGTCGCCGGCTTCGCCAGTGAGCTCGTGGCGATCGTCGGCGTGCCACGGGAGCGCGACCCCGCCGAGGCGGCGGTGTCGCTGGCCGAGACGATCGCGACCGGCCTGGCGCAGCGCAGCCGCCATCCCCTCTCGTTTGGCGTGAGCCGTCCGGTCGCCACGCCGACCGAGCTCGCGGCAGCCTACGACCAGGCGACCAAGGCGTTGCAGATCGGCCGGCGCATTCACGGCCCCGGCGCCGTCACCCGGTTCGACAGCCTGGGCGTGTACCGGCTGCTCAGCCTGATCGACGACGCCGAAGAGCTGCGCTCCTTCGCGTACGAGAGCCTCGGGCCGTTGCTGGCGCTGGACCGCCCCGAGCGGGACGACCTGCTCCAGACCCTCGAGGCGCTGGTGGAGTGCAACCTCAACGTCGCCAGAGCGGCGCGGCGACTGTACTTCCACTACAACACGCTGCGGTATCGCATCACCAAGCTGGAGCGGCTGCTGGGCCCCTTCACCACCAACCCGAACCTCTGCCTCCAGATCGAGCTGGCCCTGCAGATCATCCACATCCGCGAGATGCTCCAGGACATGCCCGACCAGCTCCAGGCGCGCTGAGCCGCCACGGCGAAGTCCGGCCCACGCCAGGGCAGCCGAGAAATCGGGCAGACTCTTCAGCGACCAGTGGCCGATCAGGGGAGGTCCGATGTCCTACAGCATCCCGGTCGAGCCGGGCGCAAAGGTCAACCTCGCGAAGATCGACCCGGCGGCCGACGGCGGTCTCAGCAAGGGCGACGGCATCGAGCTCACCGCCAGGCTGACCACCAAGCTGGCCGACCTCCAACAGGAACTCTACGCCGCCGGCACGCACAGCCTCCTGGTGGTGCTCCAGGGCATGGACACCAGCGGCAAGGACGGCACCATCCGCAAGGTCTTCTCCAGCGTCAACCCGCAGGGCTGCGAGGTCACCAACTTCAAAGCGCCCAACGACGTCGAGCTGGATCACGACTTCCTCTGGCGGATCCACCGCCGCGCGCCGGCCAAAGGCACGATCGGCGTCTTCAACCGATCCCACTACGAGGACGTCCTGATCGTGCGCGTCCACGAGCTCGTCCCCCGCAAGGTCTGGAAGCAGCGCTACCAGCAGATCAATGATTTCGAGCGGCTGCTGGTCGACAGCGACACCATCGTCTGCAAGTTCTTCCTGCACATCTCCAAGGAGGAGCAGCACCAGCGCCTGATCGCCCGCGAGCAGGACGTGGAAACGGCCTACAAGCTCTCCCCCGACGACTGGAAGGAACGCGACCGCTGGGACGATTACGTCGCCGCCTACGAGGAGGCCCTGCACCGTTGCAGCACCCCCGAAGCGCCCTGGACGATCGTCCCGGCCGACCGCAAGTGGTACCGCAACCTGGCGATCGCGGAGGCGCTGGTGGATCGGCTGGAGGGGCATCGCGGGGTGTGGCAGGCGCGTCTCCGGAAGCTGAGCGAGCAGCGGCTGGCCGAGCTGGCCGAGTTCCACGCGGCCGAGCAGCCGGCCTCCCCCGACGGGCAGAAGGGTAAGGCCGTGGTGCGCCAGTAAGCGCGCCTTCGGCCCCGGCGGCCGGGCCCGCTCGACCGGTCGAGCTCGGCCAGTCGAGCTCGGCCGGGCCGCTCGGCCGACCATAGGCGGAGAGATGTGTCACGATGGGTTGGAGCCCGTACTCGGCCGGGGGGAGGCGACCAGGGCGATGAGTACCTTCGACAGCGTGGCGTGGTTTCCGCTGTGCGCGGGGCTGACTGGCCTCGGGCTGGTGGGGAGCTGGGTGGCGTTGCGCCGGCGCGGCGCGGGCGCCGGGCTGCGCGGCGCGGCGTGGTCGCTGCTGCCGCTGGCGGCGTACCTCACGGGCGCGGTGGAGATGCTGTGGCGCATCGGCACGGCGATCGCCGACTGGGTCGGCGGGTTCGTGTTCTCGCCGCGGGTCTGGTCCGGGGTGATCGTCACCTTGCTGGCGGTCCTGCTGTTCATGGTGTCCGGGGTGCTGCGCCGGCGGTCGTCGGGACGCTCGGGGACACAGGTGGAGGCCACCGGCCGCCGGGCCGTAGGTCCTGGCGCGGCTGGGCCGCAGCAGGCTGAGCGGGGCGCGCTGGAGCGGGCGCCGGCCGGCCGGGAGGCCGCGCCGCGCAAGGGCAAGGCCGACGTGGACGACGAGTTCGCGGAGATCGAGGAGATCCTGCGGCGTCGCGGGATCAGCTAGCCGCGCCGCGGGGAGCAGCTCGCCGCTAGGGAACTGCGGCGGCGTCCAGGATCGCGGCGACGGAGCGGTCGACGTCGTCGGCGGTGGTGGGCCATCCCGAGACGGAGATGCGCATGGCGGCCATCTGGTGCCAGACGGTGCCGCCGGCCCAGGCGGTGCCGTCGCGCTGGATCCGCTCGACCACCGCGCGGGTGCGCGCGTCATGGTCGCCGGCCGGGTCCAGGAAGCGGACCAGCACCTGGTTGAGGGCGACCTGGTTCAGCACCTCCACGTCCGGGGAGGCCCCGAGGCGCTCGGCGAAGCGCCGGGCGTGCGCGCAGCAGCGGTCGACCAGCTCGGCCACGCCGGAGCGCCCGAGCGACCTGAGCGCCGCCCAGACCGTGAAGCCGCGGGCGCGGCGCGAGACCTCCGGGGTCCAGTCGCTGTTGTCGCGCGCGCCCTCGGCGCGGATCAGGTAGCTGGCGGTGCTGCCCATGGCGCTCTGGTGGGCGTCCGGCCGCGCGCAGATCACCAGGCCGCAGTCGTAGGGGACGTTGAGCCACTTGTGCGCGTCCGTGGCCCACGAGTCGGCCAGCTCGGTGCCGGCCGTCAGCGGGCGCAGCGCCGGGCTGGCCGCCGCCCACAGGCCGAACGCCCCGTCCACGTGGACCCAGGCCCCGTGGGCATGGCTGAGCTCGCAGATCTCGCGGACCGGGTCGAGCGCACCGGTGTTCACGTTGCCGGCCTGCGCGCACACGATGGTGGGGCCGTCGCAGCGCTCCAGCGCGTGGGCGAGCCCTTCCGCCCGCATGCGTCCCTGGTCGTCGGTGGGCACCAGGTGCGTCCGGCCGGCGCCGAGGCCGACGAAGCGCAGGGCGGTGTCGAGGGTCGCGTGGCGCTCCTGGCCGGCGACCACGTGTACCCGCGGGGCGTCCTGGAGGCCGTCCCGCTCGACGTCCCAGCCGGCCCCGGCCAGGACGTGGTGGCGTGCGGCCGCCAGCGCGGTGAAGTTGGCCATGGTCGCTCCGGTGACGAAGCCGACCGAGGCGTCCGCCGGCAGGCCGAGCAGGTCCAGCAGCCAGGCGGCGGCGACCGACTCGACCACCGCCGCGGCGGGGCTGGCGACCAGCAGCCCGGCGTTCTGGTCCCAGGCGCTCGTCAGCCAGTCGGCGGCGAGCGCGGCGGGCAGGCTCCCGCCGATCACGAAGCCGAAGAAGCGGGGTCCGGCCGAGCCGACCAGTCCCCGATCGGCCCCCTTGGCGAGCAGTTCGACCACCTCGACGGGGTCGCTCGGCCCGTCGGGGAGCGGCCCGCCGAGGGTCCCGAGCAGCTCGTCCACGCCGGAGGTCGCGCCGACCGGCCGGTCCGGCAGGCCGTGCAGGAACTCGGCGGCTCGCGCCGCGGTCCGCTCCAGCAGCCGGTCGAGCTCGTCGGCCATCCTGGCACCCCCCTGGTCGGTGGTCAGCCCTCCGCGAATCGGCGCAAGGCCCCCTGCAGCTCGGCGGCCGCGGGGCCCGGCACCCCGGCGCCGACCGGCCCGCCGTCCACGGCCGCGACCGGCATGATCTCGCGGGTGGAGCTGGAGGTGAACGCCTCCTCGGCCTCGCTCAGGTCCTCGGCGGTGAAGACGCCCTCGACGACGCGGTAGCCGCTGCCGGCGGCCAGCTCCAGTATCGTCAGCCGCGTGATCCCCGCGAGAATGCCCAGCTCGGTCGACGGCGTGTAGAGGGTGTCGCCGACCCGCCACCAGAGGTTGGCGGTGGGGCCCTCCAGCAGCTCGCCGCCGAGTCCCGTGAACACGGCGTCGTCGGCGCCCATGCGCCTGGCCTGCCGCTGCGCCGCCATGTTGACCGCGTAGCTGGTGCTCTTCACGCCGGGCAGCAGCCATGGCGAGACGGCCCGCACCAGCGGGTCGACCGCCAGCGTGAGCAGCACCAGGCGCAGGCCGCGGCGGCGCTCCAGCTCGTACTCGGGCGGCAGCTCGCTGACGATCGCGAACGCCGTGGACTCGAAGTCGCCCTCGACCCCCCGGGTGCAGATCAGCCGCAGGACCCCGTCGCCAACCGCCGCCGAGGCGACCGCCCGGGCCGCCAGCTCCTCCAAGCCGTGCGGGAGGGCCAGATCGAGCCCCGCGGCCGAGACCGCCAGGCGGTCCAGGTGCGCGTCGAGGCGGAACGGCCGGCCCCCGTACACCCGTGTGGTCTCGAACGCCGCTTCGCCGCGCAGCAGCGCCAGGTCCACCGGGGGCAGCGCCGGGCCGCGGCCCGGGGAGGCGCCCGGCCCGCTCGCCCCCACCGCGAGCACGCGCGGGCGCTCGGGCCCCTGGACGACCACTGCTCAGTTCCTGGGCAGGCGCTCGTCCAGGTAGCCGACGAGCTTGTCGAGGCTGACGCGGTCCTGCTGCATGGTGTCGCGGTCGCGCACGGTGACGGCGCGGTCGTCGAGCGAGTCGAAGTCCACGGTCACGCAGTAGGGTGTGCCGACCTCGTCCTGGCGGCGGTAGCGGCGGCCGATCGAGCGGGCGTCGTCGTAGTCGATCATCCAGCGGTCGCGGAGCATGGCGGCCACCTCGCGGCCGAGCGGCACCAGCCGCTCGTTGCGCGACAGCGGCAGGACCGCCACCTTCATCGGCGCCAGGCGCTTGTCGAGCCGCAGGACCACGCGCGACTCGGTGCCGCCGGAGGCCGTCGGCGCCTCCTCCTCACGGTAGGCGTCGACCAGGAAGGCCAGCGACAGCCGCTCTGGGCCGGCGGACGGCTCCACCACGTAGGGGATGTAGCGGCGGTCGGTCTCCTGATCGAAGTAGGTCAGGTCCTGGCCCGAGAACCGCTGGTGCTGGCTCAGGTCGAAGTCGCTGCGGTTGGCGATCCCCTCGAGCTCGGACCAGCCAAACGGGAACTTGTACTCGACGTCCACGGCCCGCTTGGCGTAGTGGGCCAGCTCATCGGGGCCGTGCTCGCGGACGCGCAGATTGTCCTGGCGGAGGCCGAGGTCCAGGTACCAGTTGAAGCGCTCGTCGATCCAGCGCTGGTGCCAGTCCTCGTCGGTGCCCGGCTCGACGAAGAACTCCAGCTCCATCTGCTCGAACTCGCGGGTGCGGAAGATGAAGTTCCCGGGGGTGATCTCGTTGCGGAACGCCTTGCCGATCTGGGCGATCCCGAAGGGGATCTTCTTGCGGGTGACCGACTGGACGATCGGGAAGTCGACGAAGATGCCCTGGGCCGTCTCGGGCCGTAGCCAGACCACCGCCGAGTCGTCCTCGACCGGGCCCATGAAGGTCTTGAACATCAGATTGAAGTTGCGCGGGTCGGTGAACGGGCCCTTGCCACAGTTCGGGCAGGTCAGCTCGCCGCGCTCGGGCGGGCGGCCGCGCTTGGCCTGGAACGCCTCGATCAGGTGGTCCTCGCGGAACCGCTGGTGGCAGTTGGTGCACTCGATCAGCGGGTCGGTGAAGGACTCGAGGTGCCCAGACGCCTCCCACACCTTGGGCGACATGATGATCGCCGAGTCCTGGCCGACGACGTCGTCGCGGAGCTGCACCACCGCACGCCACCAGGCCCGCTTGATGTTGTTCTTCAGCTCGACGCCGAGCGGGCCGTAGTCGTAGCTGGACCGCAGTCCGCCGTAGATCTCGCTGGACTGGAACACGAAGCCGCGGCGCTTCGCGAGGTTGACGATCTGCTCCATTAGGTCGGTGGGCACGTGCGCCTCCTCAGGGCCGCCTGCATGGCACGCAGGTGGCGGGATGGGTTTCAAAAGCTGATGCCTCATCCTACCCGAGACCGACAAGGCGTTTTCCCGGCTGTCCACAGCCCCCCGCGGCGCGCCGGCCTCAGGTCGAGGGGACGAACTCGTGGCTGCCGCGGCGCAGGAAGCTGTCGGGAAACACGCTGGTCTGGAGCTTGCCGGACAGCAGCAGGGCCAGGAACGCGGTCACCGGACCAGCGTGGACCTCGTGCTGGGTGGAGCGGCCAGCGAAGGCCACCACCTGCCAGCTCGCCGGCTCGTCCCGGGTCAGCCAGTACAGCTCGTTGCCGTTGTCGCTGCGGCCGAGCGGGAGCAGGCCGCCGGGCTCGGGCCAGGGCGGCAGCGGCAGGCGCTCCGGGAACTTCGCCCTGGTCTCGGTGTAGGCCTCCAGCATGGTGTCCCTGGCGCCGAGGAGGTTGCCGGCCGGGTCGACCGCGAACGGATTGAGCAGGTAGAGGAAATCGTCGAACTTGCCGGAGCCGTACAGCTCGGTGAAGCGCTTGAAGTCGTCCGGCAGCCCGGTGCCCAGCTCCGCCTCGACCCGAGGCCACTGGTCGGGGACGCCCGGCTCCAGCGGCTCGGCCGGTGGCGGCACGAGCGACTGCAGGCGCTCCAGCCCCATCGCTCGCACCCCCTCACTGGGCCGGGGCCACGGCCTTCTTGACCGGGGCCTGTGGCGTGTTGGCGATCTCGACCTCCAGACTGAAGCCATGGTCGCCGACCGCCCGCAGCCGCACGGCCCGGGGCGCGCCCCGGTCGGAGGGGCTCGCGTACAGCGGGCGGACCTGGTAGCGGACGGTCTCGCCGCCGCGGACCGCGTCGGCCACCATGGTCTCGTAGTCGCGCATCACCGGCGAGTTGGCGCGCGACTGGTAGAGCGCGACCAGGTTGCTGGCGACCTCGCCGGAGCCGCCGAGCTGCCGCCCCAGCAGGTGCCCGCGGGAGCGGTTGCGCGAGGGGAGCTCCTCGAAGCCGGGCGGCCGGATGGACTCGTCGGGCTCGGAGCCGACCTGGTCGCGGGCGGCCGCCGCCACCATCCGGGGCGTGATCGTGGCGGTGATGCCGCTGCGCTGGCCGGTGGCCCGGTCGACCATGCCGTAGTCGACCGAGCCACCGAGCTGCTTGATCCTTCTGGTGTTGGCGGCGAGGTCGTCGCCGCCGGCCGGCCCGCCCCCGCCGTCGTGGCCCGGCGGGCTCGGGCTGATGTCGGGCGCATGGAGGTCTGGCAGCGCCCGGCTGATCCCAGGGGGGAGCGAATCGCGCAGGTCGCCGCCGACCAGCCACAGCCCCGCGAGCACCAGCAGCGCGATGACCAGGGTGATCGGGCTGACCTTGCCGCGTTTGCCGGCCCCACGGCGGCGCCTTCGCGATCGTGCCATGCCCGAGGTTCTACCCAGAGATGGGCACTCGTAGCCTTCCTGGCCGTATCGGTCGCGCGCTCAGACGCCGGCCGGGTGCCAGACGGTCTTGATCTCCAGGAACTGGGCCATCCAGTAGGGGTCCTGGCCCTTGGCGTCGTCGAGCCAGTCCCTGGGAGCCAGCTTGAGCGGGGCGGCCACCCGCTTGACGCTGTCGGCCGCGGCCAGCTCGACGTCCCGCAGCAGCGCCAGGTCCAGGCCCGCCAGGTCCAGCGCGTCGACGTCCATGTGCGCGGCCAGCGGCTTGACCAGCTCGGCGGCGAAACCGGTGAGCAGGTTCACCACCCCGCCGGGCAGATCGCTGGTGGCCAGCACTTCGGCGAGGGTCACCGCCGGCAGCGGGCGGTCCTGGGAGGCCAGGACCACCGCGGTGTTGCCGGACACGATCACCGGCGCCAGCCGCGAGACCAGGCCGAGCAGCGAGGAGTCGGCCGGCACGACCAGCCCGACCACGCCGGTCGGCTCCGGTACCGAGAAGTTGAAATAGGGGCCGGCGACCGGGTTGGCGGAGCCCAGCACCTGCGTGATCTTGTCCGCCCAGCCGGCGTACCAGACCCAGCGGTCGATCGCCTTGTCGACGGCGTCGCCGGCCGCCCGCCGGCTGGCGCCGTCGGCGGCCGCGACCTCGTCGACGAACTGCTTGCGCCGGCCCTCCAGCATCTCGGCGATCCGGTAGAGGATCTGGCCGCGGTTGTAGGCGGTGAGCCCGGACCAGCCCGCGAACGCTCCCCTGGCCGCCCGCACCGCGTCCCGCACGTCCTTGCGCGAGCCCCGGCAGGCGTTGGCCAGCGGCCTGCCCCGGGAGTCGCTCACCAGGTAGGAGCGCCCGGACTCGGTCCGTGGGAACTTGCCACCGATATAGAGCTTGTAGGTCTTGCGCACCACGAGTCGTTCGACCTCAGCCACGATCGCCCCCATCGAGCACGCCGGCGGTCTCTGTGACGAAGAGGGTAGTGCGCCTGGCGGCTCCGCGCAGGCGGCCGGTGGCGAACCAACGACCCGCCGTCAACCATGAGGCAGGCCGGGCAAACGGGGACAGTGAGGGCCAGGCGCCTATCATCTGGGGCGGTCCGCGTGTCGTCGTCGAATGGAGCACCCGTGGCGCTCAGCGCTCCCCAGGAGTTCACCAGCCCGCTGGGCAGGCCGGTCCCGCGGATCGAGGACCGGCCGCTGCTCACCGGGCAGGGCCGCTACGTGGCGGACCTGGGGCTGACCGGCGCCGCCGAAGTGGTGTTCGTCAACTCCCCCATCGCCCACGCCCGGATCGCCTCGGTCGACGTCAGCGCCGCCAGGGCCGCCTCCGGCGTGCTGGCCGTGGTGACCGCCGCCGACCTCGGGCTGGAGCCGATGCCGCCGATGCCCATGCACGACCAGCGCATGGTCCGGCCGTGGCTGGCGGACGGCGTGGTCCGCTACGTCGGCGAGCCGGTGGTCGCGCTGGTAGCCACCGAGCAGGCGCTCGCGGTCGACGCCGCCGAGCTGGTGGAGATCGACTACGACCCGCTGGAGGCGGTGGTCTCGCCGCGCGAGGCCGCCACCGACCAGGTGCTGCTGTTCCCCGAGGCGGGCACCAACACCTGCGCGCGGCTGGAGGGCACCGAGGACCCGACGCTGTTCGACGACTGCGAGGTGGTCGTGGAGCTGTCCATGACCCATCCGCGGCTGGCCGCCTGCCCGATCGAGGCGCGCTGCGCGGCGGCGGCCTGGAGCGATGACGGGCGCGGCGGCCGCCTCACCTTCTGGGCCTCGACGCAGGCGCCCCACCGTCTGCGCGCGAACCTCGCCGTCGCGCTCGGCCTGGAGCCGCAGCGGGTTCGGGTGGTCGTCGGCGAGGTCGGCGGCGCCTTCGGCGCCAAGAACGGCAGCTCCCGCGAAGAGGTGGTGGTCGGCTGGCTCGCCCGCCGGCTCGGCCGGCCGCTGCGCTGGATCGAGACCCGTTCCGACAGCATGGTGGGCATGCACCACGGCCGCGGGCTGGTGCAGGACGTGCGGCTCGGCGGCCGCCGGGACGGGACCCTGCTGGCCTACCAGGTGCGGGTCGTCCAGGACGCCGGCGCCTACCCGCTGTTCGCCGGCCCGCTGCTGATGCGCGCGAGCATCCTGGCTTCCGGCGTCTACGCCATCGGGCGGATCGAGGCCTCGGGTGACGCGGTGGTCACCAACGCCACCCCGACCGGCCCGGTCCGGGGCGCCGGCCGCCCCGAGGCAAACATCGTGATCGAGCGGGCGCTCGACCGCTTCGCCGCCGAGATCGGCATGGATCCCGCCGAGGTGCGCCGCCGCAACCTGATCCCCCACGACGGCTTCCCCTGGACCACCCCGACCGGGACCGTCTACGACTCCGGCGACTACCAGGCTCTGCTCGACAGCGTCATGGAGGCCGGAGGCTATGGGGAGCTTCGCGCCGAGCAGGCCCGGCGGCGCCGAGCGGGCGGCCCCGTGGCCCTCGGGGTCGGCCTCGGGATGTTCGTCGAGGTCGCCGACGGCGTCGGCGGGGGCGAGTACGGCGCCGTGGAGATCACCGCCGGCGGCGGCGCGATCGTCCGCAGCGGCGCGAGCCCGCACGGGCAGGGCCATCGCACCACCTGGGCGCAGCTCGCCAGCGACCGGCTCGGCATCCCCATGGACGGCATCGAGGTCCGCTCCGGCGACACCGACGAGGTCCCGGCGGGCATCGGCACCTTCGCGTCGCGCTCGGCGCAGGCCGGCGGGACGGCCGTGCACCGGGCCGCGGTGCAGGTCGTCGGGCAGGCGCGGCGGCTGGCCGCCGAGCTGCTGGAGGCCGACCCCGAGGACGTGGTGCTCGACCGCGCAAGCGGCCGCCTGCACCTGGTCGGCAGCCCCGAGCGCGGCCACACCTGGGCGGAGCTGGCCGGCGCCGCCGCGGAGCGCGGCAACGGGCTCGCCTTCGAGGTGCGCCCCGGCGTCGACGGCGCGCCAGGACCGTCGTGGCCGAGCGGGGCCGTCCTGGCGGCGGTCGAGGTGGACACCGAGACCGGCGAGGTGCGCATCGAGCGGCTGGTCTCCTGCGACGACGCCGGGCACCTGCTGAACCCGCTGCTGGTGCGGGGCCAGCTGCACGGCGCGCTCGCGCTCGGCGTGGCGCACGCGCTGTTCGAGGAATTCAGCTACGACGAGGACGGCAACCCCAAGACCGCCAACTTCGGCGACTACGCGGTGATCACCGCCGACGTCCTGCCGCGCTACCGGCTGCGGGAGATCGAGTCGCCCGCCTCCGGCAACGAGCTGGGCGTCAAGGGCGTGGGCGAGGCGGGCACGGTCGGCACGCCGGCCGCGATCCTCAACGCCGTGATCGACGCGCTCGCGCACCTCGGGGTACGCCACCTGCAGCTGCCGGCCACGCCGGAACGGGTGCTGCGGGCCATCCTGGACGCGAGCGGGGAGGAGCCAAGTCGATGAATCAACAGGTCATTGTGTCGATGAAGGTCAACGGCACGCCCGTCTCGGCGACCGTCGAGGCCCGCACCCTGCTGGTGCAGCTCCTCCGGGACCACCTCGGCCTCACCGGCACCAAGATCGGCTGCGACACCTCCACCTGCGGCGCCTGCACCGTCCTGGTCGACGGCCGCTCCGCCAAATCCTGCACCCTGCTCGCCGCGCAGGCCGTCGAGGCCGAGGTGACCACCATCGAGGGCCTCGCGTCCGATGACGGCGAGCGCCTCAGCGCACTGCAGGCCGCCTTCCACACCCACCACGCCCTCCAGTGCGGCTACTGCACCCCCGGCATGATCATGGCCGCCCGCTCCCTGCTGGACGAGCTCGGCGACGCCCCCACCGACGCCGCCATCCGCACCGGCCTCAAGGGCAACATCTGCCGCTGCACCGGCTACGAGCACATCATCGACGCCATCCAAGCCGCCGCGGGGTCGGGGGCCGCTCCCAGTGAGGGGGACGCGCGGTGATTCCGGCGGCGTTCGCGTATGCGCGACCCTCGAGCTTGGAGGACGCGATCGGGCTGCTGGCCGAGCACGACGGGGACGCCAAGCCGCTGGCCGGCGGCCAGTCCCTGATCCCGTTGCTGAAGCTGCGCCTGGCAGCGCCCGAGCTGGTGGTGGACCTCGGCGGGCTCGATCGCGGCGACGGCCTGGCGGGCGTCCGCGACCGGGGCGACCACCTGGCCATCGGCGCGCTCACCCGCCACGCCGACCTGGCCAGCGACCCGGTCGCCGCCGAGCACGCTCCCCTGCTCGGCTTCGCCGCCAGCCACGTCGGCGACCCGCAGGTCCGCCACCACGGCACCCTCGGCGGTTCGCTCGCCCACGCGGACCCCGCCGGCGACCTCCCGGCAGTGCTGCTCGCCTACGAGGCGACCCTGGTCGCCCAGGGCAGCGGCGGCCAGCGCGAGATTCCCACCGGGGACTTCTTCAGCGGCTTCCTGGAGACCACGCTGGAGCCGGACGAGCTGCTCGTCGAGGTCCGCGTCCCCAAGCTCGGCCCCGGTGTCGGCTGGTCGTTCCGGAAGTTCACCCGCCGGGCGATCGACTGGGCGACGGTCGGCGTCGCCGCCCTGCACGGGCCGGAGGTGCGGCGGGTCGCGCTGGTCAACATGGGCCCGACTCCGTTGCGGGCCAGGGCCGTCGAGCAGCGCCTGGCCGCCGGCGCCAGCCCGGCGGAGGCCGCCGAGGCCGCCGCGGAGGGCACCGAGCCCACCAGCGACGCCTGGGCCAGCGCCTGGTACCGCCGCCGCCTGGCCACCGTCCTGGTCCGCCGAGCGCTGGAGGAAGCCGCAACCCGGACATAACGGCAGGGTCCCGCCCGCCCCGCTGCGCAGTTCTCCCGCTCCAGGACGTTCGTGCCGGCGTGACAAGCTATCTCCAGAACCTCATCGGTCAGGCCTCCGCGGACTCGGAGGCCGGCGGCATCACGAGCTGCAGCATCGATCTCGACCTGGCCGGGCTCGAGCGATCGACGAGGAGCGGCGGCTGGCCCTGAAGATCGGCGGCGCCCGCCTGCTCGAATACGCCACCAGTCACTACGACCTGCTGGACCGCTCAGGCCACTGGAAGTCATAGCCGGGTTCCGTCGCCCGGCTACGAGCCCAGGTCGACGTAGGAGAGCAGGCCGTGGCGGCCGCCCTCGCGCCCGAAGCCGGACTCCTGGTAGCCGCCGAACGGCGAGGCGGGGTCGAAGCGGTTGTAGGTGTTGGCCCACACCACGCCCGCGCGCAGCCGGTTGGCCATGTCGAGGATGCGGCTGCCCTTCTCGGTCCAGACGCCGGCCGACAGCCCGTAGGGGGTGTTGTTGGCCTTGGAGACGGCCTCGGCCGGGGTCCGGAAGGTGAGGACCGACAGGACCGGGCCGAAGATCTCCTCCTGAGCGATGCGGAACGACTGCGCCACCCCGGTGAATACCGTCGGCCGGAACCAGAAGCCGCGGGCCGGCAGCTCGCAGGGCGGCTGGTACAGCTCGGCGCCGTCGGCCTCGCCCGAGGCCACCAGCTCCTGGATCTTCTCGAGCTGCTGGCGGGAGTTGATCGCGCCCACGTCGGTGTTCTTGTCGAGCGGATCGCCCACCCGCAGGGTCGCCATGCGCCGCTTCAGCTTGTCGATGACCGGCTTGGCGATCGACTCCTGCACCAGCAGCCGCGAGCCGGCGCAGCAGACGTGGCCCTGGTTGAAGTAGATGCCGTTGACGATGCCCTCGACCGCCTGGTCGATGGGCGCGTCGTCGAACACCACGTTGGCGGCCTTGCCGCCCAGCTCCAGCGTGAGCCGCTTGCCCGAGCCGGCCAGCGTGCGCTGGATCGACTTGCCGACCTCGGTCGACCCGGTGAAGGCCACCTTGTCGACGTCGCCGTGCGACACCAGCGCGGCGCCAGTCTCACCGGCCCCGGTGACGATGTTGACCACCCCGGGCGGCAGCTCGGCCTGCTCCAGCACCTCGCCGAGCAGGAGCGCGGTCAGCGGCGTGGTCTCGGCCGGCTTGAGCACGACGGTGTTGCCGGCGGCCAGCGCCGGCGCCAGCTTCCACGCGGCCATCAGCAACGGGAAGTTCCAGGGGATGACCTGCGCCGCGACCCCGAGCGGCCGGGGCGTGCGGCCGGGGAAGGCGTAGCCCAGCTTGTCCGCCCAGCCCGCGTGGTAGAAGAAGTGCGCTGCCGCCAGCGGCACGTCCACGTCCCGTGACTCCTTGATCGGCTTGCCGCCGTCCAGGGTCTCCAGCACCGCGAACTCGCGGGCGCGCTCCTGCAGTATGCGCGCGATCCGGTAGAGGTACTTGGCCCGCTCCGCTCCGGGCAGCTTCGACCAGGTCCTGGTGTAGGCCGACCTGGCGGCGCGGACGGCCAGGTCGACGTCCTCCTCGCCCGCCTCGGCGACCTCGGCCAGGCGCTCCTCGGTGGCGGGGTTCGAGGTCTCCAGGTGACGCTCCGAGCGCGGCTCGACCCATTTGCCGCCGATCAGCAGGCCGTAGTGCTCCCGGATCCGGACGTGATCGGTCGCCTCGGGCGCGGGCGCGTACTCCAGGTCGAAGCGCCGCCGCTGCGCCGGCGCGCGCCCCGCGCCATCCCGCCTGTCGAGCTGGTCGGCCACGAGCCGTCCCCTCCTTTCCGGCCTGCCGGGTCGAAATCCCGTCAGTCCTTCGTGAAGTAATCCTCCGACTGGTACCGGCCGGTGCGCTCCTTGGCGAGCTGCATCAGGCAGTCGTTCAGGAGGCTGGAGGCACCGATCCGCAGCCACTCCGGCGTGAGCCAGTCGGGGCCCAGCGTCTCGGCCGCCACCACCAGGTACTGGATCGCCTGCTTGGCCGTGCGCACGCCCCCGGCCGCCTTGAAGCCGACCATCCTGCCGGTGCGCTGGTGGAAGTCGCGGATCGCTTCGAGCATCACCAGCGCCACCGGCAGCGTCGCGGCCGGGGCGACCTTGCCCGTCGAGGTCTTGATGAAGTCGGCGCCGGCCGCCATCGCCAGCACGCTGGCCCGGCGGACGTTGTCGTAGCTGCCCAGCTCGCCCGTCTCGAGGATCACCTTGAGCCTGGCCGGGCCGCAGGCGTCCCTGGTGGCGGCGATCTCCTCGAAGACCTCCCGGTAGCGGCCCGACAGGAACGCGCCCCGGTTGATCACCATGTCGATCTCGTCCGCGCCGGCCTCGACCGCCTCGCCCACCTCGCGAAGGCGCAGGTCGAGCGGGGCCTGCCCGCTCGGGAACGCGGTCGCGACCGAGGCCACCTTGACGCTCGATCCGGCCAGCTCCCGCTTGGCGGTGGCGACCAGCGTCGGGTAGACGCACACCGCGCCGACCGGCGGGACTCCAGGGTCGGCCGGGTCGGGCCGGCGGGCCTTGGCGCACAGCGCCTCGATCTTGCCGGGCGTGTCGGCCCCCTCCAGCGTCGTCAGGTCCATCACCGACACCGCCAGCCGCAGCGCCGCGACCTTGGATTCCTTCTTGATGCTCCGCTTGGCCAGCGCCGCGGCCCGCTCCTCGGCGCCGACCTGGTCGACCGCGAACCGCGACAGGACGGGGCCGAGGTCGAACTGCTGAAGGAAGCCGTCACCAGCCTCCGCCAGCCGTACCGGTGTGGTCGCCATAGCCGATTCCTCCCTGGTGCACCGCTCCCGCGATTGTATCGAGCCCGACACCGGCGCCGACGGTTATCCACAGAACACGCCGATCGGGACCGGCGGCGCGGCGATCGTGTCAACATCTGGACACCGCGAAACCCAGCGCCCAAAGGAGGTGGCGGCCCTGCGAGCCCTGCGAAACCTCGTGTTGCTGGTGCTGGCCGGCGCCTTCCTGCTCGGGGTCTGGTCGGTGCACCATCCGCAGGCGGCCAAGCCCCAGGCACCCTTCGGGCCGGCGTTCTGGACCGCCGCCGTTTCCGAGGCGCACGGCGGCCGCCCCACCGCCCGGCTGATCGGGATCCAGACCAGCCGGCAGGAGGGCTTCGACAGGGTCGAGTTCACCTTCGACCGAGCCCCGCCGAGCTGGCGGGTCGGCTATGCAGCAGGTCACTCTGGCCAGTGACCTCGAGGGGCGGGTCCAGTTCGGCCTGGGCCTGGACGCCCGTATGGGCTTCCGCGTACTCGAAGCCTCGACACCCTCCCGGATCATCGTCGACGTCAAAGCGCCGTCGCGCCCCCGGATGGCAGGCGCGGTCGCGACCACCCAGCCGTCTCCAACGCTCCGGAGGTACCAATGACCACCGCCCGCAGGGTCGCCATCGACCTGCGGATCATCGGGCGACGCCTGCCCGGGCTCCTGGACCTGACCGATGAGCGAGGCGGCCCGTTGTGCGCAGCCGTCCGCCCACCGCGGGTCCAATGGCGGGTCTCACCGCCACCGGCGGTCCAACCCGACCTGGCCGTCGGCCGGCCCGGCGGCCAGGGGTGAGAGGAGGACTTATCCCCAGAAGAGGTTGAAGGTGCTGAAGACGGCGCGCGGTCGCCACGGCAGCGGCGGACCGAGCCGCATGCGCGTGGCGCGGGAGCGCTCGGTCTGGCCGCGTGCCTCCAGCGCGCGAATGGCGGGCTCGTTGCCCTGCGGGATCGACAGGGACAGCTCGGCGCCATTGAGCCGCCCGGCGGCGGCCTCGATCAGGGCGAGCCCGCTGGCGAGATCGGCGGCGACGGTGGCCCCGCCCGACCGCCACGGCGACGGCAGGTGGTACCCCCTGAGTTCCCCGCCGGCCTCCGCCACCAATGCCGATCCGGGCCACAGCGAGGTGAGCAGGGCTGCCCGGTCCTCGGCGGTGGCCTCGCGATCCACGGCCTGCGCGGCTTGGAGGTCGTCGGGGCGGGCTGCCCTGACCGCGCCCGTGGGGGGTCCCGGCTGCCAGCGACCACCGAACGCGACGCAGGCCCCCTCGGCGACGAACCCGAGCCGCTCGTAGATCGGGCGGCCCATGTCGGTCGCGTAGAGCTGAATCGTGCCGGCACCGCGCTCCCGCAGCCATGCCACGGCCGCCTCGGTCAGGGCGCGCCCGAGGCCGGCCCGGCGCGCCTCCGGCACGACCGCCACGGCGCCGACCCAGCCGGTGGCGCCGAAGTGGGCGCAGCCTGACGCGCCGGCCAGCCCGTCGTCCCGCTCCACGACGAACACCTCACCGCCGAGCGCCGCCCGCGCGAAACGGTCGACCGCGGCCAGCCGGGGATTGAAGCTCGCCCGCTCGTACACGCTCGGGAGCAGGTCCAGCTCCCGCTCGGTCGCGGGGCGGATACCTTGCGTCGCTGGCATCGCCCAAGTCTACGGACTCGGCCGCCTCCAGCTAGGCCGGCGCCTGGGCCTCGAGGATCTCGATCCTCGCGCCCCACGGATCGCGGGTGAAGAAGCGGCGGCAGTCGCCCCACGAGTGCGTGTCCTCGGTGTCGGCGCCGGTCGCCTCCACCCGCCGGCGGAGCGCGTCGAAACCGTCGGCGACGACGCAGAAGTGCCACGGACCCGGCGCAGGCGGGTCCCCGGGGGACAGGTGGACCTGCCCGGAGCCCAACTGGAACCACATCCCCCGCTGGTTGAACTCGGCTGGCTTGGAAACCTCCTGGAGGCCGAGCGCGCCGGCGTAGAAGGCCCGCGCCTCCGCCTCAGCCCCGGCGGGATAGACGACGTTGACATGCTGGAGAAGTCGACTTGTCATCGTGTCCTCCCAACCATCCAGCGACAAATCCTGCTGCGCTGAAGGTTACGACGGCGCGCCGGCGGCGGGCTCCCGCGTGGGGACCGCGCCGAAGCGGCGATGGCGGCCCTGGTAGTCGCGCAGGGCGTTGAACAGCTCGTGCCGGTTGAAGTCGGGCCAGCGCAGCGGCGTGAAGTACACCTCGGCGTAGTAGAGCTGCCACAGCAGGAAGTTCGAGAGCCGCCGCTCGCCGGCGGTGCGGATCAGCAGGTCGACGTCGGGCATGTCGGGGGCGTCCAGGCGCGCCGAGATGGCACGCTCGTCGATGCGCTTGGGCCCCCGCCCGGCGCGGGCCTCGCTGACCAGCTCGCGCACGACCCGGGTCAGCTCGTCCCTGCCGCCGTAGTCCAGCGCCACCGCCAGCGTCATCTGCGTGTCGCCGGCGGTCAGCTCCTCCGCCTCGCGGATGCGCCGGCGGACATGCGGTGGCACGCGATCGCGGCGGCCGATGAAGCGGATGCGCACGTTGCGGTCGTGCAGCTCGTTCGAGCGGCGAACCAGCAGCGACTCGTTGAAGTTCATCAGGAAGCGGACCTCGGAGGCCGGCCGCCGCCAGTTCTCGGTCGAGAACGCGTACACGGTGAGCCACGACAGGCCGACGTCGAGCGCGCCCTCGACCGTGTCGAACAGGGCGGTCTCCCCAGCCTCGTGGCCCTTGTTGCGGGGCAGTCCCCGCTCCCCCGCCCAGCGGCCGTTGCCGTCCATGACGATGGCAATGTGATCGGGCATCGCGCGCGGTTCAAGATCCGGCGGAAGGGCGCGGGGGTTTCGACTTGGCATCAGCGGTTCACCAGCGGATAGGAGCGGAGGCGACGATCGAGGTGGTACTCGACGTAGCTCTTGACGACGTTGGCGGCCTCACGGCGGGCCGCCGCCCGCGGTTGGGTCGCCCCGGCCTGGTCGAGGTCCTCGCCGAGCAGGTGCGACAGCAGCGGCACGGTTCCGGGGTCGAGCAGCGATTCGCCGCCGTTGCGGCAGGAGGCGCAGAGCGCGCCACCGCGGACGGCTGAGAAGGCGCGGAGCTCCGCGTGTCTGCCGCAGGCCGCGCATTCGGCCAGCACCGGGCGGTAACCCTCCAGCGCCATCAGCTTGAGGAGGAACGCGTCCAGCACCACGGCCGGGTCCCGGGGGGCGCCGTCGAGCGCGCGGAGGGCGCGGACGAGCAGCAGGAAGATGCGGACGGCGGCCTCCCGCTCCTGGGCGACCTGGTCGACCGCCTCCAGCATGGCCGTGCCGGCCACCACCCGGTCGTAGTCGTCGCGCAGGAAGCGGAACGGGTCGACCACCTCGACCTGGGTGATGATGTCGAGCTCGCGACCCCGGTACAGCGAGAGGTCCACATGGCTGAAGGGCTCGAGACGACCGCCGAAGCGGGACTTGATCTTGCGCACGCCCTTGGCCACCGCGCGGACCTTGCCCTCGCCCTGCGTGAGCAGGACGACGATGCGGTCGGCCTCACCCAGCTTGTAGGTGCGCAGCACCACGCCCTGCTCACGGTAGAGGCTCATCGCCCGGTCCTTCTCACGCCGCGGCCACCCCCCGCAGCACCGCGGCCGGGTCGAGCACCGCGACCCGGTCAGCGCCAGCCCGCTCCAGAAGGTGCCTGGCTGCGCTGGCGTCCTTGGCCCCGCCAGCTATCACGCCGATGGCCGCATGGCGCGTCGGCAACGCCCACCGCACCGCCCGCACCTGCTCCAGGGTCGCGCGTCCCCAGACCCCGAAGCCCGTCTGGAGCAGGTCCGCCCCCGCCTCCACCGCCAGCCGCCCCGCCTCGGCAAGCTCCGTGGCGGAAGGCGAAGCCTCGGGAGCGCCCACCCGCATCCAGGCCAACCCGCCCCCGCCAGCGACTGCGGGAGCGAGGGGAGCCTGCTGCGGAGCCGCCGTCTGGGCCGCCGGGGCGAGGGGGGCCTGGAGGACGGCGCGGACGTGGACGCCTTCGGCGTGGGCGATGCGGCAGAGGGCCTGGAGCTGGCGCGCCAGCTCCGCGGCGTCCTCGCCCAGGATTGCTCGCGGGTCGAGGGCGACGGCGAGGTGCCTGGCGCCGGCTTGGATCGCGCGGCGGGCCTCGTCGAGCGTGGGGTCGGCAGCGGCGGTGCGGTCGGGACCGGTGACCGCGGCGACCACGGTCACACGGCTGCCCCCGGTGGCGGCGGCCGCGCGCGGCACGTCGGCCGGCCAGACCGTCACCGCGGCCAGCCCGGATTCGACCGCGCTGGCACAGGCGTCATCGACCTCGCTGGGCGTGACGTCCGGGCGAAGCAGCACGTGCTCCAATTTGTCGGCCAGCTCGATCTGGGACCTCCTTGGGCTGCGATGGGCAGTGTAACCGCCCCGACGCACCTTGGCGGGTCGACCTATGAAGCCATGGTCGGCAGCGGCAACTCGCGGACCTGGCCGGCGGCCACCTCGAGCCGACGTGTCACCCGCAGGCTCGCCAGCATCCGCCGGTCATGGGTCACCACCAGCAGGGTGCCATCGAAGTCCGCCAAGGCGGTCTCCAGCTCCTCGACGGCGTCCAGATCGAGGTGATTAGTCGGCTCATCCAGGATCAAGAGATTCGTGCCCCTGGCCATGAGGACCGCCAGGCTGGCCCGTGAGCGCTCGCCGGGCGACAGCTCCGCCTCGGCGCGCTCGGCCTGGTCGGCTCCCAGGTCGAACTTGGCGAGCAGCGACCGCGCCCCCTCCGGTGTGAGCCCCGCCTCGGCCCGAACCCGTTCGAGCAGGCTCGCCCCACCAGGCCCACCCGGCGGCTGGAGGCCACCCCTCGCGGCGGAGCCGGCGGCGGGCGAGCCGGGCCCACCCGGCGCGCCAGGGGCGGCCGGCGGGATGGGGTCGGGGGTGAGGGGGTCGCGAGATTGGCCGAGGTAGCCCACGATCACGCCGGCGCCGAGGCGGGCGTGGCCGGCGTCGGGGGCGAGCTCGCCGGTGAGCAGGCGCAGCAGGGTGGTCTTGCCGGCGCCGTTCGGGCCGGTGACGGCGAGGCGGTCCTGCCAGGAGATCTCGAGGTCCACGGGCCCGAACCGGAAATCGCCGAGCCGGACCCGCGCACCGGCGAGGGTCGCGACGACGTCGCCGCTGCGGCGCGCGGCCCTGAGCGACATCCGCAGCTCCCAGCCCTCCCAGGGCTTCTGGGGAGCGCCGAGCCGCTCGATCCGGCGCTCCACCGCCTTGGAGCCGGAGGCGGCCGCGGTGGCCCGGTCCTTGCGCCGGGCCGCCAGGGCCTTGTCGTTGTCGGTGACCCGGTTGCCGCGGCGGCTGACGCTCCATTCCTTGCGGCGCCGGATGGACGCCTCCAGCCGGGAACGCTCCTGCTGGGCCTCCTCGAATCGGGCGTAGGCCTGCTCCCGACGGCGGCGACGCTCCTCGACGTAGGCGTCGTAGCCGCCGCCGTACTCGCTGAGACGGTGGCTGACCAGGTCCAGCTCGGCCACCCGGGTGGTGGCGGCCGACAGGAACGCCCGGTCGTGGCTCACCAGCACGACACCGCCGCTGACCCCGCCCCTGGGCCCGGCGGCGGCCCGCTCGCCGACCAGGAAACCTTCCAGCCGGTCGAGCCCGGCGAAGTCGAGGTTGTTGGTCGGCTCGTCGAGCAGGAGCACGTCGAAGCGGGCGAGCAGGATGGCGGCCAGGCCGAGCTTGACCCGCTCGCCGCCGGAGAGGCTGGCGGCCGGCAGGTCGAGCACGCGGTCGGACGGCAGGCCGACCTCGGCGAGCACGCGCGGCGCGCGGGCGTCGTGGTCGTCGCCCCCGAGCGCGAGGAAACGCGCCAGCGCGTCGTCGTAGGCGACCAGCTCGGCCAGGTCGGGACGCTCCCTGGCGGCGGCCAGGGTCGATTCCATCACCGCCTCGGCGGCGGCCAACCCGGTGCGTCGGCGCAGGAAGGCCGCGACCGGCTCGCCCGGGAGGTCGTCCGGCTCCTGTGGCAGGTAGCCGACTGTCAGCTGTGGCGGGGAGACCTCGACGGCGCCGTCGGTCGGGTCCTCGAGCCCGGCGAGCACGCGCAGCAGGGTCGACTTGCCGGCGCCGTTGCGGCCGAGGATGCCGATGCGGCTGCCCTCGTCCACGACCAGGTCGACCTGGTCGAGCACCACCCGGCCGCCACGGACGACCGAGACCTTGCGGGCAGCCAGCACAGGTCGACACTCCCTCATCCATGGACTGGACCGCCAAGCTTGCGGAGCGATCCATGTTGCAGGCTTCGAGCCTGCCACGCGAGCGGCGCTCGATCACTGGAATTTCGGTGCCTCGTCCTCGACCACCAGCACTCGCATATTCCGAGTTTGACGCCGTCCCATGTCAAGACGATGTGAGCCCGATGTGCCCCGGCCGGGGCGGATCAGCTGCCGGTGGCGGCCAGGGCACGGTCGTCGGCGGTGAAGTCGTCCGGCGCGGCCTCGGGAGGGTGCTCGAGGTGCCAGGCGACCGAGCGCTCGAGCGCGTCGTGGGGGTCGGTCTCGGTCCAGCCGAGCAGGTCGCGTGCCTTGCTGGAGTCCACCAGCAGGTGCTGCGACGCGGTGCCGAGCAGGCGGAGGTCCTCGGGGAGCAGGGGGTCGGGGACCCGGACAAAGCGCGCCCGGCCGCCGGCGGCCTCCAGCACGTGGCGCGCCCACAGGCCCATCGACCAGGTGCGGCTCTCCCCCAGGTTGAGGATCTCGCCGATGGTCGCCTCGGACTCCAGCGCCATGCGCACGCCGCTGGCGACGTCGCGCACGTAGCCTCGGGTCCACAGGAAGGAGCCGGCGCCGCTGGGGATGCTCTCGCGCCCGGCGCGCAGCCGCCGCAGGATCGGCTCCTCGCGGCGCTGGCCGTCGCGCTCCCCGTAGACGACCGGCAGCCGGCAGACAGTTGCCTGGCGTCGCAGGTAGGCCTCTTCGACGTCGAGCTTCTCGTAGTGCTCGGCGATGTCCATGCTCCCCAGCGCCGGGTGGCCGCGGTAGGGGTAGCGCTGCTCACGGACGGGCGCGGTCTCGTCGATCGGGAGCGGGTCGGTCTCGACCCCGGCCAGCAGGGAGCCGTAGGCCCGGTACACGTCCATGCTGGACAGGACCAGCAGGCGCGAGTCGTCGCCGACCGCGGCCAGGGCGGTCTCGGCGTCGGCGGCGGTCATGGCATACGTGTCGACCACGCCCTCGGGCGCGAAGTCGTCGACGGCGCCGCGCAGGTGCGGCAGGTCGGCGCGCTCGGTGTGGAGGTGGTCGGCCTCTGGCAGGTCGGACGGCTCGTGCTCACCGCGGTGGACGATCAGCAGCTCGTGCCCATACGCCGCCAGGTCCTCCACGATCGCCGCCCCGATGAACCTGGTCCCGCCCAGCACCATCACCCGCACCGCGGCAACCTCCGCATCCTCGCGCCGTCCGTCACCCCGGAAAGCCTAATCGCAAGCGCCCGCTCGCGGGCGGCGCGGCGGTTCGCGCAGGGCGGAACCGGCCCCCGGGCCGGCCCGGCGGCGCCAGGCGCTCGCTCCGGGGGTGGCGGGTCAGGCCAGGCGTTCGAGGACGGTGCCGTCGCCGGCGACGGCGAAGGCGGTGGGCACCACGGCGACGTGGTAGCGGCGAGCGAGCTCCGGGCGCTGGGAGACGTCGACCTCCACGAACGGGCGGTCGCCGCCGGCCAGGCGCTGGGCGAGCTCGCGGCAGGCGCTGCACAGCGGGTGGGTGAACTGCACGACCGTGACGGCCGCGGCGGGCGCTCCGCCGGTGGCGGGCACGCCCAGCTCCGCCAGGTCGACCGCGCCGACCTCGCCGGCGCGGACGCCGCGGAGGCGGGAGGCGAACCGGTACAGCTCGCAGCCGACGCACAGACCGGTGCTGGCCGCCAGCAGCGCGAGCACGGCGACGGCGATGCCCGGCACGAGCCCGACCACCGGCAGGCCGACCGCGTAGGCCAGCGTGGTGAACCACAGCAGGGTCGCGCCGACGAGGTTGGCGAACCTGGGCGGCCGCGAATCCTCGACCGGCCCCTCGCCGAAGCGCGGCTGCACCACCTCGAAGTAGAAGACGCAGGGCAGGCACCAGCGCCTGCCGAGGGTGAGGCCGAGCGTGAGCTGCAGGGCGAGCAGCCCGAACAGCCACCACCAGCCGGTGAGCAGGGCGATGAGGGCGACGACGCCGACCGTCCCCTGGTTGAAGCGTGGGGCGCGGGCGTCGATCACGTCGCTGTCGTCATAGGGGTGCGCGGCCGGCGGCCTGGTCGTCGCCATACGGGTGCCTTCCTCGAGCTGGGAGGGGGGCGGCCCGGCGGGCGGTCGGTCGTTCAGCGCATCCGAGGCGACCGCCGGGCCCCGGGACAGGCGCAGGAGGTGACCCGCCCCTGGTCGAGGGCGCGATTCGAGGTCAGCCGCACGGTCATGCGGCGACGGTGCCGGAGCAGAGGCAGAGCTGTCAAGCGGTGGCGCTAATAGCCGAGCCGGGTGAGCAGCTTGGGGTCGCGCTGCCACTCCTTGGCGACCCTGACGTGCAGGTCGAGGTAGATGCGGGTGCCGAGCACCTGCTCCAGCTCGGTGCGGGCGCTGGTGCCGATGTCACGGAGCACGGAGCCGCCGCGGCCGAGGATGATCGGCTTCTGGCTGCTGCGCTCGACGAACAGGTCGGCGCGGATCACCAGCAGGTCGCGCCGCTCCTCCGGCTCCCGGGGCCGCGAGGCGCCGCCGCGCCCCCCAGACCCGCCGCGCGCCCCAGGCCCGCCACGCCCCGCCGGCTCGCCGCGCCCCGCCGGCTCACGGCGCTCCCTCGGCCCGGTGGGGACCTCATCGGGGGGGCCCATCTCCTCGACCACCACGGCGATCGAGTGGGGCAGCTCCTCGCGGACCACGGAGATGGCCTTCTCGCGGATCAGCTCGGCGACGAAGTGCCGCTCGGGCTCGTCGGTGACCTGGCCCTCCGGGAACAGCGGCGGGCCCTCGGGGAGGTGGTGGAAGATCAGCTCGCTGAGCACGTCCAGCTGGCCGCCGGTGAGCGCCGAGATGGGCACGACCTCCGCCCAGTCGCCGAGCTCGGTGACGGCCTGGAGCGAGGGGACCAGACGCTCCCGGGTGGCGCTGTCCATCTTGTTGACCACCGCGAGCTTGGGGGTGTCCACGCTGGCCAGCTCGGTGGCCAGGAAGCGGTCGCCGCGCCCGACGCCGGCGGCGGCGTCGACTATGAAGCAGACCAGGTCGACCTCGGCCAGGGTGCCGCGCACCAGGTCGTTGAGGCGCTGGCCGAGCAGGGTACGCGGCTTGTGCAGCCCGGGGGTGTCGACCAGCACGGCCTCGCCCTGCGGCCGGCGGAGCACGCCGCGGATCACCGAGCGGGTGGTCTGCGGCGTGGAGGACATGATCGCGACCTTCTGGCCGAGCAGCGCGTTGAGCAGCGTGGACTTGCCGACGTTGGGCCGGCCGACCAGGGCCACGAGCCCGGATTTCACGGGCCCGACCCTGGTCCGCGCGCAAGCCGCTCCGGCCCGAAGCCACCGGGCAGCAGCTCGCCGAGGGTGGTGACCACCAGCTCATCGCCCGTCTCGCCGGCCAGCAGCACCCGCAGGTCCGGGCCGTTGGGGAACTCGCGCAGCACCTGGCGGCAGGCGCCGCAGGCCGAGGCCGGCTCGGTGCCGTCGGCGGCCACGGCCACGGCCTCGAAACGGCGGTGCCCGGCCGCGACCGCCGCGGCCACCGCCGCCCGCTCGGCGCAGATCGTCATGCCGTAGGAGGCGTTCTCCACGTTGACGGCGCTGATCACCTCGCCGCCCTCCACCCGCAACGCGGCGCCGACGCGATAGCCGGAGTAGGGCGCGTACGCGTTGGCCCTGGCGGCGCGTGCGGCGGCCACCAGCGAGCGGTCCCCCTCGGACAAGGCAGCCTGGCTCACTGCTTGCGCGCCTCGGCCGCGGCCTGCTGGTTCTCGGAGCCGGAGGGGTGGTCCAGCCGGTTGATGCGCACCCGGCCGATGCGGCGGCCCTGGACGCGCTCCGCCCGCAGCGACAGGCCCTGGAACTCGATCTGCTGGCCCTCCTTGGGCACGTCGCCGACGAGGTTGAGCAGCAGACCGCCGATCGAGTCCCACTCGGTCGCCGGCAGCTCCATGTCCAGCAGCTCGTTGACCTCGTCGATCGACATGCGCGCGTTGACCCGCCAGCCGCCGTCGGGCAGGGGCTCGACGTTGGGCTCCTCGCGGTCGTACTCGTCGGTGATCTCGCCGACGATCTCCTCCAGCAGGTCCTCGATGGTGACCAGGCCAGAGGTGCCGCCGTACTCGTCGATGACGATCACCATGTGGCTCTTGCGGCGGCGCATCTCGCGGAGGCAGTCGGCGGCGCGCATCGACTCGGGCATCACCGGCGCGGGGCGCAGGATCTCCGCCAGCGGCTTGTCCGCCTGGCCGTCGTGGAGGCTGCGCAGCACGTCCTTGGCGTAAGCCAGGCCCACCACGTCGTCGATGTCGCGCCCGTACACGGGGATGCGCGAGTAGCCCGTCCGCAGGATGACCTCGAGCACCTGCTCCAGCGAGCAGTTGACCGGCACGACCACCATGTCCGGGCGGGGCACCATCACCTCGCGCACGACCGTGTCGCCGAACTCGAAGATCGACTGGATCATCTCGCGCTCTTCGTCCTCGATGACCTCCTCGCGCTCGGCCTCGTCCACGATTGCGCGCAGCTCCTCCTCGGAGACGAACGGTCCGCTCTTGAGCCCTTTGCCCGGGGTGATGACGTTGCCGACGCCGATCAGCAGGCGCGTGAGCGGCCCGAGGATCGGCAGCCGGGTGAGCCACCACACCACCGGCGCCACCCGGAGCGCCGCCTGGTCGGTGTGCTGCACCGCGTAGGTCTTGGGCGCGACCTCGGCGAAGATGAACGTCACCACCGTCATGATCGCGGCGGCCAGCGCCACGCCGAGCCCGCCGCCGACCAGCCGCTCCAGCACCGAGGTGAACAGCGAGGTGGCGGCGAACTGCACCACCAGCACCAGGAACAGGATCAGGTTGAGCGACCGGGCGGTGTTCTCGACCAGCTCGCGGAGCTGGCGGGCTCCGCGCCGGCCCTCCTCCTCGAGGTGGAGGGCGCGGATCCGGTTGGTGCGGGTGACGGCGGTCTCGGACATGGCCAGGAACGCGGCCACGCCAGTGAGCAGGACTACCGCGACCAGGGTCCAGATATCGCCGGGGGACAGCTTCATCGGGGCGCCTCCGACCGCCAGCGCGACAGCAACTCCTCGGTGCGGGCGCGCATCTCCCGCTCCTCCTCGGGGTCGGCATGATCGAAGCCGCACAGGTGCAGGACGCCGTGCACGGTCAGCAGCTCCAGCTCGGCGTCCAGGCTCTGACCAGCGCGCTTGGCCTGGTCGGCCGCATACGAGGGGCACAGGACGATGTCGCCGAGCAGCCAGGGCGCGTCGTCGTCCTCCTCGTCCTCCTCGTCGTCGAGGTCGGGGTCGGCGGCGTCGCCGTAACTGGCACCGGCGAAGCCGCGCGGGCCGACCGGCCCGTCCGGCGGCCCCGAGGCCGGCGAGGGCCCGTCGATCGGGAACGCGAGCACGTCGGTGGGCCGCTCCTCCCCCATGTAGCGGCTGTTCAACTGGGTCATCACGTTGCGGTCGACCAGCAGGATGGAGATCTCCGACTCCTCGACGCCCTCGCCCTCCATGGCCAGCCGCGCAAGCCTGGCCAGGCCATCCTCGTCGACCGGCTGGTCGACCTGCTCGTTGGCGACGAAGACGCTCACAACGGCTCGCCCCCCCGGCGGCGTTTGGAGCGCCGATGATGGCCCGGCGCCGCGGCTGGCTCGGAGCCGTCCACTACGACCTTGCCTCGTCGTAGCGTCGGTAGGCCTCGACGATGTCCTGCACGATGCGGTGGCGGACCACGTCCCGCGAGGACAGGTACATGAACGCCAGGCCGTCGATACCGGTGAGGATCTCGCGGACGACGTTCATGCCGGAGTGCTGCCCGGCGGGCAGGTCGATCTGGGTGATGTCGCCGGTGACCACGGCCTTGGAGTTGAACCCGAGCCTGGTCAGGAACATCTTCATCTGCTCCGGCGTGGTGTTCTGCGCCTCGTCGAGCACGATAAAGGAGTCGTTGAGGGTGTTGTGCGTCACCAGGAAATCATCCGTCACGTACAGCGAGTCGGCCGCGGCGACCTGGATGCAGAGGGTCTCCTGCTCGCCGGCGGGCTCGATGCCGTGGACGAAGCGCATCGGGCGGCCACCGCCGTGACGGCGGTACAGCTCCCGCTTGCGCGTCAGCCGGAAGGGCTCGAGGCCCTCGGGCAGACGGACGTCGAGTATGTATGCATCAGAGCGGTGGTGCACGTCCCGTCCCCTGGCGCGTCCGGGCGCACGTCCCGCGGCGGCGCGGGTCCTCCAGTACGCAACGCCTCCAAGCGACCGGACCAGGAAGACGACGTCGTCGCGCAACCGGGGTGAGTTGGTGCCGTACTGGATACGGCAGGTTCGTCCGTTCTGGGTGACGGGCCCGCCGTCTGTGTCCAGCAGGCCCTGGAGCACGGCCAGGCGAACCTCGGAGGAGTTGTGCAGATACTCCTGCGGGACGAACTTCGTGTTCGAGCGCGTACCAGCCAAACCGAGTTCCCGGAGCACGACCGTCACCGGGTTGGAGACGATCACCCCGCCGCGGTGCCCGCCCGTGTGGCGGAGCACGTAGTCCACCTTGGTCTTGCGTCGCAGTTCGGTGCCAACAAGGGCGGTCTCCAGCGCGACGGCCAGCTCCGGATCGGCGGTCGTGAACGAGGGCGTCGTGGAGGTGGTCAGGCAGCCGTCACCCAGGAGGAGGCCGAGGGCGTAGGGGTCCATCGGGACTTCGCGGGGCTCGAACTCGACTGGCGAGACCAGCGGCAGTTCGAACCGGTGCGCGTGCGCCGCTCTCAGGCGATCGATCATCCCCCGCGTCTCGATGACCCGAGCTGGCCGCCCGCGTTGCCAGTCCTTGAGCGTCGTGACCGCCCAGAGGTGCTCGCCGCAGCACAGTGTCGAGGCGCCGTCCTGGGCCTCGACGCGGAAGACTTCCTTGCGTCCCTGCGGGTACACCCCCAGCACCGGCGTGGGCAGACCATTCGATCCGACTACCAGATCACCCACCTGGAGACTCCCGATCGGGCGAAATCCCCATGGCGTCAGAACCTGGCGGTCGTACGGCTGCGCCCTACCCCTCATATACCCCAAAGGGGCCACTTCGATGGTGCCGCGCTCCATGAAGCGGGCGATCTGGTCGGCGTCCATCATCTCGTAGAGGGCGTCGTACAGGGGCCGCAGGTAGGGGTCGATCTTCTCGGACAGCGTCCCCGGCAGGAAGCCGAGCTTCTCACCGGCCTCGACCGCCGGGCGGGTGAGGATCAAGCGGTTCGTCCGCTTGGAGAGGAGGGCCTGCACCGCCACGGCCATGGCCAGGTAGGTCTTGCCGGTCCCGGCCGGACCGATGCCGAAGACGATGGTGTTGTTGCGGATGGCGTCGACGTAGCGCTTCTGCCCGGTGGTCTTGGGGGTGATGGAACGCCCGCCGCGCACGGTGATGACCGCGTCCCCGAACACCGTCGAGGGACGCTCACCCGTCCCCTCCCGGACCATGTCGATCGAGCGGCCGACCGTCTCCGCCGTGAGGGGGCTCCCCCGGTCGAGCAGGCTGATCAGCTCCTGGAACAGGCGGGCGACCCGCTCGGCGTCCCCGCGTTCCCCGGCAATGGTGATCTCGTTGCCGCGCACGAACACCGTGCTCTCGAACGCCGCCTCGATCAGCTTGAGCAGCTCGTCCCGGGTGCCAAGCAGGCTCACCATCGCGTGGTTGCCCGGGACCTGGACGTTGACCTTGACCTGAGTCGTCGCTTCCTTGACCTGTGTTGGTTGTTGCACGCTGGCTAGATGCCCCCTCCTAAGGGGACGACAGAACGTCCGGTCGCAACCGCCGGAACCAGCCGAGTATAGCCGGCCCGACCGGGTGGATGCCGCCCCCTTTGCCCGCGTCTACCCCCGCTCGGCGAGGTAGGCGCGGCCCAGCTCGCGCACGCGCGCGTGCATCCCTCCGTAGACGGTGCGCTTCGGCAGGTACTGCTTGCGGAGCTTGGCGACGACCGTGTAGTTGGGGTCGCAGACATTGGCGACCGGCGTCTCGCTGGCCTGGGTGACCAGCTGGTAGCCGTCCAGCGCATCGAGGCCGAAGTCGCTGGCCAGCCACTGCACCAGGTCGGCCTGGGCGATCCGGAAGGCATCCTCCAGCGGCCGCGCCGACCCGGCGGTCATGATGTGGCTGTCGGTCTCCAGGCGGGGCCACGGGGTCGCGACGCCCTTGACCAGGTCGAGCACCAGCACCGTGTCCATGGCGGCCTCGACCGCGACGCCGCAGGTCTCGCCCTCGCCCTGCCGGCAGTGGCCGTCACCGAGCGAGAACAACGCCCCCTCGACGTTGACCCCGAGGTAGCAGGTGGTGCCCGCGCGCATCTCCGGGGTGTCCATGTTGCCGCCATGGGCGTCGGGCACCAGCGAGGAGCGGGCCTCGAAGCCGCCGGGCGCCACGCCGACGGTGCCGTGCATCGGGTCCAGCGGCAGGTCGACGGTGTAGTCACCGCCGGCCGTCGTGTAGGTGACCGTGCGGCGCCGCCGGTCGACCTGGTAGATCCAGACGACCTCGGGGAGCGGCTCGTGGAGCATGGCGGTGGTGTGGGTGGCGCTGAGCGCGCCGAACAGCGGCACCGTGGTGGAGGCGGCCCAGTCCCGCGACGGCTCGATCGAGACGAAATGGATTGCAAGCGTGTCGCCGGGCTCCGCCCCCTCGACGTAGAACGGGCCGGTCTGGGGGTTCACGAAGCGGAAGTCGATCACCCGCGAGACGACGTCCTCGGGCCCGCGGACCTTGCCGCCGAAGGCGTCCTCGGTCCAGACCTCGAGCACGGTGCCCGGCCGCACGCTGGCCACCGGCTTGACGCCGCCGAAGGTCCAGGCGAACTGCGAGGGGTCGGGCCGGAAGCTGGAGACCTCCAGGTTCGTCACGCTGGCTCCCTACCTTCCTGGGTGGTCGGCGGCGAAAGGCGGTCAAGTATCGCGGTCGGTGACAGCGCGGCGCAATGCCGCCGCGGCGCGGGCGGCGCGCACCGGTCGTAGGACCAACGTCGCGTACCAGGTCGGCGTGGTCGCATTGGCGGCCGTGTTGGCGTTGGCGATGGCCGAGTCGCTGAACCGGATACCCGTGCGGCTCTCTAGCGCCGCTGCACACCCCGCCGCTGCCAGTTCCAGATGGGTGCCAGCGAGCTCTCGTTGCGCAGCACGCGGACCATCGTGCGCACCTGCCCGACGTCGAGCCCCGCGTGCTTGATGGCCTGCGAGTGCGTCAGGGCAGGTCTGCCCGAGGAGGACTTGGCGTCCGGATCCATCTCCCCAGGCGGGAACGCCTTGAGCAGGTCGGTAGCGGTCCGGATGCCGAGCTGCCGGAACGCGGTCCTTGTCCAGGTTCCCGCCCTGCTCGCCGACGTCACGGAGCCACGCAGGATCCCGTCGGTCCCCGTCCTGGCCATCTCCTCCGCCCTGGTCCTGGCGATCTCCTCCACCCTGGCCTGGGCCGTTTCCTGCGCCTTGGTCTTGGCCGTCTCCTGCGCCTTGGTCTTGGCGGTCTCCTCCGCCTTGACGGCGCGATCCTTCTGGCGCCTGCCCAGCTTGCGTTCGAGCCAGCCCCGCTCGATGCGGTCGAAATGCAGGTACAGGTGCGCCTGGTCGACCCAGTCCACGAGCCGACCGACGGGCACGCGGGTGTGCAACATGACGTCGACGAAGTTCGCAGTGGCCAAGCTCTGCATGTCCTCGATGCCCTCCTCCAGCAGCCTCGCCTCGTACCAGACGCTCAGCCCATCGACCTGGTTGAGCGGGTAGGGCGGGGTGAGGGACGGGACCGCGACGCGCAGGACGGCGGCGGCGGTCCGTTGCAGCGCCTGCATGCCCACCAGCGGGAAGAGGCCGACGACGAAGGCGACGACCGCCTCGGTTCGGAGGTTGTTCGTCGGCATCAGCTGATACAACGCCGCCACCAGCAGCAGGACCGTGATGACGCGCAGCATCGCGTTGGCGTACGCGCTCGGCCGAAGGTCGCTCTGGAAGAAGCGCCGGACGAGCATCTGAAGAGTGAAGGAGTAGGCACCGAGGAAGCCGAACCTCAAGATGTCCATCACGCTGTCCGGGTTGCGGACGAAGCTCGAATCCCACAGCACGACGGTCCAGCACACCGCCAGCGTCGTCGTGAGCAGGAAGATCGGGAACAACGTCTCGATCTTGACGTGCGACTCTTGACGGTTGCTGCTCTCGGCCACGGACTTGCCGTAGTAGGCGTCGAACTTCTGACGGTAGATGTTCTGCCGGTGAGCGAGCAGGACGCCGCCGTCGTTGAACCACTCCTCGAAGAACTGGGAGTTCACGGCTGGCCTTGGCAGGTGGCCGGGCCTGTCCCAGCCCAGCCGGTGCAGGTTCAGGACGTATTCGTCCCACAACGCTCCCGCTCGCTGGCCGAGGAACCGGACGTACAGCCAGCTCGGGAGAAAGGACAGGCACCAGATGGTGAACAGCGCCAGGCCGAGCTCGCCCGCTGAAACCGCTCCCGCCGAAGGCGGCCAGGCGAACCACCAGGCGAAGAGGAGCACGAGCCCGATGAGAGCGTTCATCCAGAGCCCGGCGGCCTGACGCCGGAGCCCCGTACTGTTCACGAGCCGCGCCGCCGCGGTCCAGCAGGATCGCAGGAACGACCATCCGCGCCAGCGCCGCTGATCGCCAGGCTGGCTGACAGCCATCAGTTGCAGGACATTCGGGTGTGGCTTCCCATCCTCACCGGAGAGCAGGGCCCAGAGCACGTCGCGGGTATGACCGTCGCCGTTGGCGAGCAGCCCGAACAGCCGATCCCTCGCCCGGTCGAGATCCTCTTGCGACGCATCGGGCGGCGGAAGCAGACCGGGCGTGTTGCCGATGACGTGCTGGAGCTCGAGGCGCAGCGCCAGGTCGACGTCCGGCCCGGTGGCGTCGGTGGGCGGCCCGGGCCGCGGCGGCCCGGGCCGCGGCGGCGCGCCCTCGGCGGAGGATGAACCGCCGCAAGCGGCGCCCCGCAGCAGCGGAGTCAGGAACCCGGCAAGTTCGCGGGCCTGCTCGACTGTGGTCATGGCTCTGCCCCCTCCAGCCATCCATGAGCGAGGAGGACGTCGAGCACTGGGCTTCCCGAGCGCGGGGCGACGGCCACCTCGGCGGCGATGCCTGGCTGGTCCGGGGCGACAGGCCGTCCGCCTTCCAAAGTCGGCGCGTGGTCGGCGTCGCTGAGCACGGCGTTCGGGCGGTAGTCGTTCTCGGGTCTCGGCGTCGCCAAGCCGAGCGCCCGCATCGCAACCGAGGTCATGGTCATCCGATCGCCGGCGAACCCGCCGTGGGACGTGGCGTCGGAACGGCTGTCGTCCGGTGTGATCGCGCGGGAGATGATGCTCGCACCGCCGCGCTCGCCGATCGCCTGCAGCAGGGTCCGGCCGCCTCCCCCGCCGATCGGGCGCTCGAGGGACTTCTGCATCCCGAGCAGCGGGACCTCGCCGCCAGGGGCCGCGCCCTCCAGCGCCCGCGAGACCAGGTACAGCAGCGACTTGTGGTAGACGTCGATGCCGCCGGCTCCGCACACGTCGTCGCGTTCCCGCTTGTCGCTCAGATCGAAGATCGCGGACGATCGGACCAGGCCCCCTGGCCCCAGATGCGGCAGGACGTCGCGGGCGAACTCGTCGACCCGGATGGCCGGGGCGAGCAGCGCTAGCGACGCCACCAGGATCTCCGCCTCGGCCAGGGCTCGCAGCAACCCTGCGTGGAATATCGCGCCGGCGCTGTGACCAACCATGTGCACGGCGACATTGTCAGGCCCGTGCTGGTCGAGGTAGTCGCGCAGCCGGAGCACCGTCAGGGAGGCGCCTGGCATGGCCATCATCGCGGCCGTGGCCGCGGACGTCGCCGGTGGCCACGCGACCGCGCTCCAGTCGGGGATCGGGGCCGAGGCCGCCCGGGCGTTCTCCTTCATCTCGTTCCACATCCAGCGGAGGTTCGTCCGCGCGAACCGTTCGACCAGCCGGTCGACCTGCTCGACCAGGTCGAACCCGAGCCCGAACGGGAGCCGTCCTTTGACGGTGTCAGCGAGTTGGTCGAGCAGCGTCTCGGTGGCTCCGCTCTCCCAGGCGAAGAAGAGCGGATAGAGGTGGTTGTTGAGCCACCAGTTGAGGCTTTCCTGCGCGGCGGACAGCGCGTGCTCCTCGCTGTTCAGGCCGCCGTGGGCGTACAGCACCACGTGGCGCTTGCTGTCCGGTTCCTGGTCGAGCCACAGCTCGTGCCATCGCTGCATGTGCTGGAACAAGCGCTCGATCTGCGCTGGCGAGCTGGTGAACTTGCCGTTCGATGACAGCCGCCCCTGGTTGCCCAGGTTGACCACGTGCATCGCCAGGCGGCGAACGTCCGGCGCGGGGCCGGTCGCGAGGTCCCCGCCGGTCGCCGCCTTGGTGCCCGATCGCCCGCTGGCGAACGGCGTCTGGGGCACACCGGGACGGGCCACCCAGGCGTCGTAGGCCGATTCGAGCCAATCCTCGTACGGCAGGGTCGCGAACCCGCCCTTGCCCCAGTCGGGCCCCCAGGAGTTCTGCACCAGGAAGCCGACCTCGTTGTAGCCGACCAGTGCGAACGCGTGGCCGCCAAGCACGCGGGCGTTGGCCGGGCGCACGATCACGCGCAGGCTCTCGCCCTTCCTGGTCAGCTCGACCGGCGCGACCCAGCCCTCGTGGACGACCGCCGACGCGCAGATGGCGCTCAGCTCGCTGATGGCTGACTGCATGTCGTCAAGGCGGTAGGGGTTGACACGATAGAACGCGCCCAGCGGCCGCTCGCGCGCCTTCTCGACGATGGCCTCGTCATCCAGGTCGGGCTCGGGATCCTGGAGAAGGACTGGCCAGTCCCCCTCCAGCAGCACCCCGTGGTTGAACCAGCCCTTCAATCCTCCCCGCAGCGACGACCCGACGTCGCTGTCGCCCGCGAACTCGTCGTAGCGGCGCGCCAGCCGGTAGAGCATGTAGGGGCTGACGTGCGGGTAGGGCTCGCGGGCGGGGCCGTCGTCGGCGGCGGGCGCCGGGCGTGCGAGCACCGCGTTGATCGCGGCCGCCAGCGCGTGGCCGGTGCAGGAATTGCCGTCCTGGCGCATCACATAGCGCTCGTCGGTGCCTTGGCGCTGGTCCAGGACGACCGGGAGCGGCTCGAGACGCGGTCGGTACTCCAGGTCGCGTTCGTCGAACGGGTCTGGGAGGGCGTCGGCGGAAAACGCTCCGACCTGCGGGATGACAATCGTGCCCGGCGGCACCGTTTTGGCCATGATCTCGCCTCCATGCGGCGATGGAGCGCCCAGCACTTTGGCGAAGGCGTCACTTCATCGAAGGGCTGTCCGGATAGGTCCCAAGATGAAGGACGACAGAAAGACTATCCAATGGGGAAGAATCAGATATATACCCCATCACACTAGGACCAACGGCAACTATACAGGGCACCTATAGCGCCCGGAAGTGCCATCGGTCACACAGAAGACGTGATCTCGGTCACACCTTTGGAAGCTCCTCGTTCAGGTGTCGCTGGTCGAGGGGGTGGACTGGCGGCCTTGCGGCGAGGCACCGCGCCGGCAGGGCCTGTCTCCTGTTGGGGGCCAAGCGGTCAAGGAGGGTCGCACGCTGGGGCACCAGCTAGTGCTCAGAGGCTTGGCTCTCGCGGAGGCACTGGCTCGCTCGGCTCGTCGAGGAAGACGCGGCCGGTCTCGCGGATTCGTTCGGGGTGCCTGGCGGTGAGCCAGATGAGGAAGACGATCCCAAGGGCGAACCAGATGGCGACGACGAGGCCGGCGCGGTTGAGGGGGTAGGGCAAGGGGCTGACGAAGTTGAAAACGCCTTTGCCGATGCCCAGGGCGGTGAAGAACGCGGGGATGAAGGCCAGGATGCCGATGACGGGGACCACCAAGTGCAGCAGCGGGTTGAATTCGCTGCGGCGCTCGCGCAGGTAGAAGACGATGCAGGAGAGGTTCACCAGCACGTAGAAGATCACGACGACCGCGGTCACGATCGTGGCGACGAGCCCGAAGGCAACCAGCGGGGTGAACTGGTTGCCCAGCCACAGCGCGACGACCAGGGCCACGACGAGCTGCACGGTCACCGCGACGTAGGGCGACCGCCTGGTCGGATGGATGCGGGCGAACGCCGCCGGCAACAGCCGGATCCTCGCCATCGCGTACCACATGCGGGTAGTCGCCGTAGCGCCGGCGTTGGCGTTGGCAATTGCTGAGTTCGCGATCGCGAGGAACACGGCTACCCAACCGGCACCCCACACGGCCCGGGCGAGGCCGTCCCATGGGTTGCCGCCGCCGAACGAGATGAAGCCTGCCATCTTGTCCGGACCGAAGTAGACGGTGGCCGCGTAGGTGGTGAGCACGTAGAACACGCCGATGCCGAGCGCCGACCAGATGACCGCCCGCCCGATCGTGCGGCGGGGATCCCGTGCCTCCTCCGCCATCGGTGCGGCTGCCTCGAACCCGATGAACGCCAGGATGGTGAAGATCGAGGCCGCCGCCACGCCGGAGAAGCCCTCGAAATCCTTGACGTTGGCGTGGCTCGTGCCGAAGACCGACAGGGTGTTGTTGCCGCCGGCCTTGGCGATCAGCCACACCGCGAGCACGGCGAACACGGCGATCTCGAAGACGCCCAAGATCGTGCCTGTCCCGGCGCTGATCCTGATGCCGAGGTAGCCGAGCGCGAACACGAACAGCGCCGCCGCGACGGCGGCGATCATCCACCAGAGGTCATACGACCAGCCGAATTCCGTCTTGAAGGTGCTGGCGACGACGTTGCCGAAGATCAAGTAGAGCAAGGGCGCCACCAGGGCCTCGGCGAGGGCGTAGCCGAAGGCGACCAGGAAGCCGAGCGATGGGTGCAGCCCGCGGGACACGTACGTGTAGAACCCACCCGCGGACGGCAGGTGCTTGGCGAGCTGGCCGATCGAGACCGCGACCAGGAGGCAGGCGACCAGCGCCAGGACGACAGCAAGTGGCAGCGCGCCAGAGGCGAAGGGCGCCCCCACGATGATCGAGAAGGCGACCGCGGCGGCCGGCGCCATGTGCGTGATCGACTGGAACAGAACCTCTCTCAGGCCGATCGCCTCGCGGGCGAGGCCGGTGGACGGACTGGTCTGCGCCATGGCGCACCTCCTCGTCGGATGCCTCCCACCGCCACAGGCGGTCCCGCCTGACGGGCACGGCAAACGGTGGACCACGACTGCGTAGAAAGCAAGACAAGTCCGAAGTGCCCGAGTCGCTCGATCCGCGTGGGCCCTATCCCGGAGGCCAGCGCATGGGACGGCCGCCGAGCACGTGCAGGTGCAGGTGCCGGACGGACTGCCCCGCCGCCGGCCCGATGTTGGTGACCACGCGGAAGCCGCCGGCGACGCCCTGCTGGCTGGCGACGTCGTTGATGGCGCGGACCAGGTTGCGCAGCAGCTCGCCGTGCTGCTCGGTGAGCGCCTCCAGGCTGGGGATGTGCTCTCTGGGGATGACCAGCACGTGGGTGGGCGCCTGCGGGTTGACGTCCTGGAACGCGAGCAGGTCCTCGCGGTCGAGCACCACCTCGGCGGGGCTCTCGCCCTTGGCGATCCGGCAGAACGGGCAGTTGGCGTCGTACGTCAAGCGGCCGGTACCCCCTCGACCTGGCCTTCCATGCCCTCGTTGTCGGCTCGTACGCCTCGCACGGCCACCAGCCGGTCGACCAGCTCCGGACCGCCGGGGAAGCGCACCTTGATGTAGTTGTCGCTGGTCCCCTCGGCGATGCCGTCGCCGGCGCTCTCGACGAGCACGTCCAGGCGCTCGCCGACGTGCGCCTCGTGGAAGCGGCGGCGCAGCTCGGCGCCGAGCGTGATCAGCTCGCGGGCGCGGGCCTTCTTCTCCGGCTCTGGGAGCTGGTCGGGCATGTCGGCGGCGGGCGTCCCCGGGCGCTGCGAGTAGCGGAAGACGTGCAGCTTGGAGAAGCCCACCCGCCGGGTGACGCGCAGGGTGGCGCCGAACTGCTCGGCGGTCTCGCCGGGGAAGCCGACGATGATGTCGGTGGACAGCCCGAGCCCGGGGATCTCGGCGCCGGCGCGCTCGACCCGCTCCAGGAACTGGGCGATCCGGTACGGACGGTGCATGCGCTCCAGCACCCGGTCGTCGCCGGCCTGGAGGGGGACGTGCAGGTGGCGGCAGACCTTGGGGTCGTCGCGCACCCGCTCCACCAGGGCGGGGGTGACCTGGACCGGGAGCACGCTGGAGATGCGCAGTCGCAGCAGGCCGTCGATGGCGGTGAGGCGCTCCACCAGCCGGGCCAGGCCGTCCCGTTCGCCTTCGTCCTCGCTGTACTTGCCGAGGTGCACGCCGGTCAGCACGACCTCGCGCACGCCCCGGTCGACCTGGCGGCGCACGTCGGCCACCAGCCCGTCGGAAGGGTAGGACCGCAGCGGGCCGCGGGTGCGCGGGATGATGCAGAAGGTGCACCACTCGTCGCAGCCGGTCTGCGCCTTGATCGCCACCCTGGTCCGCAGCCGCTCGGTCGGTGCGGGGCGGACCATCAGGGGCAGGCGCCGCACGGCGGGGACGCCGGCGACCAGCTCGGCGATGCGGTCCTTGTCGTCGTTGTGGACCACCAGGTCGACGCCGGGGATGGCCTCGACCTCCTCGGGATTGGAGACCGCGTAGCAACCGGTCACCACCACCGTGGCGCCGGGGTGCGCCTCCGCGGTCCGCCGGATCAGCCGCCGCGAGGAGGCGGTCGATTCACGGGTCACCGTGCAGGTGTTGATCACCACCACGTCCGGCTCCTCGCCGACGTGGGCCAGGTCGAAGCCGCGCGCGCCCAGCCCCTCCAGCGCCTTCTCGGACTCGGCCTGGTTGAGCCGGCAGCCGAGCGTCTTGAAGGCGACCTTGGGAGCGCCGCCCGGGTCAGCCACTGGTCGTCCCGCGCCGAGCACCTCGCCGAAGACCTCCTCGCGCATGTGGTTCCTCCAGGTCGCGAATCTGCGGGACCCTGAAAGCCTACCCGGCCATACGGCGAAGGCCGAGCTCGGAGAGCCGTTGGAGCAGCTCCTCCGGCGAGCGGTCGAGGACCGCCGCCAGCACGCGGACGTCCTCCCGCCGGATGGTGAGCATCTTGCCCCCATAGTCGCCACGCTGCATCTGCAGGATCGTCACGAACTGCTCGAGGGCGCGGGCCTCCGGCTCCTGGCGCACGGCCAGCGCCTGGAGGTCGATGCACAGGCCCTCGTTGGGCAGGGTCATGGCCCAGGCGGCCGAGCCGGTCGGCTCCGGGCCGATGCGGGGCAGCATGCCGTCCACGCGCACGCCGTAGAACATCGCCAGCCGCTGGAGGCGGTTCACCGAGATGCTGCGCTCGCCGCGCTCGTAGGCGCCGAGCACGCTGGCCTTGAACTCGCCGCCGGACCCCAGCTCCACGTCGTGCAGGGACAGGCCCTTCTGCACGCGGACGTTGCGGAGCCGCTCGCCCACCTGCTCCGCGTAGGACGCCATCCCCAGCTCCCCTCCCAGCGTACCGATGGTGGGCGGACTCTAGCATTGCCCCCTAATACCTTCAATGACCGAAGGCGGGCAATGGACCCTATGCGGGTGTATCGGGTCGTTCGCGCCCCTGCTGAGGGGTGTCGCGGGTGCCCGCGGGCGCCCAGGCGCCTCTGGCCAGCCTGGCTCCCGGGTCAGCGGCGGATGGCGGGCTCCTGGCCGCTGCTGGCGATGCGCTCGCGCTGCTGGCTCACGGTGTAGCTGGGATCGTCGGCGGAGGCGACGCCGGCGCGGTAGACCGCGAACCGCTGGAAGGCCGAGCTGAGCAGCAGCAGGGCGCCGCCGGCCGCGGCGGTCGCCCGGCGGCGGCCTCCAAGGCCGAGCAGCAGCACGCCAGCACCGGCGGTCGCCGTGGCCAGGCTCGACAGGCGCTTGGCCCTGCCCTGCCGGTACGGCTGGGCCAGCGGCCCGAGCCGGCGCCGCATGACCTCGGAGGTGGCGACCTCCACCACGGCGCCCCCGAGCGCCAGCCGGCGGGCCGGCCCGGCCTCCGCGGGCGGGGTCACGATCACCGCCAGCCCGCCGGCCGAGGCGGCGGCGCCAGCGGCGAACAGCAGCGGCAGCTCCTGCCCGGCGTCGTGCCAGGTCGGCACCGAGGTGTCGGCGATCAGCGCGCCGGTGTAGGTCGCCAGCGGCGGGCCGAGCACGCCGGCGACCACCTCGGCGACCCTGCGCAGCCGCGGGAAGATCCCCAGCCGCTCCGCCACCGCCGCGCCGACCGCGGCGGGCCCGAGCGCGGCCAGGATCCAGCTCCCGATGCTCATGGGCGAGGTCGGCTTGACCACGCGCAGCATGTGGTGGAACCGCGACGGCCGGCCGAGGTCGTGGACCAGCAACCCCAGGCTCGCGGCCACGCCCGACGCCGAGGCGCTCATGGCGTTGGCCGCCAGCCGCTGGTTGCCGGCCAGCCGGGCGGCCAGCGCGAGCGTGGCGGACCCGCCGGCGAGCCCGCCGCTGAACAGGTACCAGGGGATGTCGTCGCTCCACGGCGGCGCCTTCACGATCGGCCTGCCGTAGTAGGAGCGCGGCGCGCCGTCGCCGGCGGCCCGCGGGCGTGGCCCCCCGTCGGGGTCTGGCGTGCTCATCGCCTGCCTCCCAGGAATGCGGCCACGACCCCCGCGGCCAGGGCGCCGGCGGCCACCGCCGCCGCGCGCCACATGCCGGGCAGGTCCCTGGTGGTGGAGACCGGGTCGGGCGGCAGCCCGTACACCTCCGGATCGTCCAGCAGCAGGAAGAACGCGCCAGCGCCGCCAACGCCGTCGTTGCCGCCCGACAGGTACAGGCGCGCCTCGTCGACGCCCTGCTCCCGCAGGTCGCCGAGCCGGCCGGCGGCCCGCTGGCGCAGCTCGTCCAGCGGGCCGAACTGGATCGAGTCGGTCGGGCAGGCATGCGCGCAGGCCGGCTCCATGTCGCCCTTGAGGCGGTCGTAGCAGAGCGTGCACTTGAACGCGCGCCCGTCGTCCTCGCGCCGGTCGATCACGCCGAAGGGGCAGGCCGGGATGCAGTAGCCGCAGCCGTTGCAGACGTCGTCCTGCACCACCACCGTGCCGAACTCGGTGCGGAACAGCGCTCCGGTCGGGCACACCTCCAGGCAGGCCGCCGAGGTGCAGTGCTTGCACACGTCCGAGCTCATCAGCCAGCGGATGCCGGCGGAGCTGTCACCGGACATCGCGCCGTCGGGGCCCGCGTCGGCGGGGACGGCGCGCCGCCGCGGCGCCTCCTGCTCGACGAAGGCCACGTGGCGCCAGTTGTCGGCACCCAGCTCCATGGTGTTGTCGTAGGAGGCGCCGGTCCAGTCCAGCGGGCTGCCGGGCACCATGTTCCATTCCTTGCAGGCCACCTCGCACGCCTTGCAGCCGATGCACACCGAGGTGTCGGTGAAGAAGCCCATGCGCGGGCGCTCCTCGCCCTCGGCGTACCCTCCCCCGAAGGTCGGCATGGGCAGCGGTGCGGTGCTCACTGGCGCCCTCCTGTCGTGGGCCCGCCCGGGTCGCCTCCAGGATCCGCCGAGGGGCCGTGCTTCTGGTTCCGTGAGCCGTTGCGGTGCTCCTCCACCAGGGCGTCCAGGCGGGCGCCGCGCGGGCGCCGGCCCGGCAGGATGTCGCAGGTCGCGGCCTTGGCCTCCATGATGTGCACGTTGGGGTCCGCCAGGATCGCCAGCAGCTCGTTGGGCGTGTCCCCGGTGGCCAGCCCGTTCGGGCCCCAGTGGTAGGGCAGGCCGACCTGGTGCACCACGCGCCCGCCGAGGTTGAGCGCGGCGACGCGCGGGGTCACCATCACCCGCGCCTCCAGGGCGGTGCGCGCGGTCACGATGGTCGCCCAGTCGCCGTGGCGGAGCCCGCGCAGCGCCGCCAGCTCCGGGCTCACCTCGCAGAACAGCTCCGGCTGGAGCTCGGCGAGGTAGGACAGGGTGCGGCTCATGCCGCCGGCGGTGTGGTGCTCGGTCAGCCGGTAGGTGGTGATCACGAACGGGTAGGCGTCGGCGCCAGGCTCGCCGGCGGTGGGGTTGTAGCGGTTGCCCGGCCGGTTCCAGGTCTGGGTCGTCGGGTTGCGCTGCTGCCCGTAGAGCGGGTTGGCCAGCGGCGACTCCCACGGCTCGTAGTGGGTCGGCAGCGGGCCGTCGACCAGCCCGCTGGGCGCGAACAGCCAGCCCTTGCCGTCGGCCTGCATCACGAACGGGCTCGCGCCGTCCAGCGCCTCGTCGGCCGCCGCCCCGTCTGGCGGCTCGTAGTCAGGCCGCTTGGTGGCGGTGAAGTCCGGGTTGTCCTCGCCGGTCCAGCGGCCCTGCTGCTCGTCCCACCAGACGTAGCGCTTGCGCTCGGACCAGGGCTTGCCGTCGGCGTCGGCCGAGGCGCGGTTGTAGAGGATCCGCCGGTTGAGTGGCCAGGCCCAGCCCCACTCCGGCGCCACCCAGGTCTGCTCGGCGCCGGGCTTGCGCCGGTCGGCCTGGATGATCCCGTCCTGGTAGACCCCGCAGTAGATCCAGCACCCGCAGGTGGTCGAGCCGTCGTGCTTCAGGGCGGTGTAGCCGGCCAGCGGCTTGCCGTCCGCGTCGTAGCCGCCGACCTCGCGGATCACCGCCTCGGCGCTGGGCTCGGCCTGGGGGCCCTCGACCGGGTACTCCCAGGCGAGGTCCTTGACGGGCTGATCTTTAGCTTCCGCCGGAGGATCCTACCCAGGTGAAAGTAGAACCACAGGTCGGAGCGGCAGTCGCCGGCCGGCTCGAGGGCCTTGCGGTGCCACTGGAGCAGCCGCTGGGTGTTGGTGAAGGAGCCTTTCTTCTCGGTGTGGGCGGCGGCCGGTAGGAAGAACACCTCGGTCCCGATGTCCTCGGGGCGCGCCTTGCCGGTCTCGATCTCGGGGCCGTTCCGCCAGAAGGTGGCGCTCTCGGTCAGGACCATGTCGCGCACCACCAGCCAGTCCAGCTTGGCCATGGCCCGGCGGTGCAGCCGGCCGTTGGGCGAGCCGACCACCGGGTTCTCCCCCGGCAGGAAGAACCCCTTGCACCAGCCGTCGAGCATGCCCATCACCGCCGGGAAGATCGAATGGTCGCCGGTGAGCTTGGGCAGGTGGCTGAAGCAGAAGTCGTTGTCGGCGGTGGCCGCGTCGCCGAAGTAGGCCTTGAGCAGGCTGATCGCGTAGTCGTCGACCTTGCCGAAGAAGCCGGCCGGCAGGCGCACGTCGTCCAGGTAGTCCTTGAGCGTCCCGTGGTCGCCGGCGTGCGGCATCGGCAGGTAGCCGGGCAGCAGGTTGTAGAGCGTGGGGATGTCGGTCGAGCCCTGGATCGAGGCGTGACCGCGCAGCGCCAGGATGCCGCCGCCCGGCCGGCCCATGTTGCCGAGCAGCAACTGGATGATCGAGGCGGTGCGGATGTACTGGACGCCGACCGAGTGCTGCGTCCAGCCCACCGAGTAGACCACCGCGCTGGTACGGTCGCGGCCGGAGTTGCGGCACAGCGCCTCGGCGACCTCCAGGAAGCTCTCCGTCGGGATGCCGCACACTCGCTCGACCACCTCAGGGGTGTAGCGCGAGTAGTGCCGCTTGAGGACCTGGAAGACGCAACGCGGGTCTTCCAGCGTGGGGTCCATGGCCGGCGGGTGGCCGTGCGACAGCGTCGCGCCGCCCGAGCCGTGCGTCTCCCCCGCGGCCGCGTGGCTCACCTTCACCCGCTCGCCCATGCCCGAGGGCACGTCCATGCCCTCGTACATCCAGCTCGACGGGTCGTAGCGCCCCGTGTCGGGGTTGTAGCCGGAGAACAGGCCGTCGAGGTCCTCGGTGTCCTTGAAGTCGTCGCGCAGGATCACCGGGGCATTGGTGAACGCCGTGACGTACTCCCGGAACTCGCGGCCGTTGGACAGGATGTAGTTGATGATCGCGCCGAGGAAGGCGATGTCGCTGCCCGCGCGGATGGGCACGTGCAGGTCGGCCATGGCGCTGGTGCGGCTGAAGCGGGGGTCCACGTGGATCACCTTGGCGCCGCGGAGCTTCGCCTCCATCACCCACTGGAAGCCGACCGGGTGCGCCTCGGCCATGTTGGAGCCCTGGATCAGGATGCAGTCAGCGTTCTGCAGGTCCTGCTGGAAGGTCGTGGCGCCGCCGCGGCCGAACGAGGTCCCCAGACTGGGGACGGTCGAGGAGTGTCATATCCGCGCCTGGTTCTCGATCTGGATGGCCCCGAGCGCGGTGAACAGCTTCTTGATGAGGTAGTTCTCCTCGTTGTCCAGGGTCGCCCCGCCGAGGCTGGCCATTCCCAGCGTGCGGTTGACCCTGCGGCCCTGCTCGTCGTGCTCCTGCCAGGTCTCCTCTCGGGTCTTGATGACCCGGTCGGCGATCATCTCCATCGCCACCTCGAGCGGGAGCTCCTCCCACTCGGTGCCATGGGGCCGCCGGTACTTGACCCTGGTCTGGCGCAGCGGGGTGGTGACCAGGCTCTTGGACGCCGAGCCCTTGGGGCAGAGGCGACCGCGCGAGATCGGGCTGTCAGGGTCGCCCTCGATCTGGGTGACCTGCTCGTCCTTCACGAACACGAGCTGGCCGCAACCGACCGCGCAGTAGGGGCAGATCGAGCGGACCACCCGGTCCGCCTGCTCCGTGCGCGGGGTCAGCGCCCGCGACCGCTGCGACTGGGAGCCTTTGCCGAGTCCGAGGGCATCCCCTGCCCGCACCTGCCGCACCAGCGGCAGCGACCCCAGCAGCCGGCCAACCTCCACCTGGGTTCCCCCTGGCCCGCGTCGACACCCCAACCTTCAGCAGGTACCGCACGAAGAACAAACGAAACACGCACGCGCGGGTTCGCGCCCGAAGGGTCAGCGGGTGGAGCCGCGGAGGCGGGCGAAGAGGCCGCCGGGGGTGCCTTCGCTGGCCTCGCCGCGCAGGTCGGCGAGCTGGCGGATGAGGCGGCGCTCCTCCTCGGAGAGGTTGACCGGGACCTCCACCCGCAGCTCGACCAGCAGGTCGCCGCGCCGCCCGCCCCAGCCGTCACCGCCGGGCACGCCCTTCTTGCGGAAGCGCTTGATCGTGCCCGGCTGGGTGCCCGGGTCGACCTCGATGGTGAGCTCGTCGCCGTCGAGGGTCTCGAGCTGCACGCTGCCGCCGAGGATGGCGACCGTCATCGGCACCGCGATCCCGCAGAGCAGGTCGTCGCCCCGGCGGCTGAAGACCGGGTGGGGCGCGACCGCCAGCTCGACCCAGAGGTCGCCGGGCGGGCCGCCGTACTGGCCGGCGTGGCCGCGGCCGGGCAGGCGCTCGCGCATGCCGTCCTCGACCCCCGGGGCGATGTCGACCGTGATCGAGGACTCCGTGGCGATCACGCCCTGACCGCGACACTTGGAGCAGGGCGTGCGGATCTCCTGGCCGGTCCCCTGGCAGAGCTGGCAGGTCGAGGCGGTGACGATCTGGCCGAGGATCGACTGGCGGACGGTGCGCTGCTGGCCGGTGCCGCCACAGCGCTCACAGACGATCGGATCGGTCCCGGGCGCGGCGCCGGAGCCGCCGCACTGGTCGCACTGCCCCGCCAGTCGCAGCGACACGTCCTTCTTGGCGCCGAACACGGCCTCGACGAATTCCAGCTCGACCCGGACCCCCGCGTCGGCCCCCCGCCGGGACCGCGACCGGGGCCGGCGACCGCCGCCGAACGGGCCCGCGCCGAAGAACTGGCCGACGAGGTCCTCGAAGGTGGCCATGAAGGGGTCGCCGGCGCCGGCTCCCGCCAGCCCCTCGACCCCGTCGGGCCCGAAGGCGTCGTAGCGCTGCCGCTTGTCGCGATCCGAGAGCACGCTGTAGGCCTTGTTCAGCTCCTTGAAGCGATCCTCGGCCTCGGCGTCGTTCGGGTTGGCGTCAGGGTGATACCTGCGAGCCTGCCGGCGGTAGGCCCGCTTGATCTCCTCCTGGGTCGCCTCGCGACTGACCCCGAGCAACTTGTAATAGTCGGTCAAGCGTCTCCCCTGCTCTTCCTCCGACTCTCACCCGGCGGCGCCAGGCGTGACTCGCGCAACCCGATGTTCCGTCACCGTTCGACGTCGTCCAGCACGTCGCCGAGGTAGCTGGCCACAGCTTGCACCGCCGCCATGGCGCGAAGGTAATCCATTCGAGTAGGGCCGAGCACCCCGATGGTGCCGATGGTATCGCCTGCGGGGTAGGTGGAGGTGACCAGCGAGCAGGCCTGCATCCCCTCCATCTTGTTCTCGGAGCCGATCACCACCGAGATCGCGCCCGAGATGGCCCCGCCCTGCCGGAAGGACGCCTGCAACAGCCGCAACACCAGCACCTGCTGCTCCAGGAGCTGGTAGACGCGGTGGATGGTCTCCAGCTCCTCGAAGGCGCCGGGCACCGACAGGTGGGCCTGGCCGCCGAGCCAGACGCGATCGGTCCGGCGGTCGCTCACCATCTGCCCGATCACGTCAGCCAGCACCCGGAACAGCCAGCGCGCCTCGGCGGGCACGGAATCCTCCATGCCCGACAGCACCAGCTCGGCGCGGTGCAGCCGCTCCCCGACCAGCTTGTCGTTGATCCGGTGGCGCAGGTCCTCCAGGTCCTCGACGCCGACCTCCTCGTCGGTCTCGACCAGCCGCTGCTCGACCCGGCCGGTGTCGGCGATCAGCACCAGCATGACCACGTGGGAACCGAGCCTGACCAGCTCGACGTGCCGGACGCGGGAGCGGTCGAGGGCCGGCGGTGCCACCATCGCGGTGTAGTGGGTGAGGCTGGCCAGCAGCAGCGAGGTGCGCTGGAGCGTCTCCTCCAGGCCGGCGGCACCCTCGAGGTAGCGCATCACCGCGTCCTGCTGGACACGCGCGAGCTCGCCGACGCCGGAGAGCGAGTCGACGTAGTAGCGGTAGCCCTGGTCGGTCGGGACCCGACCGGCGCTGGTGTGCGGGTGCGAGAGGAAGCCCTGCTCCTCCAGTGTGGCCAGCTCGTTGCGGATGGTCGCCGAGGAGATCCCCAGTGAGTACCGCTCCGCCAGCGCCTTGGAGCCGACCGGCTCGGCCGTCTGGATGAACTCGTGCACGACGGCACGCAAGAGCCGCGCCTTGCGGTCATCGAGGCTCATGGCAATCCCTCCCCGACGATCGACCGACCCCCGTCCTCCGACCGAGAGTAGCAGTCTGCCCATACGAGTGCTAAGCATGCCGAGGTCACGGTGGGGCCTCCGCGACCTGCGGCGCTGACCGTTTTGCCAGGGTCTGGGCGCGGACCCGCTCCAGCTCGTGCGGCGGCAGGATCGTCGGCTCGCCGACCTGGACCGCCTTCCAGTAGAGCTCGGCGAGGAACTCGACCTGCAGGGCGTTCTCGACCGCACTGTCGAGGTCGCCGCCGACCGTGAGCACGCCGTGGCTGGCGAGCAGCACGGCGTTGTCGGCGCCGAGCGTCCGCACGGCGCCCTCCGCCAGCGCGGCCGTACCGTAGGTGGCATAGGGGGCGATCCTGACACAGTTTCCGAGCGACGCGATCACGTAGTGGACGGCGGGGATCTCGCGGCCGAGCACCGCCCAGGTGGTCGCCCAGGGCGAATGCGTGTGGACCACCGCTCCGACGTCGGGCCGCGCCTGGTAGACCGCCAGGTGCATCGCCAGCTCGCTCGAGGGCCGGTGCCGTCCGCTCTCGACGCCGTCGGGACCGACCAGCGGTACGTCGGCCGGGCGGATGCGCCGGTACGGCACCGCGCTCGGCGTGATCGCGACGGTCCCGCTGGCAGGGTCGCGGACGCTCAGGTTCCCAGAGGTTCCCTGGACCAGCCCCGCCCGCTCCAGCTCCCGCCCGGCCTCCGCGACGGCGGCCCGGATCGCATCCAGTCGCACGGCGCTCCTTTCCCCGATCAGGGGACCGCCCGCGCGGGTCCAAGTCAAGGACGGTGGCGCCTCAAGGGGCGAGGCGGCTGACGACCTCGCCGTGGAGGAACATGCCGCGCTCGGTCAGGCGCAGGGTGGGGCCGGGGGCCAGCAGACCGGCGGATCGCAGCTCGGTGGCCGCGGGCCCGGTCGCGTCGACGCCGAGCGCGCCGGCCTCCTCGCCGTCCAGCCCGTCCAGCGTGCGCAGCCGCAGCGCGAGCGCCTCGAAGCGCGCCTGCTCACCGTCCAGCGCCTCCTGCCCGAGCGTCGGCCGGCGACCCGCCCGCACCGCGGCGAGGTACTCGGGCACGCCCGGCACGTTCCAGCGCCGGGGCCCGAACCCGTCGCCCTCCGGCACGAACTCGTGCGCACCCGCTCCGAGACCCAGGTAGGCACCGCGGCGCCAGTAGGTGCGGTTGTGAAGGCTCGCGTGCGCGGGGAACCCGTCGGCAGCGCGGCGGCCGCGCGCCCAGTTCGACACCTCGTAGTGGGCGTAGCCAGCGCCGGCGAGCACCGCGCACGCCCGCTCGTAGCGGTCGGCCAGCACGTCCTCGTCGGGCTCGGCCATGCGGCCGGCCGCGACCATCCGGCCGAACCTGGTGGCCGGCTCGATGGTGAGCGCGTAGGCGGACAGGTGCTCGGGGCCGATCGCCACGGCCGCCTCCAGCGACCGCTCCCAGGAGGCGGCGTCCTCGCCGGGGCAGCCGAAGATCAGGTCGAGGTTGAGGTCGAGCGGCCGCCCGGCAGCGGCGGCGGCAGCCCGGAGCGTGGCGACCGCCAGCCCGACGCGCTCGGCGTCGTGGGGCCGGCCGAGCGCGGCCAGCACCCGGTCGTCGAAGCTCTGCGCGCCGAGCGACACCCGTGTGACCCCCGCCGCGACCAGCCCGTCGGCCAGAGCCCGGTCGACCGTCTCCGGGTTGGCCTCCACCGTGACCTCGACCGCCGGCGCATGGTCGAGCAGCCCGCGCAGGCGCTGGAGCACGCGCGCCAGATCGGCGGGAGGCAGCAGCGTCGGCGTGCCACCGCCCACGAACACGCTGGTCACCGTGGGACGTCCCGCGTCACCGAGCGCGGCCACCGCCAGCTCCGCCTCGGCCGCCAGCGCGGCCGCGTACGGTCGCCGCAGCGCCTCCATCCCCGTGTAGGTCACGAAGTCGCAGTAGTGGCAGCGCGTCCGGCAGAACGGCACGTGCAGGTAGACGCCGAACAGCGACCGGTCGACCAGCGGGCCGGCCGCCACCGGGACCAGGGTCGAGCTCACCGGCCCGCGTTCCCCTCGGGCATGTCCGGAGCTGGTCGGCGCCTCACCGGCCGGCGTCCCCGTCGTCGGTGCGCAGCGCCGCCACGAACGCCTCCTGCGGGACCTCGACGCGCCCGATCTGCTTCATGCGCTTCTTGCCTTCCTTCTGGCGCTCCAGCAGCTTGCGCTTGCGGGTGACGTCGCCGCCGTAGCACTTGGCGAGCACGTCCTTGCGCCGCGGCGTGATCGTCTCCCTGGCGATCACGCGCGAACCGATCGTCGCCTGGATCGGCACCTCGTAGAGCTGCCGGGGGATGAGCTTCTTCAGCTTGGTCGCCATCGCCCGCCCGTAGGCGTACGCCTTGTCCTTGTGGACGATGGCCGAGAAGGCGTCGATCGGCTCGCCCTGGAGCAGCACGTCGACCTTGACCAGGTCGGCGGCGCGGTAGCCGCTCGGCTCGTAGTCGAGCGAGGCGTAGCCACGCGTGCGCGACTTCAACTGGTCGAAGAAGTCGAAGATGATCTCCGCCAGCGGGAGCTGGTAGCGCAGCTCGACCCGCTCCTCCGACAGGTACTCCATGGTCTGGAGCGTGCCCCGGCGGCTCTGGCACAGCTCCATCACCGCGCCGATGTGATCCGAGGGGCTCAGGATCATCGCGTCGACGTACGGCTCCTCGATCCGCTCGATCGCGCCCGGATCCGGCAGCTCGCTCGGGTTGGAGACGGTGACCGTCCCGCCGGTCGAGACCGTCACCCGGTAGGCCACGTTCGGCGCGGTGGTGATCAGCTCGAGGTCGAACTCCCGCTCCAGGCGCTCGCGCACGATCTCCATGTGCAGCAGACCGAGGAACCCGCAGCGGAAGCCGAAGCCCAGCGCCAACGACGTCTCGGGCTCGTAGATCAGGGCGGCGTCGTTGAGCCGCAGCCGGTCCAGCGCGTCGCGGAGGTCGGGGAAGTCGTCGCCCTCGATCGGGTACAGGCCCGCGTAGACCATCGGGCGGGGCTCGCGGTAGCCGGGCAGGGGCTCGACGCTCGGCTGGCCGGCGATGGTGACGGTGTCGCCGACCTTGGCCTGGGCCACGTTCTTCAGGCCGGGGATCAGGTAGCCGACCTCGCCGCTGGCCAGCTCCTGGGTGGCCACCGCCTCCGGCGCGAACACGCCGACCTCCTCGGCCTCGGAGACGCCGGCCGCCGCCACCATCCGCACGCGGTCGCCCTTGCGCACGCTGCCGTCGACCATGCGCACGTAGGCGATCACGCCCCGGTACGAGTCGTAGAGGGAATCAAAGATCAGCGCCCGGGTCGGCCCGTCCGGGTCGCCGGTCGGCGGCGGCACCCGGCGGACGATCGCCTCCAGCAGCGCCGGCACGCCCTCGCCGGTCTTGGCCGACACCCGCAGCATGTCCTCGGCCGGGATGCCCACCACCTGCTCGATCTCGCGCGCCACCCGCTCGGGCTGCGCCGCCGGCAGGTCGATCTTGTTGATCACCGGGATGATCGTGAGGTCGGCCTCCAGCGCCAGGTAGAGGTTGGCCAGCGTCTGCGCCTCGATCCCCTGGGCGGCGTCGACCAGCAGCACCGCGCCCTCGCAGGCGGCCATGGCCCGCGACACCTCGTAGGTGAAATCGACGTGCCCTGGGGTGTCGATGAGGTTGAGCACGTAGTCGACCCCGTCGGCGGTGTGGGCCAGCCGCACCGCCTGGGCCTTGATGGTGATGCCGCGCTCGCGCTCCAGATCCATCTTGTCCAGGTACTGGGCGCGCATGTTCCGCTCGCTGACCGCGTGCGTGAGGTCGAGCAGCCGGTCGGCGAGCGTCGACTTGCCGTGGTCGATGTGGGCGATGATGCAGAAATTCCGCAGGCGCGCGAGTTCGGTCGGCATGTGGTCCCGTAGGCATCTCGAGGAGGCTGGCCTCCGGCGGGCTCGTGTGAGTCGGCTGCTTCCGCTTCCACCGGGGGGCGACCTTGCGAGCATACCATCAGCCCAGGTGACGGCCCTGGCGCGCCGCCGACGTTCGTTGAGCGCTCGTGACCCGCTGTGCTAGCCTCCGTTGACTGCGAACGAGTCTGCGAAGGATCGGATCGAAAGAGCCCCATGGCCAACATCAAGTCCCAGATCAAGCGCAACCGGCAGAACGAGCAGGCCCGGCTGCGCAACAAGTCGGTCCGCTCGGCGCTGAAGACCTACCGGCGCCGCGTGCTCGAGGCGATGGCCAGCGGCGACGCCGACGCGGCCGAGGCCGCCTACAAGCGGGCCGCGCGCGCCTACGACAAGGCGGCGAGCAAGGGTGTCATCCACGCGAACAACGCGGCCAACCACAAGTCTCGCCTGGCCAAGTCGCTGAACCGCGAGAGCGCCGCCTGAGCGGCGCCGCGGAGCCCCACGCGCAGCGCCACCAGCGTTTTCACCGAGAAGGGCGGCCATCGGCCGCCCTTCAGGCTGTCCGGGCTCCTCGGCGGCCTGGTCAGCGGCCGCCGGCGCCAGCGATGGCGATGCGGGCGACCACCAGCTCCAGGGCCACGGACGGCGACGGGGTGCCGTTGCGGATCTGCGCGTCGGTCTCGGCGATCAGGTCCAGCGCACGACGCAGGACCGAGGGATGGAACCGGCGGGCCTGGGCCGTGAGCTTGCGCACCTGCCAGTCCCGCAGACCCAGCGCCTGCGCGACCTCGCCGGCCGGCGCGCCGGGCCGCTCGCTGACGAACAGCACGTTGCGGAGCTGGCGCGCCAGCATGCCGAGCAACCCGATCGGCTCCTCGCCCTGCGCGAACAGCGCCTCCAGGTAGCTCAGCGCGGTCGCCGGCTCCCCCGCCAGGATCGCGTCGGTGAGCTCGTAGCCGCGCCGGTCGGCCGTCTTGGTCAGGAACTCGGTGACGTGCCTGGCCTGCAGCGGCGCCGGCGGTGGCACGGCCACGTGCAGCTTGGCCACCGCCCCCGCCAGCTCCCGGAGGTCCTGGCCGACCGTGTCGATCAGCGCGGCGACCAGCCCGTCGTCCGCCTTGCGGCCGAGCCGGCGCACCTCCGCCCGCAGCCAGCTCGACCGCTCCGACGGCTTCAGCCGGGCCACGGTCACCACGTTGGCGTGCTCCTGGAGGTCCTTGAAGAACTTGCCCTGCCGGCCGACACCCTCGGCCCGCAGCACCATGACCGTGGTAGGGCTCGGGTCGCGGGCCATCGCCAGCACCGCCTGGCGCCCGGCCGCGTCGAGCGCGTCCGCGCCCTGCACGACCACCACCCTGCCGCCGCCGAACAGCGAGGCGGTGGCCAGGCCCATCGCGAACCCGTCCGGCAGCGAGCCGCCCTGTACTTCCTCGACCGTGGTCTCGGGTCCCAGCTCCTCCCGAGCCGCGTCGACCGCGTCGGACACCGCCCGCTCGGCGAGCAGCTCCTCCTCGCCGAGCACCAGCGTGATCGGCGCAAACCCAGTTCGAGTGCTCATGCCGGGGATGCTACCGGTCCACACCTCCCCACACACGGATTTCCAGCGCTTTCCCGCCCACCTTCGGGGCATGAGGCGGCTACGAACGCGCCTGCGGATCGACCAGCCGTGCGATCTCCCTCCAGCACTTGTCGAAGGAGCGGGACGCCTTGCGTGTCAGGTGAAGATCCAGCGCTTGGGTCAGGGCCGGCTGGTCAACTGTCGGTGAGTAGGTCCGGACTGGCCCCATCCTGCTCCGAAGCCATTCCTTGGCGCCCCGAACCTGCTCCGGATCCCTCGGAGGTTCGAGGCTGGACGGCAGGCCGCGGTGTCCACGTAGCGATTCTGCTCCAGCAAGAAACCATGCCTCGAACTCCCGATTGGCAAGGACCACCCCGATCGGAATATCAGACCGGGACCGGGATGCCCGTCCTACCAGGTCGGGCGCCTGCGTGGCTGGGCAATCGTCGTCGGCATCGATCACGATGAGGACGCCTCCGGGACGATCCACTCTGCGCGCCGCCAGGTCGACCGCTCTCTCAAGTTCACCGATCTTGAGCAGTCGATCCCGTCCGATCCTGATCGGGCGTGGAATGTTCAAGACGACTGAGGAGTCGATCTCCAGAGTGATCCGGCGTACCAAGAGGGGAACAGCGATACTCTCGCCGTGTCCCTCCACCACACAGCTGATGGAAATGTTGCTCACGGCATGCTCTCGAAAATGTTGAGCTGCCGGCCAACCGCGACCTCTTTGGCCTTGGGGTCGGGAGTGAGCTGATCCAGCCGCAACAGCTCGCCCGGCGTGAACAGGCGGTCACGCAGGGTGGAGCGGCCAACCTCATCGACCGCGCCAATCACCGTCACACCCTGGTCCGCCGTGACGGCGAGGAGCGAGGCTGTATCAATGTCGTCGCTGTCGAGCAGATCAGGACTATGGCTCGTCACGACGACCTGCACCCGACGGCTTGCCTCTCTCAGCGCGTCCAAGAGCACTCCGGCCGCCGCGGGATGTAGCGCCACCTCTGGCTCTTCGATACCAACGAGTCGAGCAGCGGAGCTTGGGCCGCTCCCGGACTGGAACAGCGCCGCCAAGACCCCGAGGGCGCGGAGGGTGCCATCGGACATGCTTGCGGCCAGAAACCGCCAAGGACTGCCCGCACCCGCCACCTGCTGGCGAAACTCGATGGTTTCTCTCGGACCTATCGGCCTCTGGCTCACGCCCTCGACCCCGGGAACGAGCCGCCGCAGGTATTCCTCGACTCTCTCGGTTGCGGATGGATCCAGACTGCTGAGCACACCGAGCACGCTCGCGAGATTGCTCCCATCCCGTGCGAGAAGGAATCCAGGATCCGGCGGCTGCAATTCCCGGATTTTGTCAGGATTGAGATTATAGAAACCCATCTGAGAGAGCGTGTCGAACAGAGACCGGAACTCCGGCAGGCCACTTGCGATGGTCAGATAGAGGCGATCCGGTGTTGCGGGGGGGACGGTCTTGATCGTGCTCTCGACCTCTCCAGAGATGACTCTGAAACGGCTTGACTCACCTAGGGCCTCTGGATGATGCACGACGCAATCTTCACGCTGGACCTCGAACCCCTTGCGGGATCGCGAGCCCACGCGAAAGGCGTAGCTACCGGTGACGCCCGCCGGGAGCTCGAAGTCCAGCCGGATCCCAAAGTGGATCGGATGACCACCCGACCGACGGCGAACCTCGTTGATTCCGCCACGATCGCGGAGGGCGTGGTCCACGGTCCTGTTGAGGGCGTCGGCGACAAATCGCAGGGCATCCAGGAAGTTGCTCTTCCCGGCACCGTTGGGCCCAACCAGGAACGTGAGCGGCTCCAGGGTGACGTCGCAGCCGCCGATGCTCTTATAGTTGGTGATCACGACCCGCCTGAGGAACCTCGAACCGGCCACGGCCCTCCTGTGCTGGCGTACGGGTAACAGCAGACGGGTCGACCGCCCGGTCGCCCCATCCTCCGGATCTGCGGAAGGCCAGCAGTCTACAGTCGCCGTGACGCTGTCGTGCGCGAAGGGCGAGGTCACAGCCCCAACCTCCTTGGGGTGCCGGGTGGCCTCGGAATGTCCCCTGGCGCGGTCCGCGCCTCGCTGCCCGAGCCGGGACCTTCAACACCCTCGTCAGCGCGTGGCTCCATGGAACGGAAGCGCCGCCATCGCTGGCCCTCCATTTCGCGTTCGAGGGCCAGCGCTGCCGCGCGGCGGCGGGCGAGGACGGTGCAGGCGATCACGGCGGCGGTGGGAACCAGCCGGGTCGGGCCGGACAGGGACAGGGAGGCGGTGGGGAGGGTGCTGGTGTGCTCGGCGATGGCGACAAGGGCGGCGAGGAAAGGATCGGCGAGGCGGCAGGCGAGGGTGGCGACGGCGGCCAGCGGTCCGAGCACCGAAGCGGCAGCGGCGACGACGCCGAGCAGCATCGGCGCGGTGGCGAGCGGGACCGCCACCAGATTGGCGGCCAGGCCGGCCATCGAGACCTGGCCGAACGCCAGCGCCAGCACGGGTGTGGCGCCCGCCTGCGCTCCCAAGCTGATGCCGATGGCGGAGCGGACCATGTGCGGCAGCCTGCCCGGCAGGACCTGCGTGGCGGTCGGACCCAGCCAGAGCACCCCGGCGGTCGCCGCCACCGACAGCCGGAACCCGAGGCTCGACACCAGCGCTGGATTGGCCAGCAGGAGCAGGGTGACGGCAAGGCAGAGCGCGCGGCGGCCGCCTGGCCCGCGGCCCGTGGCGACGCCGAGCAACGCCAGGACCGCCATGGTGCTGGCGCGCAGCACGCTCGGCTCCCAGCGCGTCAGCAGCGCGAACAACACGATGAGCACGATCCCGAGCCCAGCCAGCAGCGGTCGGCTGGCGCGGAGCGCCACGGCGATGCCGAGCCCCGCCGCCAGCACGACGGCCAGGTTCTGACCGCTGACGGCGGTCAGGTGCGTCAGGCCGGCGGTGGTGAAGGCCCGGTCCAGTTCGGCGGGCTCCAGCGAGGTGTCGCCGAGCGCGATGCCGACCAGCAGGCCCGCCCGCTCCGGCGGCAGGCTGTCGAGCGCGCGCTGGCGCGCCGCGGCGCGCACGGCCTCGCTGGCGCGGAGCAGCCAGGACCGCGACGGCGACCGGGAGACGATCCGCGGCCGCCGCAGCACCGTGGCGGGTTCGCCGCCGAGCGGGTCGGTGCGGCTGGAGCGCTCGACCCCGGCGGCGACCCGCAGCCGGTCGCCGACCGCGATCGTCCCTGCCGTGCCGGGGAGGATCACGCCCACCCGCTCCCGGGTCCGCCAGGCCTGCCCGGCGACCTCGACACGGCGGACGGACAGCACCACCCAACGCCCTCCGTAGCGAACCGGGTCTGGCTCCTCGGCCACGGTGGCATCGACCATGACCGTCCCGCCGCGCGCCGCCATGCCGATCAGGACGCCATGATGGACCGCCGCGGCGCGCGCTCCGGCCACTCCCGCTCCGGCAAGGCCGAGCACCGCCAGTGCGAGCACCCCCTGTGCCGGAGACCGGGAGGGAGCCGGAGACGACCGGGAGCCCGCCGGCCGGTGGGCGCCGCGGAGCAGGGCGGCGGCCAGGACCGTCACGGCGACGGTGGTGGCCAGCACCCAGCCGGGGCGCGGCCCCACTGCCGCGCCGGCCATGACGCCGGCGACGACCACCAGGACCATTGCCACGCCATCCGGATCCGGGTCGCGAAGCCTCTCGCCGTTAGCTGCCACCGGCGACGGTCACCAGGTCCTTCAGGAGGTCGAAGCGACGGTCGCCGATGCCGGGGACCTGGCGGAGGTCGTCGACGGACCTGAATGGGTGGGCTGTCCGGTAGGCGATGATCTGGTTGGCGGTGACCTCTCCGACGCCGGGCAAGGTGTCGAGCTGCTCGGCCGTGGCGGTGTTCAGGTCGAGCGGGACGCCTGGCGGACCCGCGCCGCCGGCGGCACCGGTCCCGCCGGCCTGGGCGGTGCCGGGGGCCAATCCTCCGTCGGCCGGCGCGGTGATCGCCTCGCCGTGCCGGGGGATCCTGATCAGCTCGCCGTCGACGAGCTTGCGGGCGAGGTTGACCGCTTCCAGCTCGGCGCCCGGCGCGGTGCCGCCGGCCGCCTCGATCGCGTCGAGGACCCGGCTGCCCTGGGGGAGGCGGACGAGCCCTGGGTGCTGGACTCGCCCGACGACGTCGACGGCGATGGTGGCGCCCGCCGGCTGGCCGGAGGCGGCGCCATCGCCGCCCTGGGCGGCACCGTCGGCCCCGGCACGCGGCAGGACCAGGCCTGCCCCGCCGCTGCCGGAGAGCGCGGAGGGTGGAGGGTCGGCGGCGCGCGGCTGGGCGTTCAGCCACAGGGTTCCGGCGGCGGCCAGGGCCAGGACAGCGACGACGGCGACGGCGATGCGCTGGCGCGCGACACCGTCGAGCAGGCGCTCGAAGCGGGCCCGCCAGCCGGCGGGCTCCACGACGAACGGGGACGGCGATGACGACATGACACTCCTCAGGTGCAGGGGCCGAGCGCGGCGAGATCGGGCCGGCCGACCCGGGCGGCGGGTTGCAGAGTGACCCTAGCCCGCCCCGAGGAGGCCTGCGCAGGCTTATCCCCACCCCCTTGACCTGCGGAAGTGCGCGGGACGGCGGCTAAGGGGCGTGCTGGTCGCCGTCCGCCAGCGCCCTCGCTCCTCCCGTGGATCGACCGCCACGCGGCCCAGGTGTTCGGCGTCTCCAGGTACGGACCGTCGAGCGCGCCGAAACTCATCAGCTGAGGGTGCTGTTCGACGCCAGGCGGCAGCGGGCGGACGCCCGTGGCGCCGGAGATCAGTGCCTGGTGACGACGTTCACCAGCTTGGGCGGGACGACCACGATCCGGGCGATGGGCCGGTCCCCCATGGCGGCGCGGACCTTTGGCGAGTCCAGCGCGAGGTCGCGGAGCTGGTCCTCGCTGGCGTCGGTCGGCACCTCGAAACGGTCGCGCAGCTTGCCGTCCACCTGGATCACGCAGGTGACCCGCTCGGTCCGCACCAGCTCGGGGTCGAAGCCCGGCCACGCGGCCACGTGCACCGAGTCGGAGTGGCCGAGCGTGCGCCGCCACAGCTCCTCGGCCAGGAACGGCGCCAGCGGCGCCAGCAGCAGCACCAGCCGCTCGGCCGCCGACCGCCGCTGCTCAGCGGTGCCGCGCCCGGCCCGCAGCGCGTCGGCCAGCCGGTTGGACAGCACCATCAGCTTGGAGATCGCGGTGTTGAACCGGAACCGCTCCAGGTCGTCGGTGACCGCCTGGGTGGTGCGATGCGCCAGACGCTCCAGCTCGAGGTCGGGATCGCCGGGCTGGCGCTCCAGCGCGCCGCCGACCGCGCGCCAGGCGCGCTGGATCCAGCGGCCCATCCCCTCGGGGGACACGTCGGCCCAGTCCACGTCGTCCTCGAAGGGCCCGGCGAACAGCATCGTCAGGCGGGCGACGTCGGCGCCGTGCTCGTCGATGATCTGCGTGGGCTCTACCAGGTTGCCGCGCGACTTGCTCATGGCGGCGCCCTGCATCACGACCATGCCCTGGTTGAGCATGGCCTGGAACGGCTCGGTGAAGCCGACCAGCCCCATGTCGTACAGGACCTTGATGAAGAACCGCGCGTACAGCAGGTGCAGGATCGCGTGCTCGATCCCACCGGTGTACTGGTCGACCGGCATCCACTTGGCGACCCGCTCCGGATCGAACGGGCGATCGGGATCGAGCCCGGTGTAGCGCAGGAAATACCAGGACGAGTCCACGAAGGTGTCCATGGTGTCGGTCTCGCGCTTGGCCGGCCCGCCACAGGTCGGGCAGTCGACGTTCACCCACGACTCCACCGCGGCCAGCGGCGAGCGGCCCTTCGGCACGAAATCGGTGACGTCGTCGGGCAGCAGCACCGGCAGGTCGTCGTCGGGAACGCGCACCTCACCGCAGGAAGGGCAGTGGATGATCGGGATCGGGCAGCCCCAGAACCGCTGCCTGGAGACCAGCCAGTCACGCAGCCTGAAATTGACCGCCGCCTCGCCCAGCCCGCGCCCGGCCAGGTCCTCGGTGATACGGCGCTTGGCCTCGGTCCACGGCAGGCCGTCGTAGGACTCGGAATTGACCAGCCGCCCATCGCCGACCCACGCCTCCGCCATGCTGTCGCCGTCCAGCAGGTCCTCGTCCTCGGGCTGGATGACCACGCGGATCGGCAAGCCGTACTTGCGCGCGAACTCGAAGTCGCGCTGGTCGTGGGCTGGCACCGCCATGATCGCGCCGGTGCCGTACTCGGTCAGCACGTAATCGGCCGCCCAGATGGGGATCCGCTCGCCGTTGACCGGGTTGATCGCGTAGGCGCCGAGGAACACGCCCTCCTTGTCCCGCTCGGTCGACAGCCGCTCGATCTCGCTCTGCCGCCCGACCCGCTCGCGGAACTCGGCGAACGCCCCCTCGTGCTCGGTGCCGGCGACCAGCCGCTCGGCCAGCTCGTGCTCGGGCGCCAGCACGAAGAAGGTCGCGCCGAACAGTGTGTCCGGACGGGTGGTGAAGACGCGGACCCGCTCGCCGGTCCCCTCCACCTCGAAGTCGACGTGCGCGCCCTCGGAGCGGCCGATCCAGTTGCGCTGCATGGTCAGGACCTTGTCGCTCCAGCGGTGCTCCAGCCCGGCCATGTCGTCCAGCAGCCGCTGGGCGTAGTCGGTGATCTTGAAGAACCACTGCGCGAGCTGGCGCTTGACGACCACGGCGTCGCAGCGCTCGCAGCGGCCGTTGATGACCTGCTCGTTGGCCAGCACGGTCTGGTCGTTGGGACACCAGTTCACCGGCGAGGCCTTGCGATACGCCAGGCCGCGCTCGTGCATCCGCAGGAACAGCCACTGCGTCCAGCGGTAGTAGTCGGGGTCGCAGGTGTTGAACGTCCGTGACCAGTCGAACGAGGTCCCCAGTCGCCGGAAGGTCGCGCGCTGGGCCTCGATGTTGCGGTAGGTCCAGGTCTTGGGGTGGATGCCGCGCTTGATGGCGGCGTTCTCGGCGGGCAGCCCGAAGGCGTCCCAACCGATCGGGTGCAGCACGTTGTGGCCCTGTTGGCGCTTGAACCGCGCGATCACGTCGCCGCCCGAGAAGGCCTCCAGGTGCCCCATGTGCAGGTCGCCCGACGGGTAGGGGAACATGTCGAGTGCGTAGAACCGCGGCCGGGTGCTGTCGCTCTCGTCGGCCCGGTAGAGCGCCTGCTCCTCCCATGCCGCCGCCCACTTCGGCTCGACCTGCTGCGGGTCGTATCGCTCGGGTTCCACCGTCGGTTCACCTACCTGCCGGGAATGCTGGGATCTGGAGGGGCGGGTCCGAGGCGCTCGCCCCATACCGCGCAAGCATAACAGCAGGCCAGCAAACGCTTCCGCGCCGCGCTCCCCACCCCGTGCGGGACCGCCCATCGGCAGCTCGTGCGGCGCGTTAGGCTGCCCAGAATCCTACGAGCTGTCGGTGATGGCAGAGATGGGCGTTTTATTGGTCATCTGGACATTGGGGGTCGCCAGGTGCAATCTTCCCCGCCATATCGTCGAAGTCGTACGAGCCGGACGTAGCTCGCTTCGGGTGGCAAGCGGGCACGCTCCGTGAACGACCCGCCACCCAGAGGGGAGGCAATCGTGGTAACTGCACGCAATCAGGTCGGCCGTGCCGGACCCTACCGGACCGTGCGCGACTGGCAACCACCTCGCGCGTACGAGCCGTTCCGTCCCAACGGAGCGGCACCGGCGAGCGATGACATCGAGGTACTGCTCCGCACCACCGAGGTCGCGCGCCGGCTCCAGGTCAGCGCGCGCACCGTGCTCGCCTGGGCACAGGCCGGGAAGCTCCCGAGCATCCTGACCCCAGGCGGTCACCGCCGCTACCCGGCGCACGGGGTCGAGCAGGTCCTGGCGACCATGACCGCCGCCGGCGAACCACGCCGACGCTGATCATCGACAACGCGATCTCTCAACGACTCGACCAATCGACAGATTGATCAGGTGACAGCGATGGTCGCCGGGAGCGCATGCCCGCCGTATGCGCTCCCGGCGATTTCCTTTGGGTGCCGCCTGCCGTGCCGTACGATTGCCAGGAGACTGCTGCGAACCGGCGGAACGGGTGGTGGTGCTCGTGATGTCTGGCCAGGACGGCATTCCCAGGACGGCGGCCTGGGTCTGGCATTGTGGCCCGCGCTCGATCTTCGGCCTGGACGCGGTGTTCGTTCGCTGCGCCAGCGGCTCCAGCCCGGGATGTGACGCCTTCGATTACGCCGCCAATTTCAGACGGTGGGCGTCGGCGCGCGGCCCCTCGGTGGTCCCGTGGACGTGGCTCGGCCCGCCGGCGAGCGTGGACGGCCTCGGCGCCGCCGACATGCTCTGCGATATCGCGCCTGGCCGACCGCTCTACGTGGCGGAGCTGCAATTCGAGACCCCGGCCGAGGAGGTCGTGGCGTTCACCCAGCGCGTGCGCCAGCGCGAGCCGGACGCGCTGCTGGGCTTCACCAGCGTCCCGACCCGGGCCGAGGCGGCCGCCGCCAGGGTTCCCTGGGACGCCTGCGTCGAGCAGTTCGACATCGGGCTCCCCCAGGTCTACACGCCAGAGCAGCGCGAACTGCTGCTGGAGGAGCCGAGCCCAGTGGTGGCGGACATGGGCGGCAAGCCGATCCACGTGGCGACCTTCCCCGACAGCGACGCCGGCTGGCTGGAGACGGCGCGGGCCGGGATCAGCCGCCACGCGGGCGCTTCGGCCTGGTCGGTCGACCAGTCCAGCTTCTCGAACTGGCGGCGCCAGCTCAGCAAGCTGGCCAGCGACGAGGGACGCGCGGAAGCCACCCCCGGCCACCGGACGCCCGGCGAGGAGGCCCTGCTGGCCAATCGGATCATCGCGATCGTGCAGGCACACGTCGACGCCGGCGGCAAGCTGGAGGACGAGCGCCTGCTGACCGGCGTGGAGCGGGCCCTGCGCGACGGCACCGCCTGAGCCCCCGGCCGGCGCCCGGCAGCAGGCACCCCCGGCCCCCGCCGCGCCCGGGCCCGGCGGCCCGGCCCGGTCGGCGTGCTCAGGAACCTTCCGTGGGAGCGTCCGGGGCGAGGTCGGCGAGGAACTGGGCGCAGCGCTCGTCCTCGTCGCGCTCGCCGATCGCGGCGGCGGCCAGGTGAAGCCCCCGGAGCGAGCGGAGGAAGCCACGGTTGCCCTCGTGCGCCCAGGGGACGCGGCCGCTGCCGCGCCAACCGGCGCGGCGGATGCGGTCGAGGCCGCGGTGGTAGCCGACGCGGAAGTAGGCATACGCCTGCACCGGGTGGCCGTCCGCGAGGGCGTCCTCGCCCAGGGCAGCCCAGGCGGCCAGGCAGGTCGGGAAGCGGGCGGCGACCGCGGTCAGCTCCTCGCGCGTGCTGGCCCCCTCCAGCGCCTCGCTGGAGCCCTCGGGCTCGCTGATCCTGGTCTCGGCGGGCTCGGTGATCGGTAGCTGCGACATGGTCCGCATGCTACCCGACGCCGAGGCGGCGAATGCTTGAACGGGCGGCCCGCGGATGCTCTCATGTGTGTTACCAACGGTAGCCTACGGGTCGTGCAACGCTGAGATCCACGACGGCTGAGATCCACGACGGTCGACAAGGAGGCCAGCATGCGGGGAGCCGACGTCGCCGCCGAGCGCGCCGCGATCGACACCCAGGTCAACGGGCAGACGCTCTGCACGATTCTCGAACGCAACGCAGGAGTCCACGGTGACCTGCCGGCGCTGGCCTGGAAGCAGGACGGCGGCTGGCGGCAGCTCAACTGGCGCCAGTACCGGGAGCGCGTGGCCGAGGTCGCCATGGGCCTGGACGCGCTCGCCGTCGGGCGAGGCGACTCCGTGGCGATCATGTCCCGCAACCGGCCGGAGCACCTGATCGCCGACCTGGCCGCCGTGCATCTCGGCGCGACGCCGGTCTCGCTCTACAACACGCTGGCCCCCGAGCAGATCGCCTACATCGCCGAGCACTGCCAGGCCAAGGTGGCGGTGGTCGAAGGCCGCGAGTTCATGGAGCGCTGGGAGAAGGTCAAGACGGAGCTGCCGTCGCTGCGCCACGTGGTGCTGCTGGAGGACGCCGGCGACTTCGCCGACTATCCCTGGGTCTCGGCGTGGGACGCGCTGGTGGCCAGCGGGCGGCAGGCCCTGGCGAGAGCCGCCGACCGCTTCGAGGCGGCCTGGCGGAAGGTCCAGCCCACCGACCTGGCCACCGTGCTCTACACCTCCGGGACCACCGGGCCGCCCAAGGGCGTCATGACCACCCACTACAACGCCATCTGGACGTCCGCATCGATCGACCGCTGGGCCGACGACCCCCGCTGGGTGCCGGGCACCAAGTACGTGTCGTACCTGCCGCTGGCGCACAGCCTGGAGCGGCTCAGCGGCCACTATGTCGGCCTGTGGAAGCCCTCGTGCGTGTACTTCTGCGCCGACCTCAACAGCATCATCCAGGTCCTTCCGGAGGTGCGGCCGTTCAGCTTCGTGGCGGTCCCGCGCCTGTGGGAGAAGGCGCAGGCCGGCATCATGGCGGCGCTGGCCGCCGAGCCCAACGCGCGCCGGCGCAAGCTCGCGCTTGGCGCCATCGAGACCGGCCGCCGGGTGGTGCGGCTCGAGCAGGCCGGCAAGCCGGTGCCGCTCGGACTACGGCTGCGCCGCGCGCTGTTCGACCGGCTGGTGTACGCCAAGGTCCGCGAGCGCATCGGCCTCGACCAGTGTCACGTCACCTTCAGCGGCGCCGCGCCCCTGGCCGACGACGTGATGGAGTTCTTCCTGGCGCTCGGCGTGCCGCTGCGCGAGGGCTACGGGCTGACCGAGTCGACCGCGCCGGCAACGCTCAACCTCCGCGACAGGTTGAAGGTCGGCACAGTGGGGCCGCCGCTGCCTGGCGTGGAGATCCGGTTGGCGCCTGACGGCGAGCTGCTGATCCGCGGCGGCAACGTCGCCGCCGGCTACTACAAGGACCTGGAGCAGACCGCCGAGACCTTCGACGAGGACGGCTGGCTGCACACCGGGGACATCGCCCAGCTCGACGAGGAGGGCTGGGTGCGCATCGTCGACCGCAAGAAGGAGCTGATCATCACCGCGGGCGGCGAGAACATCTCCCCCTCCAACCTCGAGAACCTGCTCAAGGGGCACCCGCTGATCGCGCAGGTGTGCGTGGTCGGCGACCGCAAGCCCTACCCGGCGGCGCTGATCGTGCTCGACGGCGAGATCGCGCCCGGCTGGGCGGCGGAGCACGGCATCCCCTACACCACCCTGGAGCGCTTCGCCGCCGGAGAGCGCGTGATCGCGGAGGTCCAGCGCGCCGTCGACGCCACCAACGAGCAGGTCTCCCGCGCCCAGCAGGTCAAGCGCTTCGCGGTCCTGCCAGGCGAGTGGGGCGTGGAGAGCGACGAGCTCACCCCCACCCTCAAGCTCAAGCGCCGGGTGATCCTCCACAAGTACGCCAAGGACATCGACCGGCTCTACGCCTGAGCGACCGGCGGCGCCGTTTCACCGAGCGGGGCCGCTCCGGGCTCGCGCGCCGGGCCGATCAGCTCCCCGGCGGGCAGCAGCACGGCCGGGCCGGGATCGGCGGCCAGGGGCAGCAGCAGCTCGAAGCGGGCCCCGGCCTCCACGCCGACCGGCTCGGCGATCCGCAGGTCGCCGCCCTGGGCGCGGGCGAGCCGGCGGGCCACGTACAGGCCCAGCCCGACGCCGCCGCCTCGGCGCGTGGCGCCCCCGTCGTCGAGCCGGATGAAGCGCTCGAAGACCCGCTCCCGTTCGGCCAGGGGCACGCCAGGGCCGGCGTCCTGGATCGCGATCAGCGCGTGGGCTCCCTGGCGGCGCGCCTCCAGGCGAATCGCGGCCGCGTCCGGCGAATGCCTGGCGGCGTTGTCCAGCAGGTTGGTCAGCACCTGGAGCACCGCGTCGGGCGCCGCGCGCACCGGCAGCGAGGCGTCCAGCGATACCACGATCGGCTGGTTCGGGTCGGCCCGCCTGGCGGCCTCACAGGCCTGCCTGGCCAGGCCCGAGGCGTCGACCGGCGGGGCCGGCACGCGTTCGCTCGGGATCTGCTCGAGCGTGGCGGCCAGCAGCAGGTCCTCGATCAGCTCCCGCAGCCGCTTGCCCTGGCGCGCGGCCATGCCGATGAACTCGCCCTGGAGCTCCGGCGTGAGCAGGTGGCCACGCTGGTCCAGCGTGGCGATGGCGCCGAGGACGCCGGCCAGCGGCGTGCGCAGCTCGTGCGAGACCGTGGCGAGCAGGTTCTCCTTGAGGCGCTCGCTCTCCTGGAGCCGGCGGGCGACCGCCTGCTCCGCCTGGGCGAGCCGGGCCTGTTCCGCGGCGATCACCCGCGCGGCCGCCACCGCAGCGTCCGCCGCGGCGCGGTTGGCCTCGGCGTCGATCGCCGCCTTGCAGGCCAGGTGCACGCCGATCATCGGCAGCGGCAGCAGCACCGCCAGCGCGAGGCTGCGCTCGGCGACCACCAGCACCAGCGGGGCCATCGCGACCATGATCGCCTTCGGCAGGATCTCCACACCGGAGCCCCGCCACAGCCGCAGGTCGATGGGCGCCTGCTGGTGCATGGCCACGACGATGCCGACCAGCGTCTTGTTGACGAGGAGGTAGATCGCCGCGGCGACGAAGAAGGCGGGAAGCTGGGCGGCTTCGAAGGGCGGCCGCACCCCGAACGCCAGCAGCACCGCCCCGCCCGACGCCAGCGCGATGGCGTACTGCGCGGCGTTGAACACGACCTTCCTGGGAGCCTTGCGGTGGAAGCAATCGCTGACGATCGAGCTGGCCGCCAGTGCCAGCGCTGTCGGCTCCAAACCCCATCCCAGCAGCAGGGCAAGGCACAGGCAGGGCGTTGTGGTGATCTCCTCCATGTCTCCGCTGCGTGGCAGCACGATGTAGCGGATCTCGCCCACCAGCATGAACAGCCAGAGCAGCCAGAAGACCGGCGGCATGCGAAGGAGTGCCCGCGCCCCGCCGTTGATTCCGAGCACGAGCAAAATGGTGCTGCCAGCTACCGTCACGGCGACGAGGTAACCGCCAATTGCCGACCAGCGGGGACGACCGGTCATTGCCCTCGATCCCTGGGAGTTGGGACAGGGATCGTTAGCACACCACTTCGCCCCGGCATTGTCGAGCCCGGGGCGAAGTCGGTCAGGCCGGTCGCGCTTCAGCGACCCCTACTAGTGCCACTTGTTGCCGGCACCCGCGGCCGCCACGAGGGCGGCTAGGGAACCGAGCAGGAGAGCGATGCGAGCGAACCGTCGCTTCAAGAGCGCCACGACACTTCACCTCCCTCGATAGGGCGGGAGCGGACGGGAGTGGTCGAGGCCTTGGACGTGAAATCAGATTAGCTTGAATCCGCATTAGCCGTCGATCACCCCGCACATCTCGATCGAGTTCTCGTCAGGGAATGTGCGGGGTGATCGCGCATCGCCTCCACGCGCCAATGGCCGGCATCGTGGGCTCGAACCGCCGGAGCCCCCCGGCTTCGGGGCGGCTCGCTGGGCCCTGATCCCGCGTGGGCGCGGACCAGGCGTTCGCGCTGATACGACGGGAGGCAAGGTCCAGGAGCCGCCGGGTGGCCGACGTGGCTGGCGACGTGATCGCCGGCCACCTCCCCAACCGCCAGCGCCGCCTCAGGATCCCGCGGCCGGCGGCGGGGCCTGCTCGATGCGCTCCAGCCGGTGGTGCACCTCGTAGCGGTCGCCACGGTAGAACGAGCGCACGTACTCGACGATGTTGCCGGACGGGTCGTGGGTGACCCGCTGGAACAGCAGCGCCGGCTGCTCCACGTCCACGCCCAGGATCTCGGCCTCCTCCTCGGTGAGCCGCACCGCACTGGCCCACTGGTCGGCGGCCGCGACCCGCACGCCCCAGCGCTCGGCCAGCAGGGTGTAGAGCGACACATCGGTGAGGTCGGCCTCCTCCAGCCCGGGGAAGCGGCTGGCCGGCAGGTACGAGCGCTCCAGCGCCATGGGCTCGCCGTTGGCGGTGCGGACCCGCTCGATCTGCACCACCGCGGTCTCCTGGGCGACCTGGAGGTGCCGGGCGATCACCGCGCTGGCCGGCGCGACCTCCCGCGCCAGCACGATCGAGCCGGGGGTCATGCCGCGGGCGAGCATGTCCTCGGTGAAGGAGGTCAGCGTCTGGGGCTGCCGGAACTTCGGCTCGGCCACGAAGGTGCCGCTGCCGTGGACCCGGTAGACCAGCCCCTTGCCGGCCAGCTCGTCGATCGCCTGGGTGACCGTGGCCCGGGCGACGCCGTAGCGCTCCGCCAGGACCCGCTCGGACGGGAGCCTGGTGCCGGGGTCCAGGTTGGCGATGAACCCCTCCAGGATCTCCTGGAGCTGCTCCCCCTTGGGCCGCTGGTAGGAGAGGTTCGGAGGCAGCGACGCGAGCAACGTCCCCCGCCGGCTTGCTTTCATGGCGAAAGTGTAGCCGCTCGCGCCGCGGTCGCCATCAGACGCCGCCCGGCCGGTCCTGCTCGAGGACGCCACGCGCACGAGCCAACCCCGCGCGGCACTCCGCGCCGGCGCTGGCCCACATCCCTGTCGAAGGGGCATGATAGTCTGCGGCTCATGCCATTCTACGCAGATCTCCATATTCACTCGAAGTACTCAAGAGCGTGCAGTCCCGACTGCGATCTCGAGCATCTGGCGTGGTGGGCCCGCCGCAAGGGCGTGACGGTCGTTGGCAGCGGGGACTTCACGCATCCGGCGTGGTTCGAGCACCTGCGCGACAACCTGGAGCCGGCGGAGCCCGGGCTGTTCCGCCTGCGCGAGGACCTGGACCGGGAGGTCGAGCGGACGCTGCCGGCCTCCTGCCACGGGCCGGTGCGCTTCATGCTCTCGGTGGAGATCTCCACGATCTACAAGCGCGATGAGCGCACCCGCAAGGTCCACCACCTGGTCTACGTGCCCGACCTGGAGGCGGCGGAGCGGTTCAACCGGCGGCTGGGGCGCATCGGCAACATCGCCTCGGACGGACGGCCCATCCTCGGACTGGACTCGCGCGATCTGCTGGAGATCACGCTGGAGAGCGGGCCGGGCTCCTATCTGGTGCCGGCCCACGCGTGGACGCCGTGGTTCGCGGTGCTCGGATCGAAGTCCGGCTTCGACGCCGTCGACGACTGCTACGTGGACCTGGCCGACCACATCTTCGCGCTGGAGACGGGGCTGTCCTCGGACCCGGCGATGAACTGGCGGGTGTCGTCGCTGGACCGGTTCCGGCTGGTGAGCAACTCGGACGCGCACTCGCCGCCGATGCTGGGCCGCGAGGCGTGCGTGTTCTCGAGCGAGATGGACTACTTCTCGATGCGGCGGGCGCTGGAGACCGGCGAGGGCTACGGCGGCACGGTCGAGTTCTTCCCGGAGGAGGGCAAGTACCACCTCGACGGCCACCGCAAGTGCGACGTCTGCATGGAGCCGACCGAGACCAGGCGCCGCCAGGGGCGCTGCCCGGTGTGCGGCAAGCCGCTCACGGTCGGGGTGCTGCACCGGGTCGAGGAGCTGGCGGACCGGCCGGAGGGCGCCGGCGTCGAGGGCGCTGCGCGCTTCCGCAACTTGATCCAGCTCCCGGAGATCGTCGGCGAGATCCTGCGGGTGGGTCCCAAGAGCAAGGCGGTCGCCGTCCAGATCGACGCGCTGACCGAGCGGCTCGGGCCGGAGCTGGGCATCCTCACCACGGCGCCGCTGGACGAGGTCGCGCGGGTCGGCTCGCCCCTGCTTGCGGAGGCCCTCGGCCGCCTGCGGGAGGGCCGGGTGCTCCGCGAGGCCGGCTACGACGGCGAGTACGGCGTGATCCGCCTGTTCGAGCGCGGCGAGCTGGAGCGGCCGGCCAGCGCGGCGGTGCTGTTCGAGCCGCCGCCCCAGGTCGCCGCCACGCCAAGGGTCCGCCGCACGTGGGCGGCGGACGGTGCCGAAGCCCCGCCGCCCGCGCCCGCGCCGCCCGTGGCCGCGGCGGCCACGGAGCCGGAGCCCGCCGGGCCCGCGGCCCGGGCCGGAGCCGCCGGGGGCGGGGCGTCGGCCACGCTGGACGGGCTCGACCCGGATCAGCGGGCGGCGGCGGCGGTGGAGGGGCCGCTGCTGATCGTGGCGGGGCCGGGGACCGGCAAGACGCGCACGCTCACGCACAGGATCGCGCACCTGGTGGCGGAGCGGGGCGCGCCGCCGGGGCGGTGCCTGGCGATCACCTTCACCCGCCGGGCGGCCGAGGAGCTTCGGCAGCGGCTCGGCGCGCTCCTCGGCGAGCGGGCGGGCGGCGTCACCGTGGCGACCTTCCACAGCCTCGGCCTGGCGATCGTGCGTGAGCAGCGCGCCGCGCTCGGGCTCGGCCCTGGCGTGCGCGTCGCCGACGAGGTCGAGCGGCTGGGGATCCTGCGCGAGGTCAGCGGCGCCTCCGAGGCGCGGGCGCGGCGGCTGGCCGCCGAGATCTCCCGGCGCAAGCGGGTCAGGGCGGCGCGCGATCCCGGCGCGGCGCCCGCGCCCACCGCCGAGGTGGACGACCTCCTCGACCACTACGACAAGGCGCTGCGCGAGCGCGACCTGGTCGACTTCGACGACCTGATCGCGCTGCCGGTCACCCTGCTCGGCGGCGACCACGAGCTGGCGGCGCGGTACCGCGACCGCTGGGGCTGGATCTCGGTGGACGAGTACCAGGACGTCGACGAATTGCAGTACCGGCTGCTGCGGCTGCTCACCACGCCCGACGGCAACCTCTGCGCGATCGGCGACCCGGACCAGGCCATCTACGGCTTCCGGGGCGCCGACGTCGGCTTCTTCCTGCGCTTCCGGCAGGACTTCCCCGCCGCGGCGACCGCCCAGCTCACCCGCAACTACCGCTCCAGCGCGGCGATCGTCGACGGCGCCGTCCAGGCGATCGCCCCGGCGACGCTCGTGCGTGGCCGCGTGCTGCGCGCCAGCGGCGGCCGTGCCGCGCCGCCGCGCCTGCGCGTCCACCGGGCGGCCAGCGAGGCCGCCGAGGCCGAGTTCGTGGTGCACACCATCGAGCGGCTGCTGGGTGGCTCCACCTTCTTCTCGTTCGACAGCGGGCGGGTCGACGGCGACGGCGGGTCCGACCTGTCGTTCGCGGACGTGGCCGTGCTGTACCGCACCGACGCGCAGTCCCCCGCCCTGGTGGAGGCGCTGTCCAGAGCGGGGATGCCCTTCCAGAAGCGCTCCCACGACCGCCTCGCCGACCTGCCCGGCGTGCCGCCGGTGCTGCGGGCGCTCCGCCAAGCGCCGGCCCCGGGCGCCGAGGCCGCCGGCACCACGGAAGCGCCGGAGGCGGACCGGTCCGTGCTGGCCCTCCTCCGCCGGGCCGCGCGCGAGGCCGGGGTCGCCGAAATCGAGGTCGACCCGCTGCTGGCCCTGGCGGCCCGCTGTGGCGACGACCTGGACCGGTTCCTCGGCGAGCTGGCGCTCGGCGCGCAGGTGGACACCTGGGACCCGCGCGCGGACCGCGTCTCGCTGCTCACCCTGCACGCGGCCAAGGGGCTGGAGTTCCCGGTGGTGTTCCTGGTCGGCTGCGAGGACGGCCTGCTGCCGCTGCGGTTCGGCGCGGTGGAGCCGGCGGCCTCCGAGCTCGCGGAGGAGCGGCGGCTGCTGTTCGTGGGGATGACCAGGGCCCGCTCGCACCTGTACCTGAGCTGGGCGGCGCGGCGCGCCCGGCACGGCATGATCGCCGACAGCGCCCCGTCCCCGTTCCTGGCCGCTATCGACGAGGCGCTGCTGGAGCGGCTGGCGGGCTCCGGCGGCGCCAGGCGCCAGGCGGAGCCCAAGGGCGACCAGCTCTCGTTGCTCGAGTAGTCGACTCCGCGCGTCCTGCCGCTTACGCTAGCGAAGCGACGCGCTTCCCCCACCCTCTCCCGGTGGTCGCCTCGGGCTCGACCATGCTGGACAGGGGGATCCGCCATGCCCGACGCCTCCGAGCAGGCCGCCGTACTCGCCCTGGTGGCCTCCGCTCCGCTGGCCTGGCATTGGACCAGTCCAGGCGGCTGCTGCTGCTGAGCCCGCTGGTGTTGCGCCACTCGTGGGCCAAGCAGTACGCGACCCATCCGGGCGCAATCGTGGTCGACGGCGTCGAGGCCGTGCTGAGGGTTGTGACGGCCACGGCGCGGCCGCGGGCAGAGCTGCCGGCGGTGCAGCGGCCCTGACGGAGCGGCGGCACTCGATCGTGATCCCCGGGGCAGTGGACGGCGTGCCAGGGGTCCCCGACCCGGTCAGCGCCGGGCGCGGCCGATGGGGCCGCGCCAATGCTCGGGGACGAGGTCCAGGTAGTCCGGGTGGCGGGCGATCCAGCGGGCGATGAACGGGCACTGGGGGTTGACCTGGAGGCCGGCGGCGCGCGCCTCGTCCAGGATGGTCCTGGCCAGCACGCTGCCGACCCCCCCGCCCTCGAACTCCGGGTTGACCTCGGTGTGGATCAGCTCCAGCGTGTCGCCCTGCCTCGAGTAGTCGGCGTGGCCGGCGAGCCGGTCCCCCACCCAGGCCTCGTAGCGCTCCTCCTCGGGGGCGTCGCGCACCACCACCGCATCGCTGTCGTCCATGGCCTCCGTCCCCGTTTTCCCCGCACGCTCACCGGCGGTTCGCAGCCGGCTACCCGCCCAGCACGACTTTACGCGCGACGGCGGGCCACCCACATCGGGTGGCCCGCCGTGCCGCGCGAAGCGCCGCTCAGACCGAGCGCTGGTAGGCGCGGAAGGCGCTCGTGCCGGCCCAGGCGCAGGCGACCGCGAAGGCCGCCAGCAGGCCCATGCGCCAGCCGACCAGGCCCCAGTCGGCGGACGCGCCGAGCGCGGCCCTGCCCGCCTCCACGGCCCAGTTCACCGGGTTGTAGCGGGCGACGTGCTGGATCCACGAGGGAGCCAGGTTCTGCTGGAGGAACGCCGACGACAGGAACGAGAGCGGCAGCACCACGAACTGCACCGCGGCGATCAGCGACTCGCGCTGGCGCATCAGCAGGCCGAGCGCGTTCGACAGCGACGCGAACGCCACCGCCAGCAGCACCGCCGCCCCGATCGCCACGGCCCCGCCGGCCACACGGCCGGGGAAGCGCGCCCCCACCGCCACGGCAAGGGCGATCATGATCACCGACTGGATCACCGTGGTGATGCCCTGGTAGGCGAGCGACCCGACCGTCAGCCCAGGGCGGCGCACCGGCGAGACCAGGAAGCGGTCCATGATGCCGCGGTCGATGTCCTCGATGAAGCCCATGCCACTCCAGCCGCTGGAGAACAGCGCGGTCATCACCAGCACGCCAGGCGTCAGGAACTGCAGGTAGGAGCCGCTGGAGAAGCCGGGGATCTCGACGATCCGCTTGAACAGCGCCCCGAACAGCAGCAGCCAGATGATCGGCTGGCTGAGCGAGACCGCGATGTACCAGGGCTGGCGGGCCAGGCTGCGCAGCCCGCGGACGGTCATGTACCAGGAGTGGGTGAGCGTCGCGCTCATCGGGCACCTCCCTCGGAGGCCAGGACGGCCTGGTCGGCCTCGCTGAAGGCGCGGCCCGCGTAGCGCAGGTAGACGTCGTCCAGCGAGGGGCGGGCGATGGTGACGGCGGCGACGCCGATGCCCTCGGACTCGAGCGCGGCGATCACCATGGGCACGGCGGTCGCGCCGCTGGCGACCCTGGCGCGCAGGCGGACGCCGTCGCTGGAGACCTCGTTCACGCCCTCCAGCCGCTCGACCGCGGTGTGCGCGCGGCCGTCGCCGTTGGCGCCGACCAGCTCGACCTGGATCGCGTCGCCGCGGAGCTGCGCCTTCAGCTCCTCCGGCGTGCCCTCGACGACGATCTTCCCGTGGTCGACGATCGCCAGCCGCCGCGCCAGCCGGTCGGCCTCCTCGAGGCTGTACGAACGGGAGGCCGCCAGGATCCGGTCGGCGCTGGGCGACCGGGTCGTGCGGCTGGAGCACGCCGGCTCGACCTCGGTGCCCGGGCTGCCGGCCAAGCCGATCATCGACGTCGTCATGGAACTCCCCGACTCCTCCGAGGAAGCCGCCTACCTGGCGGACATGGAGGACGCCGGCTACGTGCTGGTGATCCGCGAGCCCGATTGGTTCGAGCCGCCGGATAGCGCAGAAGATCGCTTGCCCTCGACCGCTGATGCGGGCAAGGTCGGAGCTTCCAACGACGGAGGAGCGGCGGATGCGCGACGGAGGACTGTCCAAGGCCGGGCTGGGCCGCCTGCACGACCTCATGGCAGGCTATGTCGAACGCGGCGAGGTGCCCGGCGCCGTGACCGTGATCAGCCGGCGGGGCGAGACGCACGTGGACGCGATCGGCGCCAAAGCGACCGACGGCGCCGAGCCGATGCGGCGCGACGCGATCTTCCGGATCACCTCGATGACCAAGCCGGTCGCCGCCGCGGCCACCATGATCCTGGTGGAGGAGGGCGAGCTGGGGCTGGACGAGCCGGTGGACCGGCTGCTGCCCGAGCTGGCCGACCGCAAGGTCCTGAAGCGGCTCGACGGGCCGCTGGAGGACACCGTGCCCGCGAATCGGGCGATCACCGTGCGCGACCTGCTGACCTTCCGCATGGGCTTCGGCCAGCCGCCGGGGCCGCCGGACGCCCGCCCGATCGAGCAGGCCGTGGCCGAACAAGAGCTCATGACGCTCGGGCCGCCGACGCCGCCCACCCCGCTTGATCCCGACGAGTGGATGCGCCGGTTCGGCACGCTGCCGCTGATGCATCAGCCGGGCGAGCGGTGGATGTACAACAGCGGGTCGCACGTTCTGGGCGTGCTGCTGGCACGCGCCTCGGGCCAGCCGCTGGAGGCGTTCCTGCGCGAACGCCTCTTCGAGCCGCTCGGCATGCACGACACCGCCTTCAGCGTGCCGGCAGCCAAGCTGGATCGGCTGGCCGCCTGCTACCTGCCCGATCCCGCCACCGGGACGCTCGAGCTCTTCGACGGCGTCGACGACAGCCAGTGGAGCCGGCCACCCACCTTCCCCGACGCTGCCGGCGGGCTGGTCTCGACCGCCGACGACTACCTGGCCTTCGGCCGGATGCTGCTCGACCACGGCGAGTACGGAGGCGAGCGCATCCTCTGCAGGGACTCGGTCGAGGCGATGACCACCGACCAGTTGACGCCAGAGCAGAAGGCCGTGTCCGGCTTCTACCCCGGCTTCTTCGACACCCGCGGCTGGGGATTCGGCGTCGCCATCGCCACCGAGCCCGACGACGTGACGGCGGTTCCCGGACGCTTCGGCTGGAACGGTGGCTTTGGCACGTCCTGGGTCACGGACCCAGGGCAGGACCTGGTCGCGATGCTGTTGACCCAGCGCCTCGGTTTCCCCGATGTCTGGGACCTCTATCGCGATTTCTGGACCTCGGCCTACCAGAGCCTCCAGGACTGAACCGACGGTGCCGTCATCCGGTCCTGTCACATCGGCTCGGTTTCGTCGGTCACTGCTATGACACGACGCGACGAAGGAATGCGACCGATGGACGAACACGACTGGCTGGCGGAGCGGTTCGAGGAGAACCGCGGCCACCTGCGAGCGGTCGCCTACCGGATGCTCGGCTCGCTCACCGAGGCCGACGACGCCGTCCAGGAGGCCTGGCTCCGCCTCAGCCGCTCGGACACCCGCGACATCCACAACCTCGGCGGCTGGCTCACCACCGTCGTCGCGCGCGTCTCGCTCAACATGCTCCGCTCGCGCGCGTCACGGCGCGAGGAGCCTCTGGACTCCCACGTGCCGGACCCGGTCATCAGCCGCGAGGAAGCGATCGATCCTGAGGATCAGGCCCTGCTGGCCGAGGGGGTCGGGCTGGCGCTGCTGGTGGTCCTGGAGACCCTGGCGCCGGCCGAGCGGCTGGCGTTCGTGCTGCACGACATGTTCGCCGTGCCGTTCGAGGAGATCGCCGCCATCCTGGGCCGCTCCCCCACCGCCGCGCGGCAGCTCGCCAGCCGCGCCCGGCGCCGGGTCCAGGACACCGCGCCCGTTCCCAACCACAACCTGAGCCGCCAGCGAGAGGTGGTCGACGCCTTCTTCGCCGCCGCCCGCGGCGGCGACTTCGACGCGCTTGTCGCGGTGCTCGACCCGGACGTCGTGCTGCGCTCCGACGGCGGTGTCCGACGCCCGGCCGCCTCGGTGGTGGTTCACGGCGCGGCGACCGTCGCCGGCCAGGCGCTCACCTTCGCGCAGCCCTCCCGTCTCACCCGGCCGGCCCTGGTGAACGGAGCCCCCGGAGTCGTCGTGGTCCAGCATGGACGGCCGTTTGCGATCATGGGCTTCACCGTCATGCGCGGGAAGATCGTCGAAATCGATGTGCTCACCGACCCCGAGCGCCTGCGCCAGCTGGACCTGACGGTCCTCGACGACTGACGCGCGGCGCTCGGCCACGCCGCCCGCTGGACTGGAGCGCGAGCGGCCCCCTCAGACGAGTGCCCGGTTCGGAAGCAGCAGCACGATGATCAGCGTGATCCCCGGGAGGAAGCAGGCGAGCAGACCCCACAACAGCGGGCTGTGGCCCTTGCTCCGGGCGACGGACATCGTGAAGGACAAGAAAATCACCCAAAAGAACACGATGATCAGCCACCAGATGAATCCCATCATATCCCCCCTTTGTCGCTGGCGAATCGCGCACATCTTCCCGGAGCGACCGCGCCAGCGAATCACCCCAATCGGATGAAGCCCCAGCCGCGACCAGGCCGACCACCCGCCGAAGTCCGAGTAATCGTCACTTATGGACATGCTTGCCCAGCCGGCCCGCGTAGCGGCGCCAACATCCCGGGCAGATGGTGACCGACTTCCAGACCGCCGAGACGATCCTGCGGGTCTTCCACCTCAACGGGACTGTTCTTGCCAACCAGGCGGTCCGGTTCACCTGCACGGTCGACTTCGGCGAGGCGGTCTCGCCGACCGCGGCGACCGCGGCCACCCGCCTCCACAGCCTTCAGCGCACCCCCTGAGGGGCAGCATCGGGACGGACGGGGTCACCCACGGGGTGGCCCCGCTTCGTACTCGAGCCGTGCTCTGGAGGTCAGGGCTTCTGCTTGGTCTCGGGAGGGAGCGTGTCGAGGAAGATGGTGATGCCGTGAGCGTTGCTGCCGCGCCGACGGCGTCTCCGGTGACGGCCGCGCTCCCGCGCCAAGAGCTGCCGTCGATAGCTGCTCGGAGGACGGCGACCGCGACCGTGCGAGATGACCTCCAAAAGGGCCCCTCCCACCACCACGACGACCACGAGCGCGAGACCCAGACCACCAGCAGCAGTCCCAGGAGGACGATCGCCACGATGTTCCCAACCATGGACGCCTCCTGAACGGGCTGCCAGTGATGCTGGACGCGACGATTCGCGGCCGCGTGCCGAAAGTGTACGGGAGAAGGAACGGCGAGGGAGCAGCCCCAACGGGCCGCTCCCCGTGCGACGAACCTCATCCGAGGAGGCGCCCCAAGGCGGCGGGACAGGCAGCCGCGGCGCGCGCGATCAGGACGCGCGGCGCGTCACCGCAGGGTCCCTTCCCGGATGGCCTGCGCGAGGCGGGCGGGCTGGTCAAGGGGGAGGAGCGTGTAGCTGTCCGATACCTCGACGAGCCGTCCTTGCGGGAGGAGCCCGGCGAGACGACGCCCGTGCTCCGGAGGCATGACGCGGTCCTTCTGCGCCCAGACGACAAGGGCGGGCCGGTCGAAGGTGGGGAGGCACTCAGCGGCCTCGAGCATGAGGTTGCGCTCTGCCGAGATCGAGCGCAGGACGTGCACCGTGTCGCGGCGGATCTCAGGCTGCTGCAGGAGCGGCTTCATCCAGCGAGCGGTGACGGCATCGCCGCGCTTGGTCAACCAGCCGAAGGCGATCGGCAACCGCCGGACCGGCTTGAGCCGCATTTGCTGCATGAACAGACCGAACATCGTGGGCGAGAGCTTCCCGGTCAGCACCAGCGTCTTTCCGGTCAGCCCGGGCGGGAAGTTGTCGAACGCGTCGCAGGAGACGAGCACGATGCTCTCGACGCGTTCGGCACGTTCGCAGATGAGCAACTGGACGAGGGCGCCGCCGGTGTCATTGCCGACCACGGTGACGTTGCCCAGATCGAGGCGCTCGAGGAATTCCGCGACGAGCCGCGTAATCCCGCGCAGCGAATGGTCGGCGTCGGCCCGGATCGGATAGGAGTGGGCGCCCAGCGGCAGCGTCGGTGCCACGCACCGATGGTCGGCGCGGAGATCAGCGATCACCCCTTCCCAGAGCGACGCGTCCATCAGGAGCCCGTGTAGCAGCACGATTACCGGCCCGTCGCCGCCGGTGTCCTCGTATTCGATCGTCCCGGCCGAGAGCTCGATCGTTTCCATGGTCATACTCCCGTACCCGCCTCCCAGCTCGCCGCGGCGGGGCGCTCTCCCGACAGCGTCCCCAGCTCGCGCGCCCCGGGCTGGCCCCAGTCTGTCGATAGCGGGTCCAGGATATCGAGCGGGTTGCGGCCGTTCGACTGTCCTTCGACCGCATACGGTCGAAGCCACACGAACACCGCTTCGCGATGAAACACGCGTTCCTCGTGCTTCCTCATCGCTCGGACGTGACCCCCGGTAGGACCCGACGACGTCCTGGCGCATGAGCGAGCCCCCTCGAACAATCCAGAAGCCGTCCCGAAACGCGTCCTCTGCCCGCCTCCACCATCCGCTCGCCACCCTGCCATGGCGCCCCCTGCGGACGGCACTGGGGCGGTTGCTGGCGCTGGCACGGCCAGCGACCGGCCGCTCGGGTGAGGTAGCTGGTGGTGGCCGGACGCGGCTCGAGGACGGCAGGCTGATCCCCGCCCACGCAGGGCTGACGCCCGGCCGTGCGGCCGAAGGTCGGCTGCTGTCCAGCCCCAGGCTAGGAGGGTCGCTGGCAAGAAATAGGGTTTCCCGGCGATGCGGCATTGGCGCATTGTCCGATGCCGGGGCCGCCGCCGCGCCATAGGGTGCTCATACCGGAGCGGCCGATCGGGCCGCCGTCTCAACCGCCGCTCGGACCGCTTGGGACTCAAAGGTCCGACGACATGTTCCAGAGGAGCGCGACTTGCACCCATTCAGGAAGACCGCCGCGGCGCACGAGAAGCCCACCGCGAGCGTCCTCAGCCAACGGCGACGACACCCGAGCCGACGGGTCTCGATGAAGTCGACCCACGAGAGTATCTACGAGCGGCCCACCCGTTCGGCTGGGCACCGGCCGTCCAGCAGGCCGCGCTTGGTGCGCCTCGGGTGGTCAGTCGCTGGCCTGGCAGCACTCGCCTTTATAGCCGCCGCTTGTACCGGTGGCGGCTCCTCATCCTCCGGCGCTGGCTCGTATGGCGCGGCTCCGACCACATCGAGCGGCTCGCCGTCGGCTGCGATCGTCGACCTCCGCGGTTCCAAGCTGGGACAGACCCTCGTCGACGGTCAGGGACGCACGCTGTACCTGTTCGAGGCGGACAAGGTAGGGAAGTCCGAGTGCAACGGCGCATGCGCCAGCGCGTGGCCGCCGTACGTCACGAACAGTGCCCTGCATCCCGGGACCGGCGTGACCGGTGCCCTGCTCGGAACGAGCATCCGCGGCGACGGCGCTACGCAGGTGACCTTCCATGGTCACCCGCTCTACTACTACGCCGGCGACAACCGGCCGGGGGACGCCGCGGGGCAGGGGTTGACCCAGTTCGGCGCCAAGTGGTACGTCGTGGCGTCGAGCGGCAACAAGATCGCCACCGGCTAATGGAGGTAAATGCATATGAGCCCGTGAGGAGCCATCCCCTGACGCTGTGACCAACGCTCACAACGACACGCGCAAGGATCTTGACCAAGTGGAGGCGGGCGTAGGGCGCCTGGAGGCAATGGCGTTGACAGAGTCATTCCAAATTCCAGCGACAGGCATGTTCCGGCATTTGGTGCAGACCGCGACTTTGCCGGGCCCTGGCGGGGAGACGAGCGCGACCGGAGGTGATGTTCAGAAGCTGACTTCGCGGGCGCAGCAGGCGCTGCGTCTCCGGTGGTGTGAGCCACCGATTCCCTGTGACAGGACGGGAGGGCTTGGAAAATGAAGGTAAAGGTCATTGCGCTCGTGCCGGCGGTGCTGGCGGCGGCCGTTCTCCTGATTGCGGCGCCTGCGTCGGCGGCGTCCGGCAACATCGGCTTCGGCTTCAACGCGACCGACATCAGCGGCTTCCCAACCGGTGCCGCCTCGCTCACTGGCGGCGGCTCGTACAACCCCGGAACGGGCTTCGCCAAGTCGGCCGGCGGCTTTCGATGCACCAGCGACGTCGGCCAGGGCCCGCTGGCCGGCTGTCTCACCGGCGAAGGCGTTCGCTGGGACACGGTCGAACTGCGGGCAAGCACGACCTTCAAGTGCACCGGGGCAGCGGCGGAGCCCCTGAAGACGGCAATCACCGATGAGAACACGGTCGTGCTCCTCGCAGACTTCTACCGCGCCGGTGACGGTAACGACGAGTCCTTCACCGCGCAGATGATCGTCTCCGCCGACGACATTGCACCCGACGTCGTCGGGATCCAGAACGTCTGGATTCAGGGCGTCGGCTGTGCCTCGGCGATCGCGAACTTCAGCTCCTGACGGCGACCCGGAAGAGGAGTTCATAGAAACGACCGAGTAGTCGGAGCAGCTGACCGGCCGTCGTTCCCTTCTTGCTCAAGGGGTGGCGGCTTCCGGCTGGGCCCGAACCAAACATCCGGAGATACCTGCATGAGGCGTCTCATCGGTTTCAAACCGCCTGCTGCTCGTGGGGATCGTCGCTGCCGCGGCGGTGTTGTCTGTGACGCAGGTGGCCCAGGCCGGACCACCGCCGCCGGTGGTCCCGAGCAAAATCGAGGTTCGTGACGGTAACAAGGTCTTCCTGGTCGGTCACGGGGTCGGCGTCCAGATCTACTCCTGCAACACCACCTCGAGCGGCTTCGCCTGGGGGTTCGTCGCGCCCCGGGCGAACCTGTACAACGACCACGGCAAGCTCATCATCACCCACTTCGGCGGGCCAACCTGGCAGGCCATCGACGGCAGCAGGGTCGTGGGCCAGCTCGTGGACTTTGTCACCGTCGATGCCACCGCCATTCCATGGCTGCTGCTGTCCGCTGCTTCGACGGCCGCCGGCCCAGACGGCGACCGGCTCGTGGCCACCACCTACATCCAACGGATCGCGACCACCGGCGGCCTGGCGCCCCCCGCCTCGGAATGCAACGCGACCACGGCAGGGACCGTCGCCGAGGTCCCATACACCGCCGACTACTACTTCTGGAAGAAGACCGGTGCCTGACGCAACGCCCGTGGCCGGAAGGGCCGGCCCGACGGGCCAGCCGCAACCCACAACGATGGGATACGGTCTATTCAAAACCCCGCCGGTACCCCGGCTCGGCCGTGCACCGGCCCGGTGGCTCCGGGGTGGCCGTGACTCTAAACGAGAGGACTTGATGGGATGACGCCGGCCCGCGCCGTGCCGCGACCCGCCAGCCGCCTCGCGGTGGCAGGCGGGCTGGCGTTGGTCGTGGCCGTGGCGCTGTACGCCGTCGGCCGGACCCACACCCCGAGCTACACGATGGGCCTGTTCGGCCAGCACGGCATCGCCGTCAACCGCCTCAAGGCGCAGCTGGCGACCGGGATGCTCGGGCTGGCCCTGGTCCAGCTCACCTTGGCGCTGTGGATGTACCGGCGGCTCCCCGGGGCCGGCGCGGCGCCACCGCCGGTGCCGGTGCTGCATCGCGTCGGCGGCGTGACCTTGTTCCTGCTCTCGTTGCCGGTTGCCGTGCACTGCATGTTCGCCTACGGCGTGCAGCTGGGCGACCTGCGGGTGGCGGTGCACTCGCTGGCCGGTTGCTTGTTCTACGGCGCGTTCGCGGCCAAGGTGCTGATCGTGCGGAGCCGTCGGCTGCCGGGCTGGGCGCTGCCGGTCGCGGGCGGCCTGCTTGTCACCCTGATCGTGGTCATGTGGTACTCGAGCGCGCTGTGGTACTTCGACGGCTCCCGCCTGCCCCTGCCGTGACATGGCCGCAGGCTCCCCGGGGTGCCGACCGATTCGATGCCAGCGGTCAGGATCCCGGCTTCACGATCCCGAGCCGGTGGGCGATGGTGGCCGCCTCGACCCGGCCGCGGACGCCGAGCTTGCCGAGGATGTTGGAGACGTGCACCGTGGCCGTCTTGGGGCTGATGAACAGCGTCTCGGCGATCTGGCGGTTCGTCCGCCCGATCGCGACCAGAGCGAGCACCTCCTGCTCGCGGGCCGTGAGGCCGACCGAGTCGGTCGAGCGGCGATGGCGGCTTGGGTGCGGGCGGAGGGGTGGTCGCTCGCAACCTCCGGCTCCTTGCCCGTGAGGAGCTGATAACGAGAGAAGGCCGCCCGAGCGGCCGATTCATAGGCGCGCATCTCCGGAACGGCCCGAAGGAAGCCCCATATCGTCTCGACAAACATCCAGGGAAACGCAAGCCAGGAGAGGCGGTATCGGGCGAGACGGACCGCCAAGCGGTTGCCTGGGCCCCGCAACGGCGCACAGAGCCTGTCGTAGTAGCCCATCACGCGTCCAGGGCCTCGTCGAAGCTCGCCGCTTCGATCCCGGCCATGGTCGACCTCCCAGGTCCGTCCGTGAGCCGCATCAGGAGGTAGCGTCGAAGCAGTCAGTAGTATCGGCGACGTCGCAGAACAATGACAATCACCACAACTCCCACGAGAGTAGGTGTGTTGCCTCCAATGCCGCCGTGGGAGCTGCGGACGACAGGGATGGTGACTGCTCGCCCCGGCCATCGACGAGCGCGAGCGCCCGCCCGTGTTCTCACCCAGCGCCTGGCCAGCATGAATTGACGGCCGTCGTCCAGGCACCAATCGCGGCGCCTTGGGTTGATCGCGGGCGTCCCGCTAGGTCGGCTCCCCGGCGCGGATCCGCTCACAGAGCGCGGTGGTGGCGAGAGCCGGGTCGACGTCCAGCTCCGCACGGAGCGTCTCGGCGCACACGCGATACTGGCGCAGCGCGAGATGCGGCTGGCCCTGGCGGTCGTAGCAGCGCATCAGGCGGCGGTGGGCATCCTCGCGACACGGGTCCCTCTCGATGATGCGGAGGCATAGCGTGGCGCACGGGGCGTAACGCTGCTGGCTGAAGTACAGGTGGCTGAGTCGGTCGAGGACATCGAGGAAAGCGACCCGCAGGCGCTCGCGATCGAGCAGCAACCACTCCTCGTAGGGGTCGTCGGCGAGGAGGTCTCCCTGGTACAGCGCGGCGGCCAGCTCGTACTCGCCGCTCGCCGCGGGAAGGTCCCCAGCCGCCTCGAGCTGCCGTCCGGCCTCCACATGCCGCTCGAACTCGTCAACGTCGAGCCACAGCTCCAGATTCGGGTGTAGCCGGTAGCTGTCCGCCTGGAACAAGACGACGGGGACGTCGGCGGCGGCGCCCAAGGTTCGCCGCAGGCCGTGGACCGCCACGTTCAGGCTGTTGCGGGCCGCCTCGGGGGGCGAGTTCGGCCAGAACAGGCTCATCAGCACCTCGCGGGACGGCCACGGCTCGCGATGGGTGAACAGGTAGCCGAACAGCGAGCGGCCGCGGCCGCTCGGCCATTCGTCGACGGGTGTGCCGTCGAGCGTCACCCGCAGTCGGCCAAGCAGGTGCGCCGAGAGCGTCGGCGCGGCCCGGCGTGTGGCGCCCGCCGGCTGCTGGTGCGGCCCGTGCCCTGCGGGGACGCTCGCACGCTCGCGCGGCACGGCGGGAGGGTGCGCCGCGGCCCCGCCGATGGCGCGGCGGCGGCGTAGGCGGGACCACCAGCGGGTGGCGGTGGTGGCGGGCTCGGGTCCCAGGGGCGGGACTGGGATCTTGAGGGCCACCGGGGTCTGCGACCAGCCGTAGCGGGCGGTGAGGGTCCGCGCCCGCTCGGGGGACGGGCCGAGAAGCGCGGCCAGCCGGACTCGCACCTCGCGCTCCGCGTCCTCGAGCGCGAGGCCGGCGGCGCGGTGCCGCTCCCGCTCCTGCTGCAACCCCTGCAACCGCGTCGCCAGTGTTTCGGCCTCGGCGAGGAACTCAACCATGGCGGGCTCCTGGCCCGCTTGCGTGGCGAGTGCCGCGGCGCGGCTGAAGTAGGTGGTGGCGTCGGCGAGTCGACCCGACGTGGAGGCCAGCGTGCCGAGCTGCCATGCCGCCCAGGTGCGGTGCCAGGGGATCCCGGCCTCCTCAGCAGCCGCACTCGCCGCCCGCGCTCGGGCCTCCGCCCGGGCGGTGTCGTGTCGTAGGGTGGCGAGCGCGCTCTCAGCCAATGCGGTGCGGCACACGCCGTCGGCGTCGTGCCGGCTGCCGAACAGCGACGCGGCCAGTGCGAAGCGACGCTCGGCCAGCTCGGTCCGTCCGAGCGCGGCGTGGATCTCAGCCTGACAGTAAACCATGCTCGGTTCGCGCTCGAGGAGGCGGTCGGGAATCCGGTCGAGCCACTCGGCGAGTAGCTCCCACTGGCCAAGATCGAGCAGTTGGCCGGCGACGCCGGTGATGGCCTGCACCGCTCCGTCGGGGTCGCCGAGTTCAAGGTAGAGAGGGACCGCCTGCTCGATCGCGCCGTCAGAGGCGAGGTGCTCGGCCGCGCGGCGCAGGGCGGTTCGGTCGGGCAAGTTGCACGAGCCTAAGGCGGCGCGCAGTGGCGCGCGCCACTCGGTGCGGACGCGCCACCAGCCGCTGGCGAGGGCCTGCAGCCAGGGACCCTGGGGCAGCCGTGCACCGCCCAGGGCCGCGTCGAGCAGCGACGAGTGCACATACCCAAGCCGTAGCCCGAGGCCGAGGGCGCGCTGCACGGCCGGGTCGAGCATGCCGAGCCACGCCCCGGCGAGCATGCCGAGCAGGTCGTGCAGGCTCGCAGCACGCCGCAGCACACTATCGACGAAGCGGACGCCGAGCAGCGCGGCGGCAGCGTGGAGCGCGGCGAGCGCGGCGGCGCGGCCCTGGCAGAGCGCGGCGGCGTGGCGGAGGCCCTCGTCGCTGAGGCCGGGTACCTCGTGGGCGATGCGCTCCAGCACGACGGCGGGGTCGATGCGTAAGTCGCTGGCTGACCAGCGAGCGGCCCCGGGTGGTAGGGCGGCGGGTGGCAGCTCCCGATGGCTGGTGAGGATGCGTGGCATCGCTGGCGGCAGCGTAGGGAACAAGCGGGTGGCGAGCAGTCCGAGCGCAGCGTGGGCTTGATCCAGGTGGTGGACGTGCTCGACGACCAGCGTGGCCGCCATGTCGATGCCGTTGAACTCGGCGGCGAGCTGGTCGAACAAAGCGGGCCATCCCCCGACCGGCCCCGGTTCCCGCCGCATCAGCTCGGCGGTCGCGGGGCCGAGCGCGGGGTCGTGGCGCCGCGCCGCGTCGACCAGGGAGGCGAGCAAAGTGCCGGGGTCATGGTCCTCCGGGCCGAGCCGCAGCCAGATGACGCCGCGGCCGCGCCGCGCCACGCTCGCGGCGAGGTCCTCACCGAGCAGATAGCCGGGGGGTGCGGTGAGGAGGGTGATCCCGCCGCAGGCAGCCTGGTCGTAGACCGGGTTCCAGGCGGCCAGGTTCGGATCACGCGGCGCTGCGGATTTGGCGACAAACGGCATGAGCCCCCCGATGACCTATCAGACAGCCGCAACCCCGCGCAGTCGACAGATCACCCTACACTGCACTACTGGGATGGTATGGCTGTCAAGTAGGTTGTTCTTCCGTATCACGCATACCGATCAGTGGTGTGGTGGGGTGGGGTGGTCCTATTGGGTGGATCAGAGCCGACTTAATTTGAGCGACGCTGAGATTAAGCGCTCAGACGACGTTGATTAAGCGCCGGTTGCGACCATCGGGGTGCCGGGCGCCGGCAGAGCAGGCAGAGCTGGCCAGACACCACCTCACCAAGGAGGAGAGGATGAGGCCACCCCCGTGCCCACAACCGCAGGACTTCAGCGTCATCTCTGGGTTCATCACCCCAGGATCAGACTTTCCCGCTCCATGTCCACACCCGCTGGACGCCGGCATCACGGTAGAGGTACTCGACCCGACCGAGAACAACGAGCGAGTCCGGATCGTGGAGACGGCTGATCGCTGGGACCTCGAAGTCGACTGGTGTATCTGCGGACCCTTCGCCGCTGCGCTGTGCGGCTGCTGGTGCGTCCAGGTCTACATTGACGACATCGATGGCGTGGCGCCCACTCACGGGCTGCTCGGCTCGGCACGGGTGCCCGTGTCAGACGGGAAGGTCGTCCAGGAGGACGACACGAGTAAGCGGTGTTTCGAGTACAAGTTCGAATTTCCGGCCCGCTCGGTCGGAGCCGGTGTCTACGACCTTGTCGTCGTCATCACCCTCGCCACGGGGTCGTCATGTGAGCAGCCGGGGCCGCTGCTCCACGACACGTTGGGCTACGCGGAGATCCCTGTCCTGGTGTTCTTCGACGAGGATGCGCCCTTCTGCCCGCCTCCTGACAGGGTGGTGGCTGCCTCCTGAACAGCGGCGCCGGCGTTGTGCATCGAGGCCGGCGATTAGCCTGACTTTCCCGTTCCCTGCCGCCTCGCCGCCAAGCGGGGCGGCGGGAATGACTGCGCCGGCAACACGCGACGTTTCCGGCTCACGCCCGTCTCCAGCGGTCGGCAATCCAGGACCCTGTCGGTCAAGCCCTGACCGAGAGGATCGCGATGCAACCTCTTGTGTGCATTACTGGCACCGCATGAGGCGCTGTGCTCCACGCCAGGAGCGTCCTCGATAAGCGTTCACAAGGGAGCTCTGGTATTCACCAGGCGTGTCGCGAGAGCAGGAGGACCGATGCCTCAACGTGATCGCCCCAAGTCCAACCACGCAGGCCAGCCTGGCGATGACTTTCGGAGGATCGCCGGTATCGGCCCCGCGCTCGAACGACGCCTCCACGATGCGGGAATCCTTACCTACCAAGACCTCGCTGGGCGCACCCCGGAAGAGATCGCCGCGGCCCTCGCCGACCTGACTGGGGTGTCCCCCGAACGCATCGCCAGCCAGGATTGGATCGGGCAGGCCCGCAAGCTCGTCGGGCCCCCACCCGAAGCAGCCGAGCCCAGCCAGCGCTACGCCTCCTTCCACGTCGAACTGCTCCTGGACCCCGACCTCGGCGTGCGCCGCACCAAGGTTCATCACCACCAGACAGACACCGACGACACCTGGCCGGGGTGGGACGAGGATCGGCTGCTGACGCTCCTGCGCGACCGGATCCCGCCCACTGCCGCCCAACAGCCCACCGATGCCGCCGACCTCCAACCACCCGCCACCCCATCCATAGACCTGCCGCCTCCCTCTTTGCGCATCAAGGAACTCACCCCCATCCGCGACGGCCAACGCGGCGACATCCGGCGCCCCGACGAACCAACCTCCGTCCGGCTCACCCTGCGCGCCGAGCCAACCGACACGCCGCACGCTGCCACCGTCGACTTCACCGCCGACATTGCAGCCCGCAGCAAGCTCGGCGACAACCAACGCTGGCCCCTCGGCACCATGTACGGAGCCATTCGCGTCAACGATCCGCTCTCGGTCGAACTGACCGGCCCACCCTTGCGCCCAGGCCTTTACCGCCTTGTGGCAACCGTGGCCGTCTACCCAGCCGACCACGCCGACGACGCGCAGCCCCTGTACCGCCGGGACGCGTCAGGGGACCTCATCCAGGTCGCCAACGCTCCCACCCAGCCCGCACCGGCCGGGACGTGACGTCCCCCCGGTGAGGTTGTGAAGGCATCACTGCCCGAGCCAGGCGAGGTGCTCCATCGAGCAGGTCAAGCGCGTCGGCCGTGACTTCGGCACTTCGACAACTACCGGACTCGCGTCAGGATGAGGTCTCTTGGGATGTCGTCCGGATCGAGCATCTTGCCGGGTAGGTCCCGTCCTCAACGATCAGTGATGAAGCGATGGTCTTCAGGTTGCTGCCCGTCTGCTGCCTGAAGTGGACGAACAGCGCGGAATGTGGCGCGAGCGGCAGCCAGGGAACAAAGAATCGCAGGCCGGTTGACCTGCGATTTCGTGGGAGTCTCAACAGTCGTTCCCACTCCCCCACAGGGCGGATTGCTGCGCGCTGGCTGCGCGCCAGCAGGACGTCACGGGCCGACCCGAAACTGTCGGGTTTGGGCCGGCGTGACTATTCGGTACGACTTGGCAATGTGGCATCCGCGACCGTCTCTGCTCGGTACTTCATCGTCGGCGCGTGACTATCCCGCGCCGCGATGAAGCTGGCAGACGCCTGCCTCGCCGCGTGGAGGCAGTTCCTCCGGAACGAGAAGTTGCTTACCTGAAGACGGTGCTTCGCAGCTCTCCCACGGAAGCCGGCTTGAAACCGTAGAAAGTTCTCACGGGGATTCTGTAGGCGGTGGCCCCGGCTGACGGGTCTGACCCGAGTCCTCACCGGCTGCATGCCCTGAATCTGATCTGTAGTTCCGTTGGCTCGGGTCACCGTGCTGTGCCAGGTGGGGCCTGGCTTGGTTACAAGTTTGTCGAGTCTCCTTCCAGTGAGGCCAGCCTCGGACCGCCGAGCATAACCGGGGTTGAGCTGCGCAAATAGCGTCACCGGGATGGGTGGGTCAGGCTTGCCGGCCTGATGGCTGGTGGAGCCTGGAGGTGGCGGGTGACGGCGGGCAGGCGGGC
>WNGG01000032.1_pt1 | contig 120816 bp, 118 predicted proteins | sample 5400661 | NCBI WGS metagenome assembly WNGG01 (sample SAMN13153372, study PRJNA577476) | soil metagenome | isolation source: 100 cm soil or saprolite under Garry oak tree replicate 1 | place: USA:California | collected 2016-06-15
AACGCCCGCCGAGGAGACGATCGCCGCCAACGCCCACGTTTCGAGCGCCGCCTGGGCCAAGGTGTGGCTGCCGGCACTACTGGAAGAAAGGAACCACGCGTCATTACGACTGGCGCCGATCAGCAACAGCGGTCAGCTCTTTGGCATGGTCGTGGCCGAGCGCTCTCAGAACGGCGAAAGCCTCGCTGCCGAGGTAGACGTCACCCTCGAAGAGGTTGCGCGCGAGCTGGGCGTGGCGCTGAAGAAGGCGCACCTGGACTCGTCGCTGCAAGAATCCCTCGAGCAGCTGCGCCGGCAGGCGGCCGAGCTGCAGGCATCGCGGGGACGATTGGTCGCAGCCGCTGACGCCGAGCGAAGACGCATTGAGCGCAATCTCCACGATGGCGCGCAGCAGCACCTCGTCGCCCTTTCGGTGAAGGTGCGGCTGGTAGAGCAATTGGCCGAGCGCGACCCGGAGCGGGCCAGGTCGCTTATGAACCAGCTCCAGGACGACGTCAAGTCGGCTATCGAGGAATTGCGTTCGTTGGCGCACGGAATCTACCCGCCCCTGCTCTCGAGCGCTGGGCTCGGCGCGGCAATGAGTGCGGCCAGCCGGCGGGCGCCCCTTCCGACCACCCTCGAGGCTGACGGAGTCGGCAGGCGCGCGCCCGAGATCGAAGCGGCGGTTTATTTCTGCTGCCTGGAGGCTCTCCAGAACGCGGCCAAGCACGCCGGCGCGGGGGCTTCCGCGCATGTGCGGGTCTGGGAAGACGAGGGCGGCCTGCTGTTCGAGGTTTCCGATGATGGCGGCTTCGATGCCCGCCGTCACCTGGATGGCGCCGGCCTCACCAACATGCGCGACCGCCTGGGAGCGATCGGTGGCTCGCTGAGAGTGGATTCAAACGACCACGGAACCTGGATCCTCGGCGTCGTGCCGGTGAGCGGCACGAATCCGCCGTCACATATATAGAGGACGCGCGTTCGGCCCTGGAACTGATGGTCCGCGACTACGTACGCGCGTACTGGAAAGGTGGCGCCACCGACCCACGCAATGGGGACCGCGTGCAGGCGTCCAGTGCCCGATGCGACGGCCGCCAGGTTGGTCATGCGCTCGCAGATCGGGATGCCGGCTCCCAACAACTGCGTGTGCGCGGGACGGGACATGTCGGCAACGTGACTTCCCGTCGTACCGCGAAGCGTCATAGTCGTTCAGCACCTCCACGCGCGGCGTGGGCAGCGGATGGTAAGTCTCCATGACCTCCACAATTGGATGGCTCAGGTCTATGAACCGACTCACGGCTGCAGTCTAGATAGGAGAAGAAAAGGGTGTCGAAGGGATCAGCCAAGACCGGGCTTCTGCTCCCGTCTCGCGAGGCGCTCCTCTGGGGGAACAGCGACCTGGCTTTCGTCATCGAGGCTGGGCGGCGGGCGGAAGAGGCAGGCTACGACTCGGTGTGGGTCGGCGACTCGCTGCTGGCGCGTCCGCGCGGCGAACCGCTGACCCTCCTCGCCGGTGTTGCCGGCGCGACGACTCGCGTCACGCTCGGCAGTGCCGTCTTGCTGCCGCTGCTTCGGCACCCTCTCTCGCTGGCGCAGGGCCTCGCCACGCTCGACCGCATTGCCAAAGGCCGCCTCATCGTCGGGGTCGGCCCGGGCGCCGAGCTCCCAGGCACGCATGCGGAGCTGGCGGCTGTTGGTGTTCCGAGCGACAGCCGCGTCGGTGCGCTCCTCAGGACAGTCGAGCGATGCCGGCGGTTGTGGCGGAACGAGGAGCCAGACCTTCAGCTGCAGCCGTCACCGTTCCAACCGGGTGGCCCGCCGATCTGGTTGGGCGGCAGCGGCCCACGCATGCTGCGGCTGGCGGGCAGAACATTCGATGGCTGGCTCCCGTTCAGCCCGACGCCCGAGGTCTATGCGACCGGACTACGCGCCGTGCGCGAGGCGGCGGAGAAGGCAGGCCGCGACCCCGACAGCATCGCCACAGGCGCGTACCTCACGGTGGCCGTCGCCGACGCGCCAGGCGAAGCCGCCACCGATCTCGACGCATACATGCGGACGTATTACGGAGTGCCCGCAGAGCTCATGACCCGAGCTCAGGCTTGCCATGCCGGGACCCTGGAGTCAGCTTCGGAGTGGTTCGCCGCCTACCGCGCCGCGGGTGCCGGCCACCTGGTCGTGCGGATCGCTCGCCCAAGCCTCAGTGACTACACCGAAACAGCCCGTGAGCTCCTAGGCGCGGCCCGAAGTCAGGTTCGATAGCGAAGCAGGGGTTCTCGGCGGAGGGAAGTCGGATGGCAAGTCGGCGGCTTCGGCCTGGAAAAGGGCCTCGAGTCCAGGCAGACCCTGGAGCTGGTGCAGGCCGAGATCTCTGAAGTTGATGCCGGCGGCATGAGAGCCGCCAACCGCATCGCGGGCCGCACGCGAGAGCACTATTTGCCCACCATGGGCTGCGAAGCAGACGCGAGCCGCGGTGTGAACGGCGATGCCGACATATCCCGAATCGGTCAATGTGGGACGTCCGGTGTGCAGGCCGACCCTGACTCTGATCCGCGTGTCGTCTGGCCAGACCGCTACGAGAAGTTTGCGCTGAATGACAAGCGCGGCATCGAGGGCCGACGCCGCCTGTTTGAAGACCGCGAACAGCTCGTCGGCGCGGACATCGACCTCGCGGCCACCCGACTTCTGGATGGCGCCGCGGAGCAGCCTGCGGACATCGGCCAGCAACCCGGAGTAGCGATCGCCGAGGTGCCGCACCAAACCGGTCGAGTCCTCGATGTCGGCGAGCAGGAAGGTCACGAAGCCAGTCGGCAGTGTGCGCACCTCGCTCGCGCGAGCCTCGATCTCGCCACGGATGCGAACGTTCTGCAGCTGGCCGGTGATGAAGCCGACAGGCACGATCCCGTATTTCTTGGCGGCGTTCAGTAGCTTCGTTCGAGCCCGATCTCGGGCCGCTTCGTCCTCGAACGTGGTCTGGTTGAAACGCGACAGCGCGTTGCGAACGTGGGCCTGGTCGTTGATCGGCAGGCGGCGACGCCCGCGAGAATCGATGTACGCGAAGGCACTGTTGGGCAACCGGGCACGGGTCTTCGAGTCGAGATGGGTCATGGCCTGGAGTCGCCATGATCCCAAAAATGCGCGGAAAGGCGGTGGCGAAACCCCGCTCGGCCCTAAGCCAGGAGCCGGTCGTAAAGCTGCACGGTCCGGGACGCGATGGCAGGCCAGCCAAAGTGCTGCAGTACGCGCTCGCGTCCTGCCTTGCCCAATCTTGCGGCCAAGGCCGCGTCGCTGAGCACCTTCTCCATCCCGTCCGCAAGTCCGGTGGTAAACGCATCCAGGTCCGCGGGGTTGAAATCAACCAGGTAACCCGTCTCGCCCTCGACGACGATTTCCGGTATTCCACCGACGCGCGACGCCACGACTGGCGTCTCACAAGCCATTGCCTCCAGGATCACGAGGCCAAAAGGCTCGTAAACCGATGGGCAAACGAACACGGTGGCGTGCGAGTGAAGATGGATGAGGTCCTCGCGTGAGATGAAGTGGTCGATCAGGATCAAGCTGCCTCGCTCGGTGGAAACGCGATGGGCAAGCGCCGCCACCTCAGCTGCGATTTCAGGCGTATCCGGACTGCTGGCCGCGATCACGATCTGATGGCGCGGATCGAGCTTCAGCGCCGCGGCCAGAAGCAGTGGCAACCCTTTCTGCCTGGTGATCCGGCCGTTGAAGAAGGCGTACGGCCTGCTGGGGTCGATGCCAAAACGAGCGAGGGTCTCCGGCGACTGTTGCGGCCTGTAGACCTCGGCATCGATTCCGTTGTGAATGACATGAACACGCTCTGGTTTGACTGCCGGATAGCAATTGAGAACATCCTCGCGAACCCCAGCCGAGACCGCGATCACCGCGTCAGCGCCTTCCACCCCGGTTCGCTCGCAGAACATCGACAGGGCATAACCGCCGCCGAGCTGCTCAGCCTTCCACGGTCTCAGCGGCTCGAGGCTGTGGACCGTCATGACGTGTGGGATCGACCACATGAGTTTGGACAGATGACCGCCGAAGTTCGCGTACCAGGTATGGCTGTGAACGAGATCGACACCCTTGACCGCCGCCGCCATCGCCAGATTGATCGACATCGCCTGAAGCGTGGTCGACTCTGGCTTCGGTTCCGACAGTGCCGTCCACGGTTGATGGCTTGTCACGCCGGGTTCGGTCCGGGGCGCGCCCCAGCAGTGGACTGAGAGCTCGGTCAGGTGCCTCAGCTCCCGCGAGATGTATTCGACGGCGGTGCCAGCCCCCCCATAGACCTCGGGTGGGTACTCACGGGTCAGGATTGCGACCTTGTGCAGATTCGTCATCGCCGCCTTGCGGGCGTCTGAAAGGATTGCAGAAATAAGAGTCGAGTGGAGGCGAGCGCAGGCGGACTCGTTCGCACGCACACAAGTCTCGGCGCGGGGATGTCGAGAACCGACGGCGTGCTCCGTTCTAATGGTGACAGTGCCGAAATGAGGCACATATCCTGAGACGAGGAGTTAGATCATCCTGACGAGCGGGCTCATGTCCTGCTTCTGTCGGTGGCGAGGAACAGGTTCGCTCGGCGGTTTGACTCGTCTTGCGGCTCCCGATCTTCGAGGCGGACCATCTCGCGGCGGATGTCATCGCTCAACGTTCGAGCGTCGGACGCATTGACCTCGACCAGATTGCCACCAGGGTCGCGAATGTAGAGCTGCACCTGGCCGCTCGGGAGCTCGCTGAGGTGGTAGCCCATGGTGTCGGTGTCGTGGATGCCTCGGTCGCGAGTTGCTCGAAAGACCGAATCGAAATCGTCGACGGCCAGAGCGAAATGGTGGTAGGTAGGAGCGCCGGCCTCGCGCACGAAAATGTGCAGCTGCAAGTCGCCGACCCGCAGCCATTGCACCGGCACTCCAAAGTTCGGGGTATTGATCCTCTCCGCCCCGAAGACCTCGATGTAAAAGCGGGCGGATTCCTCGAGCTCCCTGGCTCCGACGCTCACGTGATTGATGTGCGCACTGGTCACCGCCACACCATAGTGGTATCGACGAGACTTACGAAAACGCGCGAAAACGTCGCGTTCGTCCGGGCGACGGTTGCAGCCGGTGTGCAAATGATCGACACCGCCCATTCATACACGGGCGGACAGAGCGAAGAGACGATCGGCACGGCACTCTCTCCCATCCGCGAGGGCTGCGTCGTGGCCACGAAAGGCGGGTCTGGCGGCGCCGGGCATGGACGCCCGGAGGTGCTGTACGAAGAGATCGCGGAAAGCCTTCGCCGGCTGAGGATCGACAGCATTTTTCTCTACTACCTGCACGGCGTCGACCCCCAGACGCCACTCGAGGAGAGCCTCGGCGCGATAAAGGAGTACCGCAACCGCGGCAAGATCCGACATGTCGGCGTCTCTGAGGTCGGGATTGACCAGATCGAACGTGCCCGGCAGGTCGTGCCGATCACGGCCGTCCAGAACCATTACAACCTCTCCGAGCGCAAGTACGAGGCAGTGGTCGACTACTGTGCCACTGAAGGCATCGTGTTCGTCCCATTCTTTCCGCTGCGCGGAGATCGTGGCCGCGCCCTCGCCGAGATCGCCGCGCGACATGCGGTCACGCCGCAGCAGATCACACTCGCCTGGCTTCTCCGCCGCTCAGCGGCGATGCTGCCGATTCCGGGCACGCTTTCGCTCGAGCACCTGAAGGAGAACGTGGCGGCTTTGAACATCGAGCTGACCGACGAGGAGTTCGAACAGCTCCGGCAGGCGCCCCACATATAAGGACGCGCGAGCTGTACACGACGTGCGCGCCACGGCCGACTCTAGCTTCACAGTTCCTCGCTCGATGCGCCAGCTGCGCCTGTTGCGGCGGGAATGAGCTCGTTCAGATCCTCGACCGTGAACCAGGCGCCCGCTTCGGCCAGCTGCGCGGCGGTGGCCGAGCCGCTGACGACTCCTATCGCAGGCATGCCGGCGGCCGCGGCCGCCTGCATGTCCCAGACCGCATCGCCCACGTAGCAGCACCGCGACGGCTCGACACCGAGCTCGCGGGCGGCAAACAGAAGCAGGTCGGGAGCCGGTTTGGCATGCTCGACGTTGCTCCCGTCGATGACCATCGGGCGGCTCGACAGCTTCAAGGAGTTGACGGACGCGTCGACCTGTTGGCGCCGGCTGGAGGTCGCGATCGCCCACCTCTGTCGGTGGTCGTCGAGTACGTTCAGCAGCTCGAGGGCACCGGGGAGCACTCGAGGATCGATGTTCAGGGCGCTGAAGATATCGCCCGAGCGGCGGTCGATCTCCTCCTCGCGTTGAGGATCACTTGCGAGGCCGGCCGCCTCGGCGACGACGCGCGCCAGACGGCGGCCATCCGATCCGATCAGGCCGGCGACCTGGTCGCGATCGGCGGGTATCCCGTATTCCTGAAATGTTCGGAGCCAGGAAGTGATCCTGGTCTCGACGGTGTCCACAAGAGTTCCGTCGAGATCGAAGATCCACGCAGCAGGCGTCAGGTGCCGGCCGCCCGCCACAACGGCTTCAACAGCCCTGCCTCGACGATGCCGAGCTGGGCCTGGTAAACGCGCTGCCATCTTTCGTAGAGGTCGAGATAGCGGCTGTGGACACTGGCTTCGGGCTCGAGCGTGGCATCAAAGCTGACCACCTGTCGGGCAGCGGTGGCGACGTCGGGATAAATGCCGGCCCCGATGCCGGCGAAGATCGCGGCGCCAAGTGCAGTTGATTCTTTCACGCGCGGTACGCTGACCGGAAGCCCCAACACGTCAGTCAGTATCCGCGGCCACAGGGTGCCCTTGGACGCCCCGCCCGTGAAGACGACGTGGTCCACGGAGCGACCGGTGATCTCTTCGATCACTCTGAGATGGCCGTAAGAGACATAAGCAGCGGCCTCTTCGATCGCTCGGATGCACTCCTTCCTGCCCGAGCTGGCAGGGTCCCCTACGTTGAACTGGACGAAGGCGGGCGAGGCGTGGATCCAGCGGCTGGCCGTCATGAGGTTGGAGAGGATCCCGATCACGTCGTTGGAGCCGGGTGGTACATCCATCGCCGAGCGCTCCATCAGCGTGTATGCGTCAACACCCGTCCGCTCTGCCTCGCCCTTCTCGAGGTCGCAGAAAGCATCGCGGAACCACCTCATGGTCAGTCCGCAGTAGAAGCCGATGCCCTCCATCATCCACTGGGCCGGAAGCGCGTGGCACAGCGTCCGAAGCCTCGCCTTCGGGTCGATCATCGCCTCCGACAAACCGATCGTCTGCTGCCAGAACGTTCCGCCGACAACTGTGAAGCTCCCTGGCTCGACCACGCCGATGCCAACCAGCCCCAGCTGGGTGTCGGCTCCGCCGATCACCACGGGCGTGCCCGGCCGAAGCCCGGTCACCTCGGCGGCGGCCGCACTGACCACCCCGGCCACAGTGCCCGGTTCGAGAACCGGCGGAAAGACTTCCGATCGCATCCCGCAGATGTCGATGACGTCGCCGGACCAGGTCCGTTGAGCCAGGTCGAACATGCCCGAGCTGGAGCCGATCGAGGGGTCGGTCACGAACTCACCTGTGAGCCGCTGAGTGATCCAGTCGGCGAGCATGTTCATGTGCTCGACCTTCTCGAACAGCTCGGGCTCGTGACGCCGGATCCAGAGCAGCCGTGCCGGAGCGGTGATGGCCACCCAGTCGCCGCCATGCCGGTAGATCGTCTCGGCGAGGCCCCGCTCGACGAGGTCGGTGGCCTCGGCACCCGCCCGTGAATCCACGTTCGGGCACGCCCACAGCTCGCGGCCGGAGCCGTCATACAGGACCATCCCTTCACGCATGCTGGTCGTGCTGACGGCGCGGAGGGCGGACGCTTCGATGCCGGTCTGAGCCAGCACCTGCCTGACGCACTCGGCGATCAGCTTCCAGTTGGTCTTGGTGTCGAATACCTGAGAGCCAGGCACGCCCGGCAGCTCGGCGTGCGCCCATTCGCGCTGCGCGATGCCCACCTGGCTGCCGTCGGCCGCGAACACCACGGCGCGGCAGCTGCCGGTACCGGCGTCGAGCGCGAGGAGCAGCTCTCCGCTCACGCCTCGACTGATCCGCCCCGCGAAATCGTCGATTTCGCGGGGGCCTCCAGCGCCGCCCGGTTGACGACCGCCCGAAGGGGTTCGCCGGCGGCGAACCGCTGGATCTCGTCGGCCACCATGGTCACTCCGCGAAGGAGGGTCTCATGCGTCGCGCCGCCGATGTGGGGCGTGATGACCACGTTCTCGTGCCTGAGCAGAGGATGAGGACCTTCCTGCGCCCGTGGTTTCACAACGTCGAGGGCCGCTCCCGCGAGGTGGCCGGACGCCAGGGCGGCATCCAGCGCTTCCTCGTCGACAAGCGATTCCCGTGCGGTGTTCACAAAGTAAGAACCGCGCTTCATCGCGGCGAACTGGGCCGAGCCGAAGAAGTTCTCGGTCTCGGCGGTGGCCCTCACGTGCAGCGACACGAAGTCCGACCTCGCCAGGAGCTCTGCAAGCGTCGCGACCTGCTCTGTCGACGCCAGATCGCCCACCTTTACATACGGGTCGTACACGACGAGGCGCAAGCCGAAGGCGACCGCTCGCCGGTGAACGCGCCGGCCCACGTTGCCGAATCCCACCAGGCCCAGGACGTGCCCACCAAGGTCGTGCCCGAGGAAGCGTGCGCCTTCGAACGCCGATTCGCCGAGCGTTCCCCCCTCGATCAGGAAGCGCTGTGCCTTGGGAAAACCCCGCGCCAACATCACTATGAACGCCAGCGCCTGGTCGGCGACCGATTCCGCGTTCTTGCCGGGGGTGTTGACGACAGGAATCTGTCTGGCCGAAGCGGCCGCCACGTCAACATTGACCGGGCCGCCGCGAGCACAGCAGATGAGCTTGAGGGCGGGCGCAGCGGCCAGCACCTCGTCCGTCACCGGGCCGCCGTGGACTATGAGTACCTCCGCGTCGCGGACCCGGGCCGCGACCTGGGCCGGCGTACCCAGATATTCGCGGATCGAGCATTCCGAGACGCTGACCGGCACGAAGTCCTGGCTCTCGTCGAGCTGGAAGTATTCGATGTGGTGGTTGCCATGCAGGCCCGCGAGGCCGCGCTCGAACACCGGCACTGGCACGAACGAGTCTCCGACGGCAAGGATCTTCATGCTCAGGCGCGCGCCGACGTCAGGGGTATACCCGGCTCGGCTTCAAATCCACGGCGTGCCCGGTACCGGACTCGAAGATCACCTTCAGCAAGGGCTCGGTGTCGAGGTAGTAGAAGCGGATCGTCTCGCCGATCCGTCCCTCCATCAGGATCTTTGCACCGAGGTCGCTGAAATGCTGCTGGGTCGCGTCCGACTCGGCCGGCGTGGGGCGCATGACGGCGATGTGATGCAGGCCCTCGCCGTGAGCGTCGAGCCATTCCTTATATATGCTGGGTCCCTCGTCCGGCTGCAGGAGCTCGACCACGATCGGGCCGACGTGGGTCTCGGCGCCGATCATCGTGAAGTGAGTCGGCTTGCCGTGTAGGAACGTGTGATGAAGCGCGGGTGGCTTGTGCTCGTATACGTTCCACGGGCCCCACCCGAGCGCCCGGTGATATCGCTCGAGCGCCTCGTCGATGTCGCGAACGACAATTGCGATCTGGCTGATCGGAAATCCACCTGCTGGAATCGTCATCTCCTTGGACTCTTCGCTGTGACTGCGGGCGTGGCTCTGCATCGTTACCTCCCTACAAAACTGCGATCGGGTTGAACGGCGATCCGGTCCCGCCGGGGAGCCGCAACGGCTCGGCGACGACCAAGAACTCCCATCGCTTTTCCTCCTCGCATGCCGCCGCGATGTCCTCGAGGTTCAGGCTGTCGGATGCGACCATGCCCATGGCCACGATCTGCAGCGGGTGAATGGGATACAGGATTCCGTCGACGGTGCCCGGCACGGTCTCACCGTCTCCGTCGGGCAAGAAGGCCGCGATCCGCCTCTCGTGCATCCAGGGGATCGTGTCGACGTGGAGCCCGGCCTTGCCCTCGCCCGCGTAGCCGTTGTCCCACGGGCCTCGCTCGAGCCGCCGCCTGTGGTGGCCCGTGCGGAACACCATGATGTCGCCCTCCCCGAGGCGGACCCCTTCGGCCTTTTCGGCGGCCTCGAGCTCGGCCCTGGTCACCGCCTCGCCCGGCTCCAGCCACGGCGTGCCTCGGAGGCGAGGTATGTCCAGCAGCACGCCCCGCCCGACGATTCCGTTGGCGTAAGCGGCGATGTCGAGCGCCGTCCCACCGTGGCTGGTGAGCAGCGACTCCGGGCGCCCGCCGTACACGTGGCCCCCATACGCGATGTGGCACAGCGCATCGATGTGGGTGTGGCAATCCCCGTGGCAGCTCATGCCGAGAAAGTCCATGCCGAAACGGAGGCTGGTCGAGTCGATCGGGAGGTCGAACATCTGGGTCATGTGGTGGATCGCGGGACTCTGGTTGTCAGGACCGGCGACGGTGTTGATCGGGATGGCCATGGAAACCGAGCGGCCGGACTTGACCAGGCGCGCGGCGCGCCGGACGTGGTCGGGCGTGATGTAGTTGAGAGTGCCGCGCTGGTCGTCTGCGCCCCACCGGCCCCAGTTCTTGACGGCCTCGAACATGGCCTCGAACTCCGCGAGGGAGACATTTGGCGCTCGCTGCTTCATCGGATTGCGCCGGGGAGCGGCGCGTCCATCTCGCCGGGCTCGGGAAGTCCCACCGTCATCGCCCCGTCGACCACCATCAGATGCCCGGACAGGTACGAAGCGTCATCGGAGCACATCCATAGGATCGGCCGCGCCATCTCCTCCGGCTCCGCGAAGCGACCGATCGGGATGCGGTCCAGGAACACCTTCGACTGCACCGGGTGGTTGATGACGAATGCCGAGAGCCGAGTGTTGATGATGCCCGGCGCGAGGGCGTTGACCCGGATGCCGTGGCGCGACAGCTCCAGCGCAGCGGTGTGCATCACCGCGACCTGGCCAGACTTCGACGTGTTGTAGGCCAGGCCTCCAGCTTCCGGTTGAAAGGCGTTGGTCGAGGCTGTCACCACGATCGCTCCGCGGGTCCCGGCGCCGACCATGGCGCGCGCCGCCTCCTGCACCAGGTACCAGGTGCCCCTCAGGTTGACGTTCAAGATCTTGTCCCAGCTCTCGTCGGTGAACTCGAGGAAGGGCACGAAGTCCGCGATGCCGGCCACCTGGACCGCGGCGTCGAGCCGGCCGAAGCGCTCAACGGCCCGCTCGACCGCTCGGCGGACATCCTCGCGCCGGCTCACGTCGCCGACAACCGCTTCGACGTCGGCGCCCGTCCCGCGGATGGCGTCGACCGTCGACGCCAGGACATCGCCCTCGTTGTCGAGCATGATGAGACCGGCACCTTCGGCCGCGAAGGCCTTGGCCACAGCCCGGCCGATGCCCTGCGCAGCACCCGTGACCACGACGCCTTTGCCTTCAAACCTGTTCCGTGACCTGTTCATGAGATCAAGCCTCCGTGCCCAGGGCCTCGTGGGATCACGGGCCAGATGTCAGTGACTCGATCGCCCTCGACCACGTGATAGGCGTCGTACCAGTTCACCGTTCCCGGCGCGTATCCGGGCACCAGCTCGACCACGTCCCCGACATGCAGCGGGTAGCTCGCATCCGCGACGAAGACGCCGTGCTCCTCGTCGAAACGGAAACCCTTCAAGTCGTGGCCGCGAATCGTGCTCAGTGCCGGCGCACCGAGCGACTTGTTGCCGGCGTCGACGATGACCCGGTCGGGCGGGCGGCTGATGACGGTGGCGAGCACGGTCAGCGCCTTCTCGAAGTCGCCCGCCATCGGGAAGTGGAAGTTGTCCATGACCGCGTACGAGCCGGCCTGGATCTCGGTGACCCCGGGAGTGGTGGCGGTCCAGTCCCATGTCGCCGTGCCGCCGGCGGAGACGATCGGGCACGGAAGGCCCGCCGCCAGGATCTTCTCCGCCGCCTCCACCAGCATGCTCATCGCCGCACGCTGCCTCTGAGCGCGCAGATCGCGCTCAGGCGTCAGCGAGCAGTGGCCTTCGTAGCCCGTCACTCCGAGGAGCCTGATGCCGTCGAGTCCGGCCAGCCGGCGGGCCAGCTCCACGGCTTGCTCCGGCGTGTCGACCCCGGCGCGATCCATCCCCGTGTCGACCTCGATCAGGACGCCGACCGTGCTCTTGGCCGCGCGTGCGGCGGCGGCAATGTCGCCCGCGTTCTGCGCGTCGTCGACGGCGACCATGACCTCGGCATCGCGCGCGATGGCCGCCAGGGCGGCGATCTTTTCGCGGCCCGCGATCGTGTTGACGACAAAGATGCTGTCGAGGCCGCTGCGAATCATCACGATCGCTTCCCATACGGTCGCGGTCGAGATGCCGATCGCGCCGGCATCTACTTGCATTCGCGCGAGCTCCGGACTCTTGTGAACCTTGATGTGCGGACGCAGCCTGGCCGGCATCGTCTTGATCCGGTCGGCCATCTTCGCGATGTTGCGGCGAGCCACCGGCAGATCGAGGATGAGCGCGGGCGTGATCAGGTCGTGCCGTTTCCGGCCGATCGCCGATCCATACGCGCGCCTCACCCGGTCGCGAGTCTCCTGGATCACTTCCGTCGCCGGCGCGACGAGCTCAGGCATGGTGCTTGTCTCCCACTCCCTTGCCCGCTGCGCCCGCGGTGAGAGCGTTTACCCGTGCCTCGAACGAGTCGATTGCGGCCTGGCCGTCGAGGACCCCGATCTCGAGGTCGTACTCGCGTGATTCACCCGGGGCCAGAAAACCCAGCTCGCCACGTTCGCGTGCGTCGAAGCGTCCGGCGTCGCGGTTGGTCGTAGGCTCCATCGCCACGCCGTAGATGCCTTCGCCGAGCATCCGCCACATCGTGTGGAACGGAAACTGCTCCTTTCTGTAGAGCTGGTAGGCACCGAGTCCAAGGGCACGATTGACGATGGCCACGGGGACCGTTCCCGCCGGCTCCGCGGCCACGGCGTGCTCGTAGCACTCCTCCGGGAAGGCCTTGTTCGGAGAGGTCAGCCGCCTGTAATCACGAGTCGGGTATTCCGCAACAGGGACGCCCGGTGGAGCGGGGATCAAGTAGTCGGAGCCGGCGTCGACGACCGGCCACCCGACGTTCACGTGGTACAGGTACATGTGCGTGGCCGGATCGAAGCCCACGTTGACGACCTCGTCGTGCACGGTGAAGCGGCTCTCGCCGACCCGGGCTTCGATCCTTCGACGCAGCTCCATCGCCTCGCCAAACACGGCCGCCTGGCGGACCACCCCCTCCGCCCAAAGCACGCACTCGTCGCCATCCCAGCGCTCGCCGTAGCCGGTCAGCCGGGCGGGCATGAAGCCGATGCGGCCGTGGAGGCCGTATTCCTCGGTGGGCTTGATCAGCTGATGGAACTGCGATGCGTCGTCGGTGCCCCCGAGCAGCGTGTGGTCGAGGCCGCACGTGACGAGCATCCCTCCGCCCCAGCTGCGGAACCAGCCGAGCCCCATCGGCTCGGCGTACCAGGGCCCGACGACCCCGGTTGGCGAAAGCCAGGCGAGCGAGCGGCCCTGGAACTCGCAGCGACCGACATCCAGGGACCGGTCGACGAGGACATCGAACTGATAACCGGTCCCGGTTCGGAACTCGAGCACGCGCACGCCGCGCTCGATTCCGTCGCCGAGCGTGACCAGCCGGACGCCCGCGAACTGGTCGAGGCGACCGACCCGGCGCATCAGATCGCGCCGGGCCATCGCCGCCCCGTTTATCGACGGCATAGCGGCCTCCTCGCCTGGAACCTAGACCTTGGCGCTGGCTCCTGCTGGTCCGACCCTCGCCATGGCGAGGTCGTCCTCGCTCTCACCCAGCGCTGCACCGGCCGTCTTGAGCCAGTCTTCCCGCTTCTGGATCGCGTAGTACGCAAGAACCAGGATGCCAAGCACCAGCCAGCCGCCGGCGACAAGAGGCGCCTTCGCGTACGGGTCTACCGGGCAGTTCTGCGACGGGCAGAACGGCGGGAATGACTCGGCGAGGGCGTAGATCAGCACCAGTCCGGACACCACGGGCAGGATGGCGTGCCACAGCCAGTTGAACTCCGAGCGGCGCTCCCTCCAGTAGTAGACGAAGACGCCGACGTTCGCCATCAGGTAGACGAACGAGACGCCCAGGACCAGGACCAGGCCGGTCAGAAGGAAGAACGCGACGTCGGGGTGGAACCAGGCCCCGGCGATGAGGCCCGCCCCCAGCGAGAGGGTGAGCTGGGCGATGATGGCGTTGGTCGGAGTCTTGTAGACCGGGTGGACCTTGGCGAAGAGCTTCGGAAACGCTCCGTTCCGGCCCATGCTGTACCACATCCTCGTGCTGACGTTTGCGGTGGCGAGGGTCACCGCCAGCGTCGAGGACATGAAGGCGATCAGGATCAGCCACCAGCCCCCGCCCCAGAGCTTGCGCGCGAGAGCCAGGCCGGGTAGGTCGGGGGAGCCGATCAGGCCTTTGATGTTGTCGACGCCGAAGCCCGTGATGATTCCCCAATAGGTCAACACCAGGAAGACGCCGAGGATGATGATCGAGAGCAGCACCGAGCGCGGCACGTTGCGCTTGGGGTCCTTTGTCTCCTCAGCCAGCGGTGCCGCCGCCTCCCAACCGGTCAGGCCCTGCACAGCCAGTACGATCGCGAGGGTGAATCCCGACAGGCCGAAGGCCGTGCCCACTCCGATGTTCCCTGGGTTGAACACCGACAGCGAGACGCCGCCGGGTCCGGGGTTGGCGAAGCCTGTCACCGCCAACGCCAGGACGATCAGAATTTCGGCGCCGCCCGTGATGAGCAGTGTCCGCGCCGAAAGCTCGATGCCGCGGTACTGAAGGACGGCGACGATCGATGCCCCCAGGATGACGGTTACCCACCACAGCCACGGAACATCCCAGCCGTAGCTGGTCTTCAGCTCACCCGCGGCGATGAAGCCGAAGAACCCGCAGACGACCCCACCGGCCATCGGCGAGTACAGGATGAACATCCACGAGGTGAGGAACCCGGCGCGCGCGCCGAGCGAGCGGCTCACGTAGGTGTAGTAGCCGCCCGCCGATGGCAGCTGCCTCGAGAACTGGATGAGCGTGTTGCCGAGCATGAGCACGACCACGACGCCGAACGTGTAAGCCAGCGGCGCGGTCAGGCCGGACAGGGTGACCAGGAACTGGGTGAAGAACAGGGCGGCGATGGCAGGCGCGATGTGCGTGATCGCCTGCATGGTCACGCTGACGAGTCCGAGGGCCTCCGGCTTCAGATCCGTTTGAACCCGATTAGCGGACGAGGTGGCCATTACTTGTTACCCCTCCCCAAATAGAACCCGGTCAGCGGACTGCAGGATCTTGCAGCCACGCCACGATCGTGGAGCAGTATGCGGTTGCCCGGACGTTTGTCAAGTGGGAGCCCGCTCGGCTCGGCTGGCCAGGAACAACCGATACGTGTCTATGTACTCCCCTATCCCCTCGCGCAGCGACGTGAATCGAGGGGCCCAGCCCAGCTGCTGCCTGGCGTTTTCGATCGAGATGACCCCGCGAAACGACGCTTCGACCAGGTCTTCGGCGGTCATCGCGTCGGCTACCTCGATGCTGCTGCCGGGAACGAGCTCGGCAACCAGTCTGGCTGCCTGGGCGGCGGTGATCAGCGGCCGGCCGGTTGCCGCGTAGAAGATCCGGTCGGCGTCCTCGTCACAGTCGACGACCTTCGTGGTGAGCGAGGCGACGTCGATCACGTGCGTGTAGTCGCGCGGGAGACGGCCCCCCGACGCAACGCTCACCCGTTCGCCCCTCACTGCCGGCTCCACGAACTCCTTCATGTAGTTGGCCGAATGCCACTGCATTCCGAAGCCGTAGACGGCCGACGGCCGGATGATGCGGACGTCAATGCCGTAAGCCCTTTGATAGGCGAATGCGAACAGCTCGCCTGAAGCCTTGGCGGCGCCGTAGGCCCCGCTCCCCGGACCCTCGCGCGCAAGGACGATCGGATGCGCCGCGTCGATCGGCTCGTACTGGATGGCCGGAAGCACGCCAATTGAGGAGATGTCGACCACCCGCTTGACGCCCGTGCGCCGTGCCGCCTCGAGAACATTCAACGTACCGGTGACGTTGGTCTGGAAGGCCAGGTACGGATCGCGATAAAGGTTCGCCACCTCTACGTTGCTGGCGGCGTGAACCACAATCGCCGGCCTCACGCGCCCAAAGTTTTCGAGCAATGCGGGCAAGTCCTCGACGGATGCGGTCTCGGTGGAGAAACGCCCCGCGTGATCGCGCAGCGCGAACTGCATGTCAGCAGTTGCCGGGCGGCCCCTCGTCACGACAACAACCTCTCGGCCAAGATCGACCAGAGCTCGCGTGACATACCCGCCGATGAACCCAAGGCCGCCGGTGACGACGATGGCTTCCAATTGGCGATCAGCCGCGCTTGGCCGCCTTCAAAACGGCGCGTGCGGTCGGCTCGTCGGTCACCAAAACGTTCATGCAGCCCGCCCGGAGCGCGCCCAGGATCGCGTCCCGCTTCTCGAGGCCGGCAGCCATCGCCACGACCAGCGGGATCTTCTTGAGCTCGTCCCATTCGATGGCGATCAGACGATCGTCGAGCACGTGGACCGGCTGTCCCTCGGGCGTGAAGAAGCGGGTGCACATGTCCCCGACCGCACCGGCGGCGAGCAACCGCTTCCGGTCCTTCGGCGAGATGTGCCCATAGCGGATGAGCGGCGCGCTTTCGTCCAGGGTGCCGATGCCGACGAGCGCGAGGTCTCTCGAGGTCGCCAGCTCGAGCGCGGCTCTGATCGAACCGTCACGGAGCATCGCATCCTTGATGTCGGGCGAGTCCACCAGCACCGGGGCGTGCAGGTAGTGGACATGGCTGTGCGGGTGAAGCGAGGCGATGTGCCGTGCCAGCTCGACGCCCTGAATTCCCGCCCCCGCGCTGCCCACGCCACCATGCAGGAGCGACACGTCCAGGTCGGCCACGGTGCCCGGCGGCAGCATGTGAATCGCCGCTGAGAGCATCCGGCCCCATGACAGGCCCAGCCGCATACCGTTGAGCAGCTGGCTGTTGACGTAATCGGCGGCCGCCCGGGCAACAGCCTGGACGGCGCCTGGACCGGGTTCGCCCGCCACGACCACGGCTCGCTTCAGGTGGAAGATCTGCGCCAGCTCGAGGGCCAGGTCGCCGTGGAGGGTGCGCGGGCGCTGGATCGCGATCCGAACGATCCCTTCGTCCCGCGCCCTCTTCAGGTATCGAGAGACCGTCGACGCGTCGAGGCCGGCACTGCGCGCGATCTCGATCTGGCTTTGACCCGTCAGATAGAAACGCGTTGCGATGTCGACGAGCAGGTCCATCGTTGGACCGTTCGCGGCGTTCGAAGACCTACTCAAGGTTAGTGTGCCGGGAACGCATGCTGTCCATGGTCTGGCCCGTGCGCTCGCGCAGAACGATGGAGACGATGTCGAAGAAGATCAGCATCGCCGCCTCGTAGAGACTGCCCATCGGAAGGACGCTCTGGCCTCCCTTGTCGTCGGCCATCGTCTGGGCGCGAAGGTGGATCACCGCGTCGGCGGCGCTCGGGACCTCGCCGGTGGGCTGGGCCGTGACGGCGGCGACACGCGCGCCGGCCGAGTGGGCTTCGCCCGCAAGGGCTTTGACGGTTGAAAACGAGCCCGGACCGGCGCTGACCACCAGTAGGTCGCCCTGACCAACAGGCGGCGTGGTCATGTCACCGACCACGTGGGAGTCCATGCCGAGATGCATGAGCCGCATGCAGAGTGCCCGCATCATGAGCCCCTCGCGCCCGACCCCGTAACAGGCGATCCGGCGCGCTTTGAGCAATTCGTCGCATAGCCGGTCGACCTCTGCAGCGGCACCATCCTCGAGGACCGCGCGGATCTCGTCCAGCGCCCCGGTGAAGAGGCTGTCGGTGTTCACTGGGCCACGCCGGCGCGAAGGGATTTCAGATTGGCGGCCGCGTCTCCGCCGTCGAACACCGCGCTCCCGGCCACGATCACATCCACGCCCATGGCGGCAATGGAACCGACATTCTCGCGCGTCACCCCGCCGTCCACGCCGAGCATCACGCTGCGTCCGCTGCGAACGATCAGGTCCCTGACGGCGGCGAGACGGCCCTGCGTGTTTGGCGCGAAGCGCTGGCCGGCCCAACCTGGATTCACGGCCAAGATCAGGACCATCTCCACGTCATCCAGCAGTGGCTGCACCACCTCCACGGGGGTTCCGGGATTGAGCGCGATGCCTCGGGTGACGGCGGAGCCGAGCGCCTGGAGAACCCGATGCGGGTGGCGGGTGGCCTCGACGTGGAAGGTCAGCATGTCCGCCCCGGCGTCGACATAAGCGCTGACCTTGTTCAGAGGATCTTCGATCATCAGGTGGACGTCCTTACGCAGCTTTGTACGCAGCGCGGCGATCACCGACGGCCCCACTGTCAGCTGCGGACAGAAGCAGCCGTCCATCACATCGATGTGCACGAAGTCGGCCCCGGCGGATTCCAGGCGCCCGAGCTCATCGCCCATGTGCAGCCAGTCGGCTGTCGTGATGCCGACGCTGAGCTGCGCGTCAGCCCGCGGAGCGCTGGCCAATCGGAGCCTCCCGCCGGGCGCGCGCGGGGCGCTCGTCTTCTGACGAGCGGTAGATCTCCAGCGCCTCTTCGGGCGTCTTGCCTTCGTGCACGACAGCCACCACCGCCCGCATCATGCCTGTGGGGTTGTCGCTCTGGAAGATGTTCCTGCCCATGTCGACTCCCGCGGCACCTTCATTGACGGCGCGGTGGGCCATGGTCAAGGCGTCCAGCTCGGGCAGCTTCTTGCCGCCGGCCATCACGATGGGCACCGGGCATGATGCCGTGACGCTGTCAAAGCCCTCGTCCACGTAGTAGGTCTTCACGAACTGAGCGCCGAGCTCGGCGCAGATCCGGCACGCCAGGCGGAGATATTTGGCATCGCGAGTCAGCTGCTTGCCGACAGCCGTGACCCCCATGACGGGAATCCCGTAGCGGAGACCGAGGTCCACCAGTCGCGTCATGTTGTGGACCGACTGCGTCTCATGATCGCCGCCGATGAAGACCTGCACGGCCAGAGCGGCAACGTTGAGCCGGGCCGCGTCTTCGATGTCGACTGCGATCTGCTCGTCGGAAAGCTCCTTGAGGATGCTCGGGCCACCACTGGCGCGCAGCACGACGGGGGTCCTCGAGCTCGGAGGAACGGTCGACCGAAGGATGCCTCGCGTGCACATCAGAGCGTCCGCGAGCGGGACCAACGGGAGGATGCTCAGGTCGACACGCTCCAGGCCGGTCGTCGGGCCCTGGAAGTATCCATGGTCGATGGCCAGCATCACGGTCCGGCCCGTATCGGGTCGGAACACGCGCGCAAGCCGGTTGCTCATTCCCCAATCCAGCGACCCCGAACCCTTCAAAAAGAATCCTTGGTCCGGCGGTGGCACATCGGCAAAGAAGTTCTTGGCGTCACCGTCAGGTTCTGGCATCGATTACCTCAGCACAATCTTGCAACCCCAGCACGATCGTGGCGCCATTCTGTGTGCGCCCGGACCCAATGTCAAGGCTTCGCGAGCGTCACTTAACGTCACCGGCGGCTTGTCTTCTCGGTGAGAAACGCGAGCGCATCGGCCGCCAGCTGGTCCTCGCTGTCGAACAGCGGCCGCCAGATTTTGGTGGCAGCTGCAAGATTCGGAAGGAAGTTGCCGAAGGCCTCGACTGTGAGCCAGCCGTTGTAGCCAACATCGCCTAGCGCGCCGAAGGCGGCATCCCACGCGACACTGCCGGTGCCCGGCACGCCGCGATCGTTCTCGGACACATGCACGTGGGCGATCCGGTCGCCGGCGCGGCGGATGGCATCGGCGGTGTTCTTTTCCTCGATGTGGGCATGGAAGGTGTCGAGGTGGAGGCGGCAGTTTGGGTGCCCGACCTCGTCGACCAGGCGGATCCCCTGGTCGAGCGTGTTCACGTGGTACAGCTCGAAACGGTTCACGACCTCCTCCGCCAGCACCACCCCCGCGCCCGCGGCGTACTCGGCGACACGGCGCAGATGCTCGACGCAGCGCTTCCACTCCTCGTCGGTTGCCCCTCGCCCGGTGAACACCCCAAGCGCAACCTGGTGAGGGCCGCACAGGATCGACGACCCCACGGTCGCACAGCAGTCGACCACCGCCCGCAGGTGGTCGTACGCAGCCTCACGGATCGCCGGGTCCGCGCTCAAGGGGTTGTGTTCGGGGGCGATCACGGTGTTGGCGGTTCGCTCGAGGCCCAGATCGTCGAGCCGCCGCGACCACAGCTTCCACTTCGCCGGGTCGAGATCGAAGATCGGGACCTCGACGCCGTCATAGCCGATCTTCTTCAGCTTCTCTAGCACCGGCATCAGGCGGTCGTGCATGTCGTCAGCCCACAGGTACAGGTTGATCCCGTACTTCATATGCTCTCCTTTCAGTCTTTGGAAATTGCGGCTAACCTAGTTCAACAGCGGACAGTTGGCAATCGCATGCACAATCAGCGCCTATGACTGAGCGGGGCCAGGCTAAAGCGATCGCGGTCGGCAGCGACGACGCCGGGTTTCGCCTGAAAGAAGAGCTCAAGAAATACCTCGAGGCGGAAGGCCACGTCGTGACGGACTACGGCTGTCCGTCGTCCGACCCAGTCGATTATCCCGACGTTGCCTTGATCGTCGCAAGGGCCGTTGCGCGCGGCGACCATGATCGCGCGATCCTCGTTTGCGGGACAGGCATCGGCATGGCGATCACTGCGAACAAGGTGCCCGGCGTCTACGCGACCGTGGCCCATGATGCGTACTCCGCGGCCAAAGCCAGGACCTCGAACAACACCCAGGTGCTCGCGCTTGGTGCCCGGGTGGTTGCGCCCGAGCTGGCGACCACCCTGGTCGACATCTGGCTGAGGTCCGAGTTTGCCGGCGGAGCGTCGGAAAGGAAGGTTGGCAAGATCGCGCGGGCCGAGCACGAGCTCGGCGTCAAGCGGGGAAAGTCGAGCGCGAAGTGACCACGGCCGGCTACAAGAAGCTGATCAACGACCCGTTCGACGCAGTCGACGAGGCGCTCGAAGGGTTCGTCGCGGCCCATGCGGACATCGTCGCTTTCGCTGAACCGAGGGTCGTGGTCAGGCGAACACCAGCCACGGGCAAGGTCGGCCTGGTCGTCGGAGGAGGCTCCGGGCATGAGCCCGCGTTCGCGGGCTACGTCGGCCGCGGACTGGCCGATGCAGCCGCATGCGGCAACATCTTCGCCTCGCCGCCACCGAACGTCGTCCTCGCCGCGATTCACGCCGCGAACCACGGGCGGGGCGTCCTCATGGGCTATGGGAACTACGCCGGCGACGTCATGAACTTCGGGCTGGCTGCCCAGCTGGCGGCCGCCGAGGGCATCGAAGTCCGGGAGATACACGTTTCCGACGACGTGGCGTCCGCCGCCAAGGGCGAGGCCGCCAAGCGGCGAGGGATCGCCGGGGACATCGTCGTCTTCAAGTGCGCCGGAGCCGCGGCCGAGGCGGGCCTTTCCCTTGCCGAGGTCGAGCGCGTGGCGGTCAAGGCAAACGCGGCCACGCGCAGCATGGGGGTCGCCCTCTCGGCCTGCGAGGTTCCCGGATCCGGGCGGCCGACGTTTGAGCTGGGGGATGGTGAGATGGAGATCGGCATGGGAGTCCATGGCGAGCCGGGGATCAAGCGCGGGCCTCTGCAGACCGCGGACGAGGTGGCGCGAACGCTGGTCGATGCGATCGTCGCCGACATCGAAGACCGCGGGCGCGGGGACGTCGCGCTGCTCGTGAACGGCCTCGGGGCAACCGCCTACCTGGATCAATACATCCTCTACCGGGGCGCACGACGGGCACTCGAAGCGAACGGACTGAGCGTGGTCAGGAGCTACGTCGGCGAATACATAACCTCCCTGGAGATGGCCGGCGCATCGGTGACCGTCACCCTGCTTGACGACGAGCTGCTCACACTCATCGATTCGCCGGCGAGCACCGTCAGATTCAGCGCTTGACCACGCAGGCACTGAGGAGACGCGTCCTGGCCGCGGCCGGCGCAGTCGAAGCGTCGCGCGACGAGCTTTGCCGGCTCGACGCCGGCGCGGGCGATGGTGATCACGGAGTCACGATGGCGCTGGCGGCGCGGGCGGTGCGCCAGGCGCTCGACACAGCACCAGACTCGACAACCCCCGAGCTGGTCACGAAGCTGGCGATGGCGATGGGCTCGGTGGGCGGGGCCATCGGCCCGGTCTACGCGTCGGGACTGCTGGCGATCGCCGGAACTCTGCGCAAGCTGCCCCCCGATAAAACGCTGACTGCGGCGCACCTGGTCGCGTGCGCCGAGGCCGCGGAGATGGCGATCGCCGGGCTGGGTCACGCCAAGCCGGGCGACAAAACGATCCTGGATGGTCTCCATCCTGCCGTCGATGCGCTGCGAAAGGCCGCTACGTTGGGCGCCGCCCCAGATGAGGCCGTCGCTGTCGCGGCAGCCGCAGCTCGCGAGGGCGCGGCGTCCACCGCCGCGATGGTCGCGTCCGTCGGTCGCGCCAGCCGCCTCGGAGAGAGAAGTCGGGGTCTGGCCGACCCGGGCGCAACCTCCTTCGCTCTCATCCTGGACGCTCTGGCCGCCCCCGTAGGCTGAACGGTGCGCCCACTGATCGGGACGAGCCTGAAGATGAATTTCACCTCGACCGAGGCTGCAACCTACTTCGACGAGCTCCGTTCGATGGTCGCAGCGCTGGCCTCGTGCGAGCTGTTCGTCCTCCCGCCATTCACGTCGATCTGGGTCGCGCGTGAGCGGCTCGCGGGAAGCAATGTCTCATGGGGCGCACAGGACGTCCATGCCAAGGACTCCGGAGCACACACGGGCGATGTCTCGGCGCGCATGCTCGCCGATCTCGGCTGCTCATTCGTCGAGGTCGGGCACTCCGAGCGCAGGCGGGATCACGGTGAGACAGACGAGACAGTGGCGCTCAAGGTGCGCCAGGTGCTGCGTCACCAGATGACCCCGATCATGTGCGTCGGAGAGCCGGCACCAGGCGACCCGGGTGCGGCGCTCGACCACGTGCTTCGGCAAGCGCGGGCAGGAATGAGCCTCCTGACCGATGACGATACTCACCGAGTCGTCATCGCCTACGAGCCGGTGTGGGCGATCGGCGAAGGCGCGTCCGCAGCCGACCCGGACCAGGTCGGCGCCATCCACCGCGGGCTCCGCAAGCTCGGCGCGAGGGTGATCTACGGAGGCAGCGTGGATCCGGTCACGGCCGGCGCAATCCTTGCCCAGGACGGGGTGGACGGACTTTTCGTCGGGCGCGCCGCACTCGATCCGAAGCGGTTTGCCGCGATCGCGCAGCTGACGAGCGCCTAGTGCATCCCCCGGCCGCCGGCAACGATCAGCAGCTCGCCCGTTATGAAGTCCGCCTCTTTGGACGCGAGGAAGACCGCCGCGCCGGCCACGTCGTCGGTGGTGCCCCACCGCCGTAAGGCCGTCTCGGCCAGGATTCTTTGCTCGACCTCGGGATCGGTGTCCGCGATCATGTCCGTCTTGATCCATCCGGGACAGATCGCGTTGACCGTGATGTGCGGACCGAGGGCAAGGGCGAGGGCCTTGGTCAGGCCGTTCATGCCGGCCTTTGACGTCACGTACTCGGTGAAGCGCATCGCCGATGGGTGGTAGAGGCCGGAGTTGGACGACATCATGATGATCTTGCCCGTCTCCTGGCGAAGCATGAAAGGCGCCACCTCCTTGGAGCACAGGTAAGCGCCCTTCAGGTTGACGTCGATCGTGCGGTCCCATTCGTCTTCATTGGTGTCGAGCACCGACTTCGTGAACATGACGCCGGCGTTGTTGACCAGGATGTCGACGCGCCCGAAGCGGTCGATTGTCGCGCGCACGAGGTCCTTCACGTCGGCTGACCTCGACACGTCGGCTCGCACCGACAGCGCCTCGCCTCCGCCCTTTGCGATCGAGTCGACCACCGCCTCCGCCTCGCGTTCCTTGCCGACCCAGTTGACCGTGACCTTGGCGCCCTCGGCGGCGAAACGCTCAGCAATGGCTTTTCCGATCCCCCGAGAGGAACCGGTCACGATCGCGACCTTGCCATCGAGTCTCTTTTCGCTCATGTCACGCTCCTTTTAATCGACTCCTTCCTTTCCGGTCTGAAATCATTCCACTGGGGTCCCCGCGGCAAAGCCGCGGGAGTCGGTTTCAGACCGAAGTGACCACGGCGCCAGGCGGCCTGGCTTGCCCAGGCCGCCGCCCCGATTCTTGAGCCGATGACAGGCGCCGTCGTCACGTTCTTATTGCGAACGGCCTCGGGCCGAGACGGGCCAGCAGTCGACGATGTCGCCACCGCGGCTGACCCAAACGCGGTCATGCAGGTTGAACGTGGTCCGGATCTGCCCAGGGATGAAGTCGACGGCAGCGCCGAGCTCGGGCGGGATCCCGGAAACCGTAACGGTCGCATGTTCATCGCTCAGCGAGACCTGGGTCGCCTCCAGGCCGACAAGCTGTGGCGGACCGTACTCGACGCCCACCACCCTCCTTCCGACGTCGGCCACGAAATGGTCCGGGTGCCGGCTGATCACGGTGCCGCGAACCGTGACCGCGCAGCGAAACGGGAGCTCCATCGGCAGCAGCTCGGGCTCCATCAAGCAGTAGACGCCGGCCTGGATCTCGGTGATCGTCGGGTCGGCGATCGCCTCCCGAAGCGTCGAGGTGCCGGCCGCCGACACCACGCCAACATGATGGCCGGCCTCGAGGAGAGCGGCGCGGGTTTCGCTGAGCGCGGCATACGCGCCGGCGATGCGCTCCTCACGCCTCTCGGTGGCGAGCCGAACCCGCCCCTCATAGCCCATGATGCCGGCCAGGCGCACACCCGCCGCGGCCTCGATTGTCTGTGCAAGAGCCAGCGCCTCCGACACCGAGGCCACGCCGCACCGATGCAAAAGGATGTCCACATCGATGAGTACACCAACCGAAACTCCGACTCGCGTGGCCTCGCGCGAAAGAGCCGCGACGGCGTCCGGGTGGTCGGCAGCCACTGTGACGTCGGCGGCGCGCGCGAGCTGGGCGATGCGCGCGAGCTTCGCCACGGTGACCACCTCGTTGGCGATCAGCACATCGGTGATGCCTGCCTCGACCATGACCTCGGCCTCTCCAACCGTGGCGCAGGTCACGCCCACTGCGGACCCGCCCAGCTGACGCTTCGCCAGCTCCGGCGTCCGATGAGTCTTCATATGCGGCCGAACGGTCTTGCCGGTTCCGCGCAGCAAGTCCGACATCGCGGCGACGTTGGCGTCGAAGGCTTCAAGGTCGACTACGAGCGCGGGCGTCGACAGTGGCGCGGTCACGCCTCGACCTGGAGGGAGGCGAGACGCGCTCGCACTTCCGCGAACATCGCGCCGCGATCCTCGTCGGGTTCGAAGCGCCTGGACACGGCGACGATTTGTGCGACCGCTGAGGAAACCGACGGGTAGACGCCGGCGCCGACGCCGGCAAGGATCGCCGCGCCAAACGCGCCTGGCTCGTCCTGGGCCACAACCTCGACCGGGATGCCGCAGACATCGGCGTGCAGCTGCAGCCACCAATCGAGCTTGGAGCCGCCTCCGGTCGCGCGCACCAGCGACGATTCGATCCCGCGATTTCGGAGGCGCTCGATCGTGAGCGAGAACTCACACGTGATCGCCTCCAGCAGGGCACGGATGACGTCGATCCCTTTGGTGGCAAGCGTGATGCCTTCGAAAGCGGCGCCGCGGCCCTGGCCACTGGACACATGCGGCAGCGGCGTCAGGGCCGCATCCGCAAAGACATCGCCGGGTCCAGCTCCGGCCGCCGCGAGGCCCCGGTTCAACTCGGGAATCGAGACGCCGAAGAGGTCACGCGCCCAATCGATGACGCTCATCCCGTTGGGGTTTGTCCCCAGGATCGCGAATCCAGTCGGCCCCGGGTGCGGGCAGATGTTCATGCCTTCATGAACAAGCTCGGCAGGCCAGCCCGCCTCAACAGCCAGCGTGAACGAGTGCCACGTCCCGCATGCCAGAGCGACGACGCCGGGATCGACGGCCCCGGCGCCGACCGAGGCTGCAAGCGCATCCCACGCGCCGGTGACGATGAGCACGTCGGATGGGAGGCCGAGGTCCCGTGCCACTTCGGGCAGGATCGGCCCGATCGGAGTGGCATTCGGCTGCACCTCCGGAAGCCACCTGGCATCGATGTCGGTCTCCGCGATGCGGTCGGGCGACCAACCGCCGGACGCGACGTCGTACGTTGCCCACGCTCCCGCATCGCTCCAGTCGACAACCGGCCGACCGCTCAACAGCAGCGAGTAGTACTCGTGCCAGTTCATGAACCAGCGGGTCTTGGCCGCGACCGCCGGCTCAGCCTGTCGCCACCACAGCGCTCGGTTGACGGGATCCATCCTCCGGGGAACATGACCCGTCAAACGGAACCACTCTTCGGGCGAGCGGCGCGCGGACGTCTTGGCCGCCACATCGTCGCCGCGCGTGTCGGCCGTCATGAGGCAAGGCCCGAGTGGTGCGCCGTCGGCGCTCACCGGAAAAACCTCGCGGCCAGAGGAGCTGAACGAGATGGCGACCGGACGGTCCTTCTGCACATCAGGGCTCGCCGCGATCTCAGACAGGGTCGCGCGGAAAGCCTCCCTCGACTCCTCCACCTTGACCTCCGAATGCCCCGGCTGCGGCCGGTAACCCGGGACCGCTCGGCGCGCCGACGCCAGCGGCGTGCCGTCGAGTGCGTAGGCGACCGCCTTGATGGCGCTTGTTCCCAGGTCGATACCGATGAGGCTCGTCGGTCTACAACTCAGCGTTCACGATGAAGCCGGCATCGGCCAGCACGGTTGTGCAGGTCAGGTAACTGGCATCGTCGCTGAGCAAGAAGGCGATGACGCTCGCCATCTCCTCAGGCTTGCCGACGCGGTGGAGGGCGATCCGGTCCTCGTAGTACTTGAGCGCCGACGGGTCTTGCATCAAGTAAGCCGACATCGGCGTATCGATGCAGCCGGGCTCGACGGCGTTGACCCGGATGCCGTGCTCGCCGAGGACCGCTCCCAGGGCCTTGGCCAACATGCTCACGCCGGCCTTGGTGCCGCAGTACGCGACCTGCGTGGGTGAGCCCACGTAGGCTGAGAGTGAGCTCGTGCAGCAGATCGCTCCGCCGTGACCTTCCTTGACCATCTGCTTGGCGCCCTCGGTGACGACGAGCCACGTGCCGCGGAAGTTGGTCTCAGTCAGCGCGTTGAAGTCCTCGACCGATGTCTCGTCCCACTTCATCATGGGATTGATGCCGGCGTTGGAAACGACGTAGTCCAGGCGGCCGCCTCGCCTGGCGACCTCCTGCACCATCGCCACGACCTGGGCCGGATCGCGCACGTCGGCGACGACGGGGAACCCTTCCCCACCGGCTTCCTTGATGCGCCGCAGCGTCTCGGTCGGGTCGTCCGACGGACGCTGGTTGACCCCCACCAGCGCACCTTCACTCGCCAACCTGACGGCGGTGGCCTGGCCGATTCCTGTGGTGGCGCCGGTTACGAACGCGACCTTGCCGACGAACCGTTTCTCCATCCCATCCCTCCGGTCGATAATGTCTGACGGCGACGAGGTGCTCATCCCTTGGGAGGGAGAGCGGGGCTCCGGCGCCACGGCGGAAGCTGGTAGACGGTGCCCGGCCGCGGGTAGGACTTGCCTTCGGCAAGGCGGCGCCGGTAGCTGTGGACCGGGGTTGCCATCGGGTCCGTCCTCACATCGACGACGACCGGCCGCGTGGCCGCAAACGCTGCGTCCAGGGAGTCCCCCAGCTCGCTCGGCTGCTCGACCCTGATGCCCTCACACCCCAGGCCGGTGGCGACCTGCGCAAAGTTCGGACCGCCGGCCTCGCCTTCGAGGTCAACGGATTGTCTGAGGCCTTCAAAGAACAACCGCTGCCAGATCGCCAGCCAGGCCAAGGTGCCGTTGTTCAGCACGACGTTCACCGTGCGAAGTCCATGCTGGGCATGCGTCGCCAGCTCGCCGATCGCGTAGCTGAAACCCCCGTCGCCACTCACGGTGACGACACGACTCTCGGGCCGCGCGGCGGCTGCCCCGATCGCAGCCGGAACTGCGTATCCCAAACCGCCCTGGCCCCGCGCAAATAGAAAGCCCCTTCCGGCCGTGCGCGCGCGGATGTGCGACGCGATCCAACCCGCGGAGAAGCTCGCATCGCTGACAACGACATCATCCGGGCCGATGCGCGCCGCCAGCTCACGCATGACTCGCGCCGGGTGGATCGGAACCGCGTCCGAGCTTTCGGCCTCGGCCCGCTGTGCGGCGGCAAGCGCTTTCGCCTTCGCAGCCTCTCGACGCCATTCCGGGCGGGGCTGGACGCTGAGAATCGCCAGCAGGGCCACGAGGGTGGCGCGGGCGTCGCCGTTCAAGGCCACCGTCGGACGGAACGTCCGGCCAAGCTCGGAAGCATCCACGTCGAGGTGGATGGTGGCCTGCTCGGCAAGCGGCAGCGTCCAGTTGTGGCTCGTGTTCTGCCCCACTTTGCATCCGCACCAGAACACGACGTCCGCCCGGCGGAAAAGTTCCAGCGAGTCCGTCGTTCCGAGCGGATTCAGGACGCCCGCCGAGGTCGGCCCGGTCTCATCGATCGACCCCTTGCCGGAAAAGCTGGTCACGACCACGGCGTCCAGGCGTTCGGCGAGACTCTTGAGCTCCGTGGTTGCGCGTGAGGCATGTACGCCGCCGCCGGCAACAATGAGTGGTCTGCGCGCCTGCTTCAGGAGTCCGGCCGCTGCCGCGACCGAGTCCCCTGAAGGGACGGGGCGGTAGGGCGGCGCCTGCGTGTAGCGGTCGTCCACGTCGACATCACGATCGTCAGACTGCCACTCGGCATCCATGACGTCGTGAGGGATCACCAACGCCACCGGTCCAGGCCGACCGATGGTGGCGATCCGAAACGCGGAGCGGATCATCTGCGGCAGAGCGGCCGCGGTCGGGACTTCGAGGGTGGACTTGGTGATCGACGAAAGGAACCTGACCTGGTCGAAGCCCTGCGAGGCCACGCCCATCTCCCGATAAGGCGCCCAATCTCTGGGCAGCTCGCCGACCAGTGCAATCACTGGCACCGACGCGTTGTGGCTCTCGACCAGCCCGTCGCTGAGCTTGGTCGTGCCGGGGCCGACGGTAACGTCGCAGATTCCTGGACGCCCCGTCAGCCGCCCAAATGCGTCGGCAGCGTACGCGGCCGATCGCTCGTCGCGAACCAGAATGTGCCGGAGCCCGGGACCGCGCTTCGCGATTCCGTCGTACAGCGCCGCTGTCTGGCCGCCCGGCTGGCCAAAAACGTGGGTTACGCCGTAGCGCATCAACAGCTCAGCGACCAGGTCCCCGCCATGCGCCATCAGCGGGCAGCGTCTCCTCGGCGAAACTCGCGCGTCAACTCGTCGAGCTCGTGGAGCATGTCATCCTCGAGCTTGACGTCGACCGCGGCGAGAGTGTCGTCGAGCTGGTCGGGGCGACTGGCGCCGAGGATCGGCGCCGTCACAGCCGGCTGCGTCAGCACCCAGGCGACCGCCAGCGTCGCCGGCTTGAGCCCGGCTCTTTTCGCGATCTCACCGAACGCGTCAACGGCGTCAAACTCACGCTGGTGCCAGTACCGTTCCTGGTACATCGCACCCGCATTGGAGATCGTGAACCGCGTACCCTCGGCCGGCGGTTGGCCGCGAGCGTGCTTGCCTGACAGCATCCCGCCGGCCAACGGGTTGTACGGGATCACCCCGATGCCCTCCTCCAGGCACAGCGGAAACAGCTCGCGCTCGAACTCGCGAAACAGCAAGTTGTAGCGTGGCTGCACCGAGTCAAACCGTGCCAGCCCAAGCGCTTCGCTGCGCCCCAGTGCTCGCGCGAGCCGGTAGGCGAGGAAATTGGAGCAGCCGATGTAGCGCACTTTCCCTGCCCGCACCACATCGTCGAGAGCGTGCAGCGTCTCATCGATCGGCGTCTCCGGGTCGTCCGCGTGGAGCTGATAGAGGTCGATGTAGTCGGTGTCGAGCCGGCGGAGCGATGCGTCGATCGCGTCCATGACGTGACGGCGACTGTTACCCGCGTCCCAGGCTTGCGGTCCGGTACGGCCGAAGACCTTGGTCGCGACGACGAAATGGTGCCGCCGGCCTTTGAGCCAGCGCCCCAGGATTGCCTCGGTCGTGCCGGCAAGGTCCACGCCACCGCCGAGCGGATAGGCGTCCGCCGTGTCGAGGAAGGTGACGCCCCCATCGGCTGCCTTGTCAAGGACGGATACCGACGCCGCCTCGTCGATCTGCAAGCCAAACGTCATGGTCCCCAAACAGAGTCGTGAGACCTTGAGGCCAGTGCGGCCAAGCCGCGTGTGTTGGATGGCTATATCCCCCGGCCGCCTAGTATCGCGCTGCCAACTTCACTCAGTCGTCGTCGCTGTCCACCTCGAAGTACGTGAACCCGTGGTCGACGTTGGTGTTCCCGACGAAGAAATTGAAACCGATTCCCGGGCTTCCGGACTTGAAGACATCGTCGGTCGCCGAGATTACCTCCTCGCCGTTGATGAACCCTTTGAGAACATTGCCGTCGATCGTCGCCTCGACCACGTCGCCGTCCTTGACTCCATATTGCGGTCCGATGAGCTTGTTCAAGGAGGTGAAGTCGCCGATCTTGCCGTTCCATCGCACGATCTCGGCGTAGCCGCTCTCTGTCTTGAGGCATCGCCAGAACACCTCGTACCCGGTGCACAGATGCGCCGCGATCGCGCTGCGCAGGCGGATCTCGACCTCCTGGAAGTACTTGTCGGTTGGATTCCTGCTGAAAACCGCTGCTTTGACGTGTTGGTTCTTTCCCCACGCGCCGGCCAGCACCGCGGTGGGATCGTCATAGTCACCTTCGGGCAGCGATCCCTCATCGCTCGATGGATCGAGGTTGCCCTGCTCGACCCGACGTTCCGCGACCCCCATGCGGGTGACCTCGCCGTATGCGACGCCGTTCCTGGTCACGACATCTGCCCAGTCGATCCCGTCCTTCCGGCCGTTGATCCAGAGCCCGGCTTCCGAGATCGGAACCTCGTCGAGCTCGAAGCTCGTGCGGTATGACCTCTGCAATGCCTGCGTCCTAGATGGCCGAGCGATGAGCCAGCTCTTCAGGCGTCTCGCGCCGCTCTCCTACGATCTCGCCGGCCTTCTGGAGCCATTCCTCGTTGCCCCGCAACCTGAGCGCGACGAGGACTGCGATGCCGATGAGCAGCCACGCTCCGACGATGAAGGGCGACAGGTTGTAGGGAGGTGCAGGGAACGGGTTGAACGATGCGTAAAGGGAGTAGATGAGGATGAGACTCGTACCGACCGGGAACACGAAGTGGAGTATCCAGTTGAACTCTTGCCGGCGCTCCCGCCAGTAGTAGAGAACGACGCCGAGGTTTGCCATCACGTAGACGAAGATCACGCCGATCACAAGTACGAAGCCGACGGTGAGTACGAAGATCTTGTCCGGACCCCAGATGGCAGCGGCCACCAGGCCAAGCAACGCTGAAAGAGCGAATTGAATGTGGATGGCGACCGTGGGCGTCTTGCGCACGGGGTCAACCGTACCCACAACCTTCGGGAGCACACCGCTTTGGCCCATCCGGTACCACATGCGGGTGGCCACGTTCTGGCAGGCGAGACTCGCCCCGATGACAGATGTGAACATGGCCAGGAGGGCCAGGAACCAGAGACCGCCCCATACCCGATGCGCGATCACGAGAGCCGGCAGCTCCGGTGATGGCGGCAGATTGGCCAGGTTGTCATTTCCCCAGCCGATGATCTGGCCCCAGATCACAAGGATCAGCATCAGCCCGATGATGACGATCGAAGCCATCGTCGCCCGAGGGATGTTGCGGCGAGGATTTTCGGTCTCCTCGGCGAGGGGCACAGCCGCCTCCCAGCCCGTCAGGCCCTGGACGGTGAACACGACCGCGAGCGCGAACCCGGATGCGGTGGCGATGCTGCCGGGGTTGAACGTGTAATCGAAGGACCGGAACGTGAACCCTCCGGGGCCTGGGCTGAACAGCCCGAACAGCCCCAAGCCCAACACGATCAAGAACTCGAGTGCTCCGACGACAACGATCGTGCGCACAGACAGTTTGATCCCCAGGTACATCAATGCCGCGACCGCCGGAATGGCAACGATCACGAACATCCACCAGTGGAACCATGTCCAGCCGTAGTTCGATTGAAGCTCTCCCTCGAGGATGAAACCGAAGAAAGCAAGGATCGGTCCGGGAACGATCGGCGAGTACAGGACGAACATCCACCCGGTCAAGAATCCCGCCCGTGCCCCGACGGTTCGGCTGACGTAGGTGAAGTACCCTCCAGCAGACGGAAAGCGCTTCGCCAGCTGGACCAGGCACATACCGAGCGCGAGCACGACAAGGAAGCCGAGGAGATACGCCAGGGGCGCGTGACCCCCGGAGAAGCTGACGATGGTCGCCGTGAAAAAGAAGGCCGCGATCGCGGGGGCGATGTGGGTGACGTTCTGCATCACAGCGCCGGTCAGGCCGATGGCGCCGGCTCTCAGCGGGGTTTCGGCGACCCAGGCTTCTCCGGGCTTCTCTACGACATCCTCGGCAAGCCCGCGGGCGTTCGTCCCAGACATTTTGGACCCCCTCCCTATGCCCCGTAATGTCTAATGTACGGGAACATTCGACATTTCTACTCCGGAGCAGGAGGCGTGTCAATTGGAGAAATGTGCGGCCAAGCGGTCGCTGGGCCTACTCTTCTGCAGGAAGTGTTCGAGTTTCGCGAACGCCGGCGCCCACCCTCGGTGGCCGACATCGTTCCGACGCTGGCACGGCAGGTCCTGGCCTCATTCGAACCCGGTTCGCGCCTGCCCACGGTGCGCGCTCTCGCCCGCGAGCACAGGTCGAGCAACTCCTCGGTCCATGCCGCGATCGGCCGGCTGGAGCAAGGAGGCGCGATCGAGATCGAGACGAGGGGTCGGGCCGGCGCGTTTCTGGTCGGGCGATCGATCGACCGGTTGTGGGCGATGACGAAGACTGGACCACTTGTGATCGCGCTTCCGCTGGCTTCGTCTCCGCGCTACGAAGCGCTCGCGACGGCGATCAAGCAACTGATGACCAATGCCGGGTTGGACGTGATCCTCATGTTCGTACGTGGATCGCGGCAGCGACTGCAGGCCGTGCGCGAAGGCCGCTGCCTCGTAGCGGCGATGTCCAGCTTTGCAGCATCTGAGCTGTCCAACGAAGACGATGCAGTCCTGGTCGAGCTGCTGCCGAACTCGTACAACACCGGCCACCGCGTGTTTTACACGCCGAGCGCTGACAGCGCCCGTCCGCTGCGCGTTGTTGTCGACCGCCACTCGGCCGACCAGCAGCTGCTTACAGCTCTTGAATTCGTGGACAGAGAGGTCCTCACGCTCCCCGCGATGACCGCTCAAATTGCTCGGATGCTCGAGAGTGGACAGGCTGACGCGGCAGTCTGGACGATCGATGAGATGCAGACAAGGTGGCCGCCAGGTGTGCTTGACCGACCCTTGTCGCCAACCGTGCGCGATCGCATCGGTGATCGCGATACACGGGCGGTACTCGTCGGTAAGTCCGCTGACGCCTCGGTTCTACGTGCTGTGTGCAAGGCGCTCGACCCCGCCCAGCTCGAGCGCATTCAGCTGGACGTCTTGTCGGGCCGGATGGTTCCAGAGTATTGATTCGATCAACGCGCAACGCGACCCCGGGCACCATCAACATCGACCGGAAGGCACTGGTCTGAGGAGGATCGGATGAAAGCATCGACGTTCATATTCGCGACCGACCTGGTCGATGAGGGGATCGACGTTGTGCTGGACCGGCTCGAGGGAGCTCGTCTCGATGGCTTGACGATGGCGTGCAACTACCATCACTCTCGGGACGTCTTTCCACACAACCCGGTGCATCGTGTCCGGTTCATGCAGGGCGGCGTCTTCTTCCAACCCGAGCGTTCAAAGTACGAAAAGCTGCTCATCCAGCCAGACGTTCCACGATGGGTGCTGGACGACGATCCACTGCAGAAGGTCTGCCGAGCGGCCGGCCGGCGGGGTCTCGCGGTGCGTGCGTGGACGAACAACATGCACAGCACGAACCTTGCGTCTGCGAATCCAGGCTGCTCGGTTGAAAACGCCTTCGGCGACCACTACATCACGAGCCTTTGCCCGGCCAATCCGGATGTCCGCGCATACGTGTGTGCGCTGAACTCCGATCTCGCTCGTTATCCGCTCGATACCTTGCTGATCGAATCGGTCTGCTACATGGCCTTCGATCACGGCTACCACCACGAGCGCTGCCTGGTTCCGATCTCTCCGCTGGCCAAGTTCCTGCTTGGACTGTGCTTTTGCGAGCACTGCCTGGCGGCTGTGGACGCAGAGGGCGCCAACGGCCAGGCTCTGCGGGCGTACGTCGCACACCAGCTCGACCGGCATCTGAGGGGCGACTCGTCAGACCTCGATGGCGCCGAATTGAGCCGGCGGCGCGTCGAACAGCTTTCGAGCGGAGACCTGATTGCAATGCTCCGCGCGCGGCAATCCGTGGTCACCTCTCTCATCCGCGATGTCAAAGAGACGGTGGCAGCGACCTCCGACGTTCCTGTGCTGGTGATGGAGTGGTCCGGGGGGTTGCGGGGCGCCGGGATGGGAATGCCGGTCGGTGACACGTCGACGGTGGCGCTCGACCGAGCGTGGGAGGACGGGGTCGACCTCGAGAAGGTCGTCGGGGTGTGTGACGGGGTTGGTGTCCTCGGCTACGTGCGCGAGCCGGATGCGCTTCGGCGGGACCTGGAGGCATATCGCACAGCTATAGGATCCAAAACGCAGCTTTCGGTGGCGGTCCGGCCGATGCCGCCGGATTGCCTCTCTGCGGCGGAGCTTGCACCGAAGCTCGCAGTGGTCGGCGAGGTCGCCGCGGACTGGGTGGAGTTCTATCACTACGGGTTCATGCGGCTCCAGAATCTCGACTGGATTGCGGAGGCGCTGGCAGGCCACGCAACGCCGCAATGAGCTCCACGATCGACTCGATTTTGTGCGTGTCAGACTGACGAAATTCTCGGCGCCGTCCAACGCTTTGAGGTGAAGGTATGCGGTTCGATCTGCTGGTGAAAGGTGGTGAGGTCGTCGATCCTGGTTCTGGCCGCCGAGGCCGCTACGACATTGGAATCAACCGGAACCGCATCGCAGCCGTGGACAGTGATATTCCGGCGGACGCCGCGGCCAGGGTGGTCGACGCGACCGGCAAGATCGTGACTCCTGGCCTGGTGGACCTGCATACGCACGTCTTCCACGGCTGCAGCTACTGGGGTGTGCGCCCCGATCCGGTGGCTTCTCGCAGCGGCGTCACCACCTGGATCGACGCAGGCTCAGCCGGAGCGATGACCCTGGAGGGCTTCCGCGAGCACGTCGTCAAGCCGGCTCGGGCTCGCATATACGCGCTCCTCAACATCTCCTACATCGGCCTGGTGGGGCCTGACCACGAGCTCATGAACCTCAACTATTCGGATGTCGATTTGTTCAAGCGGATATACGACCTGAATCGAGACCTGGTCATCGGCTTGAAGGTTCGAATGATGAGCTCCACGGTCGGAGAGCAAGGCGTCAAGCCTCTCGAACGAGCTCGCCGAGCGGCGGACGAGTGTGCGATCCCGATGATGATGCACATCGGATACGCCCCTCCCTCGATCGACGAGTGTCTTCCCTTCCTGAAGAAAGGCGACATTCTCACCCACTGCTTCACCGGGTTCGACATGCGGATCCTGGGTGAAGGCGGCAGGCTGCGCGACTCTGCCCGTGCCGCGTGGGAACGTGGCGTGGTCATGGACATCGGTCACGGCACCGGCGCCTTCTGGTTCGAGGTTGCGGAGCCGCTGATCCAGCAGGGCTACAAGCCGGCTGTCATTTCGACCGACATCCACGTCCTGAGCATCGCCGGGCCGATGTATGACCTGCCCACCTGCCTCAACAAGTGCCTCGCCCTGGGGATGTCGCTCGACGAGGTGGTGGAGGCAGCAACGTCGGCTCCGGCACGAGTCATCGGGCTCGACAACGAGGTTGGTTCGCTCAAGCCGGGACTGATGGCCGACATCGCGTTGTTCGAGCTCGAGCGAGGGACCTTCAAGTACTACGACGTGAAGATGGACATGCGAGAGGGACACGAACGACTCCGGCACTCGCTCACGATCGTCGGCGGCCGACCGTTGGAAGAGCTCCCTGTCGAGCCTCCTCCTCCCTGGCTGGCGGACGACTTCGTGTGGCCGTCATTCCAGGCGAGCCTGGTCAAACAACAGCGGGCTGGTCTGCTGCGCGACTGATGCGCGACTGACCACGACTCCGGTGGCGTAGCTGAATCAGAGCGCGGAGAGAGCTCAGCTCAGCTCGGGTCGGTACTGCCCGTGCGGCCCAGTCCGCTACTTGACAAAACGATCAGTTCACCCATACTGGCACACGATTCTGGCGGGCCTGCAAGATCTTGCAGGCGTCTTCCGCAAGTCGCGGAATACAGACGGGGAGAACGGAGCGACGACTCGGAGAAGGAATGACGGGTAGGTCCGCGGCCTTTCCCGCGCAGGCTGAATTCCCGCTAGAGCGTTCCGGCAGGGCTCGTGTGAGCAACGCCGACCACCGGCGCTTCCGCCGGCGGTACGAGCTCCGTCGCGTGGCGATTGCTCTCGCGTTCCTCTTCCCGAACCTGGTTTTCCTCATCGTGTTTCTGATCGTGCCTCTGTTTCAGGTTTTCGTCGAGATGTTCCAGACCGGAGGGCTCATCGAGCCGATCAGGTACGTCGGTTTCCGAAACTGGGAGCGAATTTTTCACGATCCCGTAGTGATCCAGACCCTCGGAAACTCCCTTCGCTTCGCCGTGATCATCATCCCGACGATGCTGATCCTCGGCCTGCTCATAGCCCTGGTCCTTCAGAACGTGACTCGAGGAGGAGCAACTCTTCGTGCCCTCATCTACCTGCCGGTCCTGGCGCCAACAGTCATCGCCGGCCTCATCTGGCTCTTTCTGCTGGACCCTGACCTGGGGGCGTTCAACCTCTTCCTGCGGGTGATCGGGGCAAAGCCCCTGATCTACCTGGGCAGTACGGAGCTGGCGCTGCCTTCCGTCGCCGCAATGGAGGTCTGGCGGTCCATTGGTTTCTGGGCGCTCTACTTTCTTGCCGCGTTGATCGGAATGCCTCGCGAGCTGTATCAGGCTGCGCACCTGGACGGGGCCAATGCCGTGCAACGTTTCCGATTCGTGACCCTGCCTCTGATGAGGAGGGTTTTCCTTTTTGCGATCGTGCTCGCGACCATCTTCAATCTGCAGATATTCGACTCCGTGTATGTGATGACCGACGGCGGACCGGCCAACACAACCGCCACCTTTGTCTGGTACATCTACCACGCGCTGTTCTTCTTCTACAGGACCGGCTTCGGCGCAACGATGGCCTTCCTGCTGCTGCTGATCATCCTGGTTCTCAGCCTCATCCAGATGCGCCTGCTTCGCCGGCGCACGGGGGTCTGACATGGCCACTCGCGCCAGGGTGTTGAGGCAACCTGCCACCGTGCGACCGCGAGGCTGGCGGTACCTCTTCCGGCCCCTTCCGGCGGGTGAGGCTGGACCAATACTCACCGTTTTTTCGTACGCCGTCACCGTCGTGGTGGCGCTTGCCTGTTCGCTGCCCCTTTTCTACATCCTCAGCACTTCGTTGAAAGACCAGCAGCTCCTCTTCACCTATCCGCCCAACTGGATCCCCACCCATGTGTACTGGGGCAACTTCACCGGCCTGCTGTTCAACACTCCGTTCCTGCGCTGGGTGCTGAACACCCTGATCGTGGCGTTGTCGGTCACCCTGATCAAAGTCATCTTCGACTCGATGGCCGGGTATGCGTTCGCCAAGATGAGCTTTCCATTCAAAAACGCGCTGTTCGTCGTCGTGATCATGACCATGATGATTCCGTTCTCCGCAATCCTCATTCCGCTCTACTTCATCATCTTCAACTTCGGTCTGCTGAATACCTACTGGGCCCTGATCCTCCCACCGCTTGCGAATCCGATCGGAATCTTCTTGATGAGAGGGTTCATCGAAGGATTGCCCTCCGACCTCGAGAATGCCGCCCGCCTCGACGGGGAGTCGGAGTTTGGGATCTACCTTCGGATCATCCTGCCGCTGGTACGCCCAGGCCTGGTCGTTCTGGCGGTCTTGACCTTCCTGACCCAATACACGAGCTTCATATGGCCGCTGGTGGCCGTGAACGATCAGTCGATGCAGCTGATCACCACCGGGCTCGCCACGCAGAGAAGCGTGTGGCAAGTGAACTACGGCATCTTCTCTGCGGGGGCCGTCATGGCATTGGTCCCAATCGTGGCTTTTTTCCTTCTGCTGCAAAAGCAGTTCATCGCAGCTTCGCTGGCTGGAGCACTGAAGCAATGAACTCCTCGGCGACAACTGGTCAGCCCGACGCAACCGATTACGACATCGAGCTCGTCGAGGTCACCAAGCGCTACGGAACAGTCACCGCGCTTTCATCCGTCAGTCTCGAGATCGAGCCCGGGGAGTTTCTTGTTCTGCTGGGCCCGTCGGGCTGCGGCAAGAGCACGATCCTGAAGGTCATCGCAGGCCTCGAGGATGCCACCGAGGGGGACGTCTACATCAAGGGGAAGCTGGCCAACTACGTCCGTCCGAAGGCCCGTGACGTGGCGATGGTGTTTCAGAACTACGCGCTGTACCCGCACATGACGGTCGAGACGAATCTTGGCTTTCCCCTCCGGATGCGAGGGACCTCGAAGACCGAGCAGACCAGTGAGGTAGCGCGGGTCGCGAGCCTCCTCGGAATCACCGATCAGCTGAAGAAGTATCCCGAGCAGCTGAGTGGTGGGCAGCGGCAGCGAGTTGCCCTGGGGCGGGCGATCATCCGCAAGCCGATTGCATTCCTGATGGACGAGCCGCTCAGCAACCTTGACGCGCTATTGCGGGTCGAGATGCGTAGCGAGCTGCTGAAACTCCACCGGCGTGTCGGTCGAACCACGGTCTACGTGACTCACGACCAGGTCGAGGCGATGACCATGGCGAGCCGAATAGTGGTGATGCGCAACGGTGTGATTCAGCAGGTTGGCACGCCTGTCGAGGTGTATGCCGAGCCGACGAATACCTTCGTCGCGACTTTTGTGGGCAGTCCGCCGATGAACCTCTTCGAAGGGCATTTCGGCACGGCGAGCGGCAAGCCGGTCTTCAGTGGCCAGCTCACCGTTCCGCTCGATGGGCGCTGGACCGGGCTGTCGACGTCCGGTGAGGCAACCCTCGGCGTGCGTCCGGAAGACATCCTCATAGCGGGCCCGGACGATCCCAGCGCATTTCCTGGGCGGATCGAGCTCGTCGAAAAAGTTGGTGCCGAAGAGTACCTCTCGGTTGTGCTGGAGGACGGTGCGTCGTGCATCGTGCGCGCCAGCATCCGCGTCGCGGCTCGGGAGGGGGAGCGCATATCCATCCGATTTCCGCCTGACGCAATCCATCTGTTCACACAGGAGGGTTTGCGACTGAAGACCGCCTGAGCGTGGCGCCCAAGGCGCCACTCAAACCAACGCTTCTTGCCGGCTTTGTCGAGCCGGCGTTCCGAACTCAGAGGAGGACCAAATGGCGAGCGAGCCGCGCAAGGACCTTGTCCAATCATTCATGGCCGGGAAGATCTCCCGCAGAGACTTCGTCCTGCGCTTGACCGCAGCGGGGCTTTCGATGACGGCCATTGGAGCCGTGCTCGAGGCGTGCGCCGGGTCGAGCAACACGACGACATCCAGCAAACCCTGGGCGAGCGATCCGAAGAGCTTGACCGGAACGGTCAAGCTCTACAAGGGACCGTTTGCCGCCAACGAAGCGGACTTGCAGCAGAAGTACATCGACACCTTCAAGTCGGTCTGCCCTAATGTCACCGTTCAGTTCTCCGCGTTCGACTGGACGCAGGCTACCGCGCAGATGACCGCGGCATTGGCGAGCGGTTCGCAAGACGTGATCTACATTCCCGAAGTCTTTTATGGAGCGTTTCCGTTTTCTACTGGACCCCTCGAGGACCTCGAACCATGGACCCAGGATCCGAGCTACGTAACTCTGACGCAGGACTTCCTGCCCGGGTATAAGACGCGGCCCAAGCCAACTGCTCCTGGGGGGATCCTGGGCGGCGTGGCCTGGATCGACGGGGCCCAGGCGATGATCCACATCAACCTCGACCTCTTCCAGAAGGCCGGCGTCGATCCCGCGCAGTTCAACACCTCGTACGACTCGATGACCCAGGCGGCGATGAAGATTCAGGCTCTCGGCTTGCCCGGTGTCTACGGCCTCGGGATGCGGGAGAACGGAACCAAGAACTTCGGCCAGTTCGAGTGGTACGGCTACATGCTTCGGGCGGGCACCGACTTCCTCACGCCGGACCAGACAAAGCCGGCGGTCAATACACCTGAATTCGCGGCGGCGCTCCAGATGATTCAGGATTGGCATGTCAAGCAAAAGGTCACGCCGCCCTTCGGAAAGTACGACTGGCCAGGGATACGAGGCCAGTTCATCGCCGGGAATATCGGCATTCTTCTCGATGAGCCCGAGTTCACCGGCGTCATCGCCACTAACAAGCCGCCGGTGCCCTTCAAACCAGATGTCGCCAAATACCCGCCTGGACCGAAGGCCGACGTGATGCTCGGCAACGCCGGGCTCTGGGTCATGGCGAAGAAGAGCCAGAACAAGCAGGCGGCCTGGGAGGTCATCAAGCACTGGACCACGCCGAACGCGGAATACGATCAGGCGACGGGCGTCGATCCGATCATCTCCGACTGGCAGGCGAAGGGCTTCTGGCAGAACAACCCGACGGGCGCGAAGATTCAGAACTTCCTCCAGTACACGCACGGGCCGATCCTGAACGCCCATCTCCAGCAGATGATCAGCATCGTCATGCCGTACATGGACCGCGTCTACGCCGGGACTATGAAGCCGGCAGACGCGTTGTCGCAGGCATCCGGACAGATTCAGGACATCTTGTGAGGTCGAGCAGACAAAGAGGCATTTGACACACCGGGGGTAGTTGCGAGGCTTCGCGGATGGGGCGCCGGCTCCGTCCGCGAACGCTTCCCCGTTTGGCGCCAACAGATCACCCGTGGGACGCACTGGCGGGTCCAGGGCAAGGAGTGCGGATGGAAGCCGGAGAGCTGCATGGCGTGCGCGTAAAGCGCAACGTCTTGATTCCTTTGAGCGATGGGGTGTCCCTCGCGGGAGACCTGTTCATCCCCGACATTCCGGGTCGTTTCCCGGCACTGGTGAGCTACTACCCGTACCACAAGGACGACCTGATCGGCGCCCTGTTCGATCACCCCAATCGCTATTTCGCAGCTCGTGGATACGCCAACATCCTGGTCGACCTGCGTGGCCTCGGGAACTCAGAAGGGATCGCCTGGGATGTCGGTGATCCTCGAGAAGGCACCGACGGCGCAGAGATAGTCGAATGGGCCGCGGGTCAGCCCTGGTGCGATGGCAATGTGGGCATGTGGGGCATGTCCTACGGCGGGATCACCTCATTCAAGACCGCGGCCCTGGCCCCGGCTCATCTGAAGGCGATCGTGCCGATGTTCGGCGGCCTCGACCACTACCACGACATCGTCTACCCGGGAGGCTGCTTCAACTGCCTCGGCATCCTGGGAGGCTGGGGGCCGTTCATGACCGCCATGAACTTGACGCCTCCGATGTACCAGGACCCTGACGGACGTTGGTATCGACTGTGGCGCGAGCGATTGAAGGCGGGTCGGGCGCCTTACATCCTGCCCTACAAAGAGCACCCGGACTTCGACGAGTACTGGAAGTCGAAGACCATCGCCGGCGAGAACATCACAGTTCCGTCCTTCTTGATGGGAGCCTGGCGCGACATCTTCCCAGAGGCCATGGTCCGAGCCTATGAACGCATACGGGGACCTCGTCGAATCCTGATGGGCCCATGGATGCACGAGATGCCTGACCTTGCCGCCTTTGCCCAGGTCGACTATCTCGCCGAGATGACTCGTTGGTGGGACAGCTGGCTCAAGGGCATCGATAACGGGGTCCGTAACGAGCCCCCGGTGGTCATTTACGTTCAGGGACAGGGGTGGCGTTACGAATCTGAATGGCCGATCGCGCGAACCACAGACTCCGTGAGCTACCTCAGCCTCAGCGATAGCGGGATTGGCGGTCTGGTGACGGAGCCCTCGGCGCAAGCGAATGAGGTGTCTTACCAGGGCGATCCGACAGTCGGGGTCATGGCTGGATTGTGGGATCCGACCGGCACGGGACTCGGACTTCCACTGGACCAGGGCCCAGACGACCTCCGATCGATCACCTTCACCGGCGAGCCGCTCCTGGAAGCGCTGGAGATAACCGGCTCCCCCGAGGCAACGGTGTATGTCGCGCTGGACGAAGGAGCTGACGCGAATCTCGTCGTGAAACTGTGTGACGTGGCCCCCGGTGGACACTCCGCTCTCATAACAACGGGCTGGGCCAAGGCAAGCCGGCAAGACCCGGCTCGGACGCTCGAGTTCCGCGTTCCCCTCTGGGCCACGTCGTACGTCGTACACGCAGGTCACCGCCTCCGTGTTGCTGTCTCTTGCAGCGACTTCCCGCGGATCTGGCCGACACGATCGAACCCGCGCATCCGCCTTGCCACGGGCACGCCGACGCCTTCGGCGGTCCGCTTACCGGTCGTACCTCCAGCTGAGACGCCTGAGCTTCACCTGCCTGTCCCGGATCCGAATGTGAAGCGGACGCCACTCGACATCGAAGGCGTGCCCCGGTGGCAGATTGCTCAAGACAAGGCGACGGGCACCATGGTGGTCAGCACCGGAATCCGGTCCGCGATCCAATCGGTCGGTCGAGACGGGCGGTTCGAAATCGATCGGACCGGCCGCGCTTCGGTATCGGCAGCCACGCCCGAAGCCGCACGCGTCGAGGGGGAGGCGACGATACGCCTGCAGACCCCGCAGGGGTCCAACGTCATCGTGCAGAGTCGCCTCCGCGTTACACAGGATGGGCAGGACTTCCGCGCGTCGGTGACGGTGGATGGTCAGCTCGTCTTCGAACGCCAGTGGGGTGATGGACGCACAGAAACTTCTGATGAACGCATCGACGGTGATCGATCGGGCGCCGGCAGCGCCACATCGAAAGCGGTCAGCGGTCAGCCGGCCGGGACGGATGGCGCGCCCGCCGACCCGCGGGTTTCTTTTTGAACGGGTCGTCGCCCTGACGTAGCGGCCGAACCGCCAGCTCGTTCACCGTGACGTGCGGCGGTTGCGTGAAGGCGTAGATGACGGCATTGGCGACATCGTCAGCTGTCAGCGGCTCGAACGCGTCGAGGAGCGGCCGAACCACCGGACTGAGACGAGTCAACGGCGTGTCCACCAGTCCGGGCTCGATCAAGGTCACCTTGATCCCAGCGGACTGCGCCTCCATGCGAACGGCATGGCCGAATCCGACCACTCCCCACTTGCTGGCGATGTAAATGGACTCACCCTGGTATGCGTGTCGACCAGATTGCGACGCGATCAGGAAAATGTGGCCGGAACCCTGCTGGTACATCTGCGGCAGAACGTAACGAACCGAATAAGCGAGCCCGAGGAGGTTTGTCTCGATCACGTCACGCCAACGCTTGACGTCGCCTGAGACCGCCTGATCCTGGGCCGCTATCCCGGCGCTCGCCACCAGGAAGTCAATCCGCCCAAAGTTTTCGACGGCCAATCTGGGCAGCTCGGCAACCTGGTCGGGATCACGGACATCGCAAGCGATGGGAATTGCGGCGCCTCCTGCATTACTGATTGTCTTGACCAAGGCGCCGAGATCCTCGATGGAGAGGCCCGCCAAAACCATGCGCGCTCCCAACCTGGCGAACGCAAGGGCCGTGGCAGCGCCAATGCCGGAAGCAGCACCAGTGATGATTCCGACCGGACCCTGGCCACGCGCCTGTAAGTTCGCTGACCCAGTCATCGTTCTATGGGAAGCACCCTAGCGCCGACGCAGCCAGTCGCGCATCCCCGCCACCATTCGCTCGCGTTGATCATTCGCCTGCAGTGGTTCGGGAAAGCCCATCGGCAGCGGCGGAAAGTAAGCGGGCCGCTCGGCATGTTCCGCCAATTCAGCTCAAGGATGTAACGGGCTGGGGAGCGGTCCGCTGCAGCCACCATACACCTCGTCCGTCCGCGTGCTCAAAATTCTTGATCGCGGCCAGAACCGGGGGCTTGCCGGCTCGCCGAGGCGGTCCGGCTGAGGTCCTTTGTCGCGTCAGCCTTTCGCAAGCCAAGCGTCACATGCGGAGGCCTACTGGAGGATGTCTGCGTGGTGTCTCGTCGCCTTGTTCAGATTGCTGGAGGTAGAGGCCAGAGGAATCAGTCCGATGACGCCGACCGCCTCGAATTTCAACCGCGGGGAGAGGACTCACCTTCAGAGCGCCGCACACCCAAGGACCGGGGCCGATCGGCGGGATCGAAGTGAAAAAGAGAGGGCCGCACAACTGCGGCCCCTCCTTCGATCTCCTTACCGGTAGACCTAGGTCCGGGTCGCGACATTGCGCGGGGCGTAGTACCGGCGCCAGATGAGTCGGTGGATCGGCAGCCATCGTGGGATGTCGCGCAGACCGGGGATGAACGGCACCATCGCCAACGCGATGGTGAGGACGGTCATAAGGATGATGATCCCCAGGTCGGCGTTGGACGCATTGAGCCCGAGGAAGCCGCTGTCGCTGGTGAAGGGCGGCACCTGGTACCACATCGTGTACAGCCAGAGCCATGTCTGGCCGGGGTACGAGCCCGTCTCGTTCATCATTCCCCACTGGCTGCCGGTCAGGTGCGCCTGGTCGGCGAGGCCGGCGAGGTATCCGCCATCACCCATGAAGAGAAGCGGCTGGGTGTAGTCCGTCTGATAGAAGCGGCCGTTGATCACGAGCAGCCCATCCAGGCCGCCCGCCTGAGCGATGCCGAGAAGGTTCGACATCATAGTGGGGAGCGAACCGTAGTCCCCGACGGCGACCGTGACCTTTCCCTCTGTGACCGTCGCGTCAGCAAGGGCCTTGGTGTACGCGTCCAGCCACTTGCCCTGCTGGTCCGCGCTTGCTGTTTGCCAGGTGCTGAGCGCCGCGCCAAGGTCGGTGTTGCTGAAAGCGGCCCTCTGCAGCGGCTGGATCACGAATGAGTTGGCCGAGTCCACAGGGATCCGCGTTCCAAACCATTTCTGAGGTGCGATCGGCCCCCAGCTCTGGCCGGGACCTGCGGTGTTGTATGGATTGCCATAGCCGGCGCTGGTGGATGAACCAGCGAGCTCGGTGGTCGCAGTGGTCACGAAGTCGACGGGATCCTGCTGCGCCCAGGTCGCGATGGTGATCGGAGCCACGTCCGGCGACGAAAGGAACGCAGTCGCCACAAGCGCGATCAGCGCCACAACGCCCAGGGCGATGACGAGCTCCTTCACGAGGTCGTAAGGCACCATTCGCATGCCGCGGTAGTACTCCTCTTGCGTCGCGCCCATCGGTTTCATGACGACGCACCCCCTTCCGGATCGATCGGCTTCACGACGCCGCGCAAACGCACCAAGACGATGTGCACGACCACGAGGATGGTCACGCCGATCGGCAGCAGCATGATGTGGAGCCCATACATCTGACCGAAGTTCAAGACGTTGAAGAACGCGCCGATTCCGCCTGCATTCATCGCATCCTTGGCGTTGATGGCGATGAACTGAGCATCGAAGTTCTGCTGGGACAGGTAACCCGTGAATGCGGTGAGGACGCTCACTCCGAAGATCACCACACCGATCGCCCACGTCGCTGCGCGCCCATGGCGCCAACCGGCCATGAAGTATTGGCCCCAGAGGTGCAGGACCATGAAGATGAAGAACAGCTGAACCGACCAGAAGTGAAGGCCGTTGAAGAAGCGGCCAGTCCGCGAGTCATGCCACCACTGCGGGCCCATGAACGCAAGCACCACGCCACTGATCACCACCCAGACGAGCGCGGCAATGGTGACGACGCCAAAGACGTAGACCCAAGACCCGACGTAGTAGGGCTGCCGGTCCGGCAGGAGGTGGTCCATAGGCAGGTGGCGGTCGATCGCCTGCCGGAGGCGCAGGGTCCAGCTGCTCGGTTTCGACTCGGACGGCGTGGCGCCGGTGGCGCTAGTTTTGGTGGTCATTTTCCCCCGCCTCCGTGTGAGGGAACGGGATCACCAGCGCGATCGCGAACAAGACGATCATCCCGGCGATCACAAGCAGGTTGGGAACGGAGATCAGGATGAATCCCCAATGGAAGTACGTGGTCGGTGTGTCCATGCGCTTGGCAGCTCCTCTGTTCATTGACGTTGGCGTCGAATCTGATCGCCTCGACCACCTTCGACAATTCGAACTTGTGATGGCGCCTACCCATAGGGCCTGACGGCCCCCTCCGCCCAGGACTTGGGGCCCCCCCAATCGTCCTGCGGTGCCGGGGACTTTCGGCACTCGCGGCCGCCGCCGGCCGGCGGGAGACTCAGCTCATTCGGAGCTTGAGAGGTGAGTTGACGTGGAGGTGTGCACCATGCCCGGCGGGAACAACCCCTGCCCCGCCACCGACGACAGGTACTTCACTGCCGAAAGACCCTGCCGGTTGGGGCCGCAGACCCTAAGCCGGCCGGGCCCAACGGCAGGCGTCATTCATCTCGAAGCCCTGTTCACTAGCTGCAAGAGCCGTCCGAGCTCAAATCAAACCCTCGAACAGAGGGATCAAGGAGAAAACGTCATGAACAAGGCAATTCGGTGGCGAATCATCAGTCTTCAGGCGGTCTTGGTTTTGGTCCTCGCGGGAGCTGCTGGATTTGCGTTTGCCATGGGGTCATTCACCACCACGCAGATTCACGACGAGCTGACTGCTCAGCAGGTCTTCTTCCCCGGCACCGACCAGATCAAGGCCGGCGGAGCGCTCGACCCCGCGAAGTTCCCGCAGGAAATCCGCGACCAGGCGGGCAACCAGGTCACTGACGGCAACCAGGCGCGGATCTACGCCAACGACTTCCTCGGCGAGCACCTGCGGGGTGTTGCCGGCGGCCTTACCTACTCCACGATCGGCCCGAAGATCTCGGACGCGAACGCCCAACTCGCCGCTACGTCGAAGACCGACTCGAACTACGCGAGGCTTCAGGCCCAGGTCGCGACGCTCAACAGCCAGCGAGACACGCTGTTCAAGGGTGAGACCCTGCGCTCGATGCTTCTGAACGCTTACGGCTGGTGGACGGTCGGCGTCTACACGACCTACGCGGGTATCGCACTGATGCTGGTGGCACTCGGAGTGCTCGGTGCGCTGGTCTTCGAGCTCTTCATCGCCGGGCGCAAGCCCGAAACAGTCAAGGTCGCGCAGAAGTTCGCTGCGTGACAGCTCATCGGAACGGCACGCTCCGGCGGGTTCGGCCCGCCGGAGCTCCGGTTTGCAAACCAAGAATAGGAGAGGCTGACGGCCGTCGATTTATCCTCGCCCGTTGGCGGTGGCGCCGGCCGCCTCTCCTGCCCGTTTGCCGAAGACGAGCAGGTCGCTCAACGAGTTGCCGCCTAGGCGGTTGGCGCCGCTGAGGCCCGCCGAAATCGTGCCATTCGGCCCTACTTCAGGCAGGCGTCGTCGATCAAGCTGGATCCAGAGCGAGAAGCCCAGGGCCGCAAGGCGACACCTGATGGGGATGAAATGGCTTGAGCCGACCCGGGCCTCTCGCTCGCTTGTTATTGCGATCCCGGAGTCGTCGTGTGGCGGGCCAGGTACGCGGCGGCCTCGGCCCGTCGCGCGACCTCGAGCTTCGACAGGATCGTGGACACGTAGTTCTTGACAGTCTTCTCGGCCAGCTTCAGCTCTTTGCCGATCTGGCCGTTCGTGTGACCTTTGGCGACCAGGGTTAGGATCCGCTCTTCCTGAGCCGATAGCCGTGCGAGCTTCGCGTCCCGCATGTTTTTCCCCTTGCGGAGCCGCTCGAGGACCGACTTCGTGACCTCCGGATCCAGAAGGCTCCTGCCGGCGCCGACCTCGCGGATGGCGCGGATCAGCTCGCCACCACGGATCTGCTTGAGCACATAACCGGCGGCGCCGGCCATGATCGACGCGAAGAGCGCCTCGTCGTCGGCGAACGAGGTGAGCATGAGCACCTGGGTCTTCTCGAGCCGAGCCCTGATCTCGCGCGTCGCCTCGATGCCGCTGCCGTCCGCAAGGCGGACATCCATTACGACGACATCGGGTTTGGTGCTGAGGGCCTGGTCGACAGCCTCCTTCACCGATCCCGCCTCGGCAACCACTGTGAGGTCGTCGTTGGCGTTGATCAGAGACTTCACCCCGTCACGGACGACTTCGTGGTCGTCGACGAGCAAGATCCGTAGCCGGTTCGTTGGCATCCACCCTATCGTCCCACCGCTGCACGTGATGGCGCATTGCCTGTAGTCCCCTTCCGCGGGGGCCGAATGGCCCTGTCCTGAGAAACCGGAAAGGCTATTCGCAAGCTGGTCCCCTGGCCGCGTTTGCTGACGATGCGCAGGCTACCTCCCATCGAAGCTGCCCGCTCCCGCATGTTGCGCAGCCCGTTGCCCGCCGATTCCCCACGCGCGTCGAAGCCTGAACCGTCGTCTTCGATCGTGAGGAGCGCGCTTCGTCCCGCGGGGCCAAGTCGGACCGCGGCTGTTGTCGCCTTCGCATGCTTGGCCACATTTGAAAGCGCTTCGCGTGTCACCTGAACGATCTCATGTGATCGGCCGGACAGACTGGCGGCAAGGTCGCTGTCGACCTCGACCGTTACTTTGAAGCCGGAACTGGCCTGCACCTCCTCGCCTAGAGCGCGAAGAGCCTGGTCGAGCTGGCGGTCGGCGAGGATGCCTGGCCGCAAACCAAAGATGTAATTCCGCAGGTCGAGAATGACCTTGTCGAGCTCGCCCACCGCACCTTCGATGCGTTCCGCCTGCTGAGTGGAGCCGCTCATCAACGCGGTCCCCTGCAGGCCCATCCCGACCGCAAAGAGCGCCTGGATCACCCCGTCGTGAAGCTCCCTGGCGATGCGTTCCCTTTCCTCTAAGAGCCCGATCCGCCGGACGTGCGCTTGAGCGCCGGCATACTCCATGGCCACGGATGCCTGGTCCGCAAAAGTCTCCACCAACCGTACGGTCCCCGGGTCGAACAGGCGCCCACCTTTGACATTGGCAACCATCAGGGTCCCAGTTGCTCGCCCGCGCACTCGAAGCGGCACGAAGATCGCCGGCCCGACCCGCCCCAGGCGGAGGACCGGCTGGTACGCGCCCCGATGGGCACTTGCGTCCTCCGTGACCAACGGCCGGCCGGACTCCATCACGTCTCCTGAGAGTGACTTCGCCGCCGGCACCGACTGCCCCCGGACGTCCGCCGCGCGCGCACCCACGGCTGCGGCCACAATGAGCTGGCCGGGGATCGGGCTGATCGTGAGGATCGTCGCGGAGTCGGCGCCGGCCAGGTCTCGCGCGTGCTCGGCGATGCCGGCCAGCTGAGAGTCTGCGTCCGAGCCGGCGAGAATTTCGCCCGTTATGTTTTTCAGGGCATCGAGCCATCTCTCTCGCTGGCGGGTCTCCGCATAGAGGGTTGCATTGGCAATGGCGACGCCCGCCTGAGTGGCGAGGATGACTACTGATTCCTCGTCTGCCGCGCTGAAAGCCGACGCGCTTCGCTTTTCGGCGAGATAGATGTTTCCAAAAACCTTGCCCATCGCCTTGATGGGCGCCCCCAGGAACGAATGCATCGCAGGGTGTTGGGCCGGAAAGCCGACCGATTTGGGATGGTCGGAGATGTTTGTAATGCGGATTGGTCGGGGCTCCCTTATGAGATGGCCCAAGATCCCACGTCCCCGGGGCAGCGCGCCGATGGCGCGCCTCTGCTTGGCGGAGATCCCAGTGGTAATGAACTGCTCCAGCTCACCCCCTTCGCCGATCACCCCCAGCGCCCCGTAACGTGCGTCGGTCAGCTGTGCGGCGAGGTCGACGATCCGCTGCAGGACGATCGGCAGCGACAGCTCCGACGCCAACGTCAGGCCGGCCTCGAGCAGTACGTCCTTTCGATCCTGCCCGCGGCTCACCTGGCGAATTTACGCCATCGCCGAGCGGCGTTCGACCCCCGGCGTAGGGGCCAAAGACCCCTAGGTGGCCAGGCCATACGACCCTAGGGCCGCAGCCGATCTGGTGGAAAGCTCTCGTCATGGAGACCACGAAGCGGTTTGGGAAGATCTTCCTGGCCACCGACGGCAGCGAACAGTCCCAGGCGGCGGTTGAGGCCACGATCGCCATCGTCAAATCGCCGACCCTCAAGGTCCGCGTCGCGCATGTGTGGAACCTGGAGGTTCACCACCGCCACGGGCACTGGGATGTCGAGGTGCGCAGCGAGGCGGAGAAGAACATGACTGGCAGGCCGGTCCTGATCGCCGAGCGAGTGACGGCGTGATCAGCCTTCGCAAGCATCGGACCGTTTCGAACGTGATGACGAATCAGGTTCATGTCGCCGGAGCCTTGACGCCTTTCAAACGGCTTGTGCAGCTGATCGAGGAGAACCGCGTCAGCGCGATTCCGATCGTGGACGAGCAAGGTGTTCCGATCGGAATCGTCTCTGAATCCGATCTGCTTCTCAAGGAACGGCGGCAAGAGCTGGAATCGGAACCGAGCCGGCTGCATCCGCTGCGCAGGCGAGAGCAAAGGGCCAAAGCGTCTGGGGTCGTGGCTTCCGAGATCATGACCTCACCACCGATCACGGTGCAGTCGGATACCACACTTCCAAGCGCGGCTCGCCTGATGCAGGAACGCAACATCCGACGGCTTGTCGTCGTCGACCATCGCGGCAAGATCGTCGGCATCGTCAGCCGAAGCGACCTGCTGCAGGTGTTCCTGCGCACCGATGAGGAGCTCCGCGATGAGGTGCTCTCGATGATCATTCCGTCTTTGTTCCTCCCCACGCCGGAAACAGTTCAGGTCGCGGTGCGTTGGAACGTTGTGACGCTGTCCGGCACGGTCGACCGAAAGTCCGACGCGGAGATATTGGCTCGGGTCACGAAGGAGCTCGACGGCGTGGTCGACGTTGTCAGCCGGCTTCGGTACAGCTGGGATGACGCCGAGCCGGCGCCGGCCACACCGGCCTAGCCTCCGAGTTACTTGTCGCATGGTGATGACGTTTTAGTGTCCGGCGATCTGGCTTGCGATGTTCTTCAGCTCGCCCGGCTCTTCGCTCTCAGGATCCCCGCCGCGGCCCATGGCTGCCGCGGCCAGCAGCTTGGCCCCGCGCATGTAGCGAACTATGAAATCCAGATCCCGAAGCGAGCCTTCGACAGTGGTGCCGTCCCAGTCCGTAGCAAAACCGACGTACTCGAGCGTGCGATCGAACTGGTCGCTCCAGAAGGAATGTACGTAGTCGTATGGCACTCCCCGATCCAGGAGTGATGCCGCGGCCGACCGTCCCTGCTTTTCAGCGTTGTTGTAGTGCTCGACTCGTACGCGTCCAAACAGAGGGTGAGCGTGGTTCGCTATGTCTCCAGCTGCATAGACATCAGGCAGGCTGGTCCGGCAGAACGCGTCAACTTCGACACCATTCGAGATCCGCGCGCCGGCGGCCCTGAGGAGATCGACCTCTGGGTCGATACCGATGCCGGCGACCACGAAGTCGCATTCGAATTGGCGGCCCGACCTGGTCACGACGCGCTCGACTCGTCCGCCACCCTCGAGCCGATCGACGCCGTCACCCAGTACCAGCTGCACCCCGTGCGATCGATGGAGGCCGGCGATCACGGCGGCCACCTCGGGCCCGAGAACACGCACCAGCGGCGCCTGCGCCGGATCGATTGCGATCACCTCGAGTCCGAGCATGCGTAGCGATGCCGCAACCTCGCAGCCGATGAAGCCGAGACCGATGACGACGACTGTCCGTCCAGCACGAGCCGCAGCTTGAATCCGTTCTGAGTCTTCCTTTGTACGGAGATCAAAGACCCCTTCTCGGTCTGCCCCTGGAAACGGCAGGTGGCGCTTGCGGCCACCGGTGGCGATCAGAGCTCGGTCGTATGGAACGACCTCGTCGCCTTCGAGGCGAATCCGCTTGAATTCCGGTTCAAGCTTGACCACTCTCCTGCCCAGCACGAGGTCGATTCCAAGCCTCTCGTATTCACTTCGGGGCGCGACGAGCGCGTCCGCGAACTGCTCGGTGCCCCGAAGAAATCCCTTGGACAGTGGAGGGCGCTGATACGGTAAATGCGCCTCCGAGCCGATAAGGGTGACGTGAACACCCGCGTTCAGACGGCGGAGCTCGAGCGCCGCGTTGGCGCCCGCCAAGCCCGCACCAACGATTACGACCGACAAGCCGTTATCCACGCGCCGGCGGATCGATCCGGACATTGGCGCCGGTCAATGGAGCAGAGTCGGAGGTGGCGAGCCACGTGATGACGCGGGCGACCTCCTCGGGTGAAAGGGGTTCCTGGCCGATCCCCGCGATGCGGCCCATCTCGGTGGCGACTGTGGCGGGGCTGACCGCGTTGACTCGAATCCCCAGCGGCCGGCCTTCGACGGCGAGGGCCTCGGTCAGTCCAGCCAATCCCGACTTCGCAGCCACGTACGCGGACATCTTTGGAAACTTGTCGGTCCCTGAAACGCCGGACAGGCTGCTCACGTTCACGATGGTGCCGCCGGGCTTCATCAGACGGAACGCGGCCTGCGAGCAAAGGAACGCGCCCCTCAGATCGACTCGTATCACCTCGTCCCACGTCTCGACCTTCATATCGACGATGGACGCGAGCTCGAGGATCGCGGCATTGTTCACCAGCACATCGAGCCGCTCCAGCCCACCGAAGAATCGGGTCACCGATGCTTCGTCGCCCGCGTCGTAACCTGACGATCGACTGAGGTCGCGGCAGTCGTAACCGCGAGCCGTCATCTCTCGCATTACCGCAGCCCCGATGCCGCGGGATCCACCGGTGACGACAGCGATCAAACAGCCACCGCCGCCAGGGCAGCCTCGTAGGCGTCGAGCGATGCGTCGAGGCCGAGGCGCTGCACGGCCGATGCGCGAACGCCTGCACGATCGAGCTTGGTGGCGGCCTGGGCGGCTTCTGCCAGTGCCTTCACGTCGCCCGGTTCGCTCAAGAAGCCCGACACTCCCGGCTCAACAATCTCGACCAATCCTCCGCGAGAATATCCGGCGACCGGACAACCTGCCATCTGGGCTTCGGCGCAGACCAGGCCAAAGGGCTCATCCCAGTGCACGGGAAGCAGAGTGACTTTCGCGCCGGCCATCAGCTGCCACAGCCGGGATCGTGGTTGAGGCGGAAGGACGAGCGCGGCGCTCAGGTCGAGTTGATAGCTTGGGTCGTAAGGCACCCCCACCACAACTGGCCGCAATCCAATCGCGCGAGCAGCCGCAATCCCGTCTTCGAATCCCTTCTCCGGCGAAAGCCGCCCTGCCAGCAGGGCCTCCTCACGGATCGGGACCTCATCGACCGTGAAGACAGGCACTCCGTTGCGTAGGACGCTGACCTGCGCCGCGCCTGCCGCCGCCCACGCGCGCCGGCACGACTCCGACACGGTGGCAAATGCGCCCCGGCTCTTCAGGACTTCGTTGAGGACTCGATTGGAGATCGGCGGCATGTGGAGGGTGTGAAGCACTGGGAGGCCGTCCGACAGCTCAATGGCCTCCGCATCAAACGCGTGCTGCGACACGACGTCTGCACCCACTCGTCGGAGCTCTTTGAAGAGGAGCTCTAACGCCCGCCGCATGACTGGCGACGCCGCGGGCTCATCTCTCGATCCCGGCATCATCAACGCCTGGTCCGCACCCGGCGCAACGGGAATCTCAACGAGATCCACTCCGGGCACCTCTGAGCCTTCGGCACAGTAGACGAGAACCTCGTGTCCACGCCGAGACAGACCGATTGCCAGATCGCACAGGAACGCCTGCGCACCGCCAAGCTGTGCGGGCTGAAGAGGAGTCACCAACGAGGCGACGACCGCGATCCTCAGTGGCTTGGCCGGATGTGAGACAGAAACTCCGCACGCGTGCGCTGGTCGCTGCGAAAGACCCCCAACATGCACGACGTCACGGTTTGCAAATTTTCCTAGGTGGGAGATGAAGCCGCGGTGTTCATCCGCGGTCAACCTCGACGACGTTGTTCTCGGTCTCTTTCAAGCGGACCCGTTCCAACCGAGCCGATGAGAGCCTGCCCTCCAGGCGGCCCCAGATTGCCAGGGCGACATTTTCGGTGGTGGGCAGACAGCCCTGCAGCCAAGGCACATCGCGGTTCAGGTGGCGATGGTCGACATCGTGGATCACCAGGTCCTTCACAATCCGGTCGACCTCCCTCAAATTGATCACCATGCCCGTGTTCGCATCCACAGATCCGCTGACAGTCACCTCGAGCTCGTAGTTGTGGCCATGGTCCCCGGAACAGGCCCCGAATACCTCGCGATTGCGGGCCTCGTCCCACTCTGGCTTGGCCAGGATGTGACCGGCCGCAAAGGTCAATCTTCTCGTCAGGTTGACGCGTGGCGGCCGGCTCATGTCCATATGCGTGAATCGATTTAGAAGTGGATTACTTCCAGGCTGCTTCCAGCGCTCCGCCTGGCTGGCAACGCTACAGCCTCGATGATGTTGCCCGACTCCCAACCCAGTACCTGGCTGCCATCCCCAGCGTTGAACGCGACGCGGCCGCCCGCGGCGACGCAGAGGCGGCCCAGCGGCTCCGTAGGGCTCTGTTCTGGCCGATGGTGTATGAGCTGGAGCCAGAGCTGTGGGACGCCGTCAGCCAGGCCGAGCCCATTCATCCGGGAATCCTCGCAAAGCTCGAGATCGATGGACGGCGGGTTCTCGAGGTGGCCGCAGGCAGCGGCCGGCTCACCGTCTACCTTTGCCCGCGAGCGGCCGGACTCGTCTGCGTAGAGCCTTCTTCCGGGCTGAGACGCATTCTTGTCAGCCGCTGCCCGAGTGCTGACATACGCGCCGGATTCTTCCATGCACTCCCGATTGTGGACGCTTGGGCTGAGCTGACGGTGTCCTGTGCCAGCATCCCACCCGATCCTGCCGCAGTCCTCGAGCTCGAGCGGGCGACTACGCGCGGCGGCGTGCTGGCATTGATCAGCCCTGAAAGCCCAGATTGGTTCGAGGAGCGCGGGTGGGAGCGGCTCAGCTTCGATCCGACCGACGTCGTCATCAACCCCCACGACCCCGAGCTCGAAGCCATCTTCGGACCACTCGACGCGCCTCATGAGCTCCTCTGGCGCCGGCGATGACGTGCCACGGCGCCGAAGCCAAGGTCTCGGCCATTGGTTCGAGCGCTTAGAGTGTTCGGATCGCCGGCTCACGAAGGGTGGAGGTCATGAGATGAATCCCGAGGACTTTCCCGCGCCGAAGGACGGCTTTGTGATAACGCACTTTCTGGTTGTTTCCGATCAGGACCGGTCCCGTGAGTTCTATCGGTCGTTGTTCGACGGGCAGGTTCTCCTGGAGCGCGACCCGGTCATCATGAAGGTCGCCAACACGTGGCTCATACTCAATGTGGGCGGCGGTCCCACCGACGACAAGCCCACGGTCACTCTCACGACGCCGCCCGACCCTGACCGCACAAGCGCCTTTCTCAACGTTCGCGTCGCTGACATCGAGAAGACCTACAAGGAATGGTCGGCGAAGGGCGCGAAGTTCCTCACCGAGCCGAAGGACCATGGACGCGAAATCCGCGCGTACGTCCAGGACCCAGACGGCCATCTGATCGAGGTAGGCCAAGCGACCGGCATCCTCAGCTGATCCTGCCACGACGGCGGAGTCAGCTTTGCGATTGGCAGTAGATATAGACGGCATCGCACACAACAGAGCCCTGCTCCAGTCGTTCTTCGTCGGTCGCCAGACCGTCGCGAAGGCCGTCGAAAATCGCAAGAACGCCAGACGACTCTGGCGGCGAGCCGTCTTCATGAGGCAGGTCGGCGCCGCGGATGATCGCAGCCATCCGATGGAGCGCCGGATCGCGAAGCTCGTACTTGTCGAGCAGTCTTTCGAAAGTGCAGCGGCCGTCGCGGTGACTCAGCTCGGCGCCACGAATGTCGAACGGAATGGCGTCGACCTTTCGAATATCGCGTGTGCGTGAGACGAATTCGAAGGTCGCCTCGGGATCGATGAAACGCCGGATCGCCCATGCCGTAGCGGTGCGATCGACGTGGATGCGTTCGCGGGTGATGAAATGCAATGCGTCGCCCCTCCCGTGCTCGCCATCGAAGATCCTAGCTTTCGCCAACAACTATTGCAACGTAGGTTGCATGTAATGTATGTTTCGGGCAATGGTTCGCCAACCGCTCCTGATCTTCGATCCGGGGCTGCCCCGCAAGGTTTGGCGTCCTCTCGCGGCCGCGGGCACCATGGCGGTCGAGCACGAACTGGCGGCGGCTGTCGCGTGAGCTCCCCCAAATGGCTCGTCCTGACGTGGCGGCTCCCAGCCGCATCGAGCACGGGGCGGGTGGCCACGTGGCGTAGCCTTCGACGTCTTGGGGCGGTCACCCTCACACCCGGGGCCGTGATCCTTCCGTACAGCGAACAGCTGCTCGAGCAGCTCGAGTGGATCGCAGAAGACATAGTCCAGCGCGAAGGCGACGCTTACGTGCTCCCGGTCACCGAGCTCGCTGAGGCAGACGAAGATGAAATCCGCCGGCGCATGAGCAACGAAAGCCACGAGGAATATCTCCAGTTGAGAGAAGCTGCGGCTGTCCTCGCTCGTCGCCTGGCGAAAGCTGACGCCCAGGCCCTTGAGCCGCTCGAACGTTCCCAGCTCGGGCGCGAGCTTGCTGGTCTTCGGCGCCGCTTCGCGAGCACGGTCGAGCGGGATCATTTCGAATCGTCAGACCGCTCTCCTACCCGGCGGGCCATCGACCTGGCTGACTCCGCCAGCCGGTCTCTTCACTCCCCGGCGCGCCTGCAACACAAGTCAAGGCAGGACTGATCGTTGCGTTGGGTCACGAGAAAGAACGCAGCGGTGGATCGGATCGCTTGCCCCTGGTTGATCCGGCGATTCATCGATCCCGAAGCCGAATTCCTCTTCGTCGCACCAGACGAGGTCGACCGAGTTGTGCGGGACCAAGGGGCGACGCCTTTTGACGTCACAGGGGCCAAGCTAGGGCATGTTGCCGGACGATGCAGCTTTGAATCGATCCTCGTCGAATACCGCTTGGAGGATCCGGCATTGCGACGGTTAGCCGCAATCGTGCATGGCGCCGACATCGAATCGGATCTCGATCGCGCTACAGAAGCGTCGGGCTTGAAGGCGATCGCGCTCGGGTTCCGCAAGCTGTACGGCGAGCGGGACCACGAGAAGCTGGAGGCTCAAACCCCGATGTATGACGCGCTCTACGCCTGGTGCCTCGATGAGGTCGCGAACCATGGCCACAACGAATGATCTGCTCCAACTGGTCTGCGACTTGGTTGCGATCGAGTCTGTGCTGACCTTGTGACGAGCGGCCTGTCCGGCGCCGCTCGGTGCCAGCGCCGGACAGAGACCCGCCAGACCTGCACTACCTCGAGCTTGAACTCACAGCCTCCGTTCGTTCGATCTTCTCGATCGCTGCATTGATCAGGTTGACCACCTCGTCCGGATGAGAAACCATGGGCAGGTGGTTCGAGTTGACCTCGATCACGGTTGCGCCCATCCGCTTCGCGAAAAGCCGCTCCGCGTCTGGCGGGATGGCCTCGTCATCCTGAGCGACGAGGTACCAAGAGGGAAGGGACTTCCAGGCCGGCACGCCCATTACCTCCCCGAGCGCGCTGACCGCCAGCGGCTGCTGCACAGCGAACATGACCTTGGCTTTGACAGGATCGACGTCACCCGCAAAATGATTGATGAAATCGTCCTCAGGCAGCCATGCGTAGCCCTGCTTGTCGATGCTCAGATGTGCGATCGCAGGGGTTGGCGGTCCCTGGGCCAGGATCGTGCCGAGCGACTCACCCAGGTCGAGGCCGAAAGCCGCCACATAGACAAGACCGGCGACATTTGGCGCCTCTTCGCCGAGCGCCGTCATGATCTGCCCGCCGTATGAGTGTCCTGCGACGATTGTCGGGCCGTCCTGCCGGGCGAGCACCTGGCGAAGTCGTGCAACGTCGTCCGCAAGCTTCGCCATCGAGAACTGGGGCGCAGTCACGTTGAAGCCGCTTTTCTGAAGGCGCTCGATTACAGCGCTCCAACTCGAACCGTCGGCCCAGGCGCCGTGGACCAAAACAATGTTGGGTAAACCGTTCATGTCAACTCCTCCTATCAGCTCCACCTCGCGGTGGGCCACAACCGTGCGATCCGATTACTGATATAAACAGAACGGTCTGTATAGTATTCCAGCGGGAAAGCTGAGGATCGGTTGCACTCGGTAGTCATCCGGCGCGGGGCCCGAAAGCGACCACCGCTTGCCATCGGCGTTGCTGTACGGCTAGATTCAGCGACCCCGATATTCGGGCTTGCGCTTGCCGGTGAAGCCCGCGTGGAACTCGCGGAAGTCCTCGGCCGTCATCAGCAGAGTCTGGGTGAACGCCTCCATCTCGATGGCAGTGGCATAGTCGGTTGAGGCTCCGCGGTTGAGCATCTCCTTGGTCATCGCGAGTCCCCACGGAGCAAGCTCCTTCAAGCGGGTGACATAGTCGGCCACGGCGGCGTCGAGCTGATCGTCCGCAACGACCCTGGAGGCAAGGCCCCAGGCGAGAGCCTCTTGACTTGTGATCTTGCCCCCGAGCAGAAGGGCCTCTGTCGCGCGGCCGAGGCCGACGATGCGGGGGAGCATCCAGCAGATACCCATGTCGCCGCCCGAGAGCCCCACACTGGTGAAGAGAAAGCGGAGACTCGCCGACTCGGCCAGGATGCGTATGTCCGCCGCGGCCGCGAGGACCGCACCCGCGCCGGCGGCTACACCGTTGACCGCAGCGATCACAGGCTGAGGGATCTCGCGAAGGTTGCGCACGCAAGCGCCTGTCATGCGCGCGAACTCGTAGATGTCATGGGTGTCGCTCTTGATCAGCTCGGCGATGATCTCGTCGACATCCCCGCCGGAGCAAAACCCGCGGCCTTGACCCCGGATTACGAGCACGCGGACGTCCTGGCGCCGCCGCAGCGAATCGGTCAGGTCGCGGATGTCTGCGTACACGCCAAAGGTCAGGGCGTTGAGTCGCTCCGGCCTCGAGAACGTGAGCGTCGCGACACCGTTGCGTTCGTCGTAGTCGAAATGCTGCCAGCGCTTCATGGCCGGCGCACAGCGACAGCATCGATCTCGACCAGCGCAGCCGCGTTGAAAAGGGAGCTGACCTGGATCAGAGTCGTCGCTGGGTAGTGGTGGCCGAACACCTCGCGGTAGGCCGACCCGATTGCGGGCAGATTCTCTTTGTAGAGCGTCAGATCGGTCACGTAATAGGTGAGCTTGACGGTGTCGGAAGGCGCACAGCCCGCCGCGCGAAGGGCGATCGCTAAGTTGCGGATCGCGCGGGCGAATTGAGCCACGACGTCACCCGGCTCGACGACTTTGCCCGTTGCGTCACTCCCGATTTGCCCCCCCAACCACACAGTGTCGCCGGCGACGGTCGCGTGCGAGAAACCTTTGGCCGGTGCGAGCTCGTCAGGATTGACGTTTTCAGGGCCGGTCGGCTGCATGACGGTAGTATGTCGAGCGCAGGGCAGGCCGGACGCGCGCAGGCTGTCCTTCCGACGTAACGCGGAGGGCTTTTGACGCAGGTCTCACGATCGGCGCATGTCGATACGTTCACCCGGGACAACCTCCCCGATCGAGCGATGTGGCCGGATTTCCTGTTCACCCTCCCCGAGCTCCGATACTCGCCGTCCCTCAACTGCGCTGCCGACCTTCTCGATCGCCACGTCCAGGCAGGCGAAGGCTCCAGGCGTTGTGTGGTGACGGACTCGGAGATCTGGACGTACGCGGACCTGCTCAAGAGGTCCAACCAGGTGGCGCAGATCCTCGTCGAGGATGCCAACCTGGTGCCCGGCAACCGCGTCCTCCTGCGCGGCCCCAACAACCCCTGGTTGGTCGCAAGCTGGCTCGGCGTCATCAAGGCGGGCGGTGTCGCCGTGACAACGATGCCTTTGCTGCGGGCGGGAGAGCTGCGCACGATGGCGGAGATAGCCCATGTAAGCCTCGCGATCTGCGACCACCGTTTCGTCCAGGACCTGGAGGGGGCCGCCATCCCGGGCCTGCAAACCCTGCTCTATGGCGGCACCGCACAGGACGACATGACCAGCCTTGCCGAAGCCAAACGAGCCGAGTTCGAGAACGTGGCGACGGCTGCCGACGACGTATGCATGCTCGCCTTCACCTCTGGCACGACGGGAAAGCCGAAGGCGACGATGCATTTTCACCGCGATGTCCTCGCCATCGCGGACACGTTCTCGCGCCACGTGCTGCGGCCAATCCCGGACGACCTGTTCGCGGCGAGCCCCCCGCTGGCCTTCACATTCGGGCTGGGCCAGAGTGTTGTCTTTCCATTGAGGGCTCGGGCCGCGGTCTACCTCCTCGAGCAGCCCTCACCGCAGCGCCTGCTCGAGGCGGTCGAGCGCCACGGCATCACAGTGCTCGCCACGGCCCCCACTGCGTATCGCGCGATGGTGCCCAACCTGGGCGCGGCCCAGCTCACGACGCTGCGCGCGTGCGTGTCGGCGGGTGAGACATTGCCAAAAGGGACCTGGGATGCCGTCCATGACGCTTGCGGCATTCGCATCATCGATGGCATCGGTTCGACCGAGATGCTTCACATCTTCATCTCCGCATCGGGCAACGAAATCCGCCCCGGCAGCACTGGCCGCGCTGTGCGCGGCTATGTGGCCGAGGTCCAGGACCCGGACGGGAGACCCGTGCCCGAGGGGGAGCTAGGACGCCTGGCTGTGAAAGGCCCGACAGGCTGCCGGTACCTGCGAGGTGACCGCCAGGCGACTTATGTGCAAGACGGCTGGAATATCACGGGCGACGTCTACGCTCGCGACCGCGACGGCTACTTCCGCTATCAGGCACGCGCGGACGACATGATCATCTCCGCGGGTTACAACATCGCCGGCCCCGAGGTTGAAGAGGCGCTGCTTCGGCATCCCGCGGTCGCCGAGGCGGCGGTTGTCGGCGCACCAGATGAGGAGCGCGGCATGGTCGTCAAGGCGGTGGTGGTGCTTCAGCCGGGCGCCGAGCTCGGCCCGGAGCCGGCGAGGACGTTGCAGGATTTCGTCAAGAGCCAGATCGCTCCGTACAAGTACCCGCGGGCGATCGAGTTCGCCGATGAGCTGCCGCGGACGGCGACAGGCAAGCTGCAGCGGTTTCGGCTGCGAGAAAGGAGCTGAGGGTCTCGAAGCCGGTACTCAAGCTCGCGGTCATCGGCGGCGGGCCGGCGGGCCTCTACCTGTCGACGCTGGTCAAGCTTCTGAACCCAAACGACCAGGTCGAGGTCTGGGAGCGAAATGCTGCAGACGACACTTTTGGGTTCGGCGTCGTCTTTTCCGACGAGACGCTCGGCGGCATCGAGCATGCAGACGCCGCTTTCTACCAGCGCCTATCGAAGGACTTCGCGGTCTGGGACGACATCGATGTGCATTTCCGCGGCCAGATCCTGACCTCGGGCGGTCATGCGTTCGCCGCCATCAGCCGGCAGCGCCTGCTGGCGATCCTTCGCGAGAGGTGCGAAGAGTTTGGAGTCACCATCCACTACCGCGAGGTGGCGCCGCCGCTCGAGCAGCTGTGCAGCTCCTATGACATGGTGGTCGGCGCCGACGGCGTCAACAGCCTGACCCGCAACGCTCGCGCTCACGTGTTCCAGCCGCAGCTCGATGCACGCCATTCACGCTACATGTGGCTGGGCACGCCTGTGGTCTTCGACGCGTTCAAGTTCTTCATCGCCGAGACGGACATCGGGACTGTGCAGGCCCACGCATATCCCTACAGCGACTCGATGAGCACGTTCATCGTCGAGCTCGAGGAGGGCAGCTGGATGCGCAGTGGCCAGATGGATTCCGCCGAACGATCGTGGCAACCAGGCGAGAGCGACGAGAAAGGAATTGCGTTCTGCGCCCAGGTGTTTGGGGACGCGCTGCGTGGAAGGCCTCTACTCGCCAACAACAGCCGCTGGATCCGGTTTGCGACTTTGCGCACGCGATCCTGGCGCGATGGCAATTTGCTGCTGATCGGGGACGCCGCCCATACCGCCCATTTTTCGATTGGTTCAGGGACGAAGTTGGCGATGGAGGATGCGCTTGCGCTTGCTGCATGCCTGCACGAGAACACGAGCGTGGATGAGGCTCTGGTCGCCTACGAAGCTGAGCGCAGGCCGGTGGTCGAGAGTGTGCAGCGAGCGGCGCAGGCAAGCCTCGAGTGGTTCGAAAACATATCGCAATACACGCGCCAAGAGCCACTCCAGTTCGCGTTCAACTTGCTCACCCGGAGCCGGCGCGTGACTTACTGGAATCTCAAGGTTCGCGATCCCGAGTTTGTAGCCAGAGTCGACCGCTGGTTCAACAAAGGCCGTCATCCGGTGCCACCGATGTTCGCTCCATTCCGGCTGCGCGATCTCGAGCTGGCCAATCGCGTCATCGTCTCGCCGATGGACATGTACACCGCCGAGGATGGGTTGATCGGGGATTTCCACCTCGTGCATCTGGGCAGCAAGGCGCTTGGAGGCGCAGCGCTGGTCATGACCGAGATGGTGTGCGTGTCACGCGACGCTCGGATCTCGCCAGGTTGCGCCGGCATGTACAGGCCGGAGCACGAGGCCGCGTTCGCGCGGCTTGTCGAGTTCGTGCACGGGCATACTCCGGCGAGGATCGGAATCCAGCTCGGCCATTCCGGCCGCAAGGGTTCGACCAAGCTCATGTGGGAGGGCATGGATGAGCCGCTGGAATCGGGCAACTGGGATCTGATCGCACCGTCGCCTCTCCCCTACCTACCCGTCAGCCAGGTCCCGCGCGAGATGACCCGCGCCGACATGGACCTGGTGCGCGACCAGTTCGTCGACTCGACGCGGATGGCGATACGCGCCGGCTTTGACCTCCTCGAGCTGCATTGCGCGCACGGCTACCTGTTGGCCAGTTTCATCTCGCCGCTCACCAACAACCGTCACGACGAGTACGGCGGTGGCCTGGAGAACCGGCTCCGCTATCCCCTCGAAGTGTTCGATGCGATCCGATCGGAGTGGCCAGCCGACAAACCGATGACTGTGCGGGTGTCAGCCGTGGACTGGTACGACGGCGGCTTGAGCGCCGACGATTCGGTCGTGGTTGCCCGCGCATTCGCTTCTCACGGAGTGGATGCGATTGACGTGTCCACAGGTCAAACGGTGGCTCCCGAGCAACCGAGCTTCGGCCGGAGCTACCAGACCCCATTCGCTGACAGGATCCGAAACGTAGCCGGCATCGCCACCATCGCCGTCGGCGCGATCAGCGGATACGACGACGTGAACAGCATCATCCTGGCCGGCCGCGCGGACCTATGCGCTCTCGGGAGGGTGCACCTCTACGACCCCGCCTGGACGCTGCACGCGGCCGCTGACCAGGAATTCAATGTGACGTGGCCGATGCAGTTTCAGCGCGGAAGCCGTAAGCCCCCATCAGGGCGCACCGACGGCCCTCGTCCGCGGCTGGAATTGATCCGCGGCGGGGCCACACGAGGCCGCCACCAGCGCTGGCGGCCACGAGCAAACGGCTAGCGCCAGGTTTCCGGGCCGGGCACGTTCCGAACCGAGTGCGACGTGCCGGGCCCGGTCGGCCCCGAGTTCCACGCCTTGCCAAGGGTCATCGTCGGCGTTGCTGTACGACCAAGCATTTCAAACCCAAGTCGAATCTTCAATATCGATAATGACCCGACCACTGTTCACATGCTACCGATGGCCGGGGTGTGTGCCCCTCGATCAGCGTGCCATCTGTCAGGAATCCCCATCCACTTTTGGTCCACGCTCGGGGTGCACTAGTCGGAGTGGCTTTGCGTCTTGGACGCCGCGATCGCCTTGCGTGCCGTGTCCTCGAGCCTCGAAAGGTGGCGAAGCATCGCGGCCTCGGCCCGCAGGGGGTCGTGCGCGGCGAGCGCAGCCACGATCGATTCAAGCTCGTCGAGCGTCTGCTCCGGAACGCTTGGGACCGAGACCGTGAACTCCCGGCTCTGGTGCGCAACTTCACGTAGGCTGCGGATGATGGCGGAGATCAGCGGGTTGTGCATGGTATCGATCACTTCATCGTGAAGGCGCTCATCTGCCTCTACCAGCCCCTCGAGGTCTTGGTCGCCACTCATGAAACGCCTCTTTACGCTCGCGACCAGAGCCTCCAGATCGGCAACCGCCTCATCGCCAAGTCGGGTGGCGGCAACTGCGGCGGCCACCGGCTCGAGAACCCGCCGCAGCTCGAACAGATGCAATAAGGACGTTGGGTCCACTCTCAGAGCAAAATGCAGCGGCGCAAAGAGCTCCGCTGCGGTCAGGTCGGTCACGTAGGTTCCGGCTCCCGGTCGCGTGATCAGGATGTTGAGGGCGACCAACTCGCGGATCGCCTCGCGCACGGAACTCCTCGAGACCTGAAATTGTGTTGCCAACTCCCTCTCAGGAGGCAAACGCTGCCCCCGAGCAAACCGCCCCGACACGACAAGTTGCCTGATCCAGCCGGCGGCATCTGAGGGGCCCGGCTCGGATGCGATAAGCGGTGGGACAGGACCGGAGGCGTCCACCTAAGTTCCTAAGGCCCTCAAAATCTCACCAGCCCTCCGTCTATCAGCACTGACTCTCCAGTCACGAAAGCTGCTTCGTCGCTCGCCAAATAGACGACAAGCCCGGCTATCTCCTCAGGTGTGCCGGCTCTATCGAGCGGGGCTTCATGAGCAACGCCATTCTTGACTTCGGCGGGTGTCACACCAGTCAGCTGGCTGAAGCGCTGCGCCAGGTAGTCCCACATAGGTGTGCTGGTGACGTGTCCGGGACAGTACGCGTTCACGGTAATCCGGTGCTTCGCGAGCTCGACCGCGAGGCTCTGCGTCAGCCCGATGATGCCGAACTTGGACGCGGTGTACGCGGCGACCAGCCCACCACCACGGCGCCCGGCACCCGACGAACAATTCAGAATCCGACCACCGTCACCCTGACGAATCATCTGGCGAGCAGCCTCTCGACACCCAAGAAAGGTCCCGCGGAGATTTGTTGTGATTACTCGATCCCATTCTTCGACGGAGGTTTCGGTGACAGCGTCGACCGCGATCGTCCCGGCGTTATTCACCATGATGTCGAGGCGCCCGAAGGTAGAAACCGTTCGCCGAAGACAGGCCCTCATGTCCTCCTCGACCGCGACGTCGCCTCGGACCGCGAGTGTCGTACCGAACTTACTGGCGATCTCGCTCGCCGCAGCCTGGGCGCTCTCTTCGTGGAGGGACATGATGCAGACGGCGGCGCCTTCCCTGGATAGTCGCTCTGCTACGGCTCTGCCAAGGCCGCGCGCGCCGCCGGTGACGATGGCAACCTTGCCTTGCAGTCGCGGCTCCTGTATCTGCTTCTGTCGTTGACTGAGCACAGCTAGGCCACCGGTCTTGTCACAGCGGAAGGGTGTCCTGCGCTTCGCAGAACATGATCTGAACGTTGCCGTCAAGGATGAACTTGGACGTGTCGGCGAAGGCTTCCTGCATCTCGGGTGTCTGCAGCGCGGTCTCCAGAGCATCCATGTCGTCGAAGTAGACGTCTGAGATGAGCCAACAAGGGGGAGGCGAGCCGTCCGTGGTTCGGAGCACGTTACCCCAGCGAATGTTTCGCACACCGGGAATCTTGCGGACGATTGGTATATGCACGTCCCGGTAGTACTCGAGCCAGGCTTCGGGGTCGGGCGGTCGCTTGTGAAAGGCGACGATCCGGGCCATCGGGGGCTGTCCAACGCCTTCGTTCATGTCAAATTCTCCGTGCGAATCCGCCACGCAATTTTCACGACGTCTCCTCGATGAACTGCCGGATTCCGACGTTGAAGCGTTCCGGGGCATCCCAGTAGGGAGCGTGGCCGGCGCCCTCGAGGACGAGACGCCGGCCTTCTGGAAGGTGGCTCTCCAGCCAGCCGCCGACCTCATAGGGAACGGCGCTGCGGCTCCCATTTACGAGCAGGACAGGGAGCTTCAGACCTGGCAGCAGGGGCCGCAGGTCTGTTTCCGCCACCGCCGCCAACATGGTGATAGCCACCTCGGTCGGAGTCTTGAGCATCTCGGCGTACATCCACTCTTCTTCGGAAGCGGACAGCCCGTTGGGAAACATGATCTTGAGCATGTCCAGGGTGGCCGCGCGACGATCGTGCCTGAGCTGATGCAGGATGGCGTCCAGTGCCTGCGGGCTGAAGTCTCCGGAGAGACCAAAAGGCCAGTCCGGGTTCGCGAAGAAGCGCGGGCTGTGATCGACCCAGACGAACCGTGAAACCTTGTCGTTGCCCTGCGCTGCCAGGTAGTGCACTGAGACGGAGACCCCCATCGCCCACGCGACCAGCGTCACGCTCTCAAGGTTCTTCTCCGTCAAAAAACAAGCCAGGTCCGCCGCGTAGCCGCTCAGCGTGTGTCCATCGGGCGTTTTGCCGGAGGCCCCAGCACCGCGCAGGTCAAACGTCAGGACGCGGTGGTCGCGACTGAGGTCGGCGATCTGCCGCTGCCAAAAGCCAGTCGTGACCGTCCAGCCCGGAAGCAGGAGGATGGGCTTGCCCGCGCCGTGCTCCTCGTAGTAGAGCGGTACACCATCGGGCAGCTGAAGATAGGGCACGGCTACGCGGCGTAACTGCCCAGGAAGTCAAGCGTGAGACGGTTGAAGTCGTCCGCCATCTCGACGAACGCCATATGGCTCGAGTAGGGACCGCCGAAGACGTGAAGAGCGCTGCCCGGAATGCGCTTCTGCACCTCGCGTCCGTAGCGCGTAGGGACCTGCCAGTCCATCTCCCCTGAGGTGATGAGGGTGGGCGCCCGGATACGATCGACCCGGTCGAGCGCGTCATGAGTGAGATCAGCATGCAAGTGACCGATCAGCCCTTGCTTCGACGGCGGGTGGGGATTTTCCTCGAGGTACGCCCGCTCGATTTCTGCGACCTCCGCGGGCTTGTCGTTGAGCCGCGCCGGGCTCATCACCCACATGAACGCAGTTCGAACGAACATTGCCATGTCGTCATGGTCCAGCGGATAGCGCATGCCCTCGAACAGGCGCGCCAACCATGCGTCAGTCCGACCCCAGGTGCAGTGCAGCTGAAGTGAGCGGACTTTTGCCGGGTGGTTGATGGCGAGCTCTTGCGCCACCGCCGACCCAAGCGAGAGACCCGAGACATGTGCGCTCTCGATCTTCAGCGCGTCGAGCAGATTCGCCGCATCCTCGGCGAGGAGCCGCATGGTGTACTGCTCTGGGTCTCGCGGATGGTCGGATTGGCCGGTCCCGCGGTTGTCGTATGTGATCACCTGAAACCGTTGCGCGTAAGCCTGGGCGGTGCCGTCCCACAACGAGTGGTCCGCGCCCGTGCCCATGATCAAGAGGACGGGTTGGCCCGCGCCCACCGTCTCGTAGTAGATGCCCACGCCGGTCGAGAGCTCAACTCGGGGCATTCGCGCCAGGCTCGGCTACGAACAGCCGATGATCGCGAAAGCTTCGGTCTCGAGCAACAACCCGGGCAGACCCAGCTTGGCGGCCTGAACCACAGTCGCCGTCGGGAAGTCTCCGCTCGGGAAGAATTCCCTGCGAACCTTGTGGATCGCGTCCATGTCGGCAAGATCGGCCACGTACGTGGTCACTCGCACGACGTCGGTGACCTTGCCGCCCGCCGCCTCGACAACGGTCTGAATGTTTTTCCACGTCTGGCGGGCCTGCGCTTCAGCATCGCCGGGGCCGATGAGGCGCAGCTCCTCGTCCAGCGCCACCTGGCCGGCGATGAAGAGCAGGTTGCCTACCTTGATGCCGTGCGAGTAAGGCCACGGCAGCGGGTGGATGTCACGCTCGGGCCGGATGACCTCTTTCTTGGCGGTGTCGATCATGATTCCAGTCCTCCTACGCGATGTAGCGGCGCTCGATCGTGACCGCGGCGCAGTAGAGCGGATCGACGACCTGGCCGATGCGGACCCGCGCCGTCTGGCAGGCGAGCAGGTATGCCTCAGGCATGGTGAAGCCATGGAACTGGACCATGCGGTTGATGATGTCGACGTAGGCGGCTCGAATGCAGTCCGCGATGTGCACGCCGGTGAAGGCGGCGATGGAGCCGATGAACTCTGGGGTGTTGACCTGCGGCAGGGCCACATACTGAGCACCGGCCTTCGGCACCCGCTCGAGCTTCACGGTCACATCCGCCTGGCACTCGATGGCCGCACCGGAGATCTCGCCGTCGCCCTGGACGGCATGGGCGTCGCCGAACGAGACGAGCCCGCCGGGCACGTTCGCACGCATGACGATGGTGGCACCGATTCCGTTCAGTGGCAGATCGACGTTGCCCAGAAAATCAGGTCCCTGGACAAACGAGAGCTTGCGTTCCTTGGCGGGCGCGAGACCGATGGTGCCCAGAAACGGCTTTGTCGGGATCTCGACGATCCCTTTGCCGGTCGGAAACTGGACCTTGCCGTCACGGATCTTGCAGATCACTGTGCGCGGCACCAGCGCAGGCTGGAGCGTGTAATTGCTGACAAGGCCGCCGAGGCCGGGCGTGAGGACGGTGTAGCCCTGACCCTGGACTGCTCCAGGCACGATGTCCTCGATTGTCATTGCTACGCAGTCGCCGGGCTCGACCCCTTCGATGAAGATCGGGCCGGTGACCGGATTGGCCCCGCCAAGCTTTTCGAAGACCTCCGCGAGCGAGTTGTATACGTCCTTTTCGGTGCGGATGCTTCCGATGTGGGCGTCCTCTGTCTCGACGACCACCCGACCGCCCGAGGAGACGCGGAGCCTCGGCTTCTCGTCAGGGTCGAAGAACAAGTGCCACTGGTCGCGGAGCAAACGAGGCATCTGCGCGGTTGCCGGAGTCACGGCCATGGCAGCACTCCCTTCGTGTTCAGCCGGCGGCAAGCTTCACGAAATCCCCAAGGCCACATTGGCCACTCATCGGCAGCATAGAGCGCGCTCGGCGCGACGGTCAAGCGATTGGTCGGGCCAATGGCCGCGCGGCAAGCGAGTCAAGCAGCCACGACGCTTGATTGGTCTGACCGAAAGCGCTAGCCTTGCAATTCGAGTCTTCGCGCGTGTCCCGCGGTGGCACCAGGTACTTCGCGCTCGACGCGGCGCACCAGCCATGAAGGAGCCTATGCCGACAAGATCCGTCTTCATGTCCGAAGTCACCATGACTCAGGTCGATGAATACCTCAAACGCGGTGACCTCGTGTTGGTGCCGACCGGCTCCACCGAGCAGCACGGCCCGCACAGTCCACTTTCGACCGACGTGATCATCCCCACCGAGGTTTGCCGCCGGGTGGCGGAGCGACTCGACGCTTTGGTGGCGCCCCCGGTCAACTACGGCATCTCCGCGGGACATCGGGGCTTCAAAGCTCTCGCCTATCTGAACGTTCCGACGTTCATGTCCGTGATCGAAGACGTGGCCTTCTCGCTCGCGGAGGTGGGTTTCCGCCGGATCGTGTTCATCAACGGCCATTACACCAACTACTTCCCAGTGAACATGGCCTGCATGAACGTGTCGACTCGCCTGCCGGAAGGCACCCACGCTTGGGGCGTCTCCTACTGGGAGACCCTCCCACCCGAGCAGCTGGAGGAATACCTGAGCATGAAGACCGGACTCCACGCGAACATCGGCGAGACGAGCGCGGTGATGGCAGTCCGGCCTGAGCTCGTAGACCTCAACGAAGCGGTCGCGGAATGGCCTGACTTTCCGGATTTTCACTCTCCGTCCTTTCCGACTGTGCTGGCGTACTTCGAGACAAACCCGGGCTCGGTTTGGCGAGCATCGCGCTCGGGGGTGTGGGGCGACCCTCGAGCCTCGAGCGCTGAGCTGGGGAAGAAGTTCTACGACTGGATCGAGGACGGAGTCGTGCGGCATATCCAGGACGTGGACGAAACCTATCGGCGCCTAAACGTGCGCAGCTGATCGCTACGATGAAATCGGCCGATCGCCTTTGTTTTGGGGGAGGTACCCATGCAGGAAAGCAAAGAGACCTGGCGGGGCAAGGTTCGGGGGATGACTCCTGAAGAGGTCGAGGAGTTCCTGGGCCTCGGTGTCAACATGTACCTCGCCTGCCTCACGCCGGATGGAAGCCCGTATATCACTGTCTGCTGGCACGAGTGGAAGGACGGCTACTTCTGGGTGATACCGCGGCAGCACTCGCGATGGGCCGGATACCTCGAGAACGATCCGCGTGTGTCATTTGTAGTCGAGCAGCCCAAGAACCTGGGTAAGGTGCTGGGCAGCGGCAAGGCCGACCTTGTCGAGCGGCCCAACGTAGGCGGCGAGTGGGTAGCTATCGCCACGCGTATGAGCTACCGGTATCTCGGCGAGAACGGCCCGACCTATCTCGAATCGACGATGAAGCAGCCTCGTTGGCTGTTCCGGATCAAGCCAGATAAGTTCGAGACCTGGCAGGGCGTCGGTTGGGCCCGCCGATACTGGGTCGAAGGGACCGGCGGCGCCAGCTATGAGGAGGCGCACGCCTCCGTCTAAGCGTGCTGAGGCGGCCCGCGAGCGAGACGTACTCCATGCTCTCGCCGCGCGCGAGCGCGACCTGGTCGACTTCGCGCGGAATCTCGTAGCCACCCCGAGTCCGAACCCGCCCGGAGATGAACGTCAGGTCGCCGAGCTGTCGCGAATCGAGATGGCCAGGCTCGGGTACTCAGCGATCCGGGTGGTCGCCAAGGAGCCCACCCGCCCCAACGTTGTCGGAGAGGTGGTTGGGGAACACACAGGCCAGATCCTGATGTTCAACGGTCACATCGATACGAAGCCGACCGGAGACATCTCCCAATGGGCGACGGGGCCTTACGACCCCGTCATTCGTGATGGACGCCTTCATGGGCTCGGCTCAGCCGACATGAAGGGAGCGGTCGCCGCGATGGTTTACGCGGGTGGGGCATTGGCCGAGGTCGGAGCGCCGCAAGGCAGTCTGCGTGTCGTGCTGACCGCCGACGAGGAGAACGGCAGTCTCTTCGGCGCGCGCTTTTTAGCCGGACAACCCGATTTTGCCGCTGACGCCGTCGTCGTCGGCGAGGCAACCGGCATGCAGTCGCCCTGGGCGTACATAGCAGTCGCGTCGCGCGGCATCTCGTGCTTTCGCGTCAGCGTCCGCGGCACACAGATGCACTCGAGCCTCAGCGACCAGGTCCCATCGGTCAATGCGAGCGTGAAGCTGAGCCAGGTGCTATCTCGGATGGCTTCGGAGTTCCGACCCCGCTATCCGGTCAACTCGCGGGTGCCGGGCGGTCCAACGGTCAATCTCGGCGTGACCCTTAGTGGTGGCATCTTCTACGGGATCTATCCAGGACACGCTGAGTTCGGCATCGACGTTCGTACGGTGCCCGGGATGACACATCCTGAACTTCAAGCGGACCTGGCAGGCTTTCTCGAAATGCTGAGCCGCGAGGACCCGGACCTGGACGTGGTCGTAGAACCGGTGCCAGAGCTGGCGTGGTTTCAGCCCTCGCACATCGACCCAGCGCATCCGCTTGTGGCGGCCGCTCAAAGCGCTGCTCGAGACGTTCTGGGACGCGACGTGCCGCTCGGGACAATGCCCGCGTTCACGGATGGAACGCACTGGCACCTGGCCGGCAGCGCGTGCATCCCGGCGTTTGGTCCGGGCACCCTTCTGGTGGCGCACCGTCCCGACGAGTCCATCGCAGTCGACGAGATCATTGCGGCGGCTCGAATCTATGCGCTCACCGCGATGCGATACCTGAACGCGGGCGAATGATCCCCAACACGCGGTCAGCAATCGTCACGGGAGGAGCAAGTGGTATCGGAGCCGCCGATAGACCTAGCCGGCGCTCAGCTGAGCGCGGCGGTGGCGTCCAAAGGCGGGTGCATGGTGTGCCACGGGGTCGCCTGCTCGTAAGCATGACCCAGCCTCAAGAGGTCAGCCTCACCGCCCGCGCGGCCAACGAGCTGAAGTCCGATCGGAATGCGTTCGGCGCTCATTCCACACGGGACCGCCAGCGCCGGGTGGCCTGTCAGGTTGAAGGGGGCGGTGAAAATTGCCCCGCCGCCTGTGTGCGGTTGTGCTTTGGCGGTTCGTGCCACTTCGGCAGTGAGAAACGGGACGACTGGAGTTGCGAGAACATCGATTCCCGTAAGGGTTTCGTCAATGCGGGCTCGCACGGCCTCACCCACGCTGAGAGCAGCGATGTAGTCAGCAGCTGACAGGAAGGCGCCCTGGGTGTGGTAGAGCCGCGCACTTGAACCGTAGTCCGCGATCCGAGTACGGAGCATCTTCTCGTGCAAAGTGAACGCTTCGGCGTTGAGCACTATGAAGTCGGCCGCAGCCGCGTCCGCAAGCCCTTCGATGTCCACTTCAACGATTTCCATCCCAAGCCGGCGCAGTACCTGAATTGCCTCCGCAAACGCCGCTGCGATCTGAGGGTCGGGTTGCGCCAGATCGATATGGCGGCTGGGCACGCCGATGCGCGCTCGCTCCGGAGGGTGGCGCAGATTCTCGACATAAGATCCTCCAGCGAGGGCGCCCAACAGCAGCGCAGCGTCCTCGACGGACCGCGTGATGGGACCGACCTCGCATATCGTCGGCGCTCCGAATACGCCAGACGCGTCGATCAACCCGTGCGTTGGCTTCAATCCGACCACGCCGCAATTGGCCGCCGGCTGCCGGACGGAGCCGCCGGCGTCCGTGCCCAAGGCAGCGGGGCAGAGCGCGCTTGCCACCGCAACGGCTGAACCGCTGCTCGACCCCATCGCGTAGTGGTCCAGGCTCCACGGGTTGCGCGGCGGACCATAAAGGTCGTCCTCGCCAGGGATGCTCCAGGCGAACTCGTTGAGGTTTAACTTGGCGAAGACGATCGCGCCTGCCGCGCGAAGCGCGGCCACTGCCGGGGCGTCCTCGACAGGCACCCAGCCCGTGAGGAGGCGCGAATTGGCGCAGGTGCGGAGCCCTTCCGTTGCAATGCAGTCTTTGATCCCGATCGGAATACCGTGGAGAGGGCCCCTCCAGGCGCCGCGGACAATTTCGGTCTCGGCCAAATGTGCGGCTGCCAGGGCGGACTCGGCTGCCAGGGTGATCGTGCATCTGAGCATGGGATCGAGCCGGCGAACCTGCTCGATCAGAGCTTCGACATAGCTGGTCGGCGTCAGGGAGCCATCGCGGATTCGCCGGCCCGCAGCGGCGACCGTCAGGAGATGGAGCTCTTCCGGCCGGCTCACCCCGACTTGCCGGCGCGTCGTTCGCGTTGATTCAGGTGGTCGATGCCACGGGACTGCTTCTGGCGGAGCATCTGAGCCACATCGAGGAGGTCCTGCACCATCGGCAAAAGACTGGTCAGCTCATCGTCGTCCAGCTCCAGAGATAACCCGCCCGCCATCTCACGCAGCGTCGCCACCGACAGCCGCTTCACCGCCGCACGGTGTCCACCATCTCTGCCTCCGCCCGACGGAGGACGACCATGTCCGACGGAGCCGCGAGCATGGTGTAGCCGGCCTGGCGCCACCGCGTCAGCAGCTCGGCGCTGCCACACGCAATGCCCGCCACAACACCGTGGTCTTTGCACACGGCCGGCACCCCCTCCAGCAGACGCCGATGCTCTGGCTCGTCAGTTCGGGGGCCGAAGCCCATCGACAGGGCGAAGTCACTCGGCCCGATGAATACCGCGTCAACACCGGGGACCGAGACGATCTCGCCCAGCTGTTCGAGCGCCGCCACCGTTTCAACCATGACTGCGCAGATTACGGAGCGATTCGCGAGCTCCGGGCTGTAATCAGGAACTCCGAGCGAAGCCCTGGTGGGTCCCCAGCTCCGATATCCGTCGGGTGGGTAACGGCACGCCCCAACCGCAGCTGCCGCCTCGGCCGGCGAATTGACCATGGGCACGATCACGCCCGCGGCGCCGGCGTCGAGAGCTTTCATGATCCATCCGGGATCATTCCAGGGCACTCGAACTATGGAGGGCACGCCTACCACGGCTATTGCCTGCAGCATGGCGAGCATTTCCTGGTAGCCGATGAGGCCATGCTGCGCATCCACGCAGACCCAGTCGAAGCCGGCGCGAGCCACGATTTCGGCTGTGAACGATCCCGGGATGACGCACCAGCCACCGACCGCCGGCTTGGTGCCGTTCAGAGCCTCTCGCAGCGACACGGTCAACGGCTCAGTGCCTCTGCCAGGGGGGCGTGATTGAAGCATGCGACCAGGTGATCGCGTTCGACCTCTTTCAGTCGTGGAACTTCGTTCCAGCACACGTCAATGGCCCGGAAGCAGCGGGTCGCGAAGCGGCATCGGGCCGGGATGTTGATAGCCGTCGGGATCTCGCCGGCGAGCACGATGCGGCTCCTCTTCTCGCGCTTGCTGGAGATCATCGGCACGGCCGATAGGAGCGCCTGTGTGTACGGATGACGTGGGTTCGAGAACAGCAACTGCTTCGGCGCCACCTCGACCAGGTGGCCCAGATACATGACTGCCACGCGATCCGCAACGTGCCGTACGACGCCGAGGTCGTGCGAGATGAGGACGTACGTAAGCTGCAAGGTGTCGCGCAGGTCCGCGAGCAGGTTCAGGATCTTGGATTGGACGGAGACGTCCAGCGCGCTTACCGGCTCGTCGAGAATCAGAAATTCCGGGTTCACCGCGAGGGCGCGCGCGATGCAGATGCGCTGCCGCTGGCCTCCACTGAACTCGTGCGGGTAGCGGTCGATGATGTTCGGTGAGAGGCCTACGAGCTCGAGGAGCTCGTTGGTGCGCTTGCGCCGAGCCCGGGGCGCCAAACCGTTTATCCCTTCGCTCACGATCTGGCCGACGTTGTGGCGGGGGTTGAGTGACGAGTATGGGTCCTGGAAGACGATCTGCACTTTCCGCCGCAGCCCCCGGACCTGCGCCCGCGAGAGCGCAAAGATATTCTCACCCTCGTATCGAATCTCACCGCGTGTCGGTTCGATGAGCTTGATCAAGAGCCTCGCGAGGGTCGACTTGCCACTTCCACTTTCGCCGACCAGGGCCAGGATCTCCCCGCGCCTGACGGTGAGGTCGACATCCTCGAGGGCGCTCAACCAGGATCGTCTCTTGCCGAGCCATCCGGAGTCCATCGGGTACAACTTGGTGAGGCCTGTGATCTCGACCAAAGGCTCAGCGACACGTGGCCGCTCGGTCGGTTGCCTGAGAGCCGACATCTTCGACGTCAAAGCTTAAGCTTGCTCGCCATGAGACTGTCCGAGCGCGTCTACTTGGTCGGGTCGGGCAGCAATGGTTTCGATCTCACCGACCCCTATGACTGCCACGTGTATCTGATCGACGGTGGGCGCGAGCTCGCGTTGATCGATGTTGGCGCCGGAATGGGGACCGCCGCAATCATCGAGAACGTCAAGCGCGATGGATTCGACCCGGCCCGAATCCGGCACGTGATACTCACCCATGGGCACGGCGACCACGCCGGCGGAGCCGCCCGAATGCGGAAGTTGCTCGGCGAGCCGGCCACGTATGCCTCCGGCGCGATCGCCGACAGCCTTCGCCAGGGCGACGAGAAGGCGATCAGCGTGGATGTGGCCAAGCAGGCCGGTATCTATCCCCTTGATTACCACCTGGAGCCATGCCCGGTGGATAACGAGCTCGAGGAAGGAGCAACCGTCGAGGTCGGCAATGTGCGACTGACCGTCCTCGACACGCCGGGCCATTCGGACGGTCACGTGTCCCTGCTCCTGAACGATGGCGGCCAGACGATGTTGTTCGCAGGTGACGTGATCTTCTTCGGCGGTAAGGTTCTTCTGCAGAACATCCACGATTGCCGGCTTGATGCGCTGATCACCTCGCTGCGAAAACTTCGGCAACTTGCGGTCTCGGCGCTGTTTCCCGGGCACCTGACTCTGTCGCTGAAGGATGGGCAACGGCACATCGAGCGCGCCAACCAGGTGCTCGACCGCCTCCTGATCCCGGAGCAGATGGTCTCGGCCTGGTAGTCAGAGCTGGCGGACCAGGTGCTCCAGCACCTTCTCCCGGACATGCACGCCCCACTCGCCGGCCAGCAGGTCGGTGCCCTGCGCCGCCACTGGGAGCTTGACCATCTGGCAGGGTCCGATTGCACCTCGAAATACGGCTTCGGCACATTCGAGCGCGTCCGGCGACAGCGACCCGACGACGATCAACTTTGGAGCCCTGGCTTCCCTGACCTCGATCAACTCCGCCACGCGGCCGTCCGCAACCGGCGAAATGGCGACGATCGAAGCCACCTGGCGTGTCGGGTCCGTCGCCGCCGCCAGCGCCGCCATCGCTCCAACTCCCTCGCCCACCAGGTGGATCTGCCGAGAGCTTTCCGATCTGGCGAAGTCAATTGCCGCCATGACGGCCGGCAGTGCAAGCGCCGATTCCCACGGGTCGTCTGAAGCGCCATGGCCGGGCAGGTCGACGGCCAGGACGGAGAAGCCGCTGCCTGCGAGAAAGGCGGCCAGCGGCCGCCATCCGTCCACGTCTCGGCCCTCACCGTGCACGAGCACCGCCCAGCGATCGCCCTCGCCCGAACGTAAGCCCCGCAGCGTCAGGGCGCGAGGCCCGGCAAACTCGACGGGCACAACGCGCATGTGATCCATGCTTGCCGGCTCGATCCCCAAGCAGCTACCTCTTCGCGGTCTTCGGTGGTCCGGACCGGGTGTCTCGGCGCCCAGAAGCCCGTCGGCCGCCCGCCGACGCTCCGCCCCCGCTGCCTCCAGGTACAGCAAGTACCGTCTGCTCCAGAGACTTGACACTGCGGTCTATGTGCTGCTCCAAAGCCTTGCATGCCGCGCGAAGGTTTCTCGCTTTGAGGGCCGCCAGAATAGGAAGGTGATCCTCCGTCTGGGCATTGACATCATTCGGCAAAGCCATTCGTCGCCAGCGGTCGCTGTGACTCCACACGAGACCGAGCATCTTCATGGTCCATTTGGAACCACCTCGGGAATAGATCGCGAAATGCAGCTTCTGATGAAGGGCGAGGTACTGGATGCGATCCTTGGCAAAGATCTTTCTCATATCTCGCTGAGTCTCCTCGAGCGCCCCGATCAACTGGTCATCGACCTGTGGAAACGCGAGCTTCAGCGCAGCAGTCTCCAGAACCAGTCGCAGCCTGTAGACGTCGATGGTCTCGGCCAACGAGATCGGGGCGACCCGCGCACCCTTGTTTCGAACTGACTCGACCAGACCCTCAGCCTGCAGCAGTCTCAGGGCCTCGCGCACAGGTATCAAGCTGATCGAATAGCGGTCGCCCAAATTCTGGAGCTTGAGCTGCATGCCCGGTTCAAACTCGCCGCTGAGAATGGACGTTCGGATCCCGTGGTATGCAACGTCAACCGCGGTAATGAGTTGAAGCGGCTCGGAGCCATCGAACGCCGTGGACTCCATCGGGGGCAGTCCGACATTGCTTGCGCCGCGTCCAAGCCGCGTTCGAGGTGACTCGATCATTGGTCCTTCTGGAACCGGGGGAGGCTGCAACTTGACAGCCGCCCGCTCAATGCTACGATCCTATAAATTATCAACTCAGCGGCTCGTTTTTGGTGAGGGACGCGAAATGAACAGTGGCATCAGCCAACCGGCGGTGCACAGTCTTGTTGCGGAATACGTGGCCGGCGGGGTGTCCCGGCGCCAATTCGTGAAAGGCGCTCTGGCTCTCGGCCTGGGCATGACCACCATCGGCGCTCTGCTGGCAGCCTGCACCAGCTCGTCTAACAGCCAGTCGGTAACTCCCAAGCGGGGTGGGACGCTGAAAGAGGGCTACGACCTGGACTTCTCGCGCCTCGATCCCATCAACACCAACTGGTACGACCCGGCTTTCTATGCGGTGTACGAGTCGTTGGTGACCAATGACGCTCAGGGCAACTACGTGCCGCAAATCGCCTCAAGCTGGACTGTCGCTTCCGACGGGTTGTCGGTTACGTTCAAGATTCGCAGCGGGCTGAAGTTCCAATCCGGAGCCGTACTCGACGCTGCAGCCATCAAGGCCGTATACGACGGCATCGCAGATCCCAAGAACGGCTCACCTCTCGGCTCGGTCTGGGTTCCGGTCGCCAGCACTGACGCGCCTGACCCGACCACACTCATCATCAAGCTCAAGCACACATACTTCGACCTCTTCAACATCGTCAAGACCGGCTACTGGGACATCGTCAACATGGCCTTCCGGGCCCAGCTCGGAGACAAGTACGGTCAGCAGGGTGTGGACGGCTCAGGGCCCTTCACTCTCACCGAGTGGGTGCCCGGGAGCCACACTTCGGTCAAGCGTTGGGAGAGCTACCCGGGCACGGGAAGTCCGTTCATCCAGAACAAGGGCAAGCCGTATCTCGACGGCATCAACTGGCTCACCATCCTCGATGCTCCCCAGCGGGCGATCCAGATTCAGAACGGCGAGATCGATACACTTCGAGGGCCGGCGTTCCAGGATATCGAGCGGCTGCAGGCGGACAAGACCCTGACCGTCACCCAGCTGAAGGAGTGGTCGGGATACTTCCTCACTCTCAACTTCAAACGTAAGGACCTGGGCTTCGACGACGTGAACGTGCGCCAAGCGTTGTCCCACGCGATCGACCGCCCCGGCATCGTCAAGGCGCTGCTCTTCTCTCATGGCGAGGCTCTCTACGGCCCGATAACATCGGCCGACAAGTCCTACACCAAGGACGTCGAGCAGTTCAATCAGTTCGACGTCGGCAAGTCGAAGAGCATGCTCAGCGCTGCAGGCTGGAAAGCCGGCTCCGACGGCATTCTGACCAAAAACGGCGTGCGGTTCGCGTTCGAGATGATCATTCAGGCCGAGAGCTTCAACCAGCAGCTGGGTTCCGCGATTCAGGCACAGCTCAAGACAGTGGGCGTAGACCTCAAGGTCACCTCCCTAGACCGTGGCACCTTCTTCAACAGGGCATTCGCCCTACCGGATTCGCTCATGTTCTTCTACCTCTGGCCGGTCCCCATTGACGTGGTCACGCTCTTTGTCAACAGCGCAAATGCCAACGGCAAAGGCCCCAACTGGAGCAACGCCGTCCTACCTCAGATGGATCAGGCTGTCGCCACCTGGCAAAGCGCCGCCAACGAGGCCCAGCTGATAGCCGCCGGCAAGAAGTTCCAGCTCGTTGTGGCCGAGCAGCTGCCCTTCGTGCCGATAATCAACCGTGACGCTTTCTGGGTGAGCCGGCAGAACGTGCACGGCTGGCACCCCGACCAGTGGAACCTCTATCCGTATTACAACGACGTCTGGCTCGGCTAGTCCCGCGCGCGCTCAACCGGTGAGCTGACCCTAGAAATTCAAATACTGGAGCAAGGTGGCTTCCTACCTGGCGCGCCGCACGGGCTACATGCTTCTCATCCTCACGATCTCGTCGGTCGTGATCTTCTACGCCCTGCGCACGGCTCCCGGTGGCCCCAGCGGAGGCGGTGTGCTCAATCCGTTGTCATCGCAAGAGATTCGCCAGGCCTATGACAAGCGCATGGGCTTGGACCAACCCGTGTATACGCAATACTTCATCTACCTCGGTCACCTCGTCAGGGGTGACCTGGGCACTTCGCTCGCGAATGGCACGCCGATCACCGAGCTGCTGGGAACACACGCGCGCAACAGCCTCGTGCTCGGGCTTACGGCCCTTGTCATCTCGTACGTGATCGCGATCCCGTTAGGCGTGCTCGCCGCCGTGAAACGGAACACCTGGGTCGACCAGCTCGCCATGGGAGGAGCCATCCTCGGAATGGGGATTCCGAACTTCTGGCTGGCGCTCATCCTCGTGTACTTCTTCTCGTTGCGGCTGGGATGGCTGCCATCCGCCGGCTGCTGCGACCCACCGCAGCTCATCCTGCCGGCTCTTGTGCTCGCGGCCGAAGGAACCGCGGTGACGATGCGGATGACGAGGTCTTCGATGCTCGAGCACCTGCACGACGACTTCGTTCGGGCGCTGCGCGCAAAAGGCCTGCCGGAGTGGCAGGTGATCCTCCGCCATGTGCTCCGCAATGCCCTGATCCCCGTCATTTCCCTTACCGGCTTGCGCCTTGGGTGGCTCGTGGGATACGCGCTGATCGTGGAAACGATCTTCCGCTGGCCCGGTGTCGGCTATCTCTTGGTCGACTCGGTACTGCGCCGTGACTATCCGGTCGCGCAGGTCTTCTCCCTGCTGCTGATCTTCTTCGTGCTGCTCGCCAACTGGTTCGCCGACATCGCATACGGTCTGGCCAACCCGCGGATTCGCGTCGCGTGATGGCCGACCTGACCGTCCTCGATGACAAGGCGATCTGGGAGGCGAGGGTCGAGCGCCTCTGGGCGAGCCAGCCCTCTCGATTTCGGGATGCATGGTACGAGCTGTCCCGCAACAAGCTCGCGCTGGGCGGTGCGGTGATCGTGCTCTTCTTCACTCTGGTGGCGATCGTGGGCCCGGCTCTGGCCCCTTACGACTACGCGAAACAGGTCCTCAGTGACAATTTGCTGCCACCGCTCAGCAAGGGCCATCTGCTTGGCACGGACGAGCTCGGACGCGACCTGCTGAGCCGGCTGCTGTTGGGGATCCGCATCTCGATGGCGGTCGGCCTGGGCACCACGGCCATCGCTTTGAGCATCGGCACGATAGTGGGGATGCTGGCCGGCTATTACCGAGGCTGGTTGGACAGAGTCCTCAGTGGCTTCGTCGAGCTGATCTGGGGCTTCCCGTTGATCCTCATCGCCGTGCTGTTGATCGGTGCCATCGGACCCGGGCTGACGGGCGTCGTCATTGCGGTGGGATTCGTGAATTGGGCCGGCTTCGCACGCATCGTCCGCGGCGACGTCTTCGCTCTTCGCGAGAAAGAGTTCGTCGCCGCCGCCCGAGCGCTCGGCAAAGGCGACCTGGAAATCATGATTCGTCACTTGCTGCCAAATGTGGTCGGCTCAGCGCTCGTGATGGGCTCGTACTACATCGCGATCGCGATCATCGCCGAGGCGGCTCTCTCCTTCATCGGCATGGGTGCGCAGCCGCCGTTGCCGAGCCTGGGGCAGATGATCAACGAGGGAAGCGGGTACATGCTCTTGAACCACTGGCTGAGCACCATCCCTGGCGTCGTCATCGTCCTGCTCGTGCTCGGCTTGAACGTTCTTGGTGACGGCCTTCGCGATGTCTTCGACCCTCGATTGAAAGGCCTGGGGTGAGCGGGTCCGAATTCGCCCTCGATGTCAAAGACCTTCGGACCACTCTGTTCCTGCGAGAGGGTCGGGTCGATGTAGTCAGGGGTGTCTCCTTTCAACTCAAGGAGGGTGAGACCCTGGCCCTGGTCGGCGAATCAGGATGCGGCAAGACCATGACGGCACTGTCGGTCATGCGGCTGCTGCCCGATCCGCCAGCCCGCGTCACCCACGGCCAGGTGTTGCTCGCCGGCACCGACGTGCGGGCCATGCCCGAGCACGAGATGAGGTCGCTGCGCGGTGAAACGGTCTCCATCGTGTTCCAGGAGCCGCTCACCTCATTGGATCCGGTCTTCACGATCGGGGATCAGATTATTGAGGCGATAACGGCGCACCGCAAGCTGCACCGCGGGGAGGCGCGGGAGATGGCAGTGGAAATCCTCAAGGAGGTCCAGATCCCATCTCCGGAGCAACGCCTCAGGGATTATCCGCACCAGCTATCCGGCGGTATGCGCCAACGGGTGATGATCGCGATGGCGCTCGTGCTCGACCCGAAGGTCCTGATCGCGGACGAGCCCACGACGGCGCTCGACGTCACCATCCAGGCGCAGATTCTGGATCTGATCCGCGCCGAGCAGGAGCAGCGGCGGCTGGCCGTGCTGCTGATCACGCATAACCTTCCAGTCGTCTCCCAGGTAGCCGACCGGGTCGCGGTCATGTACGCCGGCGAGATCGTCGAGGAGGCGTCCGCCTCTCAGATTTTCGCGGACCCCCAGCACCCTTACACGCAGGGCTTGCTCAGCTCAATCCCATCGGCGGGCGGCGACCGCAAGCACCTGTACACGATCCCCGGCCGAGTCCCGGATCCGAGGGCGCTGCCGCCCGCGTGCCTGTTCGCACCGCGCTGTCCGTATGCCCTTCGCAAATGTTGGCTTGAGCATCCGGAGCTGGAAGTCTCGGACGGGCACCTGCTGCGCTGCTGGAACCCCCAGCCGTTCAGTGCACTGCGGGCAGTTGACCCGGGCGAGGTGGATAAGTCCGTGGCGACTTCGGAATGAGGCCCGTCCGATGGCTTGGACGCGTTACGACGATGCCGGCGAGACGGGCGCCGAGGAGGCGATTAACGACCAGGTCCGTGCGCTCAGCGCATGACCTCACGCTGTTCGCGCATCAATAGGCCCTCAACGTCGCCAGCATCCAGCCGGAAAAGGTCGCCGTGCAACGTCATCTTGAGCGCGCTCATTGCAAGGCCACGCTCTAAGCCGAGATCGAGCGAGCCATCCAGTAATCCCCAAATGAGCCCGGCTGCGAAGGCGTCGCCCGCACCCACTCGGTCAATTGTTTCCACTGCATATCCGCCGTGCCGGACGATCACATCGCCGCTCGAGGCAACAGCACCCTGGGCGCCGAGAGTCAGGATCACGGTCTTGACGCCAAGCTCGCCCTGCAGCTGGACCACCGCCGCTTCAGGCTCACTGTCCAATCCGAAGACGTCCCGCGCATCCTCGGCCGTGCAAATGAGGACGTCTACCATTGGAGCTGCCGCACGCACGGCCGCAGCGGCCTCGTCACGGCCCCACAACCGCTGCCGGTAGTTGACGTCGAAGGTAATAACTGCTCCGCGCCCTCGTGCTAACTCCATCGCGTGTCGCCCAAGCTCTCGGCAGGAGTCCGACAGTGCCAAGGTAATCCCGGTCAGATGAAGGAACTCAGTGTCAGCAACTGCGTTCCAATCAAATAGGTCGGTTGTTGCGAGAGACATGGCGGAGGCGGTTCGGTCGTACACAATGTTGATCGGCCGTGGCGCGGCGCCAAGCTCGACGAAATACAGGCCAAGGCGGCCTCCCTCGACCCAACTGACGAGCGAAGTGTCAACCCCTCCGGCAGCCAGCGTGTTGGCGACCCGCCGGCCGAGTGCGTTGGTTGGCAACGCTGAGGCCCAGGCAGCACGCAAACCGACCCGCGCGGCAGCGAATGCCACATTGGCCTCTGACCCGGCCACATGAACGTTGAATGACTGGGCATCCTCGAGTCGGTGGCCAGGGCGCACCGACAGTCGCAACATCGCCTCACCGAGCGTCACCAACTGAGACCTCTTTGCGTTCGCGGCAGCGGATCTGGCTTTAACGGGCAAACTGCGACGCCTGGCGGTAATCCTTGCCGAGCGACCAACCATCAAGGAGACCATAGTCGCACCAGCCATTTGCTGAACCTGCTGTTGGTTTCATTGGTCAGCCCGTCGTGTGTCATGCAGCCTGTTGTCGCCTCGACAGCTGAGCTTGCACATAAGGTTTGCCACCGGCCTTGCTGGACGACTGTTGGCGATGATGGCAATCTGTAGCCCTTGAATGCGAGCGTCGCCCAGCCGCCTGTAACGTATCGATCTAGCCGGTCATGAAGCTCTACAACGAACTTGCCGAATGGTGGCCGATCATGGCTACTCCCGCTGAGTATCAGGAAGAAGCTTCCCTTTTTGATCGCCTGCTGAGGGAGTCGAGCAAACCGCCCCCGCGTACGGTGCTCGACCTTGGATCTGGCAGCGGAAAGGTCGCCTCCCATCTCAAAGCTCACTTTGCGATGACTCTTGTGGACGTGTCGCCTCAGATGCTGGAGGTCAGCCGAGCGTTGAATCCGGAGTGCGACCACCTTCTAGGTGACATACGAACTCTGCGGTTGGGCAAGCTCTTTGACGCGGTCTTTGTTCACGACGCGATCTGCCACATGACCACCGAGACGGATCTGCAGGCGGTTATGGAGACGGCATTCATTCACTGTCGGCCGGGAGGCATCGCTCTGTTCGTGCCCGATGAGCTCCGTGAAACCTTTGTCCCAAGTACAGACCACGGCGGCTACGACCAAGAGGAGCGGGGCGTCCGTTACGTGCAGTGGACAACGGATCCGGACCCGAGCGACACGACCATCCTGGTTGACTTCGGAATCCTGCTCCGAGACGAGCGTGGAGACGTGCAGGTCGTGCACGAACGCCAAACCCATGGCCTCTTCGCGCGCGCGGTCTGGCGGCGGCTTCTGCGGAAGGTCGGATTTACAGCGTCGGTCGTAAGCGACGAGCGAATCAGGGACCTGTTCCTCTGTCGGCGCCGAGAGTAGGCAGCCATGATCGATGTCGGCAAAGTTGAGGCCCTGTCTACAGGCTACACGCGAACGATTCCTTCGAGTGCGGCTGAGCCGGCCGACCACCTGACCGGCTCGAACGCAAGAAAACGCAAAACAATCGTTGCACTGAGTGAACGGTTGAGCGAGAGAATCAATCGAACGATGGGGGAGCTTATTGAGCTGGGCGCCGTCCGTCCCCGCCTACTCGCCGACGACACTATCGAGTTGCGTCCGTGGCCAGCGTCGCCCGAACTCTCTCACAGAGTCAGTGAGATTTTCGAGCGAGCGGGTGTGAAAGAGCTGCGACCATGGGTGTGGGGAGTTGCGAAGGCAGACGATGTATCTCGGCGGCGGTCGTCTCGGGCCGTCGCTATGCGCACGGTCGCCGCGCTGGCCCTCATAGGCACCTTGGTTGGCGCCTTCGTTGGCATCCTCAAGTTCCGACGTGCGAGGTTGAGCGGCTAACAGATCGCGGAGGCAGTTCCTAACTTGCGCTGCGAACTAGCGGAGAACCGCCGACACAGCGGTTTGTTGGCGTTTATCGCATGCCTCCTTGTTGCACGAGCATGCCCAGAGCACCTTTCTGCCGCTTCGGCCGATTGCGACCTACGAAGTTCCGAATATTGATCGGCCCCGCCCCAAACATCTCCACGTAGACCTGCACCGAATCTTGGACGTCTTGGGCCCCGATGCCGAGGATTGATATGTGCCCGCGTCACCGGCTGACGGTAGCGCGCCACGATGCGGTCGCCAACCCATCCGACAAGGAGTGTTAGCCTTCGAGTCCAATGCAGGCCCGCGTTGCGTGCCTCAGTCCCTTTGACGAACGGACCGTGCGGGCCATGTTGAAGGGCCACCCGGTAGAGGTCGTGCTCGTACCCCCACCGCCCGCGCAGCCGGACGTGGCCGCTGCCTGCACCGACGCCGACCTGGTGATCGCCGACCGCCGGCACAAGCACCAGATCGACCGCCCAATCCTGGAGAAGATGCGCCGATGCCTGCTCATCCAGCAAGCGGCGGTCGGGTTCGATTCGATCGACCACCGTGCAGCCGCCGAGTTCGGCATTCCGGTCGCGAATGCGGCCGGATACAACAAGGATTCGGTCGCCGACTGGACGGTCATGGCGATGATCGCCCTCATCCGCCGCTCGTTCTGGTTGGACCGGCAGCTCCGAAAGGGTCGTTGGCACGCCGCAGACCACCTTCGGGGTGAAGAGACGATGGGGCGCGAGCTGGGCGCGATGACCGTGGGCATCATCGGGATGGGCAACATCGGCTCTGCGGTGGCCCACCGCGTCGCGGCGTTCGGCGCCCGGACCCTGTTCGCCGACGCCGCGCCTCGCAGCGCCGCCGACGCGGTCCAGGTGGACCTCGAGACAATTCTTCGGGAAAGCGACATCGTGTGCGTGCACGCGCCGCTCGACGTCGATACCAAATCCCTGATCGGAGCCGAGGCGCTGTCCCGCATGAAAAAGGGCTCGTTCATGATCAATGCGGCACGCGGCGCGATAGTCGACGAGACTGCGCTGGTGGACGCCCTACGGTCCGGCCACCTCGCCGGCGCAGGACTCGATGTATTCGAAGTCGAACCGCTGCCGCTTGATTCGCCTCTGCGATCCCTGGACAACGTGGTCCTCGCTCCGCATCGCGCCGGGGCGACGCTCGACGCCGACCTGCGATTGACTGAGGTCATCGGAGAAAACCTGAGGCGCGTGCTTGACGGTCAGCAGCCAATCAATGTCGTCAACGGTGTGATCGCGGCGAGGTCGCGATGAGCTCGCTGCGCGAACGGTGGAAGGCGGGCGACGCGACGTTCGGGGCGTGGTGCACCATCCCAAGCTCGTGGACGGCCGAGGTGGCTGCGCGCTCAGGGCACGATTGGGTCTGCATCGACACCCAGCACGGTTTGATCGGCTACGACGTCATGCTCCCTATGCTCCAGGCCATCTCCGCCGGCGGCGTTCCGTCGTTTGTGCGCGTGCCATGGAATGAGCCTGGCTCGATCATGAAGGCGCTCGACGCGGGAGCGGGCGGAATCATCGTGCCGATGGTCAATTCGGTCGGTGAGGCACAGGCCGCGGTCGACGCATGCCGCTATCCGCCCGATGGCATCAGGAGCATGGGCCCGGTTCGCGCTCGGGAGGTCGACAGCGACTGGCGGCGCCCGATTTGTGGAGTGATGATCGAAACCGTGCAGGCAGTGGATCGAGCCGACGAAATCCTGTCCGTGCCGGGCGTAGACGCTGTATTCGTCGGTCCCAATGACCTGGCGGCGTCCGCGGGGCTCGACTCGAGCTATGAGGCAAGCCACCCCGAACATCGCCGCTTGATCGAGGCAATTGCCAGGGCCGCGCGCTCCAATGGCGTCGCTGCCGGGATCATGTGCGGGTCGCCTGAGGTCGCTGCACAATGGCACAAGCTCGGCTTCGTCATGCTCGGGCTGCAGTCGGATACGAGACTTCTCGCGGCCGCGTCTGAACAGATCGCTGCGCGGTCGAGGGAACTCATCGGAAACAGCTAGGCGGGCGTCAGCCGACCTGTCATCGCGGTCGACCGGCGTACAGATTTGGCGGTTGACCCACGTCAAATCTGGCTCAGTCCAAGCTCCTGGGCAAGGTCGTTAATCGCGCGGATGGTGGCGGCAGGGATGGGAATCCCTTCCGCGGTGCGCTGCGACCGCGACCTCCATTCCGGTTCGCCTGGCATCAGAATGGCGTCGAATCCGGCGGCCGCCGGGGCCGCATGGAAGCGGCCCTCCAGCGCGTCCACCTGCTCCATGAAATCGCTCGTCGGCAAAAAGCTGCCCACGTCGATGGCCAGCAGCACCGTGCCGTTGCCCTGGTTGTAGTGAGGGTCAGACGACGAGCCCGTGCCTGAGAGCATCCCGGCCATCAGCTCGGCCATCACGCTCAATCCGAAACCCTTGTGTCCGCCAAACGTCGTCAGCGCACCTCCGTCGTAGAAAGCTGCGGTGTCGGTGGTCGGTTGACCACGCTTGTCGACAACGGCCCCGAGAGGCGCCTTCGATCCCTTCGCGTGGGCGATCCTCAGCTTCCCCTCGGCGACGGAGGCGGTGGCGAAGTCAACGACGATCGGGGGTTTGCCTGGTGTCCGCGGAGCGGCCCATGCGATCGGATTCGTACCCAAAAGTCGCGTGTACCCGCCGTACGGCGCAACCGCAGGAGGGGAGTTGCACAACATGAGCCCGATCTGACCGGCACGGCTCACCTTCTCGACGTATTCACCCAGTCGCCCGATGTGGTTGCAGCGGCCGACAGTGACCAGGCCGACACCCTGGGCGCGCGCGAGATCTGAGGCGGTGTCGGTGGCGATTTGCGCCGCGGGCTGGCCCCACCCCCAGGCGCCGTCGACTCGCGCGCAGGCATCGCTGAGCAACTCGACCACCGCGCGAGCTCCGGGCTGAACCTGTCCTGTTCGCACGCCGGCCACGTATGACGCGAGCCTCATCACGCCATGCGAGTCATGCCCCGCGAGGTTGGCGTCGACGAGCGACCCGGCGACTATCGACGCCAGGTCTTCGGGCGTGCCGACCGCCTGGAGAATCGCCTGGCCGTGGCGCTTCAGATCAGAAGCCCGGTACCAGACGCCCTCTTTCGCGGCCTCGCGCACAGCATCAGCATGAGCGACTTTCGACAGTTCGACCAGAACTAGCCCAGAGCTTTGCCGGCAGCCCAGGCACTGCTGGTTTGTATACTCCGGACGCCTTGCGGATCGTCGACATGCGGACCGACACGCTGACCATGCCGGGTCCCGACATGCGACGCGCAATGGCGAATGCCGAGCTCGGTGACGATGTCTTCGGGGAGGACCCCACCGTGAACCGCCTCCAGGACGTGGCCGCGGAGATGTTCGACAAGGAGACGGCGCTATTCGTCAGCAGCGGCACAATGGGCAATCTTCTAGGGCTTTTAGTTAACGCCCGCCATGGTGAAGAGCTGATCGCTGACGCGGATTCTCACGTGTTTCTAGCTGAAGCGGGCGGAGCTGCCGCCCTAGGTGGAATCCAGATCATGCCAGTCCGTACTGAGGGCGGAATCATGGAGCCGGAGCAGGTTGCCCAGGCGATCCGCCCCGAAGATCAACACTATCCGCGCACCGCGGCGGTGACATTCGAAAACACCCACAATCGGCATGGCGGCATCGCCTGGCCGTTAACGGCACTCCGAGCCGCTTCTCAACAGGCTCGAGATAGTGGAATCGCTGTGCACATCGATGGCGCTCGAATTTTCAATGCTGCCATCGCCGTCAAGGCGGATGTAAAGGATCTCGCAGCCTGCGCCGACACATTATCCTTCTGCCTTTCTAAGGGCCTGGGCGCCCCTGCTGGAAGCATTCTGGTCGGACCCCACGCGAAAATTGCAGAGGCTAAGCGATGGCGAAAGATGCTCGGGGGCGGGATGCGCCAGATCGGAATGCTCGCCGCAGCCGGTCTGTATGCCTTCGATCACATGGTGGACCGTCTGGCCGACGACCATGCCAACGCCAAAACACTGGCGGAGGGCCTTGCTGAGATCAAAGGCATCAAGCTCGACCTTTGGCGAGTTCAAACCAACCTCGTGATCTTCGAGCTCGACGGGATTTCGACACCAGGTTTCCTTGACGAGTGCTCGAAGCGCGGACTCAGGGCGGATGCAAGCGGCCGAACTCACGTGCGGTTCGTCACCCGCTACGGGATCGACGCAGAGGATGTCCAATCTGCCCTCAAGGTGGTCTCGGAAGTGCTCGGCGCAGGCTGACACCGTCCGTATCCGGCATCCGCCCGGACCATCCAGAAGGAGCATCTTCTGAGTTCCGGATCGCTCACCTAAAGGCCACCAGGGCTGCGACCGGTCCGCAAATTGCGACGAGCTGTACGAAGCGGTGAGGCGGTGCCGGGCGCCGAGGTACTGCAAGGTTGATGGCTCCGGCGTCAGATGAAACGGAAGCGTCCGCCCCTCACGGCGGACCCCTCAGCCTGCCTCACCGAATATTCATTTGTCCGCTACTGGAATTGATCATGGATTGGGTGGCGGGATCTGACCGGGGTTGTATGTGATATTGACGGCCTCGGCCGTGCATGTCGGGGACATGACCGCCGACTCGGCAGGGCGGATGTCCATGCATCAGGGGCTGGGGCTCGGATATGAATACGCAGCGTCGGCTGGTTGGGCGCTGTAAATCGTGAAAGCGCCGTCGGCCGGGTCGGTCTGGACGCTCATCGTGCCACGGCACTTGAAGTCGCTCTGCTCCCGCCAGAGCAGGTGTGCCCCGTCACTCGCGATCGTCTGAAGTTCAAAGACGTAGTTAATTTGCCCGGCTCCCGCAGCGTAAAAGTAGGTCACGGAATATGCCGGAGCCTGCACACGGAAGACGGAACCGTGCCCGTCCGGCGTCGTACCGACATAGAAGGTCTGAGGGGGACCGTACTCGGGGAAGTCTCCCGGTATGTGGTCGTAGGTGCCCTGGTTACAAATCGCTCGAGGCTTGCTTGCCTGACTGGTAGCCGACGCACCTGAGCCCCCCGGCGCCACGCAACTCACGGAAAGGAGAGTGAGTGCCACACTTGCCGCAGCAGCGAGGGTCCGGCTTAACCAACTGCTGCGCCACACGCGATAACGCGACACCATAGGTAGCGTACTGGCAAGGCATCAAATTGCCCGTTCTTATCGATCGCCGCTGTGTAGACGCAAGGTAGGCGACGTTACGGCAATCCCATCGCTGGTGCTGTATGAACGAGCCGGCGCTGGCGTTTGTCAGAGAGGTAAGTCTCTAGGCGCCTTTCTTCACCGGTCGTGCCCACTGGAGAGCTGACGGATATCGAGCTAGAGCCAGCAGCTGAAGAGCGCTAAGCCCGAGCAACTGGATGTGGACGTCCCTGCTATGTTGCCGGCCGTGGGAGGGCCGCTCTTCGCCAACTGGAGTGGTACAGCCTTCAGCAGCCCGAAGGTTGTGGCCGTCCCGCGCGACCTGGATGAGCTGACTCAAGTCCTGATGAGTCGCGAGAGGTATCCGTCGCCGGTGCGGGCCGCGGGCAGCTTTCACTCGCTGACCGCCTGTTTCGAAACGACCGGGACGCAGGTGCTCATGAAGCACTTCGACCGCATTGACATCGACCTGTCGGCGGAGACGATCACGGTTGGCGCCTCCGTGTCGATGGTGAGGGTGCGCGACGCGCTGCGACCGCATCGGATGCAGACGGAAGTGACACCGGAAATCGGCAACGCGACCGCCGGCTCGGTTGCTTGTGGAGGCACCAAGGACGCATCGATCCACCATGGGCTGGGCCAGGTGAGCTCGACGGTGGTTGGGGTGAAGATGGTCAACCCGAAGGGCGAGGTTGAATCGATCACAGCCAACGACAACCCCGATCGTCTCTTCGAGGTCCGGTCCAGCTACGGTTTGCTCGGGGTCATCTTCGAGGTGACTTTCCGGATCCAACCCGCGGTCACACTTGCGTATGACTACCGCAACTTCCGCTTGGACCCTCCTCCGACCCGCGACGAACTGCTCGGCGGAGCCGACGGGATGCTCTCATTCGCGCAGCCGTACGCCAACCGAATCATCGTTGAGCGGAGATACGTGGTCGGGGACGGCGAACTCGTACCCTCACGGTTCTCGCGGCTCAAGCGCCGAGCGCGCGACAAGACCTGGGAATCCGGCGTCAGCGTCCTACCCACGCTGTTGCCATTCAACTGGCTCTACAACGCTCAGGACCATGGGCTCGCGTACCAGCTGCAGGTGCTGCGGGCGCTAGGCGGATACCGAGGGCGCCGTTACGACTCGACGATCGATTTCAAGTTCAAGCGCCGCTCGTTCTTTGACTTCAGCTTCTGGGCCATCCCGGCCAGCGGATGGGCGCAGTTCGCGCCCACCTACCGGAAATTCTGCGAGGACTTCCGGCGCGAGACCGGATTCAGGTCGTCGCTACCTTCGGAGGTCTACTGGATGGCGCAGGACCGCAACTCACTGTTGTCACCCTCTCCGGACGAGGACATCTTCACGATGGACCCGGTGGACACGCGGCCAAACGATCCGCTCTGGGATGAGCTCAACAGGCGCTTCAACATCCTCGCCGCTGGATTCGGCGGGCGGCCTCTGGCGAACCAGACCAAGCACCTTACAAAGAATCTGATGCAGCAGACACTCGGTCACGACTGGGAGCGCTTTGTGGCGATTCGCGAGGAGGAGGACCCCGAAGAGCGGCTCTTGAACGATTACTTCAAGGGTTTGATCGGAGCGTAGACGAGCTCTGGGAACCAGTGGGAACTCTTAATGGCCGTGGGCCCAGCGCCACCTACTCGTTTGTGCATGGGAGGCGGCCATTCTCGAGAATCGAGCGGCCACTTCGAATCGCGATTCAGGCTGGCTGTTTCGGCCCCAACTGTTGCGTTTCGGCGAGTCTGCGCTGAGCGGCGCAATGTGCGCAGAAGCCCGCAACCTGGCCGGACAGGTTCACGTGCCAGTCCTGCTCCGCGTGGCCGTCCGGGCACCCGGCGCAGGGTGCCGGCGCCAGAATCGCTCTGCGCACCGCCCCCAAAAGGCTGGTCAACGCCGACGTAGAACCCACCACGCCCGATCTTACCTCGGTTCTAGGGCGGGTGCTGCGCCGTCGATTAGAGGCCGCCGACAGGTTCGGTCCGCACGCGAATCGGCAGCGCTTGGGCGCCACCGAGTGCGAGAGCAAGTGCCTGCTCCACCGTCATAGCCTGCCCCTCAGCCCACGCGCGCTGTTCATCTTCATCGATCAGGTCTTCTTTTCGATACCGACCTTCCTCGAGGTTCAGAACGATGCCGAGTCCGGCACCGCTGGTGGCCAGGTGTGCTGCTGCGGCCGCGGCCAGGCGGATCGCCGACCCTCGATGCCCGTCCAGCCCCTCGACCGCCGCGGCATCGTCGAGCAGGAGGACCACGCCTGAGATGTCGCCTGCATCAGCAAACAGCTCGAGCGCCTCCATCACCAGGCGACGCGCCGTGGCATTGTCGTGCGTCTTCATTGCCGCCAGCGAGCGCGTGTGGAGGGCCCAACCGAGACTGAACTGATCGTCGAGCTTGCGAAAAAGTCCGATCGCCTCGTCGAGCGCGTGGATGGCCTTTTCAAAGTGGTCTTGGTAGTACAGGCAGTTGGCGATGGCCCAGAGGCAGCGGCTGATACCCAAGCCCAGGGCCAGCTCGCGGTAAAGGGGAAGGGCCTCGTTGAGCAGGACCAGGCTCTTGTCGAGGTCGGTCCTGTCAACCATCATGGAAAAGGAGTCGTTGTAGATCGCGTCGGCGAGCTCTTTCTTATCGCCGCCTGCACGTGTCAGCTCGAGGCACTCGTCATAGAAGGCTTGCGCGGCGCGAACGTCTCCCTGCCAGTACGCGACTCCTCCCGCCGCCTCTAACGCGCGCGCCCGCACCGCTCGAAATTGCGGGCTCGCCGGCATCGCGAGGATCGTTTCCAGCCGAACGCGGCCCTCGTGGAGGTGGCCCCGCATCTGCCAGAAACGCCAGAACGATGCGGCAAGTTTCATGGCTCTCTCAGCATCGCCATTGACGGCGCACCAGTCGAATGCGGCCCGGAAGTTGTCATGGTCTCTCTCGAGCTTGTCCAACCACGCCTTCTGCTGTTGGCCGAACACGTTGGGTGCGGCCGCTTCGGCCAACGCGCAGTAAGCGTCAGCATGGCGGTCGCGGACTTCCCGCACGTCGGGGCTGTGGTCCAGCCGTTCGAACGCAAAATCGCGAATGGTCTGGAGCATGAGCAGGCGTGGTTCGTCGAAGTCTGGGAGACGCCGCAGAAGGCTGTGGTCGGCGAGCTCGTCGAGGCCGTCGAGCACAAGTCCTCCAACCTCGTCGGGCGGGCCGCAGACCGCCTCCGCCTGCTCGAGATTTGCCCCGCGCGCGAACACCGAGAACCGGGCAAGCAGGCGTTTGTGGGCATCGTCGAGCAGCTCGTAGCTCCAGTCGATCGCTCCTCGCAGAGTTTGCTGCCGGTCGGGAAGGTCTCTTGAACCCGCTCCCAGTACGGCCAGGCTGGTCTCGAGTCGTCCCAGCAGTGCTTGCGGGGAGAACAGCTTGATCCGCGCGGCGGCCAGCTCGATGGCGAGCGGAAGCCCGTCCACGCGCTCACAGATCCCGGCGATAGCGGGCGCGTTTTCGTTCGTGGCCCGGAAGTCGGGCTTGACGGCAACCGCCCGCTCGATGAAAAGCTTCACGGCTTCGAATTGCGATAGCGCGTCGAGGCCAGGCAGCGCGCGGCGATCCGGCAGGTGTAGGGGTTCAACCGCAAACTCCTGCTCGCCGTACACATGCAGCGCTGCCCGGCTGCTTACCAGCAGCTTCATATCCGGTGCGCCTTGCAGGAGCCGGGACGCGATGGGCGCGCCCCCCGGCAGGAGCTGCTCGAAGTTGTCGAGCAAGATGAGAATCGTCTTGTCTCGCAGGTGATCGATGACGCCCTCTATGGGGAGGCGATTGCCCGATATCGGGACCCCGAGCACCTGAGCAACCGCCGCAGCGATCAGATCTGGATCGCGCACCGCCGAGAGGGGCACGAAATAGACCCCTCCAGGGAAAAGCCTCACCACCTCGGCAGCGACCTGGAGGCTGAACCTCGTCTTGCCGATCCCCCCTGGTCCCGTAAGCGTCATGAGCCGAGTCTTCTCCAGCAGCCGTTTGGCCTCCATCACCTCGGCACCTCGACCGACGAAGCTCGTCAGCTGGGTCGGCAGGTTGTTCTGAATCGCGTCAAGAGTTCGCAGAGCCGGGAACGTCTCCGGTAGGCCGTCGATGATGAGCTGATAGAGGTGCTCCGGCCTGGCGAGGTCCTTCAGCCGATGCGCGCCGAGGTCGTGGAGCCGCAAGCCGGAGGGAAGTTTCTCCTCGACGATCGCGCGTGTCGACTCCGAGATGACGACCTGGCCGCCATGTGCGGAACTGGCAATGCGCGCCGCATGGTGGACATCGAGACCGATGTACTCGTTGCCAACCAGGGGCGCCTCACCGGTGTGGATGCCGACGCGAACCTTGATCGCGTGGCCGTCACTCCAGGCGTGAGAGCCGAGCATCTTTTGGGCTGTCGCCGCCGCGGTGCATGCGTCGACGGCGCTCGCGAATACGCAAAAGAACGAATCACCTTCAGTGCGGAGCTCGTAGCCGCTGTTGCTGTTGAAGGCCTCTCTCAGGATCGCGTGATGCGCGGTTTGGGCCTCGGTGTAGCGGTCGCCCATCTCTTGCATGAGACGCGTGGAGGCTTCGATGTCGGTGAAGAGGAAGGTGACGGTTCCGCGTGGCAGGATCAAGGCTACGTTCTCGACAGCGATGGACTTATCAGGTCGCTTATCGCCGACGAAATCTGTTCCGCATAGGCGGCACTCTCGAAGTCGAGCAGCGGATGCGAAGGCAAGAGGTGCTCTTTCACAAGGCCGCCGCGCCGAACATAGAGAGCCGGGTAAGGGTCGTCATGGCCATTGGACTCGAGCGTTATCGCCACGGCGTCGGACTCCTTCGTGTCCGTGAAGTGGGCCAGCGGGACGATGCCCTCGTCCCTGACGCCCACGTCCGGGTCGACGCTCACGACTCGGGCAAGGTAGGAGCGCTGGTGCCAAAGCTCTGGGCCGTGACTCGCCTCGGCCAATAGGAAGGGCACGACGTCGCCCGCATCCAGGTCGGGGCGCTCCTGGCGGATGCCAAATCGTGTTTCGGCGATATGCCGCGCCAGCACCCGGGCGTTGTACCGATAGCCCTGGACAGCTCCGGAGTTGCTCGGAATCCCGTGCTTTCGCAAGCCAAGAGAGCCCTGCATGATCGTTCCGGCGAAATAGATTCCAGGCATCGTAGCGCTCTCCCAGAACGGGGTCTGCGCCGGCAGCCTGCTCTGCCCAAATGTAGCTACGCCCAGGTCGGGCAGGTCGCGTAGGGGAGCGGTAAATCCTGTGGCCGCGATCACGTCGTCTGCCTCGAACTCCAGGACATGGTCGTCGGATGCGCTTCGGGTGCGGACTTTAAAGCCGCCGGTCGAACCGTCGACCGACTCGATCGAGGCGTCGAGAATGACGACCCCGCCGGCCAGAGCCGAGTCTTCAAAAGGCTGAACGTATCGAGCCCGCACGCCGACGAGCGAGCGAGTGTTGACGCTTAGCTTCGTCGGGGTGGGCGATGCGATGACGATCTGACGCGCCCATTGGAGCAGTCCGCTCGCGATCTCGAAGCCGGAGTTCTGCTTACCGATGATGAATACGCGCTTGTCGGCATATGTTTCCGCCGCGCGAAGATCACCGTATTGCGTGGCGTGTTCGATGCCGGGAATAGCAGGCTTCCATGGCTGGGCGACGCCGACCGCGAAAACGACAACTGGAGCGCGATACTCACCATCTGTCGTGCTGAGGACGAAGTCGTCGCCATCGCGGCCAGTCCTCTCCCAGCGGCATCCAAACCTGACGCGCAGCCCAGTTCGCTCGGCGAAGGCGGCCAGACCGCGCTCCATCTCGGGACGGGATGGGAAGTATGACGCGCCGTCCATGAGGGCCGGCATCAGCCCGCGGTTCACGGGTTCGTCGGCGAGCAAGCTGTTCCAATCGAACCGCTCATAAGCGCGGCTCGCGTGGTCGAACCCCGAATATGGCTTTGTCCAGCTGAGCATCCTTTGAAAGACCGGCCAGCGCCGGAACATACCGCCTGGGGCGGGGTCGTCGGAGAGGACGGCATGTTCGATGCCCAGGCGCCCGAGCGAGTAAGTCAGCTGGAGGGCTCCCGGGCCGCTGCCGACGAGGAGCAGTGGGTATCGGCCGGGCGGAAACGGCTCTTGATTCAGCTCTGCCACTTCGTCGTGCTACGCAGCTTTCTCGCCTCTCCCTGGAGCAACCGGAACATCACCTTGGGATGCGCGACGAGGAACGCCTCGAGCTCATCACCTGGCAGGACGATGCAGCGAAGCGCGCCCTGGGCCACGATGTCGGCGGTCGGCGCAATGCGCAGAAGGCACGAGATCTCGCCAAAGTAGTCTCCGGCCCTCAGGGTTGCGCGATCGACTCCGTCGATGCGGAGGGCGGCGCTGCCATCGAGGATGACGTAGAAGCCGGAGCCGGTGAAGCCTTGCCGGAGGATCCGCTCATCCTTGGCAAACCAGGCCTCATCGAATAGCTGCACGACTCGGTCGAGCTGCGTCGGGGACAGGTCGGCGAATAGAGAAAAGCCCGCGATGATCTCGACGACGTCTTCTCGCACATCCATGTCAGGAAGTCTCCCTTGGTACCGGAGTCACTTCGGCCGGGGCGGGTCTGGTCGCAACCGCGTTCTTGATACCGACAGCGTTGGCGAGGGCGCCGAGGATGAGCAAGAGCGCAGCGATAAGCATCGCGATGTGGAATGACGCGGCGGACGCCTCGCGCACCACCCCCACGAGCTGGGCGTCGAGCGGCGTGTTGAGCGGGCTGACCTTGGCCCGGAAGGCGGCCGACGTCACGTCTACGCCGGTGACCCTGCTCGCGAGGTAACCATAGAAATTGGCGGTGATGAAAACGAAGATCAATGCCCCGGCGAGCTGGGGTCCCACGCGTGAGATCGCATTGTTGATCGCTGAACCGACGCCCGAGTTGTGCACCGGCACCGAGGTCATGAGCGCCGTGGTCAGCGGCGCCACGAGAATCATCAGGCCGATGCCGAAGCACAACGCTCCAGGCAGGAAATCCACCGCGTAGGAGGGCGGCGGCAGATACGTTCCCGGGTCACTCGGCCGGAACGCCCATGCCGCGCTGTTCGCGGGCACGCGCGCGAGCCAGAGGACGCCGATCGCCATTACCGCGGGCCCGGCCGCCATGAACCAGCGCGGACCGTAGCGCGCCGCCAGGCTGCCAAAACGCGCGGAGAAGAAGATGAGAAAGAGCGTTCCGGGCACGAACGCCAGACCTGCGCCGGCGGCCGAGTAGCCCAAGGTGCCCTGTTGAAATATGGCCAGGTAGTAGCCGGTCACGTAAAGGGCGCCGTAGATAAGCAGCGTCGAAATGTTGGTCACCGTGAAATTTCGAGAGCGGAATAGTTGCGGCGGAATCAAGGGATTCGGGCGACGGATCATGACCACTGGAAGGGCGACCGTGGCGACGACCCCGACGGCGAGCGCGATGTAGCCAAACGGATCTCGCCAGTCCCGCTGCTGCCCGTAGATCGCCCCGAAGGCGAGGCCGCCGATGGCAAGGCCGACCACCCCTGCCCCCAACCAGTCGAATTTTCCTGAAGCCTCCGCATCACGACTCTCGGGAACGTGGTTGTAGGTCGCCCAGAGTGCCAGCAGCACAAGGGGGACGTTGATCAGGAAGGCGGCGCGCCATGAGATCGTGTCCACCAGGAGACCGCCGACGACAGGCCCGAGGATGGTCGTGGCGCCAGAGGCGCCGGCCCAGAAGCCGAAAGCTCGGCCCTGCTCCTCGCCGCTGAAGTTGGCTGTGATCAGGGCGAGCGACCCTGGGACCAGCATCGCCCCGGTGGCTCCCTGGAAGATTCGGAAGAGGACGAGAAGCTCCATGTTGGGAGCCAGACCACATAGCACCGAGGTGGCGCCGAAGCCGCCCAGGCCGATCATGAACATGCGCCGGCGGCCATAGAAGTCGGTGAGCGCGCCGGCCAGAATCAGCAGGGTGCTGAGCGTCAGCAGATATGCGTTGTAGACGTATGACTGACCTTCCAGGACCCCAAACAGAGACCGGGGCAAGTCCCGACCAATCCGTGGCAAGGCAACATTGACCACGGTCGAGTCGAGGAAGACGATGCCGGACCCGAGCACGGCGGCAAGCAGGATCCAACGCTTGTAGCTCACGATTCCCTCCTCCGCCGTGCATTATCGGTGTTGCGGAGGGCCCGGCTCACACCGCGAGGTGGGCTCGCGCCAAAGCCACAAGGCATCGCCGTTGGCCCCCTGGTTTGTCGCACCGCGTTCCCGGTAGGAAACGAGGCTCGACCTTGATGCCCACGCGCGACCGCGGTCATCGCACCGGCCGAGGAGCGGAACATGGTCCCGGTTACTCGCCGTCCCTATTCCGAACCAGGTTCGCCGGCACCTCGGCGCGAAAGCAGCAGATACGTGTAGATCAGCGCGCCTGCCGCCGCCCCGACCAGGGGACCAATCCAGTAAACGAGATCGTCCTGCCAGTAGCCGGAGGCCAGCGCTGGGCCGAAGGTACGCGCGGGGTTCATTGAGGCCCCGGTCAGGGGACCACCGACAAGGATGTCGAAGCCGAGGACCAGCCCGATCCCAAACCCTGCGACCGACTTGAACGACCCCCGGCTGTCCACGGCGACGCCGAAGACCGCGAGCACCAGGAACAGCGTTAGGATCGCCTCCACCAACACGCCCTTGCCGAAACCAATCCCGAGGCCGAGTGCCGGCGTCCCCAGATGTACGGGTTGCCACTGTTCCCTCGGGAAGACCACGAGCAGCAAGAGACCGGCGACGACCGCACCGACCAGTTGGGCGACCCAATAAACACGGCCGAAGCCGTCGAGATGCGGCGGGCGATCCAGATGGCGAAAGTCACGGCCGGATTGAAATGCCCACCCGAAATGTGTCCGAGAGCCGAAATCATGACTGAGAGCACGAGCGCGTGCGCCGCCGCGATGCCGCCGAGTCTGAGCGCGCCGTTCGACCATTGGTTCGTCACGATTGAGCCGGCGCCGACGAACACAAGCGCGAACGTCCCAAGAAACTCCGCGAGCAGTGAGCGTCGAGTCTGCAGGTTCATCTGACGGTGCCGATCGACACTAAGCCGGCGAGCTTGGGCGCGCAATGCTTCCCATGTCGTTCCGCATCGTCGCATGCGGTCACCACCCGTCTCCTCCAATTGACAGAGGGCTGTGCGCACCTCGGCTGGGGTGGAGGCACGTCCTGGCGCAACCGTGGGAGCTGCCGAGGTCGATCCCGACAACGCGGCTGAGCTCGGCCGGCAAGATCCAGACCTACACCTACACCCGAATGTCCGGCACCGACGGCACCAACGTATGGGTGGTCGGATTTGTTCTCCTCGGACCCAGCAACTTCAGCCTCCAGACCGCGGGCTTCATCGAGCACTCGGCTGACGGCGGAGCGAACTGGAGGGTTCAGCTGCTGGGGAACGGTTCGTAGGGCACTTCTTCGACTACTTCGTGCGTGACGGCTCGTCGCTAGGTCAGTACAGAGCTGAAGCGAGCTTGGTTCGTGACCTGGTAGCCAGGGGATGATCCAGACCCAGTTCGTCAAGTACGCCGACGACTACCCGCCGGATCTCGTCCCGGCTGCCGCGGGCTGAAGGTATCGCCTCTATGAGCTCTTCAAGCGCACGTTCGTTGTCGCCGGCGTCCAGCGCTGCGAAGGCCATGCTGAGATCAGGCGTTGCCGCCAGTTCGAGCCTAATCCTTGCGGCCATTCCTTCAGCTACGAAGCTGCCATGAACATTTCCCAGGATCTCGAGGGCCTCTGACCTCTGCCCTCGGCCGAGCAGGATCCGGGCGAGGGGCATGGCAGCACCGGCAAGTCCGGAATTAAGCTTCAGGGCTGCACGCAGGGACGGCTCATCTCCATTCAGAGCCAACTGCTCTGCTTTCGAGGGCAGGAGTGAGTCGAGGAATCGCTCAACAGCAGCCGCCGGCTGTGCTCCCACGAACTCCGCGACTACTCTGCCCTTGTGAAAGGCTTTGACAGCAGGAATGCCTTGAATCCCATACGCGCGCGAAATGGCGGGATTGGCGTCGACATCGAGCTTCACGAGCTCCAGTTTGTCGGAGCGCTTCGAGACCTCTCGTTCGAGTACAGGTCCTAGTTGCCGGCAAGGCGCGCACCAGTCGGCCCAGAAATCCACTACGACGGGATGCGAGTGGGAGCGGTCGATGACGGCCGCCTGGAAGTTACTCTCGCCAACGTCCATGGATTCAGATTAGTGGGTGGGTAACATATGCGGCCTCGTAGGCGATCTGGTTCCGCCCCCTGCGGCTTAGCCCGTAGGCCAATGAATCGACGCCAAAGCCTCGACGACTGACGCGTGCTTGCACCCACCCCTCCACCGACACGCCCCGGCGCGTCTCCAGCCACCGGAATGGGCGTGGCGTCAGGAACGCGCGCTACCGCTTGCCCGCGAACTCGGCAGGCGGCTCAATGTCGATCACCGACCGAACCGGTGCCTTTGGCGCTAGTGGTCGCAGAGGTCGTCACGATACTGCGGGTACGTCCGAGGCCGTCTATTAAGAGCCGCTCAAGTTCAATATCGAGCCCGAGCCATCTCTAAATTGCACGAGCTGGTCTGTTTACACCGCCGGGGCCGCTGTCTCCTTAGCACCGGCTTCGACCGTGCCTTCACCATCCAGCCAGGCTCGCCGAACGACAATGAGTAATCCTTCGATAGATGACAAAGCGTTCGCGAGTTCGGGTCTCACCGTTGCTGGATGGTGTCCTTTTTCCGAATACGCGCCGAGGACAATTACGTCCCCCTGCGCGGCCGCCGTAACTATCGCCTTACCAACATCGGTCGTCCGCTGCTCAATCAAAGACGCCCACGGCACCGTCGATGCTGTCGAGCGAGCACTTTCGAGGTCACGGGCCTGCCGGTCCGGGTGGTCGAGCGAATTGATGAGATGAAGCAGCGAGATCTCGCCACCCCACGCCTCCGTTAGCGCGGCAGCCACCCTGAGAGCGAGCCGGGCGTTCGGGCCGCCTCGGATGGGCACAATCACTTTGGTCGAATCTCCGGCCATGGGCAGACTTCGCACTGGAGATCGGACGAGAACGAGGTCAGCCGGCGGGGATTCGCTGAGGTTCTCGAGCACCGAGGCCAAAGTTCCGGCCCGAGGGCTCGCCGGTCCGGGCCATTCGATCACGACCAGGTTAGAACCAGTTTCGTAGACGGCCTCCCGAATGCCCATTGCGACGTTGTGAACGACCCGGACAAGGATTCCGAGCCCCCTGGATGAACCCCTGGTAGTCTCCTGGTCTGCAATCCACCTGAGTAAATCGCGCCGGCGATGAACTACCTGGCTTGTCATGTTTGCTGCGGGGTGGCGGCGTATCTCCACCAATCCGAGCACCTTGCCATCGGCATCCCTGTGCTTTGCCAGAGCGTCGCCGACAGCGATCAGCGTCGCCGCGGCCTGCGCACGCACAATCGGGACCAAGATCCGGGTGTCCGTGTCTCGAGGATTCAGGGCGAGTGGCCGCGAGCGATTGGCGTTGCGGGAGATCCGAGTAGAGGCGGGCACGGGGCTCATGATCCACTATCAGCCGATCATATGAACAAGCGAGTTGCGTAGTTGTGCAGTCAATCTTGACCAACTACTGCTATGGCAAAAGCCCCGTGATCGGAAATGCCACTCTTCGTTTGGTCGCGAGAATTTGATGCTTATCAGTAGCTATGGCGCCAAGGAGCCGTGTTCGTCCCGTAGGGGCTCGGGGTCGGCTCCCTTCGGCTGGACCCAAGTCCACAACGCGACATGGGAAGCGTATTCGGGCGGCGATCCTTCAGCTTGCGCTGGACGGGATGAGCCGAGCGAGACTCAGGCTGGTTCGGCAGGACCAGGCAGAGGCGGCCGGATTACCAAGTAAATGCCGGCGGCCAGTGTCCAGAGAATGAAGAGCATGAAGCCTACCTGGCTGATATCGCTTTCAATGGAAGAACTGCCGACAAGCCCAGCAAGGAAGACGATGGCCCCGGTCACGATCGCGGCTATGCCGATCAAACGTAGTGGCCGGCTGATGTTGAGCAGGGTAACGCCCACACCCACGAGGAAGACAGCCGCAAGCTCAAAGCTCAGGGTGAATGCCTCGCCGTCCAAGATGTAGATGCCAAGCACCGTTTTCGCGTCCGCTCCGGACTTGGCCCACTCGACCATCGTCTGCTGGCCGGCGATCCCGACTGCACTTACTGCGACGTAAGCTATCGCTCCGGCGAATCCAAGCACGGCGAGCCAATTGGAACGATCGGGTTTCGCTGCGCGCGCGACCGCATAGAGAAAGCTCGCGAAAATTAGGAATAGAACATAGCCGAGTAACTCAAGGTAGTTACCAATGCCGGTCTGACTCGCGCCGACACCGTTGACATAGGCGCGGACGGCATCGGCGGTGGTTGCGGGCGGCAATCCTCCATGCACGCCGAAACCAACGAAGGTCACCACCACTGACAGAATGCCAGCGGAGGCACCGACTCGGCTCAGGCTGGGTCCGGACATTGCGGAAGATTAGCAACAGGTTGATAGCCTTCACCGGCGGCGTGGGGGGCGCGAACAATCGACTGGCTACTTCAGTTGGCGGGCGCCAAAGTTCCCCGGTGGGACCGAGATGCCCCAGTGGAGCCATCCTGGGAACAGGACGAGCGGTTGCCCACAGCAGCTTGGAGAGGGACGCGGAAATGCGCCCCTCTCATTCGAATCAGGCGTGAGCTGAGACGGCCTCGGTTCGGATGATCTGGGAGCTCGGGTCTGGCCGGACCACCAGCGTTACGCTGGCGACGATCATCCACAGCAGGAAGTTGCCTATCTGACGATCACCGTCGCTCATCTCACGACGCTGGTGGTCAGGCGGGTCAAGCCTGGTGCTCGGTGACGGCCCGCGGCTTTTGCGGTACCGTCGCGCGCTCCCACTCCGGGTCGTGGCGTGCAAGCACGAGTCGGCCTATCCACCCTAGCGAAACCAGCACATCATGCAATGCGGCTCGCCCACAGGTCGAGGTTAAGCCGCGAAGGGGAGGCGCCCGCAGAAGGCTGCGGGCGCCCAACTCAGACCGCTTACTGGTCGGTCTGGTTGCTCCCCGAGTCCGGCCCATTGCTGGGGATCGCGAGCTGGTCATGTGCACCATTGCTGTGGCCGCCCACGCTTAGCCCGCCCTTGACGGTGTACATCGCTTCCTCGAAAACGCCTCCCGCAGGAGGGTTCGCGACCGCGAAGGCCGGGAATGCTGGCCCGCCTACGAACGACGTGGATATATAGTCGCCGACCATGCGGCCTTGGCTCGTGTTGGCGAGCCAGGACAGCGACATCGGCCCGGCAATCTGCTGGTTCGAAGTCCAGCTGCCGCCGCCGTCAGCCGAGGTCGAAGAGCCGACCTCGAGCTGGCAGGTCGCCGCGATGCAACTGGCGTTGGGATAGAAGTAGAAGGCAAGCGCGAGTTGAGCGCTGGCCCCCGACGTGGCCTTGTTCACGGCCAGGCCGGGGATGAAGTGGTCGACTCCGCTGCCGATCGGGTCGACCGGTATGCGCGTAACCGGAGACCAGTTCGTACCGTCGGTCGACGTGCTGAGCACGAGGTCGTTGGCGGTGCAGCCTGGCTCGAAGCGGCAGTCTGGCCAGACCACGTAAACCTTGCCCGACGCGTCAATCTCCGCGGTGGGAAGGCCAAGGCCGTTGCGCAGGCCTCCGGCTACCAGGTGCGCCGTGATGTCTGCGATGCGCGTCGTCGTGCCCCAGCTCGCGCCGCCGTCGGCCGAGCTGAAGGCGTTGACATCGCCACCCCGGGACGCAAACCCGCCTACCGGGACGATCACCGTTCCGTTCGGCTGGACCAGCGGCTGGCCGCCGATACCGTGTAGGTGCTGTGCGGTTTCGAGCGCCGCGCCCCAGGTAACACCGCCGTCAATGGACGTGCTCATCTGCTCCAGGTCGCTGAGCGAGGCGTCGTCGAACTCGGTGTAGCAGTTGCCATAGTGCGGGCTGGTCGCCGTGTTGTCACAGACGGTCCAGTTCTTGTCGTTGAACTGCCCGTCGGCCGTGATGACAACGGGAGGTCCCCACGTCAGCCCCCCGTCGGTGGAGCGGCTGGCGAGGACGTCAACCGGAACCAGCGCCGCCGGAATCCCGAGGTAGGAGATCATCCAGACGTTGTCTCGGGCGTCGAAGGCGACAGAAGGATCGCTCACGCGCTCGTACTTAAGGTTGGCCGGCGTCGACTGGAAGGTCGTGTCCGGCAGGAAGCCGCTCTTGAACTTCTTGCCACCGTCGTTCGAAGTGGCAAAGCCGATGTCCGAAGCGCCGCCGTTGAAGAAGCGGCCCACCTGGAAAACGGAGACGATCGTCGAACCGAGTGCGAACGTATCGGGCTCGACCTCGGTCCGATGCTGACTGGTGTTGTTGCTGAATGGATCACTGCTCAGCTGGACGAGGCCTGCCGCGTACGCGTTTAGCGTGGACAGGCCGATCAGCGCAGCAAAGGCTGGCACCAATAGGCGAAACCACCGCATGGTCATTTCCTCCCTCGTGTGTGGCCGGCGCGAGAAGGCAAGTGTAGCGGCCGCTAGAGGTAGGGGGAAATAGCCGTGATCGTCTCGTCCAGCACCGGTTGTGGATCTCGTTGGTGCCCCACCTGAGCATCTAGGTCCGCGCTGTCGAAAGCTGGCGTCTGGTGTGTCAACGCGCCCATGAACGTTTAGCCGAGTCGTCTGGTGGTCTGGCCGACCTCAATCAAGTGGCCGTCGGGATCTTGAACATAAGCACGTATCTCCCGCCCGTGGTCTTTCGGCTCGCTTAGGAAGTGGGCTCCTTTTGCCGACCATTCACGGTAGATCTTGTCGATGTTCGCGACACACACATTGAAGAATGCGCTGGTCCGATTGGGATCAGCTGGGGTGGTAAGTGTGCCTGTCGGCTTGCTGGGCGCCGGCGTCGAGACCGCCGTCGACCAGTTCCCGCCGCAGCTCGACGATGGCCCGCTGAATATCGCAAGGTTCAGGGTTCGAATCCCTGCTCCGGAGCCATCTGATGTCTCACGACATAGTGGGCGAGTCTCGTCGCGCGGTGTCGCCGCTGACCAACAGGCGGTAAATGCCATCTCCCATCGCCGCCCCAATGAACGGGCCGACCCGGTTTCGGAGACATCGCTACGACCGGTTCCAGCGGTTCTACAGACAGCCGCGGCCGATTGGTATTCGACATGGTCCCCTGGGACGGCCCAACTACCACGGTTTGACAACCACATGTCGCGCAACCTTCCCGCGCCGGCCGCGTCAGTCTGCGGCTCGTCCTGCCTCTAGTCGACCAGCACTCGTTTCGACTGCCCACAATAAGATCGAGGCCACGCGATGACCGCTACGCAGCCAACACCACGGCTCACCGTCCAGGAAAGGATCGCTCGCGGGCGAGCAGCACGCGCCCGGGTTCCCCGCTCCAGTCACGCGGCGTTTTCCCCATCGCCGCGCCGTCCCGATCCGGTTGCGTTGCTCGAGAAGCAGGCGGCGACGAGAGTTCCGGAATTGGTCGCCATCCGGTACAGGCGGATGCTCGCATCGCCCTTAACGTTCTTTCGGGGCGCGGCGCTGGTGATGGCAGCCGACCTGGCGTCGATGCCTGACTCTGGGATCCGGGCGCAGACTTGCGGCGACGCGCACCTCGCCAACTTCGGCGCGTACGCATCTCCAGAGCGACAAATGGTATTCGACGTCAACGACTTTGACGAGACGGTGCCTGGCCCATGGGAGTGGGACATGAAGCGACTGGTCGCCAGCCTTGCCGTGGCGGGGCGCATCAACAACCACTCGGCTGCCGTCCGACAGTCCATCACGACAGCCGCCGTCGCCGAGTACCGGATGGCGATGAACCGATTCGCGGCGATGCCGACGATTGACGTCTGGTATTCCCATATCGATGTTGACGACCTTCTGTCTCAAGTCAAGCGCCAGCTGCAACCAGCGGAGTACAAAAGGCTCACCCAGGACCTGGCCCAGGCGCGCAATCGCGACAACGAGCACACCTTTTCGAAGTTGACGCACATCGTGGACGGCACTCCGCGGATCGTCAGTGATCCGCCGCTTGTAGTGCCGTTATCCGAGCTTTATACGAAGCTCGAAGCCGATCGGGTCTTGCGCATCCTGGCCGAAGTGAAGCGCGGGTACCTGGCGACGCTCTCCAACGATCGCCGGCAACTGCTCGCTGGGTACGAGCTCATCGAAGGAGCGCGCAAGGTTGTGGGAATTGGAAGCGTCGGGACCCGGGCCTGGGTCATGCTGCTAGTCGGGAAAGACGACTCCGATCACCTGGTCCTTCAGGCGAAAGAGACCGAACGCTCGGTCTTGGAGCAGTTCGTCGGTCCGAGCGAATTCCGGTATCACGGCGAGCGCGTTGTCAGCGGCCAGCGACTGATGCAGGCGACAAGTGACATCTTTCTAGGCTGGAACCGCGTACGCGAGCCGGACGGCAAGGAACGCGACTACTACGTCCGTCAGCTCCGCGACTGGAAGTGGTCTCCCGACTTCACCGTTCTTTCGGTGGCAGCCCTGAAGGTATGGGGACGGCTTTGCGGTTGGACTCTGGCTCGGGGTCACGCACGCTCTGGCGACTGCATCGCGATTAGCGCCTACCTCGGCCAGAGCGACAGCTTCGATCGCGCCATGGTGTCGTTCGCCGAGGCCTACGCCGACCAGAACGAGCAGGACTACGCGGCCTTCCAGAAAGCGGCAAGGACAAGAGGATCGCGGGAGTGACTGGGATCTGACCGATGTGACGCGGGCGGCGCCCCGGAGCACATCGAAATCGCCGATCAACCGCCGGGTCGAGGAGCCACCGTCCTTCGTAGGCTTGCGGCCGTTGCTACCGCTACAGTCAGCGGCAGCAACCACCACGCGATGATTCCTCGCTGATTCAGCGCCGCTGTGATCAAAAGTGCCACACCAACCGCCGCTGCAACGGTCCAGTCGTCGCCAACGATGAATCCGTACCAGAACCGAAAGAAGGCGCCGACACCGGCGGCGACGCGTGACAGGGCAGTGCTCATCCAGCGACCACCCGCCTACGCTCGATCCGGGTATAGCTCAGCGCGATGAACGCATAGAACGCGAGCAGAGGAAAGATCGACAAGTCGCTAGAAGGCCATTCGACGCCCAGACCTTCGAGGGACCAGAAGGTGCCGAAGGTCGTGAGTAGGATGCCTACGACCAGCTGCAAGACACTGCGAGGGATCCGGTTGAAGACCGCCGCGAAGGCTGACCCCGCCGCGGCGGTGAGGACAAGCGCTGACGCGCCGCCAACGATGGCTGCGGTCATCTCGCGTGCGGCGAGACCGACCGAGACGACGATGAACGCTATCTCGACACCTTCGAGAAGCACTCCTTTCAGGGCCAGGACGAACGCCGTCCAGTCCACGCCCGTACCAACCCAGCGCTCCGAGTCGGTCACTCCTGGAATCTCCATCCCGGTGAGGCGCCGCGCAGCCACCCGCTTGATGCCTTTGCGCAGCCACTGGAGGCCGAAGACGAGCAGCAGCACGCCAATGACCAGCCGCAGGGGACCGATCGGCACTGAGCCCAGGGCCAGGCCGAACAGGGCTACTACCGCAACCAGCACCGCAAGGCCAGCCGCGACCCCGAACCAAGTCGATCGCCAACCACGCGTCGCACCGACGCCGACGACGATGGCGACCATCTCAATAGCCTCGACTGCCGAGCCCAGGAAGGTGGTGACGAAGACACCCGCTGTTGCGCCCGTCATGTCTGGTGATAAACCCGCAGCTGGTTGACCCGATCCGACTGCGCGAACAGGTGGACCAGCAGCAGGCCTGTGACGAAGCCGCCGACGTGGGCTGAGTACGCCACGCCACCCGCGGTCGCGTCGCTGATCGATGCGAGACCGCTGAACAGCTGCACCAAGAACCACAGGCCGATGAAGATCCAGGCCGGCACTCGCGCCGCCCAGTAGAGGATCCCGAGAGGGATCAGCGTCCGCACATGGCTCGCCGGGTACAACAGCAGGTACGCGGCCAGCACTCCGGAGATGGCGCCGCTCGCGCCAAGACCGGGCAGGTTCGACCCCACTGAGGTTGCGATCTCGAGTGCGTTTGCGCCGAGACCACATATAAGGTAGAAGGCGAGGTAGCGAGCGCCGCCCATGGAACGCTCGACGTGGATTCCGAAGACGAACAGGAACACCATGTTGCCGACGATGTGCGCCCACCCCGCATGCAGGAACATCGAGCTGAACAGGGTCAGCCAGAACGGGTCGGGGGTGCCTGCGTAGACGGAACATTGGTGCGTGTACTCGCACGGAACGAGCGAGTAGGCGTTGATGAAGGAGTCAAGCTGCGACCCCTGCCCGCCCAGCGCCAGCTCATAGAAGAACACCAAGAAGTTGACAACGATCAGGCCGATGGTGACGACCGGCAGGTCGTCGGTCGGGTCAGCAACGTCGTCCGCGCGGTAGGGAATCATTCTGACTCCGCCTCAGACGACAAGTAATCAGCTGGAGCCTGGACCTCGATGACAGACTCGCCTGGTTCGTGGCGCTTCATGCCCTCGAGGTCGGCTTTGGACACCGCCAGAGTTGCTTCAGCTGCCTCGCGGTCCACATCCGCGATCAGCGAGATCGGAACCAGCAAGTCGTGCTTGATCGAGAGGTGGCGCGCCTCCAGGACGATGTAACGACCCTCCCTGTCGAAGTCCTTGATCTTTCCGAGGGCCGCGTCATCCGACGTCCAGACCTGCTGTCCGACCGCGAGGCGATTCCTGATGTGGCCGAGATCAACCTCGGACGTGACGACGGGCTCGCGGTTGAAGCCGCTTGGCTCCGTAGTCGTCGCGACCGTCCGTCCTTCCTTCTCGGCCACTCTGGTGTTTCGCGCCGGAGGAGTCTTGAACTCGGCTCCCACAGCACCTTTGAGCATCGTGAGGAAGATCTCACGGTCATCGACACTTCTCACCAACCGGTAAGGGACCCAGAGTTTTTTCTGATCGAACGCTCCGGTCCTCACCACCATCCAGCCATGGGTCTTGTCCGTCTCGTCGACGTAGCCGATTCTTGAGCCGTCGCAGTCGAAGACTGTGAGCCCTACCTTGACGGCCCGTCCAACGTCCTCACTGATTGTCCTATCCATCTGTTTGCGTTCTCCTCGACTGGAAATCGAGCCGCACGGTTGACTTGCGGCCGTACCGAATGGCGGCCTCGATTCGGTCCTCCAGCCGCCACATCGATTCGGCGGCCCACACCGTCTCGATCATCTCAGCGAGCTGGCCGTCGAGAGGCTTGGGCGGGTCAATCCAACGCTTCAACCTGATCACGAGTCCAAGGTATGTGCCTCGGCGCACTCTTCGCATCCGGCAAATCCATAGTTCCGTTTGCCTGTCGGTAAGTCATCCACTCCCGCACAACGACCCGGATGATGTTGGCGGCCGGAATTGCGATCAAGGCACCGAGAATGCCGAAGAGAAGACTTCCTGCCAGGAAGGCAAGGAACACCGCCAGTCCTGGCAGCTGATCGCCGCGCCCATAAATCAACGGGTTGAGTACGTTGCTCTCGATCTGGGAGTAGACGATGATGTACACGAGGATGAACACAGCTTTGAGGGGCGAGATCAACAGGGCCGCCAGGACGATTGGCACCGCACCGAGCTGGGCGCCGACCATCGGGATCAGGTCGAGGATCGCGAGCAGAATCGCGAGGGGTAACGCGTAGGGGATCCCGAGGATCCGCATGCCGACGTAGACGCTCACACCGGCGATGACGCTGATCGCCAGATTGCCCCGGATGTAACCGTCGATCGCCCGGGCTGAATGCTCCAGCACTCGGCGGGCAACTGGTTGATGCCGTACGGGAATGAGCTCGGTCGCACGGCGGACAATATCCCGGCCGTCGTGAAGAAAAAAGAAGCCCATGACGGCGACGCTGAACGCGGCCGTTATCGTGCCGATGGTGGCGACCGTCACCGAGGTGACCGAGCCAAGCGAGCCAGCCAGCTCTCCAGGAATTGCGTCGAGTTCCGGGCGAACGCTGACGACGAAACCGCCCAGGCCGAGCGGCCCAACGATCCTATCGAGGGCCTCGCTGAGGCCGCCTGGCTGCCGCAGTACCAGAAGGAGTTGACTGACCTGCTCGGCCAGCGCGGGCTCGACAACCGCCCCGATACCGGCGACTACAAGGATCAGCGCTAGATACACGAGCAGGATTGCGAGCGCCCGCGGCAAATGGTGACGAGACAGCCAGTCCACTGACCGGCTGAGGCCAATCGCCAGGAACAGCGCCAAGATGGTCCAGACGACGATCGTCTGCAGCTGGTAGATCAACCAGAGCGCCAGGGCAACCAGCATCGTGGTGAGCAACACCACCAGCACAAGCCGCGACAGCCTGGATAAGCTCATTGGAATGTCGCTCCTCGCCGCGTGGCTTTGACGGCGGCCCTCAGTTCGCGAGCCGCGAACCAGATCGCCAGCACGAAGTTGGCAACCTCCGTTCTTGTCAGCCCGTTGAGTTGGGTGTTCATCCTCACCTGAAAGGCGACGCGCCCGTGGGGGAACGGGCGCGTCATTCGGGAAGTTTCGATATCCGGTTACGACTGTGGCTGCATGGTCGTGGCGACCGCCCGCTTGACGTCGCTTTGGACACCGTGTATGCGGTAGGCGGCGTAGAGCCGAGTGGCGCCGCCGATGATGGCGTAGGCGCCGATCAGCCAGAGGATGGCCAGCGCACCCGTGCCGGGCCGGGCCGCGACCAGTACTCCGAAGGCGATCGACAAAACGCCGGACGCGGTCAGCCATCCAGCGCCCTTGACCACGTCGCGTAGGTCGAGGGAAGCGATGATTTCGAAAACACCGACGATGATGGCCCAGGCCGCGATGAGGTAGATCAGCGTCAGGTCGGTGAGACCAGGGGCGAAGAACGTGACGACACCCACGACGACTCCGGCCAGGCCCCCGAGAACGTACGGGACCCAGTCGGTGCTGCGGTGCGCGAGCAGGTTGAGACCAGATGCTAGCGCGAACGCCCCGTAGACCAGCGTGAATGCGCCGAACAGCGCGGTCAGCGCGACGAGCGAAATACCCGGCCAGAACAGCGTGATCGCGCCAAAGGCGATCGACGCCACACCGGCGACCCCGAGATACACGGAACTTCGAGAAATTGCTCTCTCCAACACAAAAGACCTCCTAGACCACTTCCTGGTAGTGATCGACCATGATTTACGGCCGCCTCTTGACGACCTGACCACACGTTAGGAGTCGACTTGCAGAGGTCGAATCCGGGGAAGCCCTAGTTGTTTACCGGGCCCGTTCGCGGCGGCACGGGCAGGTGAAGAAGCCGCACCCAATCGATCCGCGAGAACACCCAGATGCCCGCTATCGACAGCAGCTCGAGAGCGAGCCACTTCGGATCGTGCCAGTGGCGCGTAAGGATTCCACCCAGCTGGTCGTTGGCGCCTTTGGCGGCGAGAGCAAGCAGCGGATAGCTGACCAGGCGCCCAGGCAGAAATCCCAACGCGACCGGCCGCAGCTTTGCGCCGCTCAAGCCGGCGGCAATGAATAGATCGTTGGAGGGAATCGGCCCCAGCGAATAGATGAGGACGTCGAGGACGCCACGCCAGCCCGGACGTTGATTCAGCCAGTCGCCGAGCGCGGCGACATTTCGCTGCCTTCGATCGGAAAGAAGCCGGCGTCCCAACCTTGCGCTCACGTAATAGAGCCCGCACCGTCCCGCCGTCGAGGCGAACGCACAACCGATGGCCAGTGGCCACACCGGCAGCTGAAATGCGATCAAGAAGAACGCGACCACCGCCCAGGTGGGCGGCATGAAGTAGGGCACGACATTCAACGTGAAGACTGCGGCCCACGCGACCAGGAGCCACTCGAACGTGCTCACTGAAATGAATCTATCGAGCGATCCCGATCGGTCGAGTCCTGGGAAACCCCAGTTCGGAAGGGACTTGGGGATTCTCGATCACGCGAAGCAAGGGGTGCCTCGATTCAGCCGGTCAGCGCGTGTGCCTCCCGCTCCTCATGGGAATCGGCCAGCAGCATCGACCTTACGAGCTTGGCTCTCGAGTCGATGCCGAGCTTGCGATACACCTTCGAGAGGTGGTACTCGACTGTTGCCGGACTGATGAAAAGACGATGGGCGATCTCTGTGTTGCGGGCTCCTTGCGCCGCCATCCCCGCGACCTGGGCTTCCTGTGGGGTCAGGTCGTCCTGGGTGTCATAAGTTCGCTTCCGCGCATGCTCCCCCGTGGCCGCGAGCTCGATCTTCGCCCGCTCAGACAGGTGGTCGACCCCGAGCTCGTCGAGCTGTTCATAAGCGGCCTGTAGCAGAGGGCGCGCATCACGCCGCCTGCCCTGACGACGCAACCATTCGCCGAACAGGAGCTGCGTCTTGGCGAGCTCGAAGTTCATCTTCGGGTTCGACAGCAGCTCGATCGCTCGGATGAACCCGGCTTCAGCTTCGGTGCCGGTCGCAGCCAAGGCTTCGGATCGTGCAAGCAGCGCGGCGGCAAGCGGTGTCTTGATCACTTCCACGTGCTGTGCAAGCTGTCCGAGAGCCGCATCCAGCATCCTTCGGTCGCCCCGCCTGACATCTGACTCGATCAGGTCGGGCAGGACCCTTGTCATGAGGATCTGGTCGATGCGGATCATCAGCTGGTGCTGGACTGCCTGTCCGCCGCTGCTCATGCGATCAAGTTAGGTTCCGGGGCCTCTCTTGCGCTTCTGTCTGACGACTGCTTTTTTTCGGCGCTGACCTCTCGAGATGACCGAAATGACTTAGTCGGCACTAAGTCGTCTCTCCCTCCAGCGGGCTCGGAGAGCGCTTCCGGATCCCCAGAGGAGCGCAGAATCAAGGCGGGGATGGAAGGGTCGCGGCTCATTGGACGCGAACTCGAGCTGAGTCAGCTCGCAACCGCGCTGCGGGAAGCGCCGGAGCGCGGAGGCGCCGTACTGGTCAGCGGCGCGCCTGGCATCGGAAAGACCTCGCTTCTCAACGCCGCCGCCGCCGATGCTCGAGGGCTTGGCTGCAAGGTGATCGCGGTAACCGGTCTTGAATGCGAGGCTCAGCTTCCATACGCCGGACTGCAGCTGCTTCTGCAAACCGTCATGGCATCAGCCGGCACGCTGCCCGATCCACAAAAGGCTGCGTTGTTGACGGCATTGGGCATCCAGTCCGCCTCCTCGGCGCCCGAAATGTTCCTGGTCGCCCTGGCGACCCTCAATCTGATCGATGATGTCGCGGCCGATCAGCCGGTCGTCCTGATCGCAGACGACGTTCAATGGCTCGACGACCCAACCTCGTCAGTACTCACCTTTGTCGCCGTTCGTCTTGAGTCGACCCGGATTCTGCTGCTGATCGGCTTGCGTGGTGGGTTCGACACCCCCCTTCGATCCGCGCACCTGCCAGAGATTCGTGTGGGGCCTCTGAGCGATATGGCCGCGAGAGAGCTGGTCGACGCCGTCGCTCCAGACCTCGAGCATCCGACACGTCGCCGAATTCTCGCTCAGGCGCTCGGCAACCCACTGGCGCTGGTCGAACTCCCCCGGGCGTTGAGGGAGGAGACCGTTCAACAGACCGACCATGACGGATTGCCGTTGACCGACCGACTGGAGCGCACGTTCTCCGCTCAAGCGAAGCGTCTGCCCGAGAACACTCAATCCGTCCTGCTGCTCGCCGCCCTTGACGACGAACCCAGCCTCGGCGAGGTACTGGCTGCGGCTCGCATCCAGTCAGGCGACGAAGTCACTGTCGATGTTCTGGCGCCGGCGCTGGACTCAGGCTTGGTCTCGATCGCCGGCGCCAAGGTTCATTTTCGACATCCGCTGATCAGATCCGCGGTGGACCAGGCGGCCACTCCCGCACAGCGACGGGCCGCGCACGGCGCACTGGCTCAGGTCGTCGCGGACCCAGACCGCCGTCCCCGGCATCGTGCGGCGTCAGTCGTGGGCACAGACGAAGACGCCGCGGCCGACCTGGAGGGAACGGCAGCTCGCGCGCAAGAGCGCGGCGCGCCCACAATTGCGCTTCGCGCTCTCGAGCTGGCGGCGTCGCTCACCCCGGACGGGTCGGTCCGGGCGCGCCGCCTGCTGGCGGCGGCCGAGATTGCATTTCAGCTGGGAGAGCCGTCGGCCGTGGGTCGCCTGCTGGATGCAGCGGCTCGGTTGGATCTAACGCCGCACGACGTTGCGCGGATGACTTGGCTGCGCGAGATCTTCCACGACGGCGTGCCCGGCGACCCGCACGCAATCACAAAGCTGGTGGCCGTCGCGCGCGATGCGGCAGCCCAGGGTGACCGGAACCTGGCGCTCAATCTTCTGCAGGGCGCCGCTCTTCGCTGCTGGTGGACAGATCCCGGCATGGTTGCGAAAGCACTGGTCATCGAGGCGGTAGCGCAGATCGCCGGTGACGAGCCGGATCCGCGCGCCCTCGAGATCCTTTCTGTGGCGGCGCCGGTCGACGCGGCGGACCGAATATCGAGAGGTGTGCGGGAGGCCGCGGCCCTCGACGACGTGGACGCCTCTCGAACGCAGCTCCTGGCATTCGCCGCGTTCGCGGCCGGTGATATCGACCAATCGATCGCGCTGATGGATCGCGCGGCTCCCTTGCTGCGCGCGCAAGCACGACTTGGCCTGCTGGCGCAGCTCCTCATAGTGCGCGGATGGGCGGGCATCAACACCGGTCAATTCAGCCGGGCTACGCGAGAACTCGAGGAAGGCAATCGCCTGGCGGTCGAAACAGGTCAACCGATCTGGATCGCGATCAGCCAGAACGGCCGCGCCGCCTTATTGGGGCTCAGAGGCGAAGAACGACAGGCGCAGGAAATCCTTACCGAAACAGCCGAGCGGATCGTGGCTCTGCGGCTGTCCATGGTCCTCGCAGGAATCGAGCTCGCGCGCGGCCTGACCGGGCTTACCGCTGGGCGGCATTCCGAAGCTTTCGACCATTTCGCCCGGATGTTCGACCCCGACGGCGCCGCCTACCACGAGTACGTGGCGAATGCGGCCGCACCCTATGTGATCCAAAGTGGGGTCAGCGCAGGGCGACGAGAGGAAGCCCGCCGGATGATGAGCCTTCTCGAGGCTCTTGGAAATCGGACGCCCGCGACCATGGTGCACATCGGCATCCGATTCGGGCGTGCCGTGCTGGCTGACGATTCGGAGGCGGAAAGGCTCTACGAGCTGGCCCTCAACGCCGAGCCGAAGTGGGCGTTCGACTACGCGCGGCTGCAGATGGCCTTCGGCGCCTGGCTGCGGCGCCAGCGCCGGATCACCGAGTCGAGGCCGTACCTGCGAGCGGCTCGAGATGCGTTCGAGGCCCTGGGGATGCATCCCTGGGCGGACAAGGCGCGCGCGGAGCTGCGTGCTTCAGGCGAACGGATCGCCGAGACGACCCGTGCGCCTAACCAGCCGCTGTCCCCGCAGGAGATGCAGATCGCGCAAATGGCCGCATCCGGGCTGTCGAATCGAGAGATCGCGGACCGCCTGTTCCTCTCACATCGCACAGTGGGCGCGCACCTGTACCGGGTTTTCCCGAAGCTCGGGATCGCGTCCCGATCTGAGCTTGCCCGGGCTCTCGCCTCGACCGAACCCGCGCTCACGAATTAGACAGGATCTGTACCTCGAGCGGCTGAAGCGTCACTCGACTGGTCATCACCGGGCCGGTTCCGTGGGTGCCATCGGCTTCAGACACGGAAACTCGGTCGAACACTCGCAAGGGTTCGGACGCCGTCGGCGTGGCACGGTTGCTGTACTTGACCGCCAGTTGATCTCCTGCCTGGTGCATCGAAGCATCGACGACGACGTAGAGGTTCTGGGTCATGGCCGAATGCGTATTGGCGACGATGAGCACCTCCTCGTCGGCCAGGATGCGGGAAAAAGCGACGACCCCGTGGGGCATGGTCGAGAGACCGTAGTTGACGCCGTCACCCGAGATTGGACGCGGGTACGGCCTTCCGTAGCGCAACGCAGGCAAGGCGTTTCGGACGGCTGTCAGGTCTTTGATCGCGTGGTAGAAAGGCCCCTTCTGATTCAGGCCAGGTCCACCCCACATCGCCTCGCGGACGGCGGCGTCGCTCCCAGCGCCGTGCAGACCTTGCTCGGTCCCGTAATAGACGGCCGGGATGCCCGGGAGTGCGAACAGCAGGGCGAGCGCGAGCGTCACCTGGTCGTCGTAGGGGTGCGATCCATCACTTTCCACGTAGCGCAGCCTCTGCTTGACATCGTGGTTGTCGAGGAAGGTCACGAAGTAGCGAGTGGCGTCACCATGCGAGCTGATGACCTCACCCTCGATCCGCCGGCGCTGCTCGAACATCGAATAGAGCTCGGTGGGACTTGCGAAACCTTTGACGATCGGTGGCAGAGCGAAGTAGAGCGGGTAGTCGAGCGCGGCGTCGACCCCGACCATGTCGTCGGCGTCGCCCGCCGTGCGCCCGATGAACCTGGCGATGTCCTGCTCCGCTTGAGCATCGAAGACCTCGCCAAAAGTGAAGAAGTTCTTCTTGCCGACAGTCTCGGCGAATTCCCGCATCGCGTTGCCGAAGACGCGGGGTAGGCCGCCGTGCAGGTAGCGCAGCGTGTCAATGCGAAACCCGTCGACGTCCCATCTGGCAATTACGTACTGGTACACCTCGACCAGCGCCCGCTGGAGGTCGCCGTCCTCGGTACGCATCTGCTTGAGCGAAACGAAGTCGCCGAATGTGTCGGGCATGCCGGGGCCCGGAACTCCCTGCCTGCGAAAGAAAGTGTTCCGCTGGAGCTCAACCGGCCAGACCAGCGCGTCTCGAGTTGGATTGGTGATGCTTGCGATCTCCTCGGCGGCTGAGGAAGTGCCCGAGGCGTCGCGCCAGTGCACATGGAGCGGTGTGGCGGAGTAGCTGTGCTGGGCCCCACCCGACATGGCGGACAGAGCGTCTCCATCCGCGCCGTCGTACGCGAACACGTCGCCCACGTGATTCAGGACGATGTCGAAGATCACATAGAGGCCGGCTTCGTGAGCTGCATCAACCAGGGCCCGCAGCTCCTGATCCGCATTCTCCGGAACCATTGCAAACCGTGGCTCGGCGCGCAGGAAATCGTGGATGCCGTAGCCGTGATAGCTGAATCTGTCGAAGGGCAGGTTCTTGAGGACCGGGCTGAGCCAGATTGCACCGGCGCCGAGATCTTTGAGGTAATGCAGGCCGGCCTGCACGCCCGCGAACGTGCCGCCCTGATAGCCGTCGAAGGTCGGGTCGTCCCAAGGCTGGTGGCGAGGAAGTGCGTCGGGCCGGTTGAAGCGGTCGACCATGAGGAAGTAGATCCACACGTCTCGCCAATCAGCTGGAGAGGGCGTGAGCCCGGAAGCCCGGGCCTCGTTGACGACACGTCTCACACTCGGCTCCGACAGCGACCCTGGGCTATAACCAGTCATATCGTGATCGAACTCAGAGTGAGCTCAAAAGAGCCAAGTTGCTAAGGCAGACCCACACTAAACCGATCGTCGCAGCTTGCACCGCCATGAGAGCGAATCGGAAGGTGATTCGAGAGGCGGGCGCTCCTTGCTTGATCCGAAACGCCGCCAGACCCAACGCTGCAGCGGCGGCAGCGGTAAGGAGCATCTTGGCACCCAACAGCAGAGCGAGCCCACCTTGGTTCAGCAGATGAGCGCTCATGGCCATGGATTCAACGGTCCCCCGCGCGTTGTCGACAGCGGTGGTCACCACGTCTACGGCTTGGGCGGCGACTAACAGGGAGGTCCAGGTCGCAGCCTGTCGCACTGCAACGAATCGTGCATCCGGCAGCTGGACGGCTTCCATACCACGACACTAGCCGCCGCCCTTGGGAGGTCGCGTCCGGGGAAGCCCGAGTCTTGTTTCGGCGCCGGCTCGTGCGAGCGCACAATCATGCCGGGATGGGGGCCCGGGCTCTGGTGGGGCGCGAGACGGAGTTTGCTGTGCTCGAGGCGGGCTTGCGGAGGGCAGTCGAGCACGGAGGCGCCTTCCTGATCACGGGTCCGCCAGGGATCGGCAAGACCTCACTTCTCAACGCAGTCGCGGCGGAGGCGCGAAGCCGTGGCTACAACTCGCTCGCGGTGACTGGTCTCGAATCCGAGGCTCAGTTTCCATATGCGGGACTGCATCAGCTTCTGCAAACCGTGATGGCGTCGGTCGACAAGCTCGCGCCTCCGCAAAAGGCGGCGCTGCTCACGGCCCTCGGTATGACAGCCGGACCGGCGCCGGATGTCTTCCTGGTCGGCCTGGCCACGCTCAATTTGATCGATGAGGCGGCCGCCGAGAAGCCGACGGTACTGCTGGCGGACGACGCTCAGTGGCTGGACGGCCCGACGTCTGCCGTCCTCACCTTCGTGGCGCGCCGGCTCGAGTCAACCAGCATCTTGCTCCTGGCTGGCCTGCGGGAACGATTTGACAGCCAGCTCCGATCTGCCGGTCTGCCGGAGGTTCACATCGGACCTCTCGACGATGCGGCCGCGACAGAGCTGCTTGACTCGATTGCTCCGAGTCTAGGGCCGGACGTGCGCCGGCGAATCCTCGAGCAGGCCGCGGGCTACCCGCTTGCCCTCGTTGAACTGCCGCGTGCGCTGACTGAACACGCCCACTCTCCGCTAGGCACCGTGCCATTGACCGAGCGCCTGGAGCGAACATTCTCAGCCCGGTCCGCAACGCTTCCCACAGACACCCGGATTGCTCTGCTGCTCGCCGCCCTGGACGACGATCCGAGCATGGCCGAAGTATTGGCGGCGACTGGCATTCAGGCCGGTGGAGATGTGACTGTCGACGTTCTGGAGCGGGCGCTCGATTCCGGTTTGATCACGCTTGCGGGCGCCAACATTCGGTTCCGTCATCCACTCATTCGATCTGCGCTGGAGCAGGGCGCAACTCACGGACAGCGACGGGCCGCCCACCTTGCACTTGCCCAGGTCATAGCGGATCCAGACCGCCGCGCTTGGCACCGCGCCGCTTCGGTGGTCGGTACTGATGAGGCCGCTGCCGCAGACCTGGAGGCAACCGCGGCCCGAGCACAGGATCGAGGCGCTATCGCCACAGCGCTCAGCGCTCTGGAGCTGGCGGCATCCCTGACACCAGACGGCACGGCTCGAGCGAAGCGGCTCCTGGCAGCGGCTGAGCTGGCTTTTCAACTTGGACAACCCGCGGTTGTCGGTCGGCTACTCGACGAGGCGGCCAAACTGGACCTGACGCGTCACGACATGGCGCGCATGAGCTGGTTGCGCGAGATCTTCTACGACGGATCGCCAGGGACTGCGGAGGCAATCCTGAAACGGGTCACCGTTGCCGAGGAGATGGCGGCGCTGGGCGATCGCAACCTTGCGCTTCACCTGCTCGGGGGAGCAGCTCTCCGGTGCCGGTGGGCGGAACCCGAGTCGGAAGCACGGGCCAGCGTCGTGAAAGCTGTTGAGCAAATCTCTGGCGAGGAATGGACTCCTACGGCGCTCTCGATACTGTCGCTGGCCGCCCCGCTGGATTCAGGGGCGCGCGTTTCGCGGGAGGTCGCTCAGGCCGCGCTCGTGGAAACAACCGACGGACAGAGAGCGCAGCTCCTTGCCTTCGCTGCATACGCAGTGGGTAACATCGCCCAATCGATTGAACTGATGAATCGCGCGGCTGCCTTGCTGCGTGTGCAGGGACGGTTGAGCCTTCTTGCGCAGGTGCTAACGGTGCGTGCGTGGGCCGGGATCAACACCGGCAACTTCACGGACGCGACGCGCGACGCAGAGGAAGGAGGTCGGCTGGCGATCGAAACGGAGCAACCGATCTGGATCGCGTCCAGCCGCATCTACCGCGCCATTTTGGTGGGACTGCGGGGCGAAGAGCGCGTTGCAGAGCAGCTCATCACCGAGGCAGCCCAGCCGCTCATGTCGCTCGGGTCGTCCTTTATCCTGAGCGAAGCGGAATTCGCCCGCGGAATCACGGCGATGACAGCCGGACGCTACTCCGACTCGCTCGACCACTTCATTCGGATGTTTGATCCCGAAGAAGCCATGTACCACGGGATCGTCTCCCAGGGCGCTGCATGCTATGTGGTCGAGGCCGGGGTGCGGGCCGGGCGGCACGAGGATGCCCGGCGAATGATGGCTTTGCTCGAGGCCCTGTCCAAGCGCACCCCAGCAACGCTCATCCACGCCGGGGTGCGCTACGGAAGTGCGGTCCTGGCCGATGATTCGAAGGCCGAGGGCCTCTATGAGTTGGCGCTCAAGGCTGACCCAAAATGGCCGTTCGACCGTGCGCGGCTGCAGTTGTCGTATGGCAGCTGGCTCCGAAGGCAGCGCCGTATAACGGAGTCAAGACCCTACTTGCGAACAGCTCGGGACACCTTCGAAGCGCTCCGGGTGCATGCGTGGGCCGACAAGGCGCGGGCGGAGTTGCGCGCCTCTGGCGAACGTCTCGCTGAGCCGACCAAGGCGCCTCGCCAGTCGCTGTCGCCGCAAGAACTGCAGATCGCACAGATGGCCGCATCTGGACTTTCCAATCGCGAAATCGGCGACCGATTGTTCCTTTCGCACCGGACTGTCGGTGCTCACCTCTACCGGGTGTTCCCAAAGCTCGGGATCGCATCCCGATCTGAGCTTTCAGCTTCGCTCGCAAGCCTGTAGCCCGCCCTCAAGCAATCATCGACCTGGCGAGACTCCGGTCAGTCCGAACCGTGGCTCGCACAGGACTACGGGTTCCCCGTGTAGGAGCCTCATCGTCCTCTTTAGCCCAAGCCCGCCCGTATTCAGCCCTGCGCGACTGAGATTTTGATCCTCCTATAGATGTCAAGGGGCAATTTCAGGCCTTCATGCGGCACTGCGAATGACCTCCTCGCGGGGGCCGACCAAGGTCCTGTAGACCTCCCGCGCCACGTATCTCTTTAGGCAGCGGAAGATCTCCTTCT